>Ga0209127_100257_pt1 | contig 18717 bp, 12 predicted proteins | sample LakSupMetagenome_FD_187469 | JGI IMG/M metagenome (GOLD analysis project Ga0209127, IMG submission 187469) | Freshwater microbial communities from Lake Superior, Canada - Sta WM archaea (SPAdes) (version 2) | ecosystem: Environmental > Aquatic > Freshwater > Lake | place: Lake Superior, Canada...
CAAAGTTCTTGACAATGTTCTTGTCACCGCCGCTCTCAGACTGCACCTTGGGAACCGACGCGGGATCGACAACCTTCAGCACCTTGAGCATCTGGTCTCGTAGATCCGCCAACTCCTTGTCACGAGACTCAAGCGTGGCCTGCATGGTCCGAAGCGTACCTTGTGCCTGCGTACGTAGTTGTCTCTCAGACTCGACAGTACGGTTCGCTTCCGCAAGCTGGGCGGTGAAATTGGACGTCGTCTTCTCAGCATTGCGGCTGCTCTGGACTTCGCGGGCCACTTCATGGTTCAGGTCTTCAAGGTTGAGTTGCAGCTTCTCGAGCCTCTTCTCCAGGGAAGCGATGGTCACCTGAGAGTCTCCCAGCTGCTTGTTGAGCTTGTTATTCTGCTCCTCGAGCCGCGCCTTTTCCCTCTGCAACACCTGTACCTGTCCGCGAGTAGCTTCACTGGCACGGGAAGTAGACCGAGCAATCTCGAGACCCTTCTGCTGGAGCTTGTTGAGGAGAGCGCGGTTGTCGTTCTCAGATGCAGCAAGTCGACTCTTGACGGTGTGAAGCTCCCGCTCCATGCGCTCCTTCTCCTGGTCGTTCTTCAGTCCAAACTGGCCAGACTCAACCATCATCTTGTTGAGGTCTTCGATCTCGTGATTGAGCTTCGCACACTCCGCCTCGAACCACTGGAGGCGCTGTTGAGCGGCGTCCAGGTCTCTCCGAAGACTGTCTTCCCGATCGCGAGCAATCTTGGAGGCAGCACGCTCGCCAGCAATTTCAGCTTCCCGGCGAGCCTCTTCGGCTTGTGTCTTTGCGACCCGTAGCTTGCGGATCTCCTGACGAGCCTCGTCACGTTCCTTCTCAGCAGTAGTCCGAAGCTCCATAGTCCGCCGGAGGGTGTCTTGCTGGGCATAGAGCTCCTTCTCGATGGTGATCTTGGCGTCGTTGAGAGCGTCAAACTCGTCCTTCAGAGTCTGGTACTTGTGCTCTCCAAGTAGTTGCACATCGTCACGCGACTGTCGTTCCCGGCTGAGATCCATCTGGATAGTGTAGAGCTGTTCCTTGAGGTCCTTGATCTGCGCCTCCAACACGTGTCGGTTCTGGTCTGCCTGTGCATCTTCCGAGAGGCGAGCTTGGAGCAGACGCTTTGCATCTTCTGCCTCACGCTGAAGTTGTGACTGCTGCGCTTTCATTGCGGAAAGTTCCGCCTGCACCTCACGCAGCCTGCCGGTAGCCTTCTCCTTTTCAGCGGCCAAGGCGTTCTTCTGGTCCTCCAAGCTACGGCGCTCCATCTCATACTTCTTGTTGTCGCCCCGAAGGAGCGCTAGCTCGCTTTCCTTCCGTCGGACGAGGTCCTCGTAGTCGGTCGAGGTACTAGACAGCTTGGACAGTTGCTGCTGGATCTCACGGTTCTCTGCAATCAGCTGCTGGTTCTTGGACTTGGAAGACTGCAGCTCCTTCTGCGTGTTCACAAGCTTGATCTCGAGGTCCTGATCGACCTTGAGCAGCTTGGTCTCCAGATCCCGCGTCTTCCGGTCCTTGAGCGAGAGTTGGCTTTGGAGCATCCGGATCTCATTTTCCAGAGCCTCTTCCTGCTCGCTCCGCTCGGACTGCCGCTGGGTGATGTCTTCAATGGCTCTCTCGAGGTCAGAGACTCGGCCAGCGAGCTCAGATTTCTCATCCTCCAGCCGGGAGATCAAGCCAGCCGCCTGCTCCAGCTGTGACCGGAACTTGCTGACATCCTGCTCAGCACGCTGTTTGGCTTCCAGCAGGGTGTCGAGTTCGTCCTCAAGCCTTTCCTGATCTTCGAGGGCCCCGGCAAGCTTATCCTCCAACTCGGCCTCGCGAAGCTGCAGACGCTTGAAAATCTCTTCCTTGTCAAGGGCCAACGCACGCTCGCTCTCGAGGATCTGCTGCACACGAACCATCTCCGTATGGACGGATCGGCGCTCATCTTCCAGCCTTTGCCGGTTCTCCTGCTCTTCCCGCATCTTGTCATGCAGCTGTCGGATCAACTCATCTCTCCGCTTAACTTCGGTTGCTGTGCGGGTGGCACCTAACAGAGGCTTCATCTTGACGAGCAGCTGCCACCAGGGATTCTGGCAGAGGTTCAGATACACCTGGAAGTTGCGCTGGATGATGTGCGTCGCCTCAGCGCGATACAGCCTCTTGAAGGCTATCCTCCGCTGCATGAAACCCCTCGCCATCGACTGGAAGCGAGCCATTATCTCGCTAATCAGCGCGTCTCGCTGCTCTTCAAGCTCGGCAAGAACACCGGCGCGGAAGAAAACCTTGGTCAGACCGACCCGGTACAGGGCCTTATCCAGAGCCAGCTTCTCAAGCATGAGCCTGGCCGCAGCCTGGCCCTCGAGGTATCCCTTCGGCATATCCCGAACGAGAACTTCGTAACGCTGGCGAAATTCCGAGAACGGAAGGCGGTTGGGAAAGCCGGTGCGGGCGATGCGTATGCCCTCCAGCACACCGTTACAGCGGAGTTGGTCGAGGACAAGCAGGCTGTTAAATTGCTTCGGCCTCTTCTTATGATTGGGAAGAATGCAACGAACGAAATGTGGGTGGGTGGAGTGTAGCTGCGCCATGAGGTTGGAGAGCTGCTCCTTGTGTCTCTGCGCGACGGTGCGGAACAGGCCCTTCTTGACTCTACTCCGAACGGCTCCTCCGTCGTCCTCGGGGTCGGCGCAGTCGGCAAACAAGGTCGCGATGTGCTTCTCGGAAGATGCGGCTAGCAAACGAGTGATGTTGTCGTTCAAGGGGTCCTTGTTCTTCTCGAGCCATCCTTCGGTTGAATACTCGACGTCGGCAGCGTAGTGCGTGAGGATGAAGCCCTGTCCCAGTCGAGAGGTCTTGTACTTGTTTGTCTTCTTGTCCCAGAGCGAGTTCAGCTTCTCCGTGAAGGTCTTGTCAGTCGCCTTGGGCATGACACAGTCTTCGTCCAGGCATGAGAAGATACCGATCGGGTTGGACAGCTCGATCAGGTCAATGGTAGGTTGAAGATCACGCCCAAAGTCAATGAACTTCCACTCGATCTGCTCTCTGGCATATTCTTCTTGCTCCAGTACGAACATGTGGTGGTTGAAGAATTGCTGGAGCTTCTCGTTGGTGTAGTTGATGCAGAGCTGCTCGAAGCTGTTCTGCTCGAAGATCTCGAAACCAGCAATATCCAAGACACCGATGAACTTGGAGTCATCCATGCCCATGCCGTTGCGGTCGAGTTGCTTGTTGATCCGGTTGACAAGATCGCCAAACCCACGCTCGTAGATACCCTTGGCCAGAGCATCTATTCCGAGGCGGACTTGCTCGGGTGTCTGTACCTTTTCAACCCATTCCCGACCCGCCTTGACCTTGGGATGGAGGAGACCTTGCAAAAAGGGCTCTAGAGGGACGCCGAGAAGCTTGCACACTCTCGCAGCCACGTCCTTCGCATCTGGAGCCAGCCGCGCCTGGTCCGCTGACCTGCTCTCCTTCACGACTGTGATATTGCCCAGATGGAGCACAGCAGCAATGGTACGAAATATCGAGTACTGATCCTTGTCTGAGAAGCCCATGACGTGGAATGCCTCCATTAGGGAGTCCCATTCCTCACGGTCCGAGACGCCCGTAATGATATCGTTACCGTCGCGGGTGTAGGCGAAGTCCTCGACATCCAGGCCATCGAGAAGGAACTCGCGCTTCATGTTCTTGTCAGCCCCCTTTAAGAGCTGATAGAAAACGTGATAGTTCCGCTCGTTGTGGTTGAGGCGGACCACTCGGGACTTCTCGAGGAGATACCAGTCAATGAAAGCTCCCGCAATAGAGCCACTTCGCGTGAACTCGATACGGATGAACTTTCCGAAGCGCGACGAATTGTTGTTCCTCACTGTCTGAGCGTTGCCAAAAGCTTCCAGGATGGGGTTGGCCCGGAGTATCTGCGCCGAGAGGTTGGAGTGTTGGCTACCCCTATTCTTGACGGGCGACTCTGAATGTGCCACTGCGGCAATGTACTGGATGACCTTCTTCGTGTTCTCTGTCTTGCCGGCACCTGACTCTCCGGTCACCAGGATGCTCTGGTTCTCGCCTTCGTCCACGAGATTGCGGAACGCCTCGTCGGCCATGGCGTAGATGTGAGGTTTGGTGTCTTCTCGACTGCGGCCCTTGTACATGTTGATGTACTCGTTGGAGTAGATTGGTAGGGGACAGTATGGGTTGACCGTCACTAAGAACAGCCCTGAGTATGTGTATATGAGGTCGGATTGGTATCGCATGTGGAGGTTGTGGACCACGGATGCCTCGTTGAGATGCGTAAGTTCAGCCATATCGTCGGCCTTGTCGAACTTGGCCGGGTTGACCTTGTCGATGCTTTCGGCGTCGACTTCTCGTTGCTGCATGCCATGTCAGCTATGAGTTGCCTATAAGTATGGTGAGCTGCCCCTCTCTTACGCTGCCGTCGTCGCACTGGACGAGTAGCCGGTTCCCGGCGAGCTCCTCGACCACCCATCCTTTGACAAAAGCCGTCTGCGGATCCTTCAGCCACACGTATCGCCTGCCCGAGAAGTCGTTCTCGCCCTCAATTCCTTTCACAGCGTCGACTGGTTTCCTCATCTCGTCCGACTTGATGAAGGACGGGGCGAAGGTGGCAGTCGGGGTGCCCGATCTGGAGTGATCCCGGACATGTCGAGACGAGGTCGAGGCTGTCGGAGCCAACACTGTGCCGAGGGAGTTGATGGACTTATTCCTATTATGCGAGGGCGCGGCAGACGTCGAGAGGGGCGATTTTGCCGGCGAGAAGAGAGCTGATTTCGGACGGCCTGGGGCATCTGGACCCGGCGACGGCGAGGAGTTCCTCACGAAGGGGTTATTGCGCACCGACATGGTGTGTGCAGGTGATGAGAAAGCTTCTAGGGAGTAGTATAGGTCATCGATACGAGGTTCGAGGGAATGCTCGGGTCGTTGACGCGTTAAGTCACTATGCTCCGGTCGTGTAAACATTAAAAGTAAGGCTGCAGAGCGAACGACGGAAAGGGCCTGATACGGCTACCCTGCAATTAAGCCCAAGACGTGTGAAGGCGTGTCCCGACACGGTGCACCTGCAAAGTCCAAGAGAATGGCGATGTCTTGGTTTTGAGGAGAGGGGACAGGGTGGAAGGGGCCTGTCGGAGATGCGGTCACGCTTTGAAGGGCGCTGGAGGTGCGCCTTGGTCATGGTTGCCGGGTCCACAAGTAAACAAACGAACAGCGCTTCGGGGGGTTAATTGTGGGCTCAGACAGGAGCGGAAGGCCAATCGCTGTCTGGGATGAGGTCACAGCTCCAAATGGTCCGTGATGTGAGACGCTAGGCTACAGTCGGGCTAGCGTGCCTGTACCCGAATTTTGTCTCGACTCTCGCAGATCAGCGGCTGGGAAACATCCAGAAATGCCCAAGCAGCGTAGACGCGCGGTAAAGAAGCAACTCGAGAGCGCTTCAAGGCTCTACCAACATCCATTTCTACGGCGGCTCGAGGCGCTATTTCAACCGCAGAAGACCGTGTCCACTGTTCAGCTCGGTTGATCATCCAAGCCCGTGGACGAGCGGAAGTCACACCGACTGCTTGCCGACGTGCGCCTGCCTTCGGAAGACTTCCTAGGGACGACAGAACTCGGCTCGTTCTGCGGACCGGAGTCGAGCTTCTCCAGCGTTTCTTCCCGTGCGCAGGTCGTGTTCCTCGCTGTCTGGCCATAATGGTAGGCTAAGGCAGGTCCGTGATCGATTTCCCAGCCTCCCGACGACGATACCTTAGCTCTGCCCTGAGAGCAAGAACGTTGGCCATGTCGCAGTATCCATACGGCTTCGGGCAATACCCAGGCCTCGCTCCTCCTCCCCCTCTTCCTCCGAACCATTATGCGTATCCCAACCCGGGCGCATATCCACCAGCGTCGAGTTACGGCTCGCCCCAAGACCCGAATGCTCCTGCTCCGACGCCCAACTACTACGCCATGACGCAGAGTGCGTACGACTACAACAGCAGTATCCCGGGAATACCAGGGCTGGGGATAGGAGGGACGCCGGCAGCAGGAACTCCCTACCAGCCTCCTCCCCCTCTTCCTCCGGCCTCTGCATGGGGTCATCACGTCCACCAAGCCCAGTTCGCGGCGAGCACTCCTGACGCGTCCTCCCATTATCAATACTCTGCACCCGCGCAGTTTAATGGACCAGCGGACCAGAATTATCAGCAACCTCCGTCCTACAACACTCAGTCACTGCCGCCGCCAGCAGCGCCAGCGCCTATTCCTCATTTGCCGAACGAGGCCACGCAGTCGAGCGACGAGATGGAGGAAGGCGAGTTGAGTGAAGGCCAGTTTGAAGACCTCTATGAACCGGTTGATTCAGCTGCGAAGAGCAAGGACACGACCGTTTCACCCAGCGTTTCCCCGATGCAACAGGAGAGTCAGCCAACCAGTGCTGCAGAGACGCCGACTGGCGGCTTCTATGCAAACGATGAGGAGGATTCAGATGGTCAAGACCAGTCCAAGACAGGCGCTGGTGCTGGTGCAAGTGCACGTGAGCGATCAGGATCATATTCGCCGTACTTGTCACCCAGGGAGATCCACATTGCCAGCACACCCAATAACCCAGATCACGGCGTTCAGGGAATACAGAAAGCGAATGTGAAAGTTGGAAAGAGCTCGGTGAATGCGAGGGCTCGCGATCAAGTGCCGGCGCTCGGGCCAGACGCGTCAACTCTATCAACCAGCTCGCAGGGTGCCCCCACAACCAAGTCTGCCACTTCGCAGAATCCGACAACGAACGGCAACAGGAACGATACAGACGAAAGTCCCGAGCCACTGTTCAAATCCTTGGCCGACGCCAGAAAGGAGGCACAAAAGGCCATTCTCAAGTTGTGGTCTCATGGTGTAAGAAGCGAAGACTACATCAAGGAGGGCATCGATGAGAAGGTGGTCAAGGGTTTGTTTGCCGACCTTCATCTCGACTTTTCCACTGGTAAGCCAGTGCAGCCGGAGGCCGCACCACCAGCCCAGCAACGCGTGCCTTCTGAGCCTCGGCCTGCTCCCCCCGCAATCTCCAAGTCTCCCAGCACCGAACGCAAGACTCTGGCACAGCCACAGAGCGGTAGCAAGCCGCCAGAGGGCAACAAGATGGACAAATCGGAGGAACGCAAAGATCGCATCGCTCGCTTGCTGGCCCTCAAGGCTGCAAAAGGCTCGGCTTCCGCTCCAGTTGCTACTGTGGGTCCTGCTCCTGGCCCAGTCGCAGCTCAGGCGCCAGTTCTGGCTCGGCCTACAGCTCCGGCGGTCAACCCAACCCCTGCCCTTGGTATTGCCCAACCACAGGTTCCGTCTCTGGCTCCAAGTGAATCTCAACCTCCAGCTGCAGCTGCAGTCTTAGCCCAACCTTCAGCCCCAGCCCAGACTACAATTCCAGTGGGAACGAACCCTACGCCAACTGCCATGTCCTCGGCGACGTCTACACCAACTGGACCGAAACCCAAGACCAAGACTAAAGAGGAGATGGAGCGCCTCCTTCGCCAGAAGATGGAAGCTCTGCAGAAGTCGCGTGAGCTCAATGCCAAAAAGGCGGAGTCCGACAAGACTCCCTCTTCTTCCGTGAAGGGCGCTGGAGCCGAAGCCGTCATTTCACGGCCATCAGCTGCAGTATCCGTGAACCAGCCCGCAAGAATCGCGTCCCCACAGGAGCAATCCAACCAAGACAAGGGACCCATTCCAGGACTGTTTCTCTCATCAAACCCTCAGGCGTCGCAGCCCGTCAACGTTCGCAAGCGTCCTGTTGCCTCGGACTTCGTCGACTATCCCGCTGCCGACTCGCTCAAGCGACCATTTGGCCAGAAGCGCCAGAACTCGTCCCTTGTCATCGACGTCAGCGACGCCTCGGACGATGAGGATATGGACATCGACATGGACATGGATTCTCCCGACGAGACTCCACTGCCGATTCCGCGATCTAACACTCCGGGCCGCAAGGGTCCTTCACTCGCCGAGTTTCCTCCGTTGCGAGACCTGTCGCGGCGCAACGTCTCCAGCCCCGCTCCTTCGACCAGCACGCCTCCTGCACTCATGAGCACCAAAGACAGGGAGCTAGAGGCCAAGGAGAGGGCTATCCAGGAGATGAAGCGGAAGATTGCGGAGCTCGAGGCCAAAAAGAAGGCGGTGAAGGGATCGCAGACGCCTAACCAAGGGACATCCACGCCTTCCGAGGGCAATGACAGCGAGTCCTCTAGCGGTATTGCTCCTAGGGCTCCTTCCGTGGCCGCTGACAAGGTTGACGCTGCTTCAGCTCAGCTCATCTCTGAGGCGGCGTCAGCCAAGCTGCCAAAGGCCTCCGAGCCTGGTCGAAAGGAGGATGCCCAGACCGAGCGTCACCGGAGTGTCAGCGTCAACCCATCCCGGGCAAAAGCGCTGGAAGAGAAGAAGAAGCAGCTGGTGGCGCTAAAGGAAGCGCGAGAGGCGAAGCAGCGGGAAGCGGAAGAGAGGTGGAGGGCAGAGCAGGCTCGTCTTGCCCAGGAAGAGGCGCGCATACAGGAAGAGGAGGCCAAGCTGCAAGCTGAGCTCGAGCAAGGTGAGGAGACGGAACATTGGACTGATGAGGAGGATCGGTCCGAGCAGATGTCTGTTGACGAAGGCTCCGAGGAGGACGTTCCCAAGGTCGACGAGGAAAAACAGAGCGAGGAGACTCAATGTAAGATGACCAACAACGCTCTTCTGGGGGATTAGATGCATGACTGTCTCCCTTGCAAGTCTAACTCCGTCACAGCTGTTGCGAGTCCTGAAGATTCCTTGGCTCAGACTCAAGACAAGCAGCAAAACCTTGCCGCTCCCACGTCAGAGACAGATGCCAGGGAGAAGACCCAGGCTGCTGCCGCTGACCAATCTGATTTTCGCATGAGCATGGAGGAACACGAATCAACTGTCAGCCAAGCTCATGGCGACTCATTTGCGGACAAGGCCACGGCAGACACCACAACGAGTGCTGGTCAACCGGTCCGAGATTCTGGCTACCGTGTCGCCGTCCCTGATTCGCCTGACTTCAGCCCCGAGCCTGCGGGTGATCTCTCGTCAAATGTCGCAGGCGAGCAGCACGTTCCGGCAACTATCTCGGATGTTCCTCGATCTCGTGCCGAGACTCAAGAGATCGAGGGACCCGTTGTGAGCGAAGTACAAGCCATATCTGCGAGGTGGTTGTCCATTACTGACCTCTTGATAGCCCGAACGCGCCGTTGCCCCAAGGCCCAACTCGACCTTCGTACCCTACGAGAGCCCCCTTCGCTACTTCCGTGCCTTTAGATTCCATCCCGAGTTTAAGAAGGTTGTCCCGGGCGGAGTCAAGTCACTGACCTACAGCAACAAGATTGACCCTAGGAAAGAGCTTTGCCCAGATGAGCTCCAGGGCGGAACCTGCCCCCGTGGTAATGCCTGCGGGTTTCAGCACCTCAATGACATTCGTGTATCCGGTGAGTCTTCCGCAACCGCGACATCTTGCTAACCTCTAACTCTCGCACACACTCTATCCCTCTGTCATCTGTACTATTCCCGGCCCCCTTCTGTCGCTGACTCCTTCCCCTTCTGCCTCCCAGATGAACAGATCCTCGTGGAACTAGGCAAGTCGGACGACTACACCGGCGAGCAGAGGGATCGCTTCATCCAGGGTCTCAAGGACCTCCTCCAGGACTTCCGCGCCAAGAAGACTAGAGACTTCGACACCATCGCCAACGGCATCATCGAGTTCAGAGCTCGATTCTTGGGCGATAAGTCCAAAATTCTGCCTCTGGACGGTGTCACACTGTAATTGGGGAGAGACGACGTGCGGACTATTTCGAACATTCGGCCAAATCCGGACGCTCGATAGTAGTTCTTGTTCGCGTTGCGTTGCGTTGCGTTGCGTTGCGTCCCATCTACCTGCGTTTTGTACGATTATATCTTTGCGTTACGGCGAGCATGGCGGTACTACCTGCCTACCCCCTTACGAGTCGTCCCTTGCGGTCCGTACACGGCGTATTCCCTTTCAAGAGCTAGGGCATTCTGGGCATGGAGTACGTTTCCCGCCGGGTCATGAGGAAAAGGGGGGAAATACAGGAGGAGGCGTTCGCGCATGACGATACCCCCGGCCTCGATTGTTTGAGTACTATCAGTAGTTTCGACCACCAGGGAAGGAAGCAGAGACACCAGCTTTCCAAGAGCTCAGAGCTGCATCGGCATGGGCCGAGCATTGCTGCTTTGGCAGCACCAGAGCCTGACTGACATATGTCATGGAGCGACAGGAAGGAGCCTTAGCAGATCGAGTCTGCTCGAGGCCATCACCAGCTATTGCATCGTAGCGAATACATACTTCATTCATCCCATTTCAAGTCTGTCCTTGAGCGCTTATGGTGACGTGCAACATACCCTTGAATTCATTTTGGCCGCTGAAATAGAAGCATGAGATCGCGAAACCAACTCGCAGGAAGCCGAATGATCATTCATTCACGTGTTAATGTGCCATTATCAGATTAATGATCTGAAACCGAACGTCTGGTCAATTGAAGGCAAGCCAGTCAGTCGGTGCTTGGCGCGCTGCGGATCTGGCTTCGACGGACCTCGGCAACTCAGCGGCAGACTGACACCGCGCCATCTTAACGACGTGAAGGAGCTCTAAAGATAAATAGCACTCCCCGATATCTTGGACCATACTGCCTCGCATCGCACGAAAGACGTCCGCCTCCACATTCAATTGACTCTCAACATTGACATTCTGAACATAGAGCATTAAGACGGCAAAAGCAGTACGAAAGCAAAGCACGCGTAGCTTCCCACCAGTTGTCCCGAAAAGCCGCTTGAACGATCACAATGGCAGACCGGACAACCCTCCTCAGAGTGCCGCCAGAAGACCCCAACAAGTCTCCAATCGAGAATGTCCTGGACGTGACAGAGCTCGCTGTCCTGGGGCCGGTAAGAGCCTTTCTTTACCACGCCCGCCCTGGCCGACAGCCATCCATCCCTTCCCTTCTCACCCCCGTATTCTTTTACCACCACTCGGCCTCCTACGCTCACCACCCTCGCTAACCAACCGCCCTCTCCAAATAGAACATATTCACCAACACCCGACCCCCCTGGCACCCCCCAGGAGCCCGCGGCATCTACGGCGGCGCCGTGATAGCCATGTCCCTCTCCTCCGCCTCCCTGACCGTCCCCGACGACTTCCTCGTGCACAGCTGCCACTGCTACTTCCTCCTGGCGGGCTCCGGCGACCTCCCGATCCTCTTCCACGTCGAGAAGGTGCGCGACGGGCGCTCCTTCGCCACGCGCACCGTCCAGGCCCGGCAGAGGGGGAAGTGCATCTTCACCGTGACGGCCAGCTTCGCCAAGCGAGGCTCCGGCGGCAAGGTGGAGAACCAGGTGCGCCACGCCCAGCCGATGCCGGTCGACTCCTCGACGGGGAAGAAGCTCGAGCCCCCGCCCGACGACTTCGACTCGGAGCCCGAGTTCGCCGCCACGGGGCCCTTCCAGAACTTCAGGATCGACATCACCAACCGCGACAGCCCCCACGCCCACGAGAAGAAGACGCGGCAGTGGGTGCGCGCCAGGGGCAAGATCTCGGAGGCCGGCGGGAGGAGGGCGCACCTCAACGCCCTGGCTTACATATCCGACAGCTACTTCATCGGCACCATCAGCCGGATCCACCGGCTGTGGCGGTTTCCCTTCCCCGTCAGCGATATGGATAAGCTGAGCCCTGAGACGAGGGAGCATGTGAAGGCCCTGAATGACTGGGAGGGGTTGGGCGACGTGAGGAGTTTTGAGGATAGGCCTGAGATCGGGATGATGGTTAGCTTGGACCATACGATTTACTTTCACGAGCCGGAGAAGGTCAAGGCGGACGAGTGGATGTTTACCGAGATGGAGAGCCCGTGGGCGGGGGACGGGAGGGGGGTGGTCTATCAGAAGATCTTTAGTAGGGATGGGACGCTGATTGCTACTTGCATACAGGAGGTGAGTAACGCTTGAGCCTGGGTGAGAGTGGGGGGGAACGTGCTAACGAGAAATAGGGAGTGGTGAGGTTGAAGGATAAGTCTGAGGAGAGTAAGTTGTAGGTGCTGGGTGTATATCACGGTTGTCCAGTCGATGGAGAAGCACTGTGCATGGCTTGAACTCGAGGCGTTGGGAATAGAATATGGAGAGGGCGATAGATAGGACGTATGTCCGTGTTGGCGTAAGAGGAGCATAAACGTGCTCTCGTAAATTCATTTTTGAGCTGCGCATCGATCTTTTGTACCAAGGAAACATGATTGCCCTGGATCCCATCTCCAGGCGCATTGCTATGCATTTACCAGACGCCAATTCCCGCCTTCGAATGTCCCACATGGCTCGTAGCTTCATGTACACACCCGCAACCTATTCATTTGCCCCAGTGAAACACCTCAACGGCACCCTAGACGATCGTCGAGGCCTCGCCCACCTTGGGGACGACAGACCCGGTATCAACAGCATGGTTCTTCTCCATCCCCGCCGCAACAAGCGCGATGAGGGCGGCACCGACGCCCGAACCGTCCTTGGCAATACCGATACGGATGCGCTTGGCGCCCTCCTCGCCGATGCCGTCGATGACGCGGAGAGCCTCGTAGATCATGTCCCGGAAGTACGGGTAGTGCTCCACCAGACTGCCGTCGACGCCGATGTCGACCGGCTCGTCGGGGGACTCGTCCAGCTTCCCGGTCTGGAGCACGATAGCGGCGATGGCCACGGCCGACAGCCTCGCGGCCCGGCGGCCGACGGCGCCGGCCACGGCCTTGAACGCCTGGGCGTCCTCGAGTGAAGGGGAGTACACGTGCAGCTGGCCCTCGAGCTCCTGCCTCAGCGTGGACAGCTCGGGCGTCGTGTCTGCGGCCGCGACGGACATGATGGCGCTGTCGAGCCCCCAGGCTTGGAAGATGCCCGACTGCGGCGCGATGCTGGTCGTGCTCTTCCAGTCGTTGAAGCTGCTGTTCTCGTCCTTGAAGAAGGCGATCTTGTCGTTCTTCATCATGTCCAGCAGGGTGCGCCGTACGATCTCCCCGAGAAACATGCCCGACACGCGCTTCTCGAACATCTGGATGCCAGGGTTTACGCTCTCCTCGTCCACCTGCCGGTCCCACGGCGTGTTGGGCAGGACGTTGAGCTGGTTGTCGAAGGATCCCCATTCTACATTGATCACCATGTCGCCCGTGGTGCTGTCGTAGTCGCCCTCCAGCGGCTTCTTGATGTTGGAGAGCTTCTCGAGGTAGGCGCCGTTGGTTCCCGTGCCGAAGATGGCGCCCAGCACGGCGCCCGTCTTGCCCGGGGACGTATATGACCGCGCCATCAGGGTGCCGACCGTGTCGTTGACGAGGGCCGCCACCTTGACGGGCAGGTGCAGCTTGTCGATCTCGTCTTGCAGCAGGGCGCAGACGTCCTTGCCGACGGCGTCGGGGATGTCGAAACCCTTGGTCCATCTTATGAGGGTGCCCTTGTTGATGCCGACCTGCTTGACGGGGAAGCTGAAGGTGAAGCCGAGGCGGAAGACGTGCTCGTCCCTGTAGCCGCTCGGCTCGCTGAACGTGTTTCGGCGGCGGACGTGCTTGTCGTAGTGGTCCATGTGGTGCGTCTGCAGGAAGACGTCGATCTGCTTGGCCAGGAAGGCGAAGAGCTCCTGGGCCGTCTTTGCGACCATGAGCTCCTTGGGGATGGGCACTTTGCTGTACGTGAGGTGGAAGGTCGAGTCGCCGTTCAGCTGGATGGAGCAGACGCGGAAGTTGGTACCGCCCAGGTCCACGGCGAGGTACAGGCCCTGGGGCCAGGTTAGTCAGTGTGTACATGTCAGGGGAGGTAGCGACGTAAGGGGAGCGCTCACCTTCTCTGTTCCATTTGGCACAGCGGTCACGTATGTGGGTATCTGGCTCAAGCTGGTGCCGTCCTTCTCCAACCCCTCAGCTGTCCAAAGGTTAGGCTAGGAAACTACCTCTCGCATGTGGCTCAATTGGTTTACTTACCCATCTGGCGAAGGAACTCTTTAACACCCTTGTTTACATCCTCGTCCGTGTAGTCGAACTGGGCAACAATGGCCTTGGTCTCGGCAGCGAGAGCCATGTTCAATGGCCTGGAGACGGGAGGTGACGTAGGAAAGGGCTTTGGGATCTCGCAGACGAGGTCGTTATTCTCTTGTATGACTTGAGCTGGCGGGGAGTAGGCACTACGCAAGAAAGGAGGTCCGGCCAGCAGTATAGTCGAGTAGTAGAGCTTGGAGTCGTGGAGGAAAAACTGGAGAAGCTGGAGTGCAGCGCCAGTGGTCAGTTATAGGAGTAATCGAACGACATCAGGTGGCAGACAATATGCAGCTTCAGCTCCAAGCCAAGGCTCATCACTGCAGCCCATGAAGACATTGGCGGGGAGCGATGACGGAAAGAGGGGCACCGAGTGCGGGGCAGCCACAAAGAAGAGTGACATGGAAACTCGGGGCACTAATTCAGACACCACCTTGGCGCACATGGTCCTTGGAAATAACTCCCGCAAGAGGTATAAAAAAAAAATATTTAAGGAGACGCTGAACTTACAAAGACCAAGACCAGGACTGCAACGGAGCAGAGGTGGACCAGTCCAATGGACCCGAAGGAGCGAGGCGCCGGAGGAAGGCCGTCGACGTTGAGGGAATTTGTCTTGCTCGTCCGATGTTGGTCACAACCAGGTGCTGCAGCTGGTGATGGCGAGCCCGCGACTGTGCCGGTGGCGCGCCACGAGGCGCGCTGACGGCCTGTGGACGACAATGCGACGGTTGGTTAAGGTGAGCAGTGAGCTGTGGTGTACCCGACGGCACAGCGTTCTCCCGGCTGAATCAGCGTCCCCAGAGGTCGCGTATGCTCGTCCTGTGCTCCCGAATGTCCCGCAAGCAGCATAAAAGGGCCGGATGCTGCGTGACACTGGCAGTGGTCCTCGGCGGCCCTCAGTGGTCCTACAGCGGGACTGCTGTAAGTCGTGAAAGTCTGGCCAAGGAACGCTCTTCGCCCGATATTCAGACCTCGCCTGTGAATCGGAACGACTGCGGCGCCCGCGGCGCGATACTGCGCATGCAAAGGGAACCGAAGTTGGCCTGAAGCTGGACGCTCAATCTTGTTGATGAGCTGCAGGTTCCTGTGGACCCGATGCCGTCAAGTAGTCAGTCAAGACCCTGGACCGACCGATGACTTGCTGAGAAAGCTTTTAGCGCCGGATTTTAGCGTCGAATGCCTGGCCTTGAGTTCAGATATTCAGTAAGATGTTAACAAGGCAGACCGAGAGCAGATCCTCCAGTGAGAGGCGCCCGTAAGTCAAGATCACAATGCCGATCGGTGATACTCGGCTGTCGAGATTGGCTCAGCCGGTGCTGTTGGCACATGCGCGTGTAAGCCACCACAGCTCAACACTCGGAGCGGTAGGAACAGCGGTGTGATAAACAACGCAAGCGACAACTGCACCGGAGGAGATGTTTAGCTGTCAGGAGATAGTTTCAGGCCCGGAGTCAAGGCTCGTGTCGAGTTATGAGCGTGAGGACCGAGCAGCGGAGAGGAGGATCGGACAAGGTGTCAAGTGACCAACGACTCCTAACACCTATTCAATGAAAGGTACATACAGTTAGGTCGCGAGGAATTACTGCACACGGCCGTGGAGAAATCGTCTTCCAAAGAGATGCAACTGAGGATAGGCCAGAGCAGGTGAACATGCAAAGCAACGAAGGAAGACGACAGAGGTTCAAGACTGACGTTCGTCCGCTTTCCCAGCTCTTGTTGAATGCTACGGTGTTAAATCTGGCAATTTCCAACGAATGACCGGGGGCATTGCCGTTTGCCAATGATAGACGCCAATTGGATTCAAGAAACCCGGTCACACATCCGTCGCATCAACACTCCGATCCTGGCGGGATATTGAACATGTGTGGGGTTTCATGGCCAGTGCGTGCCTCTACGTACCCCGAATGAAGTCGTTCCCGCGCCCCAGGTTTCAACGGTGACGACTGTGACTTCGAGGGTTGGCTGCTTCTCTTATTTGGAGGCGCTGGCCCCGACAAGATCGAGAGCTAGCAAGAACGGAGCATGGGACATACTTCGATTCCGTCTTGATAGCTTGTTGCATTAGTCTGGTCTTCCGGCTCACATATTTCTATCATCATAAAGCAATATCCTACATCATGGGACATATCTGCCCCTACCCAAAACCTTGTCCTATTTTTGCCAACCCATTGCTCGCTAACACGCCTCGACTCCAAACCCAAAATCACAACAACGGCCCCTTGGTCCGTCCAGCCAACTCTAAACCCATGCAATCACTTGGCAGGCCCAAGATTCCTCTTAACCACGAAAAACGCCACCATGAGCAGCGCGGCTAACGTCATAAACACCCGGTTCCGGTGCTCGTCACCCTCCTGGTCCAGACTATGCACGACGACAACAAATACATTCAGCGGGAATCGCAGGATGCTATACACCCTGCCCCGGACTCCATCCTCGACGACCTCGCTCTTCAGCAACGCCATGCTCGGGAAATAAGCCCCGATACTCGCCTCGATCGCGCACAGAGCCCAGAACACCGCCATCTCGTTCTCCAGCACCACCGCCGCCGACAGACACGCGCTCGCCAGGAGCGTGACGCTCATCAGCACGTACGCCGCGCTCTCGCGGTTGTGGTTGGCGCTGAAGAGGCTGAAGAAGGCCGACCCGCCCATCATGGCGCACATGAAGCACGAGAAGATGAGGCCGTAGGGCAAGTCCTCGTCCGCCAGCGGGCCGCCGGTGTGCACGCGCGCGGACTTGAGGGCCGCCGACCAGAAGAAGATGAAGAGGTACATGGCGCCCTCGAAGAAGCACGAGGTGATGCCCAGCGAGAAGATGCGGCTGTCGGAGAGGATGGTGGTGATCCCCGCGCGCACGTCGCGGAGGGTGTTGGGCGTGATGGACTTGGTGCCGAAGTTCTCCCTCTGTTGATCTTTTGTCAGCCAGCCATCCCTTGCCCCTGCCCACGAACCCACATCAGGAGTGGGGTTAAGTACTCACCCAAGTCCTCATGATGCACCACGCCGCGGCCAAGCTACACACAATACTCGCCACAAACGGCCAGACCCTCCCTCCCATATAACTAACCAGCATATCACCCACCACACCACTGACAATAGCCACCACGCAGCTCAGCGTAGTCATATAACCGAACACGGAGCTCAGCTTGAGCTCGCTCGCCGCGAGCCCCCTTGAGTGGTACTCGGTGATCATCCACGCCTCGAAGACGCTGAACAGCAGCGTCGTGCTCACCCCGCCGCACAGCCGGCCCACGAACAGCACCGCCAGGTCGTCGCTGAACATGGTCGCGCACGTGACGACGTACGAGCCGCAGTAGACCAGGCACGCGAGCCGCCGGCCGTACCGGTCCGCCAGCTCGCCCGCGAACGACGCGCTGATGGCCCCGGAGATGAAGCCGGCCGCGTAGAGGGCCGCCACGATCTTCTCGGGTATCTCCTTCTCGTACTTGTAGATCGCGTAGATGTGTGGGCCCTACAAAGTCGCCCGCCCGGGACAGGATTAGTACCGGTCAAAAAAAACTGTATAAGTCGGGCAAAGGGGGCGGGGGGCGGAAGGAAGTACCTGTAGCCAATCCGCCGCCACGGCGAGCGCGTAGACGAGGAAGAAATCCCACTGGAACTTGCGGACGGCCTCTTTCGAGGCGGCCACGCTGCCGTTGGCGTCGTGGTTCTCGAGCTCGACGTCGCGGTCCGGGGAGGCATCGGCCTCCTCCGCCGACTGGGGGATTGGGATGGCGGCCGGTTTCTTGTCGCGCGCATACTGCCGGTAGAGGAGGTAGGCGTTGCCGGTCGCGAAGAGGGCGAGGTTGAGCTGGTAGAAGGACATCATTGTTGCGAGCTGGATCTTTTGGAGTTACTGGTTGTTGCACTGCAGTGTCGGGTTGGAGCGAGCCCTGTAGATTGAAGCGGTGTATGGGAGCCGTTGGGGTTAAAGCGAGCGACTGTCAAGCTACAGCACTTGAAGAGTGTGGATGGAAGAAGAGAGGCTGGAACAATGGACACGACACGCTTTTCGCGGGAAAGCTGCACGTTGGACAGGAATCAGGAGGACAGGAATGCTGACTCCCAAAGTTAAACCTCCCAAATGTTCCGAACGAGGGATGAGGCACGGGTTCAGGCCGGCGTATGTCTCATCAAGTCGGACGCGTTAGTTTAAAAGAGAAGCACACAAACCAAGTGAAGCACTGCAAGGGATTCAGGAAAAGACAGGTCTTCAATTCTGCCCCCTGAAAAGTTTAAGAATCAGACTATTGTCGATCTCTCGAAATCATGTGTTTGCTATTTCCTCCTCGGTCCTGTCGGCTTATGCAGCCACACCTGATGATATTGGTCGAGTTAAAGCTGTTGGAACCCCCTATTCGGGAAGCTCAGCTGAAAGGGAGCGGGAGGGATGGTTGAGCTCCTCCCCCGCGCCTTGGCATTGGACGAATTCCCGTATCGATTGACAGGCGTGGCGTCATTGGCTGGGCTTGCTGGGCAACTACCTACACGTGTAACGGTTGGGGTCGAGCTTCGAGACACCTCACAGTCCGCCTTATACGCGGTCTTGGAATGGGATGTCCCGCGGCAGTTCCTAATTGCATGATAGAGAACTCTATAATCAGGTCGAAATCCAGGTTGCTGTTCTGACCGCGAAGTTGGGTAGAATGTCCCATCATTTTTCGGCGGGGTTGGACAACGATGAGCACCTAT
>Ga0209127_100258_pt1 | contig 18712 bp, 13 predicted proteins | sample LakSupMetagenome_FD_187469 | JGI IMG/M metagenome (GOLD analysis project Ga0209127, IMG submission 187469) | Freshwater microbial communities from Lake Superior, Canada - Sta WM archaea (SPAdes) (version 2) | ecosystem: Environmental > Aquatic > Freshwater > Lake | place: Lake Superior, Canada...
AGAATCTTCGCAGGCGTGGCGAGGAGAGTGAATGACTTCTGGGGAGAGGCCGAGACCTTCTTGATTGGCGACGACTTAGCCGGCGACGGTGCGACTTGAGACATTCTCCTGGCACTGGGACTCTGGATGGCTGAAATAGCCTCGACATGAGCAAGGGACACGCGTCTGCTCAGGCGGCAAGTTGACCTCCGGCGCATCTGCTTGGCGGTCGCGCGTTGGGGGCTATGTTGGACGGCAGCAGTATCGATGCTCGCGGTCGGTACTTCGAACTCGACGAGGGGTTGTAGCTCGGCTACCATCGTCTTTCTAGGCTTGTTACTTGGCTCGATCGGCCAGCGTGAGTTGTGTCTTTTCCTGGGCACCCATCGCAGCTTCTCTTCAGGAAAGGTGGCCCGTCGGGACACAATTGCCGGCACGTCAGCGTCGTCCGCCTCGTCGTGAAGTTCGGCAACCGTTGCTCTGGCCTCGACAAGATCCCAGCTCCCATCTCTCGGCTCTTCGACCCGACTATCCCACTGTGCATCTCCCCAGACAGGCACATGGCCGGCCTTGCGGGCGCGTTTCCTTTCTCCTGTTCCCTGGCTCTCCAACTCGGCCATGGCTCGGGCATATTGTAGGGCGTCGCTCTCGGTTCCGGGTTCCGCAACTGTGCGCTTCCAGATCTTGCACGGTTTCGTGACGGCGGGAACAGGTATGCGCTGCCATGCTCTGGCGCGAGGGACGGGTGGGGGGAGGAAGCTCGTTCTGGTGACAGGGTTACTAGACGAATTCTTAGGACTTTGACGCGACATGAAGGTAGTCAAGGCAGGGCATGGCAAGTCTTACCTTCCTGACTGCCACATGGTGGCGTCCAGCTCGAGCGACGTGACTGGAGGCATGACGATGCCCTCCAAGCCGGCGACCATGACGGGTGATCGCGTCGTGCAAGTCGATGCTCGTACGGGCGACAATGGTGTTGCTAATTCTTCGCCAACATGGACAATGGCTGGCTCTCAGAGCTGGTTGTAGTGCTAGAGTTGATACTACTAAGTGGAGGATGTTGGCCGTGGGCACAAGACACGACGCGGTTGTTGGCGTCGTGGAGGAGAATGCCAGCCTCGTCACGGTCGGCCAGTGTCTCGCTGGGGAATGTCACCGCGAGACGATTTGTTTACATTGGGCGAGCCAGACCAATCGTAGAGCTCTCTGCTGAGCTTAACTCGAAGTCGACTAGCGCCGCAGCCCCGGCATTGAGACAGACCCACCCAGGCCATGGTCCGATAAGTCCCACGTGACCTTGAATTTTCCACTGCGACACAGCGCGCCAGCAACAACTCAACATCACGTTTTGAGGAGACGACAAGCTCTCGACTCCAAGCCAGTTGCCCAACACACGACCCAGTATACAGGGCAGTCCACCCACCCCAGACTGCCCACCATGCCGAGCAAGCCGATCCGTCTCCCGCCGCTCAAGACGCTGCGCGTGCGCAACCCCAACAAACCCGAGGAGAACCCCTGCGTGGCCGTCATGTCCTCCGTCCTCTGTACGTCTCCCCTTTCCCCCCAATAGCTTTCAAGGTACACTGACGGTGTATGGCGAAACAGCATGCTGGGCCTCGGCCGGCTACACCTCGACCGGGTGCGCGGCCATCGAGCAGGCCCTGCGCACCTGCATGGACGGGCCCAAGATGCCCGCCAAGCCCAAGAGCGCCATCAACTACCACCTCTCCCGCTTCCAGAAGAGGCTCGAGGGCCCGACGAGGAGGGAGAAGCCCGTCAAGAAGTGATTGGGAGCTGGAGCGGATAAGAGTAGGAATATAGCATTACGGGGAGAGCTCAACAAACCCAAAAGGGGACAGAGATTTGCAAGCCAATCTTGTTCCTGCGACTCCGATGAGCAAGCAGGAGAAGACACCTGAAGACAGGAAGCATTGGCCGGTACCAAACTCCAAATACCTCGGAGTAGACGGGTTATGCTTCAGTGGAAACAGAAGAGGAAGCCACCTAACGGCTATGACTACGGGGAGCCAACTGTATCATATGTACATATCTCTGTGCAACAGAATTTGCAGGGAAAAGGCGTTGGTGGCTTGATACTGCACAACTAGACTTTCAATGGACAAGATCAAGACAACCTCCCTTCAGCATCACCCTCGTCGCTCCTTGCTTAGTCACTCATGTCAGGATGTGACTTGAGCTGGGACGAGACCACTCGTGACAGTACACAGTGTTTGACGCATTCACAGCATGGCGTGGAATAAAGAGCGCTTCGATTTCCGTTCGACTGCCTCTTTAGCTAGGCTGTGGGCCATAGCGCCCATGAGTCCATGACTTGTCTCTGGACAACTTCCTCTTACGTTCTCCTGAGCTCATCCGGGTCTTCCCTGCCCGTCCGTCCACTGGACTTCCCGTCACAACTCCTGACTTCCTCAAGCAATCTCACTACTCTCTCCTCCTCGCTGCCTCCCCTCCAACCACCCTCCCTCATACCTCCATAAACGTCCATCATAGAAAAGAGCGTGGGTATCTGGCCATGACCATTATAAACAAAAGCAAGAAGAAGAAAAAAAGGAAGAAGAAGAAAAAAAGAAGAAACTGACCGCACAGGCAAAGCGACAAGCCAGCAAAGCAAACAAGCATGCCCCTGTCGGCGCCGGCCATCTATATGTCGGAGTCAAGAAAAGAAAAGTAAAAAAGCCCCCTCAATCTCAACAACGCCTTCCATGCAGGACTCGCATAAGAGAAACATCCCACCACCGCTACAAGCTTCAGCTAACAACACCAAAGGGCAGTTGGGAACAGCCACACACACACGCGCGCACAAGCAGCAAAGCACCAGCAGCTTAGTCCATCTCCCCGACGCAAAAAAGCTCAATCTCCCCGACCCCTCCGGGCCCGCCGCCGCTCGCAAACGCCCTGTCCCTCATCCCCTCCCTCCACTCGCTGATGGCGATCTGTATGTCGTCGTCGCTCTCGATCGTCACGAAGTCGCCGTCCTCGTCCCGGTACCGCAGCTTCAGCCCGCCCTTAGCGACGCTCGAGCTCGTGAACCGCGCCAGCTTGGCGTCGATCCGGTCGATCAGGCTCTGGTACGTGATGTTGAACGCCACCACCAGCGTCACGTAGTTGCCGCTGTCGCAGTTGACCTTGACCTTGAGCTGCGTCGGCATCGGGAAGTCCCCCCCGCCGCCGGCCTCGGACAGCTGCAGCGCCGGCGAGTTGGACATGCCGCGGGCGACGGCGGCGACGCCCTGGGGAGCCATGGGCGCGATGCCCGGGGGAGGCGGGCCGGGAGGGGGCAGGTTCGCGTTCGCGATTCCGTTGGACGGGGTGCTCTGGCGGGGGTACACGGGCTGGGCCGGGAACTGCGCCATGGTCCCGCCGTAGCCGCCCTTCTCCCGCTGCAGCTGGACGCCCGGGGACTGGGTCGCGCTGCGGATCGGCACGTTGGCCGGGCTGCCCGTGTTGCTGCGCGGGATGTTGGAGTCGTGGCGCTCGTGGGTCAGGTGCGGCGGGATGCCGGGCACCGCGGGGACCGACTGCCCGTTCTGCCGCCGCTGGCTGTTCATCTGCTGGCCGTTGATGTCGGGCGTGCTGTACGAGCGGCTGCGCTGCTGCTGGAACGCCGCCTGCGCCGCGGCCGCGCTCTGCGACGCCATGACGGGCATGCTAGGCCCTCTGGGGTTGCGCCCGTTCGCGCCTACCATGCCGTATGCGTTGGCCGGGCTCGGTCCGTCGCGGGAAGGCGCGCGTGGCATGGCGGGAGCTGTGTATCGGTTTTGGTCTTCCCAGCCGCCGGGCTGGGGCGTGCCGGATTTGGGAATCATGTAGCCGACACCCGATTGAAAATAGCCGGACGTGGTGCTGGCGCGGCTGGAGGCCGGTGACTCGGCTGTTGGCGAGAAATACGACGCCGCGTCTGGACCTTGACGAGCGATTGGTGATTGCTGTCCTGGGTTCATCTGGGTCTGGAGACTGAGGGGAGCTGGTGGTTGCGGCAGAGGGAACCTCGGTGGTGGCGCCCTGACCATGCCGGCCAGCGACTGTGTGCTCTCCCCTGTGGCCGAACGTTGGCGCAAGCTCGCGCTGGAAGCATTTCGCGGCATGGTGCCGGGCAGAGCTTGTTGCGGCGGTAGCTGCGTCCCATAGATCGACGTCGTCGGCGTTGGCCCGGGCGAGTCGTCGTCGTCATCGTCGTCGTCTTGCTGCAAGTACGGGTTCTGCAGTCCTCCCGCCATGGCTAGAGAAGTAAAATTGAGGTCTGGTGTCTGGGCTTGGGCCAGTTGGGGAGCGTTCTCCTTGCGCTGCTGATCCAGGCCGGCCGCCCATTTCTTCATCATCTCCTCATTCTGAAACTTAATCATGAAATTCTCCACGCCCGGGTCACCCTTCCAGTAGATCTGCACCGTGTAGGAGCCTGCAGAGTCAGCAGCCGCATTGTTGAAGCTTGCCATGAATCCCTTGTTATCGTTATACTTACCCGTCTTTGAGATGGCCACCACGTCGGTCACGTTGGTCATGAAGATGCGGCCCTTGAGCTGCAGCTTGGCGTTCCGGTTGCGCACCTTCGGCCCTGTGGACTTGGTCTTGTCCTTCTTGTCCTTGGCCTTGAGAGGGGCCACCTCCTTGCAACACAGCAAGATGCACTCGAAGAGATAAATCTCGTACTGCGGCAGCTTGTCAGTTAGTGTGAAAGGACGGAAGAGGGGTCCCGAGCAGACTCACGTCTTTCTCTTGTTCACTCTTGCCGGTCACGACCGTGTAGACGCCGTGCAACAGGAGCTTCCCGAACTGCTCGACCCGGTGGTTCTTCCAGTCATCGACTCTATTGATGAGGTCGTCCAGCGCTTCGTCAAGCATGTCCCGGTCCACCGCCTCGTTGGCCTTCTGGAGCACCCTCTCGGCAGCACTGATACCATTCGCCAGGTCGCTCTTGGTCGCCTCGTCGTCGCTCTTCTTCAACAGGTCCTTGAGCAAGAGGGGGTATTTTACTAAACGCTGCATAGGCTTTAGAAGAAACCCGTCGAGCGTGTTGAAGTCGGATGCCACGGGATGTTGCGACGACTGGATCTTGTCAAACAGCTGGCTGGCGAGTTGCGCGGCTTTGCGCTGGTTCGCGATGAAGGGCTGGTAGATGTTGAACGCCTCCTCGTAGTAGACGAACGGGCTTCCCCATTCTTGCCGCGACTGCGGCATCGAGTTCGTGGTCTCCACCCGGATGAGGAAGCGGCGCTGGAAGTCGAGGATGGCGTTGATGTTGAGGAAGATCTGGTAGATGACGTCGCCGGGCAGGGCTCCTTGTTCCTCCAGGGTCTTCTTCAGATCGTGCAGGTTCTCGAGATCCTGCACGTATTTTCGTTCCGTATCGACCAATTCCTTCACGATGTAGTCGCGGTAGCTCATCTGGGGACCGGCGCCCATAGCGTTGTCTTCCGGGTATGGCTGAATCTGTAGCAGCAGGTTCCGCTGTTCTGCGAGGTCGAGCACGTAGTTGATATAGTTAATAACCTTACATCGACATGGATTAGCATTCGGGACTGCACGAGGCACCATATCACAGGCGCAACTGTGGTTGTAGCTTGGGGCAAGCGCATTCGCATACCTTTAGCAAGCCTGTCGTGTCCTTCCCCATGACGTCGTTTATGATGAACTGGTTGGGAGGCGGCGGCTTGAGCTGGGTTCCGGTTGCGCCCACGAAGCTCAAGATGGCTATCTTGGCGCGTTTCGTCGCATCCGAGCCTTCGGGCGCCGTGTCTTTCAGCGGCTTCTCGGGCTGCAGACAGTTGAAAATGGTTATGAAGGGGACGCCGGTCCGCAGGAGCTTCCACAGCGACTCGACCGGCCCGCCCTCGTCCATGTCTGCGGCCCACTCTTCCATCTGCTGCAGGTACACCTCGAAACCCGGGACCTGGGCAAGCCGCTGCTTGAGGGCGACGCAGATCTGGTAGAGCGACCGGGAGGCGTCGGCCTTCTGGTTTATGATGTTGGAAGTGGCCATGACCTGGCCATTTGTGGACCCGACAGCCGTCTTCGCCGTCGAGAGGGAGGATAGGGACGTTGAGGAATCGAAGGCTGTCGAGCCCGAGAGCTTGCTGTCGCGTGGAGCGTTCCCCATGCTGACGGTGTTGGTGAGTCGTGCGACACCGTCTGCCGAGTGTTGGAAGACAGGAGCCGTGTTCGTTCTGATCAGGGGGGCATGCGCCATCATTTGGTAGCAGCCGGCGTGCACACCAAGTGAGGGCCTGTTACGAGAGAACGGTGCGAAGGCCGTCAAACAGTGTTGGGAAGACGCCGTCCTTCGATCAGCATTCACAGTCTCCAAGCGCCGGTAATCGGATCATCCCACTGCTTTCGACAGCGACTTTCGACACGAGCGAAGATGCTTCTCGTGGTGGTGTTCAGGCAGTTCAAAGTCGGAACACACACGATCTGCGGCGGCAGAGGTGACACACTGATCCGCAGGGATCGCCGGGGGAGTCGCTTCAAGGCGCCCCTCGTGGGAAATGCACGGTTCGGCCCAGTTGCAGTCCGTTAGAACTGTCGGTTGCTGGACGATAACGAAGGGTGCTCGTTTGACTGTCGACGCTATTTATCGCGGTCGTTCGTATATGCACGCTCAAGAAGACTGCCCTCTCCTGCCGACGACAGCTTCGTCCGCCCCGGTTGTGTTGTTTCGAAATGCGGTTCCGGTCCGGTGACTGTTCCCGCTCGCACACTCGCTCCCAAGCGGTGTAACCGTTCTGTCTCTTCCTCTCTTTCGATGCAGTAGAAAGTTCTCACTGCAGGATATAAGTAGGGTTTGCGACTATGCAACTGCAGATATCTCGGTCGGCGGTTGCAAGTCCAAGGTAGGTCGAGAATAAGGTAGGTAAGATAGGTTGCAGGTGACTGGGCCGCAGAAGGAAGACCGGCTCTGCAGGAGGCTGGAGAGAGGCGGCAGTTGGGGTCAAGTTGGGTGAGGTGTGGTGGGCTCTGCATTCGCGCCTTAACTGAACTAAAAGTTAAGGTACTTATTGTACCTTATGGAAGTGGCATTGAGCCCCGATTCAGTGGTACCTGGTTTCAACAAGCCCAACTGATCGAAGACTTCAGATCACGCCCAGATAGGCACATGCACATGCACCTGCACGACTCTATTGTCCGGTGTCTCTATGATCTATTTTTGTCATCGACGGCGTGTATCCGCGTAGAACTTTTCAGAATGCGGTCGCTTCCAGATGGGCAAAAGTCAAAATGGCGGCCACTAAAAGGTCGGTAGAGCAGATGTATGTGTGTACCTTGACTTTGGCGACAACATCCCCCCTTTGACTCGGTGGCAGCAACAGTGGGGTTCAGATTCCTGGCGGGGGTCCGGTTTTGACAAGTCGAAACACCCTTGTCGATGCTTATTGGCAGTGGGAGAAAGCCGGCGTTGGAAACAAGCCGGGTGCCAGCGACAAGGGTCCGCTTCAGGTGCTGAAACCTCGACGTTCGTGCAAGTGAGCCAATCACCGGTCTGCAAGTTGCCCTGCGATTCATGCCTCTCGACACATAATCACGTGGATTTGCTTCGTGCTGGTATGATTTTCAATGACCACCAATTCTTCCATGGCCTTTGCCCAGGTGGACATAGGAGATAGATACCTCGTGTAACAAGGCAAGTCTACAGTTTTCAATGAGGAAGGTCCCTAGTCATGACTTGCACTGCTGTTATCTCTGTGGTCATTTGATGTGCACTGCTCGAAGCTTTACGTCTCAACACCTAGAGCTACTGCATAATTAAGTTACTCGACACCTGCCAAACGATGGAGATAGACAGTCACGCATACCAAAATGCCTGCTTTCACCAATCAAGAACAAGAGGGAGTCCAAGGAAAAGACACCAAGCTGGGAGACAAAGTGAACTTGGCCACTTTCCAACGTCACATACTGGGTCTGTCCATCACTGAAGCTGTCCGTTCGTCCGGATATGACTGTTTCCCGTCCTGTCGGGAGCTCAATTCAAACTTGGTCATCCCCTAATTCCTGCCGTCTTCCAGCTTCGAATGGAGATGCGATATGCCTGGATACCGAAGCCCTACCATCAAGTCTCAGAGGACCAGGCGACTTGGCCCACTGGACGAACTCACAAGCATCTGGGACTGTACTCTGGTAGATCTAGGTACCACTCTCAATTGTCGAAGAAAGCGATAGTAGTAGCTTGAACGGAACAGGTTTGTTATCTCTACTTACACAAGGTGCTCATATCGAGCCTCATGAGCCGCAAGGCAAACTTGGCATGCGATATTGAGTCCTCAGCTGTCAGGTACGGCACGGGATGATCCAGGCATGGTCAAACAGGTTATGGGCCGAAACAACGGTCAACCAGCCTTGTCACCAATCTGGACTCACGATCAAGATCGGGCTCGACAGTGAGCAATGACCGAATTGTTGGACTGGTTTCCTGGTTCTTTCTTGGTCGACGATGATGGATGGATGATCGCGCGTCCGGTGTCGTTTAGCTCAATGCGGGGCCTTCAACGCTAGGCCCTTCCCTGCTTGAGCCCCAGCCAGTCAGCCCGGTCCATCTCCAAGAGACAAGTCAACAAGTCATGAGCTGAGCCAAGTCCAACCACTTGCTTATTACAGGGCACCTTGCATCTGGGGAAGGGCCTGGGCCATGATCGCTTCAGCCCAATACAACGGCAACAACCACATTAAATCTCGCGACGTGTCTCTCGTTTCTACAGACTATCATCACCGGACACCGGCTCCGACATCTTTCGCTACCAACGAGCGATGCACCCGTGAGATACGTATCCTCCTGTAGCTAAAGTAGCCGGTGCAGCTCCATCACACGACACACTCAGCTCTCCGGGATCAAGCAAAAGTAAGGCAACACAGCGCAACGCAACGCGACGCAAGTCTCGGCCCAGCAGGGCAACAAGGCACGAAACGGCACTGGACGCGAGTCTGACCCGAGCCGGGGAAACACAGCGCCCTATCAGACGTAACGGACCTACATTATCTTGCCACGGCTGCTGCGATTCGCTTCCCACCGCGCCAGTCCGGCCTTTCCACCCCGTCGTCTGTCGGCCTCGGCAGGTCTCAGATCTTTGTGTCGCGAGAAATATGGACGATTTCGCCGCACAGGAGCCAGACGAAGGCTACTCGGAAGATCCCCTGAACCCCGCCGCGACCGCCCAGAGCGCTGGTTATCTGGGCAAGTCTCGGGGCGGCGATGCTGTCTCGGCTCTAGCCACCAGCAGATCAACCGCCGACTTCCCGGACTGGCTGACGCGCCATATCGCCAGCCTCACCGTGCACGACAAGACCCGTGAGTTCGATGCCCCTCTGACCCTTTTACATTTTTACATCAGGAACAAACCGGTGCAACCTGTCATCTGTTGCGGCTAGCTAGCAGTTGGTTCCTGTCGTCGCAGTAGCCCGCGCCTTGTTCAAGACACTTATGTTTCGAGACTGACAACTTGAAACAGAACTCGCAATGGCCCTCCTCGACGACCTCCCCACTAGCGTGATCGCGCAGATCGTCGAGCAGCTCAACCCCCGACTGTACATCGATTTCATCCGCTACCTCCCTCCCGAAGTCTGCCTCAAGATCCTCGGCTACCTCGACCCCCTCTCCCTCATAAACGTTGCGCGATCCTGTCGCGCCTGGTACGACTTGGCGCTCGACCGGAAACTGTGGGAGGAGCTATACTATCTAGAAGGCTGGAAGGCAAAACCCGACGAGATCGAAAGATGGGAGAAGATAGTCAACGACGATTCGTTGTCGGGCTCCGCCGGCCAGTTACCGCGCATGGTGACATCCGAAGATGGCCACATACACAAGAAGCGTGCCATCTCGGCCTCGCCGGGACTGGATGCAGGGGGCGACATACCCATGGTCGACGTCGACGGCAGCCTGAAGCAGGAACCCGCGCAGATGGAGGTGGAGGAGTCGAGCATCTTCGGAGGGCCTGCAAGCGCTGCAAGACCATCCGGCCTCACAAAGCCGCTAGCCAGTCTACATGTCGACGGCTCCGGGTCGAGCACAGGATCCAGGAGGGAAGCCGCCAGCAAGGGCAAAGGAAAGGCCAGGGCAAGCTCGCCCATGGTCAGGGAAGAGTCGCTGCCCGACATGGTGCCGTTTGGCATCCAGACGCAGACGCTGTGGATGTGGGACGCTCAGGATAGCCGCTACAAGATCAACTGGAAGTACCTCTACACCATGCGGCGTCGGCTCGAGTCCAACTGGGAGCTGGGCAAATACACCAACTTCCAGCTGCCGCACCCCGACCACCCGGAGGAGGGACACAACGAGTGCATCTACAGCCTGCAGTACAACTCGCAGTATCTGGTCAGCGGCAGCAGGGATCGGACGATACGCATATGGGACCTCGAGACGAGGCGGTTGGTCCGGCCTCCGCTCGCCGCACACGCCGGCTCCGTGCTGTGCTTGCAGTTCGATTCCGATCCGGAAGAGGACCTCATCGTGTCGGGCAGCTCAGACTCAGACGTCATCCTCTGGCGCTTCTCGACGGGCGAGGTGATCCAGCGGCTGCGAGACGCCCACCGGGAATCCGTGCTCAACGTCAAGTTTGACAAGCGCATACTCGTCACCTGTTCCAAGGACAAGACCATCAAGATCTTCAACCGCCGCCCGCTGCGGTATGGCGACATGGGCTACCCATCGAAGCACGTCGACCCTGTGCCGCGGCAGGTCAAGAACTACGGCTACGCCTTCTCCCCCATGGACGACCTCCCGGTGATCCAGCCGTACACCATGATCGGCACGCTGGAAGGCCACGGTGCCGCTGTCAACGCCGTCCAGATCCACGACAGAGAGGTCGTCTCGGCCAGCGGCGACCGGCACATCAAGGTGTGGGACTGGCCCAACGGCGTCTGCACGCGCACGGTGGTCGGGCATAACAAGGGGATCGCCTGCGTGCAGTACGACGGACGGCGCATTGTCAGCGGAAGCAGCGACAACGAGGTCAAGGTGTTTGACCGTCAGACGGGCCTCGAGGTGGCCAGCCTGCGGTCGCACCACAACCTGGTGAGGACGGTGCAGGCTGGCTTTGCCGACCTGCCCTTCGGCGCCGATGACGACGAGGCGGCGGCGAAGCAAGTCGACATGGAGTACTTCAAGGCGGTGGAATCCGGCCAGCTGGACGAGCAGGACAGACCCCGGCAGCGCCGTCCGGGCAATGCGGGGTCGAGGAGGCCCGAAGACATCACGGCATACGGCGCCAAACTGCCTCCGGGCGGCGGCGGCGGCAAGTACGGACGCATTGTGAGTGGCAGCTACGACACGACCATCATCATCTGGCGGAGGGACAAGGAAGGCATCTGGAAAGACCAGCACCATCTTAAGCAGGAGGACGCGGCCGCGGCGGCAGTCAGAGTCGAGCGAAGTCCCCAACGCGCCGTCAGGAGAGCTGCGCCCAGTATTCCCCTGCATCCTTCGATGCAGGTATCAGTGCGGGCGCCGGCTGCGCAGAGGACGACGGCCGCCACGCTGCCAGTGCCGGACGCAGCATCCGGCAGCGACGGAGCCCGGACACAGTCAGCCTCGGCGCCGCCGGCGACAGGACGGCCGGCGACTCCACCGGGTACTCTCCAGATGACCGAGGTCGAGTCGCCCATCCACGCTATCGTCACGCCCCGCTCGATAGAGGAGTACAAGCAGCTGATCGACCTCGCCATCGAGAGCGGGCCCCAGGCACTGGCGCAGGCGCTCGCGTCGTACCCGACCATGCTGACGCAGCGGTCCTACCTCCAGACAGCCATCGACGGCGAACCGAGCCCCTTTGTCAGGAGCCAGCTTCGCCAGACGGTCAACACGGCGCTCATCCGGACGCAGTTCGAGCAAGCCCGCCAGCGTAGGGAAGCTGTGCGCAACTTCGAGGCGCACCTCGCCGCCGGGGAGAGTTCGACGGCAGCAGCAGCAGCAGCAGTAGCAGCAGCAGGAGCCGGGGGACAAGCACAGCAGGGGCAAGCTGCTGCTTCCACCTCTGCTGCTGCTGCTGCTCCCCCCACAGTCGTCGGTGGTGGTGCAACACCAGCTCCCGAGGGACAGGGACTGCAAGACGCGGGTGCCAACAGCAACGTTCCGCCGCCGCGTCAACTGATGCCGCGGCGGGGAGTGTTTGATCCCGCGCGGGACCGGGAGATCCATCTACATCAGGTACCTCACTCTCCACCGTCACCCCTTCCGCAGAGGCAGCCGCAGCCGCAGCCACAGTCACAGTCACAGTCACGTCAGCAGCAGCCCGAAGCCGCGACTGTTGCTGATGGAGCTGCTGCCGCTGCTCCTGCTCCTGCTGCTGCCCCGGCACTGCAGCTCGCCCCTGCCCAAGCTCGTCCCCGTCACCCGCACCTGGCCGGCACCGACGCTAATCCGCCTCGCGTGTTCAAGCTGCAGTTCGACGCCCACCGCATCATCTGCTGTAGCCAGACGAGCGTGATCGTGGGCTGGGACTTCAACAACGGCGATCCAGAGCTGGTCGAGGTCAGCAAGTTCTTCGCGCCGGTGCAGTAGTCCTCGGTGTGGGGCGGGGTTCTGATGTACTGAGTTGTTGTGAGCGGGTGTTTTTGTTAGATACAAATACTGGAGGCTGCTTCAACGGCAGACCATGTTAATGACAGAGATAATTTTGTAATCGGAAGACATGGGAAGAAGAAGCTTTAAGTGATATCGTCAGCGACGAGATATATTAAGTGTGTGTAATGTGCACGAATGGATAATCTTATGACATCGCTTGCCTGCGACAATGATAGACCCTCAAGCAAGCCAACCCGCGATGCCCTCTTATCTGGACTTTGACGACAATGGCAGGATTGCATGCCGAGCCTACTAACAGTTGAATGAACTGCCAACCAGGGACTCCGTACGCAGGGCCTACTCCATATCGCTGTGATACCCAAGGACACACCCACACTCCCTCTACCACATCCCCTACCACCTTGTCTCTACCCAGCCGCCTCCTTCACCTTTCCCCCCTCCACGGGCGCCTCATCGATAAAATTCGGCACCTCCTCCTGCATAAAACTCGGGACCGCCGTGCCGGCCCCCATCTCGGCCTCGAAGTCGACCTCCTGCCCCAGCGCCTCGAGCTCGGCATCCAGCTCCCCCTCGTCCACGTCCTCGGGCACATCGTAGCTCCTGGCCAGACTCTCCTGGATCTCGTTGCCCACATCCAGCAGATCCGCCATCTCGTCCTGCAGCCTCTCGATCTTGTCGATGTCGACCTTGCCGTACTCCTTCTTGAGTGCCTTGTTCGTCTGCTTGAGGGCGTCGACGGTCACCATGGTGTTCTTGAGGTTGTCCTGCATCGTCTGCGCCTGCTCCATGTTCCACACCTGGCTCTGGAGCTGGTCGCGCTGGGCCTCGTACATCTTGCGGCGCTGCAGGACCTTGAGGGCTTTCTGCTTGATGGCCGTCTTGCCGGGCCCGTCGCGCATGTTGGAGAGTTTGGACTGGTAGGAGGAGAGCTCGGCGTTGAGGGAGGCGAGTTTCACGTCGATGGAGGATATGCGGGTGTCGATGTTGCTGATGGCGGAGTTGAGAGTTGCTTTGGGCGGTTTGGGCGTGGAGGAGCCGAAGAGGCGGTTCATTTTGGCTGTTTTGACTTTGGGGAGGAGAGTGGAGCGAGGTGGTTTTTGCAAGGCAGATGTGGTGTTGAGATAGACAAGCGAGTGTGGTGGTGCTGTTGCTGGCTGTTAACCTGATGACGAGGCGTTATCGTGGCCGCCAAGGCAACAAACGGAAGGCTGCGACGCAAGGCTGAAATGAGGGGTTGGTGGAGACGTAGCGGCCCACAGCGGTGGCTTCCGCGCTGATTAATCGGCCGGGCGTCCCTCCGGTCCCGAACTTCACCGTGATGGCACGCTCAGGCAACTTCAACTTGCGTCATGATGTTGATAGCATTCGATGATACCCGTCGTCGGATCAGGTGATGTGGAGCCACGCAATGGAATTGGTAATGCAAGGTAGTACAAGCAGTACTTGCTTTGCTTCTCTACAGTCTAATAACAGCTCTGTCTCCCTGTGAATCAATTACAAAAGGTGACCTGTATTGTTTCCTCGCAACCTGCAGCACACATCGATCGTGACATTTGAGACCCTGACATCACCGCAATGGCCGCTCCGAACATCCTCATCGTAGGCGCAACCGGCAAGCAAGGCCGCTCCGTCATCTCGGCCCTGCTCGACGACCGCGCCCCGGACTCGCCCCTCAAACTGCTCGCCCTGACGCGCGACCCTTCTTCAGCCAGCGCGCAAGCCCTCGCCGCCAAACACCCGGACGCGATCGAGCTGGTAAAAGGCGACCTGACCCATCCGGAAGCCATCTTCGCCCAATGGCCCAAGTCCCACATCTCGGGCGTCTTCCTGTACACCATCCCAGGCAAAGTCTCGGAAGAGACCCAAGGCACCCGCTTCATCGACGCCGCCGTCTCCCACGGCGTCAAGCACATCGTCTTCTCGTCGGTCGACCGCGGCGGCGACGAGAAGTCCTGGCGCAACCCCACGGCCGTCAAGCACTTCTACCAGAAGCACGCCGTCGAGCTGCACCTGCGCGAGGCCTCCCTCCCCGCATCGGCGGGCTTCACCTGGACCATCCTCCGCCCCGTCGCCTTCATGGACAACATGAACCCGGGCTTCTTCTGCTCCGCCTTCACGGCCATGTGGGCCGGCGCCCTGTCCCCCGCCACCAAGCTGCAGCTCGTCAGCGTGCGCGACATCGGCGTCTTCGCCTCCAAGGCGCTGCGGGAGCCCGAGCGGTGGGCGGGCAGGGCGGTCAGTCTGGCGGGAGACGAGATGACGCTCGACGAGGCGAGGGAGCATTTTAGGAATGTGACGGGCAAGGAGCTGCCGCAGGCGTGGGGGGTGCTGGGGAAGGGCATGCTGTGGGCTATCGGGGAGCTGGGCGCCATGTTCAAGTTCTTCGAGGAGGAAGGGTATGGGGCTGATATCCCGGCGCTGTCCGGGGAGGAGCCGAGTCTGCAGGACTTTGAGACTTGGTTGAGGGAGAGTAGCAAGTGGAAGGATGAGAAGTGAGGTGCTGTGGTGATGTTGGGACCCTAACCTTCTCTATACATGCTCTCCTATTCAATACCCGTTCGGTGGCTTTTGCTGACAGGATCAGAATGTACTTGCCCGTATTCACAAAGAACAATTTCTCAAGTGATTGTCACAGTGATTGGTGGTATCGCGGTATGCTCGTCTGCTTACCGCAAGTCGACTAGAGATCCATGAAGTTGCATGCTTCCCAGGCAGCTAGACGTCAGTCCAAGTTCGTTGACGATCACGCTTGGCTTGAGGATTGCCAAGCCGAAGAGAAGACATGCCATTGTCTGTAACGTCGATCCTGTCCAGGGACTTGCCTTTTGCTCGTGCCCTTCAGCCAGGCGAGCCTTATCGAGAGGACAGGAGAGCGGCTGCGGCTGCGGCTTTGGCCACCGCGTTGCTCCCATCCACGCATATGACTCTCTTGTCTGACGCTCGCAACTTCTTCCTCTAATCTGGGACTCCAGACGCAGTTCTATCCCGTGCCCACCAATACATACACACATCTCTGCTTTCCGCCTCACGGCGCCACCATAGTCAACCCATGCACCACCCCATCAAACTCAAACTCCGCCAGCTGCACCTCAGGCCAGTACGCATGCCCACTCCTCCACCCCAGCACCCTTCCCCCATTAGCAGCGACCCTCTCCAGCACAGTATGAATATCGTGCACCTCGTTGTGGTGCAGCACCGTAGCCGCGATGTGGCAGTTCCGGTCGACGAGCCCGGGGTGGAGGTACAGCTCGCCGAAGAGCTCGCCGCGCGGCCAGGACGAGGTGAAGACGCGGGGCAGGTCGCCGTAGCGCGGGGTCTGGACGAAGCGCTAGTTGAAGACCGAGGCATAGAAGGCTTGGGCTTTGGCCAGGTCGCGGACCGCGGATGCGGAGGAAGGAGATGCGGCTTATTAGGTCGGTTGGTTGTTGTTGGCGTCGGGGCGGAGCTAGGGGGAGGGGAATGGGAGGGTTTGGAGGAGGACATTGTGCTGGTTGAGACGAGGACCGGAAGGCTGGGGAGTAGTGTAGTGGGAATAGAAGGAGATTGGAGAGGTGTGATGTTGGAGGACAAGGGTGGCCATAGTTGCATCGGACATGAGCGACATGTTTATGGCTTTTAACAAGTATAAATCTGAGAGCGCACTTGTTTGCCCAGATGTCGTTGCCAGCTATCTCAAGCCGCAACTCGTTTGACATCGTGCGGCGACAAGCCTAAAGGACAAGTCATACGACCGGGCAGGATGCGTTAGTTGTCCTCATTTGCAGGCCCAGCAGACTGTTTCCCCCTCGAACCTTCAAAGGAAAGACGATACTCAACTGAGATCTACCGTTGCTGGACGGACAACCATGCCTTGTCCGGAATGAGCAAGGTGGCACAATCCAACACAGCTTATATCGCTGGAGGATCGCTCCATCATCTCTTCTCAACAGGCAGAAACAAAACCTAGCTGCCTTTTCCATGGTCACCCAAGTTTCTATCTTGTCATGTTTACGCAGCAAGTGGTCAACATCGAAACGGGGCGAGCGCAAGGGGTAAACACTCAGCTTCTGATCCTGCCCCCATGCCAGCAAACCACCGCAATGCGAAGTCCTACGTACCCTTTCAGGTCATTGCACCAGTTGACGGGATAAAGGGCATGCTACTCGATAAATTCAATTGGGGTATACTCGATATGCAGTAAAGACCGCGAAGCACCTATGCTAAGAACGATGGCACCCAGTTCCCTGAAACGACGACTTCAGCTACCCTGTCACAAGTTCTTCTCCTTCCTTCCATCCCAGATATCTGAACCCAACTCCCAAGCGAACGGGTATCTCAAGAATCACACCATCCACTCCCATTCTCTTCCACACTTACACCGCAGTAGAGGTAGGAACGGCAGTCTTCTCGTTCGAGTTATTCTCCTGGTGCCCAAACCGCAGCTTCTCATCAGCATCGAACTGGTTGCGCTCGGCCAGCAGCACCGCCTTGCGCGTGTTGTGCGTCTTCCACGCCGGCGTGCCGATGTACCTGACGCTGCCCGGCTTGGTGTCGTCGAAGATGTGCTCGACCTCCTCGAGCGGCTTGTTGGCCGTCTCGGGGAAGAGGAAGAAGACGTGCCAGAACATGGCGAAGCAGAAGACGGCAAAGACCACGTATGTCTTCCACGTGATGTTGGCGAAGGCGGGCGGGACGAAGTAGGCGAGGGCGAAGTTGAAGGCCCAGTTGGCCGAGGTGCAGAGGGCCACGGCCTTGCCGCGCTGCCGGAGCGGGTAGAGCTCCGGAGGGTAGGTCCACGAGACGGGGCCCCAGGTCGGCGCGAAGGAGGCGACGAAGAGGTAGGTGGAGGCGATGATGGCCTTGGCGGGGGGTCCCGTGACGGACATGGACACCGAGGCCGAGGCGAACTCGCCGGGGCGGGCGGGCCGCGAGTAGACGGCGAACAGGCCGGCGTTGATGCAGAGCCAGAGGCACATGAAGAAGGCGCCGATGAGGAGGGTGGGCCGGCGGCCCCAGCGGTCCATCCAGAGGAGGGCCGGGATGGTCATGACGACGTTGATGGCGAACTGGATGCCCGAGGGGGGCAGGACGTCGTCGCCGAGGCCGGCCATGGTGAAGACGTAGGTGATGTAGTACATCATGACATTCATGCCCGTGAGCTGGGACCAGATCTGGGTGAAGACGCCGATGTGGGTGCGGTTGATCATGTTGGGCTTGAGCAGCTCGAGGTAGGTGACGTCGGCGTTGCGGCGCTCGAACTCGACCATCTCGCGGATCTCCTCCATCTCGCGGTTGACCCAGGGGGAGTTGGGGTCGCCCTTGCCGTGGACGAGGGTCAGGACGGCCTTGGACTCCTCCCAGCGGTCCTTCTTGGCAAGCCAACGAGGAGACTCGGGAAGGAACAGCAGGCCCAGGAACAGCAGCATAGCGGGGATCATCTGCAGACCCCACGGAAGACGGAAGGCGGCCCTGCCGTTGATGAAGGAGCAGCCGTAGCAGATGAAGAACATGATCAGGATTCCCCAGGTGATGGCCCACTGCTGGAAGCCGACGAGGCGGCCCCGCTTGCTGGGTGGTGCGAGCTCGGAGATGTAGACGGGGACCTGGGCAGAGCAGATGCCGACCGAGAAGCCGTTGATGATACGGCCGACACAGAGCATGGGGATGTTAACCGAGGCGCACACGATGATGGAGCCGATGACCCTGCCGTTCGTTAGCTTCAAGAGAAATTGGCCCTCAGGTATGTGGTATGAGCTACAGATGACGCAGCCGGCAGTACTTACCAGATAATGGATCCGATCTGGATGGAAGTCTTGCGGCCAAGCCAATCCGAAAGGAATCCAGAGACCAGGGCGCCGAGCCAAGACCCGCCGGGCATGGCAGCAGTGATGCCGCCCTGGACATCAGGCTTGGGCCCGATACACTTTCCATCGGCGGTGAAACCGAGCTGGTTGAACTGGCATAAGTAGGGTTGTGTAGCGATGATGGCCGACATGGACGAGATATCGAAGCCAAACAGCCCGCCGCCTTTGAAGCTGTGTTAGTTACATAGCACTTAGGCAACGTAGCCAGGAAGGTCCATTTTGCGGAGTGAGCATCGCTGCTTCGTTCGGCGACGGTGTAAGTGAGCGTGGACGTGGGTAGAACTCACCAATGACGGCGACGGCCGCGATGAAGTAGATGTTTCCGGCCTTGTGCATCTTGACAGATGTCCGAGTCAAGAGTCTA
>Ga0209127_100259_pt1 | contig 18680 bp, 9 predicted proteins | sample LakSupMetagenome_FD_187469 | JGI IMG/M metagenome (GOLD analysis project Ga0209127, IMG submission 187469) | Freshwater microbial communities from Lake Superior, Canada - Sta WM archaea (SPAdes) (version 2) | ecosystem: Environmental > Aquatic > Freshwater > Lake | place: Lake Superior, Canada...
AGGAATATATCAGTACACCACCGCAGGTTTAGAACCACTCGCCATCGTCCGCCTCGCCGTCGGCATCAATGTCGGCGACAACGGTGGCCTGTTTCTTCGGACGACCCCTCTTCCGCGGCTGCGAGCTGGAGCGCGCCCGCTTCTTCCTACCGGACGGCGTGGCAAGAGCGCCGTTTGACTTCCGCTTGCGGCCCCGTCCAGGCGTGTTGTTGATGGAGCCACCCTCGTCGTCCTCGTCCTCGTTGCTGGGAGTCGTCGGCTCCTCATCGTTCATGTCCTCGTCCTCGTCCGCAATCTTCAGCTCCCGGTCGACGCTCATGAGCTCGACGAACGAGCGACACGTCTCCGTCATGCGCTCCCTAGACGACAACGAAGTCATGACGCGCGCGATGTCCTCCCAGAACTTGTCTCCGGTGACGCCCTGGACCTTGACGGGCGCCTTGTTGAGGTCCTTTGCTTGGGCTTTGGCTTTCGGGTCCTTGCGTGTCGTGCCCATGCCGTAGAGCTTGCGGAGATATGTGCGAGCGTCCCATAGCGCCAGGAGAACCATGGATGCGGCCGTCAGTTGGCGAAGACGCATAATGTCCACCGTGGGGGCGAACGGCGCCGGTTGCCCGTCCTCACCGACCTGTGCAGTGGCAACGATATCCATGCGCATCTGGAACACTTCAGACTCGATGGCATGTGCGACGGGGGCTCCCGTCGTGCTGAACATCTTCTCCGCCGCTGCGACCACAGCCTGGACTTCGCCAATGGTGTTGTAATCCAGGAACGCGAGGTTCTCGATGAGGAACTGGGAGAACTGCAGGTGGGCCGGGACCTCCTCTGTGACATCCAGCTTGGAAGGGTCGAAATCGATCAGACTGCACAGCTTCTCGAGGAACTTCACCTTCTTCTGTGAGTTGCTGACCTTCAACACTTCCATCCACAGGTGGAGTTTGGCCACGAAAGGATCCGCGGTGGCGCCCCGGGGGTCCTTGACAATGTCGCGCTGGTACGCGAAAGCCGCCTGAAGTGCCCTGCCGTACTCGCGCTCGACTGCAGACTCGTGCTTCTCGTGGAGCATCTTGTGACCAAGATACGCCACCTCGGCGAACTTACCAATCGGGGACGTCTCCAGAGTCATGAATGTCACTCCCGTCTCCTTGGGGTGAACGATGCCTTGCCTGTTGATGCTTGCCAGCACCTCGGTTGCAAGGAAGGCGAGATCATCCTGGCTCGCGAGGGCGATACGCGTGATGTCCTTCAAGAAGCGCTGTGTAGTCCCGCTGGCCGCGTCGTCGTGCGATGTACCGCCCATTACCGTCAGCTCACGTTGCTTTGGAGTATCTGCTGCTTTGCCGGGCGTCTCCTCGGTCTTGGCGAGTTCAGACCGTTGTTCTTCGATGAGAAAGAACTCCTTGAGTCCCAAGAGTATCTTTGCCTCAAGTGTGGGCGTCTGCTCGTCAAACACTTGCCGAAAAGCTGTGTACACATTCGCGGCGTTGTAGTTCTTTGGCCACGACTGGCAGACGAGCCCGACGGCATCGAGCGAAGCCTTCCTGAGCTCCAACGGCCATTGAGGGGTTGCAAAGCCGATCATGGAGTCGACCATGAGCTTGGACACCGAACTTCCGTTGAATTTTGGAAATTCTGCCCTAAAGTCCTCGATCTCCGAGTCCAGATCGCAGTTCTTGCCGGCCATGCCAGCGATCAGGGAGAGTCGGATGAATTGCATTTTATGCTTCTCGGGAACCTGTTGCGGGTTCAGCGCTCGCAGCTTCACTATATTCTTTATGATGGAGATCACAAAGCGTGTCAGGCGATCTTTGGACTCCAAGAGGACGCTGATAATCCAGAGGCACGCAAACACGTCGTCCAGAAGAGTCCGTGATGCAAGTTTGGTGACGGACGGTATAAGCTGATTGCGGACGAACTGCAGGAACTGCGTATGAGCCTTGGAGAGCTGTGGTAGGACGCGCCGGTAAATCACGATGACGGCCCGCGTTACGGCCACATTGTCCACGTTGTCGATACTCTCGATGTAGGGCTTGAGGACGGATATTTGCTCGAAGTTGAATAGACTTGGATCGGCTTTTGCGAAGATCATCAGGACTTGCAGAGCATCGCCTCCCGTTACAGACGAGTCGTCCGAAGCAGAGTTGTTGACGATGTCAAACATGCTCTCGACGAACTTGGCGCAGACCTTGGACACCGTCGAGGCCGACTTGGAACTCGGCGAGAGCATCGACTGTAGGACTTTGTCGAGCACTTGAGGGATGTTGACGCTGCCTCGCTTCACCGTTTGCACCATCAGAACGACATGTTCCGCAAGGGAGATCTTTGACGCAGCAGAGCTCTCCCCTCCAGCAAAAGGCGCAAACCAGATCTCCTCGATCATCTGCCGTGCGAGGTCACGGACACTCTCTTCTGGATCATGGACGCGATGGAGCAGAGCATTGGCGATGTCACTCCTCACGACCTTGCTAGGGTTGCGAAGGTAGATGTCCCTTGCGAGCTTCATGGCTCGTTTCCGAACGCCAACACCAGTGTCGATGAACCGCTCGACTACGGTCGCTGTCATCTGACTCTCCAGGGCCGGCCGCATCGAGATGCACTTTCCAATCAGGCCAAGGGCCGAATCGCGCACCTGGGTGGAAGAGTCCACAAGGCATTGAAGAATGCGGTCTATGACGACCGACTCGCCATCCAGGAGGGACGGATCCGTCTCAAGGAGATGGTTGATACTCCTGAGACTCTTGCTCCTAACCGTGGCCTGATCGCTAGTCATGGCTTCTAGCAGGAGGTGGAGCATGCGAGGTAGCGACTCAGAGAGCGGCGAACGCAGGAGGATGATAGCATAAGAGAGCCGTGCAAGCTTTGCTGACACGGTCTTGAACGAATACTCGTTTACAAGCCACCTGCGATCATGGACCATTATGCGCAGTCTGTAGGCAAGCTGCCCATACTTGAGATCCCGCTCATCGTCGTCGTCGTCGCAGGCGTTGTAGGCCTTGCAGATGTTGTCTGCCCAGTCCGTGATCAGGAAGGAGATCGCACTGCTGAGGTGCGGGTCGTCCGAGTGCCGCTCCTCGAGGTGTTCCAGAGTTGCACGGTATGGCCCAGCCCAGGACACCATGAGGTCTGCCCGGTTTTTCCTCATCAGCGCGGCGAGTCCCAGATCCACCAGGAACATGCCCAAGTCGCCACCTTCAGACCCATCAAGCGAGTTCGCAGTCTTGCGGACGTAGGACCTCAGGTTTGACACAGAGGCGCAAATGACGCCTAGCACCTCAAGCGCCATATTCTTCGACGGCGCTGACGACTTATGATCGCTGGCAATACTGAGCATCAAGCTCATGAACATCCGGAGCAAGAGTTCCGCGGCGGGCCAGTCCGGATTGTTCAAACAGGAAGTGAAGTCTTCGACAAATAGATCGAGCAGGTTGCGATACGGGGTGTCTCCCGTCTTGGTCGACGTGAGCGCTCGCTTGACGATGAAGTTGGCGACGTAGGTCGCGCCTCGCTGTGCCGAGTCCACAAGCGGACTCACAACATTGTGCAAGTCGTCCACAGCGGCAGTATGGTTCTCCGAGCCTTCCTCCTCCGTGTTCACGACAAAAGCAGAAGGGCGCACACTCGGACCGCCTTTGCCAGCCGCCTCGCCGCCGTCAGCGTCAGTATCCGTAGAAAGCAGGCCCACCCCATGCTTGTGTGCCCTTGAATCGTCCAGTTTCCCTGCGCTAGCTTGTACTAGGCGCATGATCAGGGCCGACACGGGTTGAATGCTCGTGCCATCGACAAGCTTGAACTGTCTAGCGCGCTGCTTGCCGACTGGCAGTTTCTCCAGCGAGGTGAGGATATCATCGAAGATACCCTGTCGCTGTGCCGGGTTCAGCAGAAACACCTGCGAGAGCATATCCATGGCCACGAGACGAAGGCCATCGAACCGATGGATCTCAAGGACGGAATCCTTCTCTGAATGAGCAGTCTCGAGGAACACCAGAGTAGAAGCAGCAAATTCCAGACTAGTAACCACTGTTTCTGACGTGTCGGTGTTGGAGATGAGCGTCATCATGAGTGAGAACAGTCGTTGACATGCTGTGAGCAACTGCCCTATCTTGTCTCTCTGGTGTGAGAGCAGCTTGAAGATCTCACTGGTGTTTCTTAGCTCCGCCAACGGAACAATAATCCCATCCAGGACGTGCTTGAAGAGACTGAGGGCCAGCTCTATCGTGCCTTCAGAATACAGCTGCTTGTCCTCGCGCCCACCACACATCATCCGTAGGCTGGTTCGTGCGGCTTTCAGGCCAGTGTCGACATCGGGAAGGAGCTGCAACCAAAGTTCGACCTCAGACGCGCCCCAGGCATCATCAAGTCTGAGATCGAGGCTTTCGGCATGCTTGAGGGCCCCTTCACTTAACCGTACGATGTGCAGAAGGTCGTCTAGCGGTACCTCTTTGAAACAGTTCAACTCGATGGACTTTCCGAGCAGCGACTGGATCTTCTGCTGGGCGACAGCCGAAAGAGTCGGCTCTCCATCGAGGCTGAAGTAGACGAGCTCGTTGTTGGATCGGTAGTCTAGCAGATGCCGCTCGGCACCGAATACATCGTGTATGCAGCGTTTCAGGTCATTGAATGCTGCGTGGGACCTCTCCCGGTAGCCGAGGCTCTGGCCAAGAATGTCCCGGTTGCTGTCGTACTCCTCCCGTTTCCGCTTGCGCGAGGACAGCGCGTCCGGTTCCTCAGCCACGTCTGCTACCACGAGATATTCACTCCTATTGAAAGTCTTGGAATGGGGAAGCTCAACCGCTATCTTGCCCTTTGACGGGTCGCCGAGGGACTGCGATGGAGCTCGCGTAGATTCTGACTGTGATGGAGCTCTAGTGGCCACCGAAGCGGGCACCGCGGCGGCGTCTTGCGGCGCGTGTGTAGCTTGAGGCGACACAGTGATAGAATCCGCCATCACCTCATCATCTGGGACTGCCTGTGGCCTGGCGGGTGTAGCGGGTGCTTCGCGGACCGGGGCAGCTGGTGCCGACGGCGTTCCTTGCTGGCTCTGGGGCGTTGCAATGGCATGATTGATTGGCTGTCGAGCGGCAACGGGCGCCTGAAGCGATTTCGTCGTCGAAAGGTCGATTTCAAACCTCGCAGCAGCACTCTGAGCATTCAGCGCGTGCGCTTGCCTATTAAGCTCCGCAATCGAACTCTGCTTCGGGCTCTGCTTTGGTTTGTCGGCCCTACGAACAACAGGAGATTTCTTCTTGGGCAGGAGAGGCGACGCTGAGTGACCGTTTGTCGTGGCAGGACCCGGCGTCTCGGGGGTCGGATACCGGAAAGCGACGGAGGTTTGATCGACGACCATCTTCGAGAGAGCGGAAAGGCTGGCACCCATTGGAGGGACTGCCTCGGTACCGGTGGCAGTCCTTGGGCTCACTTTAAACTTGCTAAGATGTTGTCAGCGGGATCGCCCGTCTCTGCGCTGGAGAAACGCACTATTCTGGTAATCGCCGAGGATCCAGGAGGCTCTGGAAGTTCGACAGCGCCTGTTCCAGGCGCTTCGAGTATGGTTGTCCGCTGCTTAGTTCAGCATTCAAGGCATCGAAATCGGACGTTGCGACCGCATCGGTGAGCTCCGTTGCGGGAGAGCCCGATCCAAGGTTCGGCGTAGGAATGATATCTAGGCGAACCGTTAGCAAGCTATATGACGGCGATGCCGAGTCGAGGCTAAGAGATATTGAATTTCCGTACCAGAGTGGATTGGCGCAATGGAGGTGAAGGGCGTGTAAGGAAGAGCTTCCTGTATGGTGAACGGCCGATTAAAAGCTTGAGCATGCTGAGACGACGGAGAAGGGCGTTGCGGCTGGTGACGGCCGTTTGGTACGCCGTTGGCGTACGGCGCCCGAGAGTCCGGCATCTTGAAAAGACCGCTGCGCTCAATTCATGGTTCAGCAAGCTGGAGGTTAGGTTGGAAAGGGTCCGATTTGTTTGTTAGGGCGGGAGCTTGCATCTAGGCCTTGCAATCGAAATGTGACCGGCCCTAGTCAAGTAGAAGACGTTGAGCCATTCTCCCACCAGGAATGGTTCGATATCGCGGTGGTTAGGAGGACTAGACAGTCCCGCAGGAAGCGCTAAACCACTCGGGTTGAGGTCAGGTTAAGGTTGGAGTTGATGTCGAGAGTTGCTTCTGTGTGTTCCCCAGAGGCAGGAACGGTTGCGGTTCAGCCTACCAGCCTTGCGCTAAGCCGTTAACCCTGTCACCCTCTCCCCGGCTTGCCCAGAGAAAGGCCCCGCAAGAAGCAGCGTCGGCTCAGCTTCATTGGTTGAACCTTGATCAGACATGGTGGGGTCAGTGCTCGGTTCCCGTCGTTCCTGTCACGGTGGACCCCAAAAACCTGTCGCAAACGGGAAAGCTCAACTTGCCGATCCTAAACTTTCTTTTTCTTGTATCAACCTGACAACTTCACGATTTTGCGACATCACAATGGCGGCTATCGGTTCTCTGATTTTCTGCACGGATTGCGGCAACCTCCTGCCCGCTTCCAAGGGTAGCGAGAAGAACATCCTCCACTGCGAGTGCTGTGGCGCTGAAAACAAAGGTGTGTAGTCAAAGGAGCCCGTTCCAGAACATCGGATGAAAGGCAAAGGGGAACACCGACTTGGCGGATACTAAGTCAAAGCGAACTAGATCACGCCGCAAAGACCATCGTTACAAGAACCAAGCCTTCCGACTTCCCTTCGCTCCTCCGACAGAAGCTGTCCACCACGCAAACAGTTGAGAGACACAAGATCCAGACAAGCAATGTCGACCCCAACATGGACTGTCCCGAGTGTGGAACAATTGGAATCCGGTACACAGAGGTGCAGATGCGGAGTGCTGATGAAGGCTCGACGATCATCTACAACTGCCAATGCGGTCACAAGTACGGATTCCCCTGCCATGAGATAACTTCTACCAAGCTGCTAACCGGTTTCCCTAATAGGTGGAGCATGAACAACTGAACGACTCTTCCAACCCTTGACCATGAGGTCAAAAACAAAACAACTAGCACCTATTGGAGATCTATCTATCCTCGGACACCACCCCGGATAAAATCCGTGTCTTTTGAGCACCAAACGCCAAAGACACCAGAACGACAAGTCTAAACCCATTAAGCCGACCCAGCAACCTCAGGAATCAGAGCATACTCCACCTCGCCCGCCTTTTCGTAGTCGGCCATATCCAGAGCAACGATGCAACTCTCCCTCACAACCTTTTCCTTGTCGTGTAGGAAGAGCTTCAGCGTCTCCTCGACGCCTTCCTCCTCGCCAAGGCTGCCCAGCGCCTCGGCGGCTTCGTGTCGCACCATACTCGCCTCCTCGGTATTGCTCAGGGCGGCCGTGAGGGCCGGGATAGAAGCCGGGTGTGAGAGCTGACCAAAGACGAAGGCGATCTCATGGCGGAAGAGCGCCGACCCGTCGGCGAAGCCCTTGGCCAGGGCATTGACTGCCGGAACGGCGGTGGGAAGATCCGGTGGGGATGCGAGGTCTCGGAGGGCGAACATGGCTCGGTAGCGGAGGAAGAGAGGCAGCTTGGTGTCCATCAGCGTCGCCTCGAGTTCGTCAACGGTCTTCTGTGACTCGGGGAGTGGCGGTGCGGGATCGACGGATGCAAAGTCGCTGTACATAGCATTGTTAGCTAGGGTGACACAAATCAGTTGCGGTTGCCAGTCCAACAACTTACCTCTGCCGTAACTTCTCCTGCTTCCTCTGCTCCGAATTCTCCCACTCAATCCGATCGATGGCGATCTCGCAGGTCTCCTTAACCACCACCTCTTCACCTTCCCTATCCCTGAACCTCCTCAGCACATCCAGACTCCCAGCATCACCCAGCGCACCCAGCGCCTCGGCCGCCTCGTGGCGACACATCGGGTCCTCCTGCAGATCCTCCAGCACGTTCTTCAGGTACGGCGCGGCGGCGTCCTTGCCCGTCTGGCCCAGGCAGTAGGCGAGCTCGTGCTTGAGCAGCGCCGAAGGCGAGGCGAAGGCGGCCGCGATCGCGTCGATGGCGGCGTGGGCCTCCCCGGGGTCCGTGGCGCTGCGCGCCAGGTGCTTGAGCGAGAAGAGGGCGCGGAATCGGATCGCGAGGGGCGTCGACTCGGAGCAGAGCGATTCGCGCAGGCTAGCGATCGTGGATGACGTCGTGGTGCCCTGCGGCGCAGAGGTCTCTGCTGAGGGAGACATTCTGGACTGGTAGACACTGATGCCACAGAAAACTGTAGGAAAATTGTTGGGATGTTACGGCGGCAAACGAAGCTGAGCTTGGCTTGTAAGTGGGAGACCAGAAATATTTCTGGCAGATCGAGGGGCGGGCGGGCTTATCGGTCTCCGATAAGAAAAGGTCCAGATCCCCGGGGATAAAATTCGGAACAGTACTTTGAGTTCAAGGCAGGAAGCAAAGCCCAAACCATATGGTCTGGGAACGAAATTAAGCGCACGAGGTAGCATAGGATGCGCATACGTAGTGCAAAAAGACAGAATGGGGCATGAACGGCCATATGGAGTGGCAAAAACGAATTTTTGCGCCAGCCGCGAATCGAACGCGGGGCCAGTCGATGGCAACGACCGATTTTACCACTAAACCACTGGCGCTGTTATGATTCGATAGAGGGAAGAATCACTAACAACCTACAAGATGTTACATTATTTCTGTACCAGTCCATTCCCTCTCAGGGGCAACATACTAATCTACGATTAACAACCTGGAATGTACCGAATCCCGTTGCTTTAAGATGGTTATACTTAGTAAAGCCTACAGTTTCGTAAAATCTGTTACTTTGCTGTTACGCCGTTCTATGCACATGCTCTGGACCTCCCAACCACTACCGCCGACCGTATATATATGGGTATCTCCTCCCAACCGACTCATGCTTCCATGCATACCTACACTCCTGTGATCCAGTACGCCGCATCTGCTCTCACAAAAGCCACTACATCATCTCCGGAAACTTCTCAGTCACCGGCGTCGTCGGGCCTCTAGACCGCGACATACTGTATGGTGCCTGAAGAAAAGTTAGCGTGCGCTTCCCCTCGGGCCATCCTTCAAACTGCTGAGACTCACCAGAACCTGTTTGGCATTACATATCCTCCACGCCAGCTTCCGGATGTTCCCATCAGCCGGGACGACAGCGGGCGCAAACTCGATACCAAACATGTGGCGTATCGCGTACACCACCCGCCGGGCGTACTTGCTGTCGCGCTCGACCAGGCTCCCAAACGGCTCGTCGACCGTGCTGGGCGCCGTGTTCGGGTCGCGGTCCAGGCAGTTCCGCACGATAGGCAGCAGCGCCGACTCGACCGCCTTCTCGTACAGTCCCGCCGAGTCGATCTCCATGTCCTCGTCGTCGAACCTGCCGATGCGGACCTCGAACGGCTCCGAGATGGACATGACGTTGTGCGCCCCGTCGTGGTGGTACCGGAACTCGAACACGCCCTGCGTCCACCACAGCTTGTCGCCCTCGAACACCATCTCGCCCCCGACCAGGTCGACCTCCCCGGGCGCGGACTTTTCGGCAGGCTCGTCGTAGCAGAGGATCCCGCTGTCGTCGCTGGTGCCGTACACCCCGCGGCACGTCGGCGTCCACCTCCCCAGGGACGACACCTCCGTCACCTCCCTAGAGCGATTGTCCGTCACCATGTAGAGGCCGATCCAGTCCTTCTTGCTGTGGTTGGCGGGCGCGTTCCACTTGACGCGGATCGGGGCGCCGTACTCGAAGACCTTGGTCTTTATGCCCTTGGGCACGCGGGCGTTGACGCTCTCCTTGCCAGTGGCTCGCTCGTCGTCGGCTGCCAAGGGCGTGCCTTCGATGGAGAGAGAGTAGTGCTTCGGGTCATATCCGGCCAGGTCGGGAGCGATGCGCGTGATGGTGAGGCGGGCAGGGTACTTGTTGAACAGGGCTGTGGTGTCCTTGACTATGGTGGAAGAGCCCGCCGCCAGCTTTGAGCGAGCCGCCTCGACAAAGTCGTCTACGAAGTGCCTCGTCTCATCGAGGACACGGTCGACGCTCTGCTGCCACTTCTTGGCGGGCGGCGGCAGAGACTTCTTGATGAACTTGGTGAGCCCGGCTTCCTGGCGCAGATTCCGGCCGTAGACTTTCTGCATGTGCGGCTTCTCGACGTAGGAGATGAAGCCGAGCGTGAGTAGATGTCCGGTGATGGCGAGGAGGAAGATGGACCTGCTCCAGGACATCAGTGCGGCGCCCCACAGGCCGGCGGTGCCAAACACGCGCTCGGGGTTGTTGAGGAAGCGGTAGATGGACTTGTAAGTGAGTTTCCCGGTGCTATCGAAGAAGAAATCACCGTAGAACCAGCCAAATTCCCCGAGAGACTCGTAGATGCTGGTGGCAGTCCAAATCTGAAGGGCGACCAGGCCGAGGCCGATGACGTGCTTCAGGAGTACCCAACCATAGCTCCAATCGTCGGGGAAGGAGTACATCTTCCAGCACGCCGCGATAAACGAGCCGTGGCACAGAGCGTTGCTGAGGTGGTACATTCCCTTCCACTGCCGCCATGCTTCTCCAGCATCCTCGCCGAACTTGAGGAAGTGTCTGGTGAACATCTTGTTCTCAGACTGGAGGGTCAGAATGATACCTAAGCCGATCGAATACCACAGACGCCACAACAAAGCGTGCGCAACAAAGAGCCCCTGGACCAAGGGGGTTCGTGGAGTGGCGATTGTCAGGGCAGCGAGGTAGCTCAAGAGCAGAATTACCGAGTAATCCGTGGTGCGGAACAGGTCGAGGTTTTTGAGGCCCAGAAGGTTGTGGACAGGGGCCGGAGTCTCCCGCAGGGGTTTGGTACTCGGAGAACCATCTAGGAGCTGATCACCGGGCTGGCCTGCGAAGTCGGGCGTGTTTGTCGAGTCTGCCCGCACGCGAGGTGGAGGCGGGTTATACGTCTTCTCGATATGGGGGTTTTCGACAAAGACCAGGAAGGCAAACTGCGCCGCGTGTGCAAGGATGGAGATGAAGAGCACGTCGTAGCTGGCTGCCATCATGGAGATGCCGTAGTACCCGGCATAGCCGATCGAGTACATGGGATGAGGCGCCATCTCGAACACGCCGTCGAAGGTGAGCTCCTGGTCGATGAGGTAGAAGAAGTCGCCCCAGTACCAAGCGTAGTCCTTGACGACGCGATGGGCGTCCAGCTTCACCCAGAGATTAAACCCGACCAGGCTGATTCCAACCGCCCAGCGAGCCACCATCATGAGAAACCCTTCGCCCTCAGGTTTATGGCCACATACGATAGCGAACAGACAGTATGACACGAAATCACACATCAAGATCAGGTCAACAACGCGGCGGAAGGTAAGCCAGGTATTGTACTCAATCGGCGCCTTCTCGAAGCTGTAATCCTCGGGTATCTTGGCCTCCAGCTCACGCTTGAGCAGACGGTACAGCCACGGCCTCGGGTTCTTGCCCGACGAGGGGTCCTCAAACAGCTTCCAGTTCTTGGCCCAGGTTACAAGCAGCTTATGGTTCGACTGGACACGGAGGAGATAGCCGATGCCGACATTGTATGCCGCCCTCCAGAAGAGGAAGATGGCAGCAAACACAGGTCGCCTGAGGCTGGCAGGGAGATAGTATGCGGCGGCGATGTGGAAGGCGAGGATGGCGAGCACGACAAGATCGGACAGGTTCTTCGGCTGGCGAGGATGGAGGAGCTGCGAGACCATGTCATGGGTCGTGGGGACAATGAAGACTATAACAGAGTCACTTGTTAGTAACAACAAGCCGTTCTGGACCTGTCTCTGGCCCTATGTCTACTACAAGGCAACGCACCTGTTCCATCAGGAGTCCGTCCGTATGTCTTCTTCACCTTGGGATCGGCATTGAGAGCGGCTACGACTTGGGACGGCTCCACAGGAGCTTCGTCTGAAGCGGACGACTGCTGACGCCGCTTCCGCACATTGTCGCCGCTGGGGAGTTCCCCCGAAGGGTCGGCCGAGGTGCTCATTCTGTATGCCGAACAAGCTGAGGAGAGACACGCAAGAGGAAGAGACCGGGTCCTTCTTCTATATGGGGGCCATCAATGGCGGTGAGGATGGGCGGCTCGGATTTCTCGAGGACTGCCCGCCAATAAGACTCCAGCGAGCTCGGAGGGATCGAGAGTCGAAGTTGTCGTCGTCGTCGATAACGATGCGTATCCGGAATGCACTCCGCGAGACCCTGCGACGTCACTGGTGAGTGGCGACAGTGATGTTAATAGAGACACTGCGTTCTTGAGTCGTTCACCGCGCCCGAGTCATGAAGGCACCAACTATTATCACATGGTAACAACACAATTCAACAAAATGCTTAGGTGAATTCAACCTGTGGGGTGGGGGTTTGTTCCAACGGCCGGGGTCGGGCATGGAAGGTTGAAGAAAGTGGATAACGTCAGTTCTCAACTTCTGCCACTCCCGCAGTCCCGGTCCGCTGCAGGTCCCTGATCAGTCGGCCAGTGAGATTCATTCACAGCAGGCATTGTTAGCCCGGACATCTGGCCGACCAGTCCAGAACTTTCGCCTTTTCATTGCCCCGTGGATGACACCACCTGCTACAGCAAGCAGCCAACAGCTTAGCTTCCCTTCGTCGCGAACACAACGTCATTAGCTGATGCTACCAGGTCACCAATGACCAAAACATACGACAAGCTCCTAATGGGCAAGCGCCCAATCTGTCTACAAGTCCAGCGTCTCCTCAGCCCATGGAGTGTACCTGGCCAAAATGTCGCGGCAGGTTCGCAAGTGTTAGAGGTGAAACGCGTTTAATTGCACTTTATGCTCTATTATCCCAACGCGACATCCTTCCTGGAGCGACAACAGCCATCTGCTGTGATGTGGTTCGCTCGGTCAGGGATGGGCTTGTGTTCCGCATGAATTCTGGAAGTGATGCTGAACATGGATCTTCGGGCGTGTCCCTTGATTCCTTCTATGTTTCCTGCGTATAAGAGCGAGCCGTCATAGATACCGTTCCTCATAGGTTTGACTTGGTGTGTCTCTACGTGATTCAGTCTCTACAACCCGCTGTCGTTGTGTGGCATCTTGACTCACTAATCAAGGCCGCCTGCATATCTCTTGCGACATGTCGTTCTGGCGGACACCCTCCAAGACCGCTCCTCCTAGCGAGTCCAACCCTCCACCTCCATCAGCCGTCGCGTCTCCCACAGATCTCTCAGAGAAGCCCCTGCCAGACATCTCGGAGAAACCTCTACCAGATCCGACCATAACCGTCGTAACGGCAGCTCAAACCCCCAGAAGGCCCGGCACATCAGGCACAGAGCTGGCGCTAACCAGCAACCGCCGAGCCGCATCGCAGACCTTCCAGGCCGCCCGCCGCGCCGAGCGGTCGTACAAGGCCCGCAAGCGGTCCGCCGCCGCCAGAACGGCCTACGCCAGCGCCAAGACGCACTTCGAGGCGGCGACCCATCACTTCAGGGTCGGCGTCAAGCTGACGTTCGAGGTCGTGCGGAGCGTGCCGTACATCGTTGCGGACAAGAGGGAGCGTTCGCGTGCTGCGGCTGAGGAGAGGAGAGCTCAGAAGGTTTCTGTTTCGGCGGTCAAGGAGGAGGCGGTTGTCGCGGAGGCACAGGAGCCAGGGGAGGAGGAGGAGGTTGCACAGGCCAGGGAGAGCGACGATGCCGCGGATCAGCAGCAAGTTCCGACCGAGTGACAGGAGGACGCCGGGAAATGAGGTCTAGAAGGCAATGGTTCGCTAACGCGGATGTGATATACCCTCTGCTGTATGGTCTGGTACAGGCCCTTCTTTCCTTTGTCTAATCGTCCAGCTCGTCTTGCGATGCCTAGCGCTATCGCACGCACCCACATCACTTCTATATTTCCTTTCTATTGCGTGGCCGTGAAGGCTGAAGACATCTGCAGCTTTCGCACATTAATGTTATTGCTCCTAGGGGCCAGGGAAGGTTGGCAGGTGTGGTGCGAGTCCCTGTGGTTGGGCCCCTGCGTAATCGGAGCCGCTGCGCCTCCCAAGTGGCTTCGCGTTCCGCAACACATTGCAGAACAGAGGCAGTTCGAGCTGAGACAAGCCAATCAGGGCATACGCTGAAGCCATCCGAGAACCGGAGGGAGGCGTGTCGGGCATCCAGTACGACAGCAGGGTACACTGCAATTTTAGGCCCGCGGAGGGCTTCAAAGGACGCGTGTAGGAAATATGCCAGTATTAGAACATTGACAGAAATGCCAGGTATCTACCGAGAATATAGGAGCTTGCGCACCATGTCTCCAATCGCCAGACTGCTTGTAAGACCCGGGCTCTCGATATTCAACAAGTTCACCCAGCCATCGTAACCCTCCTCCTTTCCAATAGAGAAGTCGACAAATCCTTTCCCCAGCGCAACAGCACCTTGCTTCGCCAGCTTGGGCCTGATGCCCGCATAATCAGGCGTCAGCAGCGTCTCATCTATGTTGGGCAAGAACTTCGTGATCTGCTCGATCGCCTCCGGCAGCCGCGCCTGATTCACCGACAAGTCATCAGGAGAATCCACCCACTCGACGTCGGGTCCGAACTTGATGCGGCCGCCCATGTCGAGCGTCAGATGGGTGCCTAGTCCACCCAGGCCCGGCTCAGGGGCGGGATAGACGAGCGTAGTAACCTTCGGGGTCGAGGCCGGGTAGGAGAAGTAGTTCCCCTTGGCGTAATACATCTTCTTCCTCCGTTCGGCGGGAACTATCATGTTATGGATGTCCACCGACCCCAGGCCGGCGGAGTTGATGATTGTCTCGGCTGTGACAGTAGACACCTCGCCCGAAGAAGTGTCGCGCACATCAAGTTCCCACCCACCGCCACCCGGCTTGCCGTCCTTGCCTGGTAGTGGCCGAATAGCAGCCACAGCAGATGCAAGCGCCAGCGTACCGCCGGCGTTCTCAAAGTCCCCCAACAGAGTCTCCATCAGCGAGTGACTGTCCACTATCCCCGTCGTAGGCGACTCCAGAATCGCGCGGTCAGCCCGGACCTCGGGCTCTCGCCGCGCAGCTTCCTCGCGCCCGACCCATTTTACGGGCACGTGGATCTCGTTGGCGCAGAAGTCGTACATGCGCTCCAGCGCCTCGACCTGGATGTCGTTCTGCGCGACGATCCACTTCCCGGTGCGGCGGAAGGGGACGCCGCGGGACTCGCAGTAGGCGTAGAGCTTGTCCTTGCCCTCGAGGCAGAGGGCCGTCTTGAGTGAGGCGGCGCCGTAGTAGATCCCCGCGTGGATGACCTCGCTGTTGCGGGAGGATGTCTCGGTGCCGACGGCAGTGTGCCGCTCTATGAGGAGCGTGGGCGGGCTGGACGGGTGTTGTGCTAGGCTGCGTGCCGCGGCCAGCCCGACTACGCCGCCTCCTATTACTGCGTGGGCGAAGTCGGCCCCGCGTGACGGGCTGGTGGAGAAGAAGCACCTCGTCGCCGTCTTGGCCAGGATCTGATGTCGCAGGGTTCGAGTGATCATGTTTGCGGCGGATGGCAAGACATGCCTGTCAGAACTCTCGTACCTTCAACACTCGCTGAGGTATTATCCTTGCAAAAGACCGCTGCCGCGAGCAACCCCGCAAAAAGTCGGTGATGTAATAACGGAACATTGTTTTGCTTGAGCTGATAATGCAAGGCTACCGAGTTGCTGGAGAGACAAGCTCCGATAAGGCAGATAAGAGCTTACCTAGAAATGCACTGTACCTACGTTGAGCCATTAACGGTCAAGTGTCATACACGTGTACAGAGTCGTGAAGACACAATTGCGGCTCGCAACATCTCCGGTCAGTGAGAAGTTGAGTTGAGAAAGGCATCCCGAAACCTTCTTTCCTGCGGTGACGTCGAAAGTCCAGGAAAGCGCGACCCTGCAAATATCAATCACGCGGCCGCCATCGCAAGCAGGTGAGGGTGGGGTGGTCTGCAGGCGCAGAGCTCCCCCGCGGCCTAGGCACCGAAGGCAGCGTCAAACCGTTCGACTCATCCACCTGTCCAACGTCTAGTGACCACCAGATCTTATGATTGTGGCCGAACTTCGACACCCGCCGACGACCAGGCATATGTTCTACCGTCTGTGTGTCCCCGGATCTCTCCACCAACTGCCTTGTTCTACAGGCGTACAGCTGTGGTGAGTACCCGCCAAGGGAATCCTCTCTCAATGTCTTGTCGCGCCCGGTTCTACCTATCACGGCAAATACTGATGCGAGTGCCCCGCTAATAGAACCTCCGCGACGACGTAATCCGGCAGCACCTGTCCCAGATTCTTCCTTCGAAACCAGCCGATCAGCCAAGAACCACCTCCCCTTTAAAGACATCACCTTGCAGTTAATAAGCTGTCTGGTGATTTACTTAACCTTCATCCCTAGCGGCGGGACACTAGTACGGCTTTAGACGGGGACAGCAGCAGGACCCTTCTTCCGTCATCGGGTCGCTCCGTTGCCCTCTCCGCTGGCGATCATCCAGAACCGACAATGGCTCCCGACTTAAACTCCCTACCTCCCTCGACAGCCTCAGAGTCTCCATCACCATTACCGTCAACCAGATCCGCATCTCGAACGACAATGCAGCCGATTAACACACAGCAGCAGCAGCAGCAGCAGCAGCAGCAGCAGCAGCAGCAGCAACACACTCCGTCCCCCCAGCGGCTAAGCGGCGACGCAACGCCGGTCTCACCTACTCCTCGTTCCGGCTCTGTCTCGCTCCAGGCTGCTGCGACTCTCAACGCCGGCCTCCATCGCAATGAACCTCCTAGACGTGAGGCCGGAAATCCGCTCTGCTGTTCTCTGAATACATGACTAACCTCAATCCCAGCCACCTCACAGAGTCCCTCCGCTCTAAGCCGTCAATCTCCCACCACAGGACGACGCCGCTCACAGGTCATCATGGGCCTCCACATAGCAGACCCGTCTGTACCAGCGCCCGGCGAGATGCTCGGAGATACATATCAGATGCCCGGACTGCGGAATCCCAGCGCCTCGGGCTCTCCTCTTATGCTGCCCCAGCAATGGGACCCGCAGCATGTGCGGACACCAAGCCTCGGCGAACTGCACCAAGAATTAGAGAACGAGCAGGAATTCCAGGTCAACCGGCTTCTGCAGGAGATCCGGCGGCTCCAGGCGCAGGTTCAGCGCCAGAATTCAGGCCAGGGACAGTCAGCTATCAGCGACGAGCCCCAATCCGACAGGTCGGCGCCAGTTCCCATCGCCCCAACGGGTACGACTCCGCAGTCGAGCCATCCGCCGTCTCACTCGCAGTCCTTCGCGGGCCCTCGATCGCCAGGTATCCACATGCATCCACGGAGCTCCTTCGATATGGCGCGCGCCGACCTCCAGCGCCGATCTAGAACCCCGAGTCGGGGCGCGTCGCCTAGGTTGCGGTCGGCCTCGATCAGCGGTGACAGCGGCGAGCAATGGCTGCTCGGCGGACGCGACGAGAGCGCCTTCTACCAGGCCGAGACGCAGATGTTGACTCGGGAGAACCAGATGCTGCGCCACAGGATTCGCGACCTCGGTAAGCTGCACGGTCGCTCTTCTTCTCTATTTGTGCAAACAGCTGCTAACACATCACTCTCTTGCAGAGCGGCAACTCTCCGAGGTGATGGGAACCGGAAGCGTTTCTTCATCGCACGAACCATCACATGCTTCTCACTTGCACCGCTCGACGTCGATAGCGGAGGAGGACGCCGCGAGGCCGGCGCAACTCACCTCTTCACCCCTGCCAACAGTCACAGATATGCCGAAAGAGGAGTGATCAACCATCGTTACCGTGAACTTTATCAAAGTCAGTCATTTGACTGAGAGGGCCGTGAATTAAACAGCCAATGGCTTGCAGTGGACTTGCTTTTCGGAAAAGGCGTTTGCAAGAGGGAACGGTTATCATGAGTCGAGGCTCGGATGGGCGTCCGGTCAGGCATGATCGGACAACGGGCGTGCCCAGATTTCTCAACGAGTATGGTTGCCTCTCAGATGGACGGCCCGCAGCCTCGGACCCGGAAGGAAGGTCAAAGTGTACGGCAGCATGGTATTGGAGTTCAGGGGCACGATGCTTTTCATTTTCGACGCCATGGTTACTAGCCAGGAAATCCTCGCTTCACAGTGCTGCCGTTCTCTTGAGTGGTTGGCTGGCACACCAGTAACATACGTACTCATACCTGAAATTAAAACTGACCCCCCTATCGTTGAAGTCAAGCTGTTCCGTTTAGTGACCAGCCACAAGTTTTTCCTAGACCAATGGCTCCTGTCTCGGTAGGTATTCCGCAGTCTTCCAGAAGGACCCCGATGTCAGGTTGGACGCCCGGCGGTGTCACCCCAGCCTCCGAGGCGCATCTCTCTTGCCAGACACGTTCCTCGCAGGCTGGAAACTACGTGTACTGTGCCGACACAGCAGCTGATCAACGCCACCATGCTTCAAGCCGCAGGCGAGCATGCAGCAGGAAAAACTTGCGGAATAAAGGCATCCGCTTATCTCTTCCCAAGTTTCCGTAGGTAAGTAGCCGTCATGATGTGTCACTCGAGCGCAGCTGTACTACAGGCTTCTCTCGAATTCGAGAAATGACCCATACGGTACGAGGCAACGCCCCTCGGCCCGGACCATTCCATGTCCCTTCTTCACATGGATACCCGTGCTCCTCCGATTATTCGCTGGTTCTTACGTTCAAGGACCTCTTCACAAGTTCACTCAACAACAAGTGGAGTTTCCTACCGCACAAGTTACTAC
>Ga0209127_100260_pt1 | contig 18645 bp, 12 predicted proteins | sample LakSupMetagenome_FD_187469 | JGI IMG/M metagenome (GOLD analysis project Ga0209127, IMG submission 187469) | Freshwater microbial communities from Lake Superior, Canada - Sta WM archaea (SPAdes) (version 2) | ecosystem: Environmental > Aquatic > Freshwater > Lake | place: Lake Superior, Canada...
CGGAAAGGGAGAAGAAGAAACTGGTGGTTCGTCGCTTGGAACAGCTTTTCACGGGTAAAATAAGCGGTAGGAACATGCATCGCAATCAATCCATGCCTTCCCTAGAGGCAAAGAACCTAACAGATGCATCAGCGATCCTACAACCGCGAAACCCGCAAGCAGTGAGAGAGGCTCGGATCCAGTCATCTGATTTCTCGAGGAAGAAGCCAAGGTCACGAGACAACGCGTCTAACTCCAACTCGGGCGACCAGACTGAGTCCGGCGGAGCGGGCGACAGCGGCGGGAGCGGCGGGAGCGGGACCCGGAGCGCGAACAATGAGTCGCCTCCGAACGACGTGGTGCCCGACCAACGGCCGACGCGGCCCTTTGATCTTGACCCTGACCGTGTGCAGCTTCCTGGAGAGAATATCGACTACATACGACATCTGGGGATCGTCAAGCCTGAGTTCCTGGTCGACAAGAAGGCTTTACGACACGATGTGGCGGCCGACGCGGATGGCTGGGTATACCTGAATCTGCTGTGCAACCTGGCTCAGTTGCACATGATCAACGTGACTCCAGCCTTCATTCGATCGGCTGTGAGCGAGAAGAGCACCAAATTTCAGTTGTCGCCTGATGGCAGGAAGATTCGGTGGCGAGGCGGCACGGATGGCACGAAATTCAGCAGCGACAGTAGCGCCGACAACAAAAGCCCCTCGAGTGACGAGGGCCGTCCGGCCAAGGGCGAGGGAAGAAAGAAGCGAAAGACCAGCACCGGGATGGAGCTGCTGGACACGGCTGGCTCGAGCAAGGGGTCGGGTTCGAAGTCCCTTCAGGGACAAGTCTCTGCATCGTCCAACAGCTTCCACTACAAACCGTTATTCGTCCGACAGGAATCATCCGTTGAGACGTCGTCTTCGGATGGAAAGGGGTCACAGGACTCGTTGAGCGTCGCGGAAGATAAGAGCCCAAACAAGTCCCCGTGGGGTGTCAGTGGATCTGGCTCGGGGCAGCGGAGGAAGCGGCGCCGCGACGGTGCCATCATCTACTACAGCGGAGCACCGTTCTGCACCGATTTCTCGGGTGATCGGGGGGATATTTCGCCAACAACCTATATGACCTCGAATGGCCAAGAACGAGACCTGGATCTGCGTGCTTTCCGGCCTATCCCCCACCGTTCGTGGTCCGGGTCGTCCATGCTCGTTCGCCCGTTGAGCGACGACCGCGCCGTCGTCGCCGAAGCCTTGGATATGGATCTGGATGCACAGTCGTCCGAGCCGGGTACAGATGATGGCGACTCGGGAGTCGATTTAGACCTGGACTTCCCGTGGTGCGACAACCCGACGTCAGTCTCGCCCATCTCGTTCCCTCTACAGCCAAGTTTGGAGCCCTGCGGTCTGGGCGGTGTGGTGCCAGACGACCACTTCGCAGTGGTGTGCCACACGCGCCACCCGGTCGTCAAGACCCGCGGAGGCCAGCTACCAAGGGCCGAGCGCGGCAGATCCGAAGAGGTGCTGGAGGCCATTGCCGGGCGGCTCGCGAGCATGTCGACATCGTCCCCGGCTCCGCCGCCGAGGTCGGGAGACACATCGGTCGACATGACGTATCTGTCCGGCCGAATGCGCCGGCTCAACCCCGTCCCTCTTCCGCCACCGGCCATGTTCATCCCGCCCTTCAGCACAGACTCGAGCAGCGGCGGCTACGACGACGAACTGGACTCGGATGACGAGGAGGACTCGGAGGAGGACATGTCGTCGGAGAGCCTGATCTCGAAACTCGGGAATCCGCGATTATCGGACAATACCGTTCCCGAACGCGGGCGGCCATCCTCGACCGAGGAGGACAGCGACGAGCACGAGGGCATGATAATAGCTGACCTGGAATCCAGCTCAGACAGAGCGGCAGGGAAGGCGCCCGAGCCGCTCAAGACGAACAACAGCTCGGTGGCGACGGCCGGGGACGACGCGCCCGAAAGCGGCTACAGTAGCAGCATGGAGGACGACGCACCGTCCAAGTGAACAGTGAGTGATATAACAGGCGAATCGGGCAAGCGAAAGCGATTCAGCGGCGTTTGCAACCTTTTTTTTTTTTTTGGGGGGGGGGGAGCTCTGACAGGACCTTTGGCTTTTTGGAGAAAAAGCGTCTCTTGATATTTTGTTGGCATATTTTCGTGCCGCCTGATACCCATGTTTCGGAACAGCGAAATGGCGCTGTAGGACATGGATGGAACTGGACTCGGGACGAACCGCGCACAGCACGGCTACTGATGTTGAGGGGTTGGCGTTCGTTGGAGGCTATATGCTCTCCTGTGTGCTTTTCTTGGAGTGTGGACGGTAGTGACAGCTGTACCAGATGTTGTACAGCATCAGAATCGAAGTCATTGAGCTAGACTTGGAGTCTCTTGGGTATCATGCGTGACCTGATCCGGGGAAGGATAGCCCTCACGACAACGGTGTTTATTAGACTTACGGTGGTAGCATCTGTCCAAGCTGCTGGTTCGTCCTGCAGCGTGAGTGAAATGCCATCCTCAAGTCTTTGCTGCTATCTTGTGGAACGTGGAAGAGCAGTACTCCTGGAAGCCTTCGGCGAGCCTAAAATTGGGCTAGCCGCCGCCTTTAGAAAATTGGAGACTCGTACCCCACCAATTGTCCACAGTAGCAGCTTGGAGCTCAGGTTGGCAGCACCACCGGCGCCACGCCTGGGCATACTTCGTTCAATTACCTGACTGGACCTGTGATTTCGCAACGAAAGCCATGGCCAGTAAAGGAAAGCAAGCGGCCGCATCTGGGTATGTCTACTGCACCTGTACCATACCGCACTCTTACCGCACAGCCGGACGCCGCAGGAGAAGAGCGAAGACAGGGAGCTAACACCTGCTACGCCTTACAGTAAAGATGCGACGCCGACCAACCCGCGCGGCATCCCGTACGCGCCCTTCGTCGACAAGGTGGAGGACTACGTCTCCTCGAGAGAAGATGTCGAGCCGACGTTGAGGAGTTTCCAGGAGATGATTGCGTACGTTGTTCGTTCCTTATCCTGGGGCGGCGGACTCGTTGGTGGCGCAATCGAGGACTACGTTGTTCGCTGACACGCAGCCCCAAAACCAGGAAATACCAATTCATGGAGCAGAACCTGCAACGGCGGGTGATCGGACTGAAGGAAAAGCTGCCGGATATACAAAAGACGCTGGATACGGTGCAGTTTCTCAAGGCGAAGAGGGTATGTCCTCCCCCTGTCCTAACAACCTTGGCGTCATCGCTCTCTAACAGCTCTGCTTCGTAGTCCGAAGAAGACCCCGTCGAGACCACCTTCGAGCTGAACGATACCCTCTACGCGAAAGCCGAGGTGCCGCCCACGGACGAGGTGTACCTCTGGCTCGGCGCCAACGTGATGCTGGCGTACCCCATCAACGAGGCCGAGGAGTTGCTGGAGTCGAAGCTCAAGGCGGCCAAGACAAGTCTGGCGAATTGCGAGGAGGATCTTGACTTCTTGAGGGAGCAGGTTACGGTGAGTTTTTCCTTATTGGGCGAGATTTTTATTTTACTTTTTTTTTTTTTTTTGGGGGTTTTTTTTTTGGAAAGCTGGAGGGTGGTTCATGCTGACTGAGGTGGCTATGACAGACAATGGAGGTTGCTGTTGCGAGGGTGTATAACTGGGATGTCGTGCAGAAGAGGAAGGATAAGGAAGAGGAGGAGAAGAAGAAGGGGAAGAAGGGGATAAAAGGCGATGAGAACGATTCCCCTAATGGATGAGCTGGGTCTCGCGGAATGGACAGTGTGTGTGTTGCTGCGTACTCGGCATGAAGCCATCACAGCTTGCAACGCAGGCTGCCTTTCCGGTACGCACAACCTTGCTCACACCCCTTTTCTCTATGCTGTCAGGTGCGGCAGTTGGGAGGCGGTAAATGCCAAATATGATTATGGCAAAAGACGTCATCCCGCGCAACACCATGTGCCATGACGATTGGCGCATGCTGTTCGTCAGTTGACGATCCCTCGATCCCAGATTCTAGAATACCTCAGCAGGCAGCCCAGGTTCTATCGATCTCGTATGCCTACTGTAACTTTTACATCTAGAACTTTAGCATACTAATCGCACAACTTGAAGCGTCTTGTCGATACTAAAGTGATCCCCCTGAGACAGCATATTTCGACTGAGGGGTCCTTTGCGGGGCAAGGATTTCGGCCTCAACGAGCGCCAAGACCCAAAATAAACGTACACAGTATCCCCATCAACCAGCTAGTGTAGGCGTCTCCGTCCCACCGCCGTCTTGTGTTCCTAATTACAGGTCTCGCGCGGATCAAGGCTACTCGAGGACCCGTCAATAGACATATACGTGTCTCCCTGTCTAGCTGGTAAGTACAACCAGCCACGCCGTTTAGACTAGTTGTCCGCCCTTCTGACAATTTGCTCAGGTCTCTGACGCTTCTCCGACCAGTCACCGCGCCTTTCCCCCAACACTCTCCCCCCCATCCACAGACAACATGGCGACCGAGAAGCTCTCGATGGAGCTCGACCCCAAGTACGATGACTACGACTTCCCGACGACGACGGCTGAGGTTAGGCCCGGCTTCCCAGGCCACCTGACGGCGGCGCAACAGGCTCAGGTACACCAGTTGCGGCTCATGCTTGAGGCCGAGGGTTACACCCAGCGGTTGGACACTATTACTCTGGTAAACCACCCACCCCTTACATAGTTGCTGGAACAGCCCGACAACGATACTGACATGTTGTGCTCCTAGCTGCGGTTCCTCCGCGCCCGCAAGTTCGACGTCAACCTGTCCAAGAAGATGTTCGTCGACTGCGAGAACTGGCGGAAAGAGACGAACCTCGACGAGATCCTGCCCACCTGGGACTACCCGGAGAAGGAGCAGATGTTCAAGTACTATCCGCAATACTACCACAAGACAGACAAGGTGTGTTCCAAGTCGCATCTTCTTTTTTACCAGGTTGACCGAGTTAACACTCGAAAGGACGGCCGACCAGTCTACATCGAGCAGCTCGGCAACATCGACCTGCACGCCATGTACGCCATCACGACACAAGAACGCATGCTGACCAACCTGGCGGTCGAGTACGAGCGCGTGGCCGACCCGCGCCTGCCCGCCTGCAGCCGCAAAGCCGGCTACCTTCTCGAGACATGCTGCACCATCATGGACCTCAAGGGCGTCGGCATCAGCAAGGCGAGCCAGGTCTACAGCTACGTCCGCTCGGCGTCGGGCCTCTCGCAAAATTACTACCCGGAGCGGCTCGGCAGGCTGTACGTCATCAACGCCCCCTGGGGTTTCAGCGGCGTCTGGAGCATCATCAAGGGCTGGCTCGACCCCGTCACGGTGCAGAAGATCCACATCCTCGGGAGCGGTTACAAGAAGGAGCTGCTCGCCCAAGTGCCCGCCGAGAACCTGCCCGTCGAGTTCGGCGGCACGTGCAGGTGCGAGGGCGGGTGCCAGCTCAGCGACATGGGTCCGTGGAAGGACCCGCAGTGGGCTAAGCCTGCCAAGTGGTCCAAGGAGCGTACCGCTGTTGCTACTACTACTGCTGATACGACGATCAAGAATGAGGGTGGCGAGACGAAGACGGTCGAGGGCGGTGCCGACGATACTGCTGCTGTTGCGAATGCTGAGGCCGAGTTGACTACCGCTGCTGCTGGGGAGAAAGTCCCGGCTGCGCAGTAGACGCATTTCGTTTCTTGCCTTCCTTTCGTTTTGAGATAGCATTCAGAGCTGGTGGTCTGGGGGTTTACGGATAGCAAAATACACATTTCTTTTCAAGTTCGTTTGGGGATCAGCGTCCAACGCTGCAAGACATAGGGGACCTTATCATGATAGTCCTTAGGCTGAGATTCTCACTCTCTTCCGTCTGCGCCGTGACTACAGCAGTTGTTACAGAACCGTACCCATGTCATAGCGTTTGAACCCTTCGTAATCCGTCATAACCCGTAACCAGTAACCGAAACCTGTGGGACGCCGGGTGGACCAGAACGCCATAATATGCACAACACGCCCAAACCCAGCCTCTACAGCTCAGTAACAACATACTCCCCCGCCACCCTCGCCCTCTCCATCTTGGCCACCGCGGCCGGCATATCCCCCTTCAACCTCCCCAACTTGCCCACGGACACGGCGAAAGCCCTCTCGACATCCCCTTGCCTCTCCAGCGGCCGCACACCACCATCATCACCATCATCACCATCATCCCCCAACACGCCTCTCCCCTCCCCCCGGACCGCCCTCGCGACCTCCTCCTTCCTCTTCGCGAGCTCCGCCTCGTCCCCCTCCAACCCGGCCCTGACCCTCTCGGGCCACCCCGCCGCGGCCGCCTGCGGCACCCTCCTCTTCAGCGCCGCGATCTGGCTCAGCAGCGCCTCCTCCTCGGCCACCAGCGCCTGCACCCTGTCCCTCTTGCGCCCGTCAAACGGCTCGTGCTGCTCTTCCGGCTGGTTCTTCTCGCCGATGCCGCCGTCTCCGGAGAGGTACGGACGCGGGTCATCGACCGGCAGGCCGTTGACGGTGAGGTTGGGCGCGGCGAGGGTGAATGTGCGGGCGATGTACTCGTCGACCAGGGTCTCGATCTGGGTGCGCAGCTCGTCACCGTCGCCGTCGTCGTGGGGGGTGGAGGAGGTGGGGACGGGCGGGAAGGCCTCGTTGATGTGCGCGGCTGCGGCGCGTCGGACGTTGGAGATTAGGTAGCTTAGGTCTTCGGAGGATTGGAGCTCAATTTTGCGGTGGGCGGGGGAGGTTTCCATTGTGGACGACTGGGGCTGGGTAGGTTGCACGGAGAAACAGGTGTGCTGTGGTGGAATCTTGCGTGGGGAGGCGGTTGTGGGATTTGGACACACAGATTATTTACACGGCAACGGGGTTGGGGCGATGTAAACTTGCGGTCTTGCGACGCGACTTAATGGCATGGTCTGTGCGCTTCGGGATTGGGTGGAGACTTGTCAACGGAGTTGGAGCCGGGGCGGGAGCCGGCAGCGGTGGAGACGCCGCAATTCAGCAACAACAACAACAACACACTGAGATGGTGCAAGGTCACGGTTGTATGTCACAATAGGTGCTCCCGGTCTGCTTTTGAACGTTCGATTTCATGCAATCTCCTATGCGCTTCCTCTTCTGGCCGATCCGGAATTCCATCTGCTGTCCTTCCCTTTGGAACCTCCTAGAACTACAGTTGTGCCGCATCGTCCCAAACCTGAACTCGTGATATTGGACGGCATTGCCAATGTTTCGATTTCAATCCCTCACAAAGGAGGACCCTGTTCTAAGAGCAGCAGAACCGCACCCATGGTTTGCCAAGATAACTTGAGCCCGGCGCTCTACCGTGCCTGTCATCGGAGGGCTTCCCCGTGTCGAGCCTGCCCTGAGAGCCCTTGGTCCTGGGTTGCCAAGATAATCATTCCGCCTCCCTGAGAGATGACAGCAGCCGCACGGCACATGGTTTGCCAAGATGATTGAGTGCCCTTCCGGCGAAGAGGGCCCCGAAGCTGAAGGCTTCCTTGAGAGGAACAACCGCCACCGACCATGGTTTGCCAAGATAAATCTTGGGTTTCTCAGCAGATGATGCCATCGTCGAAGGGCTCAAGGTGGCCATCAAGGGGAGGGTACCGGACCCGAGCATGGTTTGCCAAGATAATCTTCGAGAGGCATATGGTCCCCAGTGACCGGGACATCACTGGGGAAAGGCCTGAAACCTCTCGAAGATTCCCAGCATACATACTCTAACAACTCCGATTGGTGGTCGGATAATCAGTTTCGCATCCGAGATGGATTAAAATTCAGCTCAGGAGCGAATATCATGCTTACCTAGCGTTTGCCTGCGGCCTTCCACAGTTCCCTAGGTCCTGTCTTGTCTCCTTTTCCGACCCAGCATGGTTTGCCAAGATAACCCATGGCATTTCCCCGAATGCGGCGTGCCGAATCGAGGATGATTCACCGCTTCCCGGGACGCCAGCGGACCCCGGACATGGTTTGACAAGATATTCTTGAGGGAGCCCAGAGTCCCCCGGTGGAGGTGAGACCACCCGAGGACTCCAGGGCTGGCCTAGCCCGAAGACTAACTTCGACAAGTTGCCCTAACAGGTTGAAACGTCAGTCTTGGGATGAGTTCTGAGGTGGTAAAATTATGCTTACATAGGATATGCCTCTGGCCTTCCACACTTCCCTAGGCCCTCTCCTGTCTGCCTTCCATTGTCGTCGCGGGCATGGTTTGCCAAGATAATCTCCTCCTTCAAGTCAATCTTTTACTCCTCTCCGGGGTCCTGGATGATCCTCTTCTGGTTCATCGACCATGTCCTTCCGATCAAAGGTACCCTTTTCCCAGGTGTACTGGCCGGTACGGGAGCTTCCTGGGGCGTAACATGGCCTTTCGTTGCCGTCACGGCTTCGTCCGGGACGCCCTCAAAGTAGAGGAGCATTTCCGGTGGCTGACAGACGGCTCAATTTGCCAGCCGTGCAAGATAAATGTCGGTGGTCATTGACTTGCGCGATCTCTTTGGGAAGCTAAATTAACCATGTCGATGACGGTACCAGTCTTCTGCCGTAACGGCTGGCCTGGCTGTTGTCGCAGAGCGCATTGCGGGGCGCACGCGAGGTTGCAAATGATTTTCTGTAATGAAGATGTGTATATATAAGGTACATTATCGTCCGACCACCAAGAACACTGGGAATGTTAGGAACAAGACTGTACAGATAGTGGGTATCGGGTTCTGCTCACGTACGTCGGCAGGGCGCCTGCTAGGGCGTCATGGTTGCATCCCATCCAGTGGTCGACTTCCTGAATCGTTCTTGTTATGAGAAGGTTGTATTTGATGCAGCAATCGTAGTTGCATCGGCATGATGGTGCGCCTAGATGGTGGTTATGTCCTGAGACATGGCTCCAGGATTGGTCGTGATGTCGAGCTTGTGCCGTTTGAATGGGTATCCTCTTGTATATATATATATATATATATATATATATTCTGGGATCGAATAATCTTCTTGACTGTCCGTTTCCAGAACCAGATCCAGGTGGTTGTCCTCTCAGAAGATAAATGGGTGACCTGGTTTCGTTGCGGTACTTATGCGAAGGGGCTTTGTGTAGCGAAAAGTGTTGGTAAGGTTGAGGCGGTTGTGGGAAGTGCTTGGGTTGTAGGTGATGGCAGCGTAAGATGGGGCCGATGGGAGCAGCTGGCGAGAATTGTTGAGCGATTTCTGTTCGTTCCTTCCTTCTCGTTGTCTTGATTTGAAGATGGAGTGCTCCGTGTCCCAACATCTCGTAGCCGCTTGCGACCGAATCACCCTCAGACCCGCTCTAGACGTCCCATTTGGGTTGGTTGCCTCGCAACCCTCAGCGGCCTTTATTGAGACAGCGGCAGAGTCACAGCTATCTGCTTGAAGTGTCGTATCTATGCTTGCCTTCCAGGGCAGTCACGTCAGTTGATATACAAGAACTACCGGGGAACATGACCACTTAGCCCTATCCCCCTTTGACCTACTTGATGCCTCGGTGACCTACAACCCAACACTGTTAGTAGCAACACCATGCCTTCTTTACGAATCAGCAGCGGAACACCACGAAAAACACGAGACACCCGGGTCGGTCGGGACAAATCATGTCGATTGCTCTCCTATTAACAAGAAGGGCCCCCCTTGCCACTGATACCAACGGTCGAGAGCCTTCTTCAACTTGCGCTTGCATAAAGACAGTCGACCCAATCTTCCAACACGCCTGAACACGAACCACCTGGTAGCTCGCTGCCCTTGACGCCATCCTCCCAGAGTGGTCCTTGATGCTGAGATTGACTGAAAAGCACGAAACCCCGTGCCGCTGCAATGCTGCCACTATGTTAAACGCCAGAAATGAGCCCACCACTAAGAACGGCGGGTGACCGCCTCCACCTACTCCGTCATGGCCTTGGCTTCCTCGGGAAAGCAGACGCACATGGAGACGCACGGGATCTCGCGGCAGCACGTCGGGTTGTGCAAGCGAGGGTAGGCCCCCAAGAACTCGGCCAGCTCGACCGGAGCCTCGCTCCACCTGTTCTCCGGCTCGCGCAGCATCCCGATCTTCTCCTTCTCAGCCTCGAGCCTCTTCCTTGTCTCTACCTTGGCCTTCTTGCGCTCGACCATCCCGTCGTAGACAGCCGTCGCCATGCCCTTCGACGCCAGCATCCGCTTCTGCCACTCCGGGAACTTCCGCTTGGCGTGCTTGATGTCCTCGGCCGTGAGCTGCTCGGCCGTCTTGAAGCACCAAGGCATGCAAGGCTTGGCAGGGTTGCAGCTGAAGCTGTGCAACATCCACTTGTATCTGTGGAGCCTGTCCTTGAGGTCGCTTATCCCGTTGATCCCGGTGAAGTTTGCGTACCCCGCGGGTCTGTGGTCCCCCCGGTCGAAACCCACGCCCGTGAGGACGGGTGTGATGTTCCAGCCGTGCTGCTCGGCTAGCTCGAGGTGCTCGATGGTGAGGGAGGCCGGTCGCTGGATGGAGTTTGGGTGGTCGGGGCAGAAGACGGTGCAGGGCGTGGAACTGTTGCAGTTGTCGTGGTGCAACTCCAAGCCCCAGGCGAAGAGATCCCAGCGGAACATGTGCAGACGGAACCCGGTGCAGGAGTGGCAGCGGCAATGGGGAGGAGCATGCCTCTTGGTGTGCTTGTCGGGGTCCTTGGTATCTTCAACATGGGAGTCCTTGCTGTCCTTGCTGTCCTTGCTGTCCTTGCTGTCCTTACGGCTGTCCTTCATGGTCGATTCCCCCGTGAAGTCATAGTCTTTGAAGTAGCCTATAAACTCGGGCACGTGGCGTTGCTTGTTCACCTTGTAGGCCTTTCGGGCCGTCTCGCATCTTGTCCCAGTCTTAGATGCTGACGCGGTTGGCGCAAGCACTGTGAGATGCTCATGGAATGGGAGGTTGCTGAGATAGCGACGCGCGTAGGCGGCATCCATTCGGTCATCCATTCTCAGGAAATATAAAGTTAGCGAGTCAACCTCGGGGTTCTGATTAGAGTCTGAGGCCGCTCCGGGTTCGACTGGCACGCCTGGCTCGACTGGCTGGGCTGGCTGGGCTGGCTGGGCTGGCTGGGCTGGCTGCGCTGGCTCGCCAGTCGCCGACACAGGCCGTGGTTGGTCAGTCATCGTTGATCTGGGCGGGCTCGCAGGTTGATAGATGCTGGGTCAGACTGCCGTCAAGACGTATGATTTGACAAGCCAACGATTCAGTTGGAAGACGATGCGTTGCAAGATACGCATGAACGAGCTGGCGGTTAACAGAGACGAAGTCGGTTCGCAAATGAACGCAGTTCAGAACCGCGGAGAATAGATCGACGTGACAGAGAAGGCCTGACGTGAAGGACCAGATGTACCAAACTCCAGTCAATCGTCGTCTTGGGATCCGCGCATAGAAACTTGTATCCCGACTGAGAAGACGGAAGGAACAGTTGGGGAGATGTGTTTGAGGAAAGGGTTGGTATGGGAAGTGGTTCTGAGATGGGGTTAAGGAGCAGGGAACAAGAAGTGAGACGAGGGGTTAAAGCGCAGGCCACCAGGGCAGTGAAGGATTCCGGACGCTTCCAAGGCACATCGACCGAGAAGCACTAAGCGGGGACCCTCGTGGAGAATATCAAGAAACCACTGAAGTATCGAGGAGGTGCTTAGGCTGCGGCAGGAAGGCAGCCAAGTATAAGCGGAACTGCACGAGCACAGGCCGACGTGTCGTCGGGAACGTCAGACATGGAGCCATGGACTGGCGACAGGACGACAAGAAAGGAGCCGGACACACAGCCATTGGCCATTATGTCCTGGAAGAGTCCTTGGTGTTGTATGAGTTGCCCAGACACCTGTGGTGTTGACCCCTGAGAGCTGGAAGTTACCTGGCCGCCTTGTCCATATGGTAAACGAGAGACTCTGAAGCATGGTCACCTGCTGAAGAAGAAGAAAGTATTAAAATGAGACTTTGTCGCCTGCTGATACCCATCCACTTCTAGATAGGTTGTATAAGTCGTCTTGAGCAATCACTGTTCTAACAAGTCGTCTGACCGGCTGTCGAGATCGAGTATGGTTGGCACTGCGCAGATAAGCCTAGGTTCTAGGTCCATGAGTCAGTATTGAACTTCTTCATCAGATCGAGACCTTATACTTGCATGTATCAAAGAGACCACCATTGAGCACATACCTGTCGGCGTGAGAACCGCCTACAAGACTTGACACAGCCGGAATATTATCGATCCAGCAAGGTCTATGCACCAAAACACATCAAAGGACACAATTTCAACCACTGATCAGGCTCGTTCAAGTTTGCTTTTGTATTCCGAGGTGGGGTATCATCAATCACATCTCTCATGCATCAACCGCCGCATCGAGCTTCCTCTTGTTCTTACCGAGCGGGATATTGTTGGACTTCGACTGCCTCTGCCAGGTCCCTCCATGCTTCGGCTGCGGCATCTTGGATCCCCTCGTCTCCTCCGGATCCGCCTCCTTCGCCCACCTGATCCATTCCGCCCTCCGATGGTTCCAGAGATCGCCCTTCCACGCCCTCCACACGTTCCGGCCCGTCCACGAGTCGCGGAGCACCCTCTCCTTGTTGGCCAGTTCCGCCACCATGTTCTGCTTGGAGAAGAAGGGGACTGAGATGCCGTCGCCCTTGGTAGGGGCGGCGATGATGGCGTTGAGGATGGTGTACCCGTACTGAGCAGTCGCGAGCTTCATCGTGTGAGGCGTGAGGCGCGCTACAAGCACCTTGTGGAAAGCGGGCTTCTCTGACGGCGTTGACAGCGCAGCGACGAGGACGCTTACTGTGGCATTTGAGGTGGTGGCTAGCTTCAGCAGTTGTTCTTCGGAGAGCTCCGCGAGCGAAGTCTGAATAAAGGTGCGCCCCGTCTTGGGGATGCTCAACATAGCCACGGCGAGTTGACATCCATGGGATACCAGGGCCACCTTGTTCTTGGCGTCCTGTTGGAAGCCTTTCTTCTTCTCGTCCAGCTCGCCGTCCAGATCGCAGAGTTTCGGAACCAGGGCCTTGGCGTCACCTCCGTAGGCCGCAACAACGGCTTTGGCGATCTCGTCGGCCATATCTGTCGCTTCCCGGACATTGCACCGCTCGATCATTGTTTTAATCACGCTGAACCGACCATTACGGATGAAAAGTGGGATGTGCTCCAACGACTTCTGGACAGCCTCCACCAGATCCTCCTTGTTGAGTCGACCAAGCACCTTCATTGCCGGGTATGAGGCGATATCGTTCCGCAAGAGGCTAGGAATCCGGGGTCCGAAGAAGTTGGCCTGCAGTCCCTTGAATATCCTGCCCGGACAGTGGGTGATGAGGGTTTCGAGTAGCCGGGAGCCTATGGGGTCGTAGAGCATGCTGTTGACGAACTGCGAGGCCGGCGAGTTGGCGTCACCGAAGGACGCCGGCGCACCGGGGACTAACCGGTCGAGGAGTGTCGTCTCAGGCTTCTCCGCGTCAGCCTTGGCTCCCTTGGCTTTTGTGTTGAGCTGGATGTCAAGCTCCAGAAGTAGTTGGAGGGTGGGATTTCCGGTTGGATGCTTCGTCAAGACTCGCAGAGCCGTGTCGTCCAGAGTCGCCGTAGAATCTGATATGATCTTCTTGATTGCCAAGGTGAAGGTCTCGGGTACAGTGCGGGTTTGCGACGCGAGCTCACTGCCTGCAGCAAATGCGCCCGGCACCGTGATATGCTCCTTACTCTTGCTCTGGAGCAGCGACTTGGTAGATAATTGATCTAGCGGTCTGCCAGACAAGATGACCAGGATAGCTCGCAGGGCATGCGACGCATACTTCTCGGAGAGTAGGAAGGACAGGTGCTCCTCGAACTCGTCCAGGGTCATGAGAAACAACTGCTCCATTGACGCTGCGGGCTTCTTCTCCGAATCATCGCCCTCTTCAGGAACTGCATCTTGCACCCCATTCAGGAGTTCCTCAGTCACGACTGGCGCTGACTGCAAGAAGAGCTTCTCGACGCAGTGACTGGCGAAACGATGAGTAACCAAGGTGATGAAGTGGCCGCCGAATGCCTCGAATATCTGCTTCTTCTGCTGCGTATTCGACAGCATTATCAACCTCTCCATCAATCGCGAGCACGACTGGCTGCTCGCTAGCTTCAACTCCTTGCCCTCGGCCTCCTTGTACACGTTCTGCAGAAAGATGTCGCGCTCTTCGCTCGAGGGGAAGTCGTTCAGTTCCAAGAGTTCGTCGGCGTGACGGAAGTATTCTTGTTCCTCGTCGGCTAGCATTCCAAAGAACTCCTTCTCTGGCGCACTGGGCCCGTGGTGGCCGTCCTCGAGAGGGATGAAGTCGGCATCGCCTTCGACTGCATCGGGAGCCTCCACACGTTGTCGCTTCGTATCCCTCATGTCGTCTTCATCGGCCAGTTCCGCGTCCCGCTTCTTCTTCCTCTTCTCGTCCCTGACGAGCTGCCGTTTCGATTTTCGTTCCTTGCCCATGGTGGCGGTGTCGGTTCGATGGTGAAGAGAGGTGGTGATACTATTGTCGATAATTGAGGGGCGCGCATTTCCATCCCAACTTTTTTCGTCGAACCGTTATCTTATCGGACAGTGCCAAGGCTTTGAGCAGAGGTGCGCTTTGGACCCCTGTCCCTATTTCTCGTACCGAGACGAACTAACCCCAACCCTACACCTCAAAGTTTACATCCCAACGTCGGGCATAAATTCCTCGTACGAGGCGAGAGATGCATACAGCTAATCTGTAGAGTAGGCCCAGGGTTTGAGTTTGCTCGGACATCATTGAAGATCGCAAATTTTTTGAGACGGCCATGTGCGGAAGTCATTGCTAAGGGACACTCTCAGTTTTCAGTCCTGCCGATTCGGGGGCCTGGATCCCATTTATCATCAACCGCATCACCCATCTTACCGCGGACTCCCGTCGCATCGACATGTCCCTGGACCTCATCACTAACATCATCGGCGAGATCTTACTCAATTTGCGCGCTGTGCACAGCCAGCTCTTGGCCCACTCTCTCCGCGAGTTGATGACTAGTCTCACAATTGGAAAGAAGCATTGTTGCGGAGTAGAAACTTGTTCACGTTCCATAGCTAAGACTGAGAGACTAATGCAGAGAATCCCATCCCGGGGAGTGTCGTCGTCGCATGTATCGCAAAAGGAAAACGCCGTTCACCACTTTGCAGCTCATTACAGGTATTCTGCCCATTCGGTCTACTGCTTGTTTGTCAGCAGCTCCTGGTTCTTCTCCCACAGCCCGTGCCGGCTCCACCGCCAATCCTTCAAGAAGGGGGGGTCCAGGCCGAACTCGAAACTGTAGGCGCTAGCCTTGATCTGCTCGTTCCTCAGCGACTCGCGCGCGGCGGCACCGCGGTTGTGCAGCTTCGGGATCCGGTCGATGGCGTCCATGGCCAGGCTGAAGCGGTCCGTCTGGTTGCGGATGGCCAGCTCGAGCGGGGTGTCGATGTTGCCCTTCTCCTTGTAGCCGCGCACGTGCAGGTTCTGGGAGCCCGGCCGCTTGTAGCAGAAGCGGTGGATCATGAACGGGTAGCTGTGGAAGTTGAAGATGACGGGCTTGTCCTCGGTGAAGATGGCGGTCCACTCCTTGTCCGACAGGCCGTGCGGGTGGTCGATGGGCGAGATGAGCTTGCACAGGTCGACCACGTTGACGCAGCGAATCTTGAGGTCGGGGAAGTGGTGCAGCAGCAGGTCGATGGCCGCCAGCGACTCCTGCGTCGGGATGTCGCCGCACGAGGCCATGACCACGTCGGGCTCCTCGCCGCTGTCGGTGCTGAACTGCGGCCAGATGCCGATGCCCTTGGTGCAGTGCGCGATGGCCGCGTCCATGGTGAGGTACTGCAGGTGGTCCTGCTTGTCCGCCACGATGACGTTGACGTAGTTGGACGACCGGAAGCAGTGGTCCATGACCGAGAGGAGGCAGTTGCCGTCGGGGGGGAGGTAGATGCGCACCACCTCCGGGCTCTTGTTGGCCACCACGTCGAGGAAGCCGGGGTCTTGGTGGGTGAAGCCGTTGTGGTCTTGCCTCCAGACGAGTGCGGTAAGCAGGATGTTCAGAGACGAGATCTTGGCGCGCCACTCCACCTCGAGACACTTCTCGAGCCATTTGCAGTGCTATGGACAAAGTTAGCCGAGCTGTGACCGGTTCAGCCAGTCCGGGGTTTCGAATAACGTACCTGGTTGACCATCGAGTCAATGATGTGGATGAAAGGCTCGTAGCTGTTGATCAGACCGTGACGACCGCTGAGGATGTAACCCTCCAGCCAGCCTTCGCAGGTGTGCTCCGACAGCATCTCCATGACGCGTCCGTCAGGCGCAAGGTTGCCGCCGTTGGCGTCCTCCTCAAAGTATTCGCCCATCCAGACCTTCTTGCCTGCCTCGTAGACGTTGCCCAGCTTGTTGGACTCGGTCTCGTCGGGGCCAAAGAGCCTGAAGTTGGTCTTGTTGCGGGCCACGACATCTCTCAGGAAGTTGGAGAAGGCGATCATGCTGCCGAACGAGGTGCCGCCGGACTTCTCCACCTTGATGGCATAATCGCGGAACTCGGGCAGCTTGAGTGGCTTCCTGATGAGACCGGCGTTGGCAACCGGGTTGGCGCTCATACGACGGTTGCCCGTCGGGCACAGAGCCTTGAGCTTCTCGCTGATCCTGCCGTCCTCGCCAAACAGGCGCTCGGGTTCGTAGCTGCGCATCCACTTCTCCAGGATCTCGAGATGCTGCGGGTTTGTGGCGACATCTGTGATGGGGACCTGATGTGCGCGCCAGTAGCCCTCGAGGTACTTGTCGTCGATCTTGCGGGGTCCAGTCCAGCCCTTGGGGCTTCGCAGGATGACCATGGGCCACTTCGGCCGGATAGCCTTGCCCGACTCGCGGGCCTCCTTCTGGTACTTCCTGATCTCGAGCACGCACTGTTCCAGGGTGGCTGCCATGGCCTGGTGCATCGTTTCGACATCGTCACCTTCGACGAAGTAAGGCTGCCAACCGTATCCCAGGAACAGCTGCTCCAGCTCCTTGTGTGATATCCTCGCCAATATCGTCGGGTTGTTGATCTTGTAGCCGTTCAAGTGCAGGACAGGGAGCACGGCGCCATCGACAATGGGGTTGAGGAACTTGGTGCTGTGCCACGCAGTTGCGAGGGGACCCGTCTCGGCCTCGCCGTCACCAACCATGGTCAAGGCGATGAGATTGGGGTGGTCGAACACAGAGCCGAAGGCGTGGGAGATGGAGTATCCGAGCTCGCCGCCTTCGTGGATGCTGCCGGGCGTCTCGGGCGTGGCGTGGGAGCCGATGCCGCCGGGGAAGGAGAACTGCTTGAAGAACTTCTGCAGGCCCTCGATATCTTCGCTCTTGTCGGGATACACCTCCGAGTATGTGCCCTCGAGGTAAGCCTGCGACAGCACCGCCGGGGCGCCGTGGCCCGGGCCGGACACGAAGTAGGCGTCGAGGTCGTATTTCTTGATCAGGCGGTTGAAGTGCATATAGGTGAAGATCTGGCCCGGAGCAGAGCCGAAGTGGCCGAGGAGACGGGCTTTGAAGTGCTCCTTCTTGAGGGGCTCGCGGAGAAGAGGATTCTCGCGCAGGTAGATCATGCCGAGACTGAGGTACAGACTCGCCTTGAAGAAATCATCGTAGAGTTCGAGCTCTTCCTTGGAGAGGGGTTGGCCTTTGACCGTCGAACGAGCTGGTCCGAACGGCCTGATGCTCTCGACCTCTTTCGAGTCGGACATGGCAAAGATTGATGGCGCTGTGGCTGCACCACGGCCCAATTGAGAGTGAAATGGGGGTTTGAGAAAAGGGTGGTTAGTCTTCTACCTCGGATCGGTAGAAGCTGAGTTGGTGTCAAGTAAGTGCTGACAGAACGACTGTCAATGGTGCAATCGCAATGGATTAAGACTTGGAGAGTATGTGAGACAAGAGTATGAGACCAGGTCAACAGCGGATGGGGCTCGCTCGTTATTTATGAGAAAGCTCAAGCTGAGGGTCTATCTGTCTTAGGCGAGGGACGGGAACAGCCATTGGACTCGCCGGGACGAACTGGAGACCAGGCATGATGCGTACACACTAGAGCAGGGCACTTACACATGCGCATTCGGCTCGGATTCACCGTACGTGTAATCATCTCGAGCCATGATGTCCCTGAGGCAAGGGCCCCGCTTAAAAAGTGGTCTGATCTTTGAACACGATGAGAAGAAATGCGGCAACGTCACCCGCTTGTTGAGCTCCTCAGCAACACATGCTCCCACTTCTCGATGCCAGTCGATCCGGCTAACGTCAAGTGCCAAAGCCAAGGCCATAGCTGCAGATTCATCCATGCCCTGGATCCTTTTCCAAGGCAAGCATGTCACTAAATGAGTTGATCTGCAAAAAGCATTGGCCAACAGGGTACACCTTGGTTTATCGGTTTATCGAGAAGCTGTTAGGGCTGTCCACCCAGTGAGGGGTGATAGACCGGGGGGTCCACAGCTTATCTTATCGAGAACCCTTGCTTGACCGGATCGATGCTAGTGCGGGGTAGCAGTGGCCCGGGTCCAGGGGCAGCTTCCCGGCGAGTTGCGCCAGCTGATCTCACCTGATGATGGCCTGGCTTCTGGACTGGGCCCCTTGTTCTCTGCTGCAACGTTGATAATCTGGCCGGTGTTCAGAAGGACTCCGGAGCTTGACGCGGTCACAGAACGCGTTCAATGATCTGTCAGCTACGAATCCATG
>Ga0209127_100261_pt1 | contig 18599 bp, 10 predicted proteins | sample LakSupMetagenome_FD_187469 | JGI IMG/M metagenome (GOLD analysis project Ga0209127, IMG submission 187469) | Freshwater microbial communities from Lake Superior, Canada - Sta WM archaea (SPAdes) (version 2) | ecosystem: Environmental > Aquatic > Freshwater > Lake | place: Lake Superior, Canada...
GCATTTGGATGGTCTGGAGGAGGAGGTCCGGGGCCGGATGGCTACGACGGCAGGCTTCCGTACGACTCGCTGTCAAAGAGAAGAATATGCCCGTCGGTCGCCCCCCGGGATGAGAACTGAGAAGCTCGGGTCAAGTGGTTATGCACGTGGAGTTCTAGTCTAGGGCCCCATGCGCACTGCTACCCTTCGGCAGAGGACCGAGTTTGCTGTTGTTTTCTGGCCGCCGGATCACGTCTTCGCTAGAGTGTGATCCTGCGTCCCGGGTTCCTGGCCTTGGAACCAGATCAGTTGGTCTCCACAAGGGAAAATCCAATGAGGCTGGCAGCAGCCAACAGGCGCTGCATGTCAACCTACCTTGGTGATTGGTCGTTGCGGTCGGTCCGATTCGGCTGAGCCAAGCCGCCCACCACTAGCAGAGGGCTCACGAGTCTCGAGTCTCTCGACTGGGCTGGCCCTCGTTAGAATCGGGAATTCTCCAGACTTGAAGCCAGCCCTGCGGTCAGCTTCAAGAGCAGAATTGCCTGCTGCTGGTACGATGTTTACATTTGTACACTCGAACTTGCATGTTTCCTGCCTGTTGTTGGAGCGAACTCTCGACGAGCGTCCAAGGGTGTATGTACCGTGGACGGTTGTCACTAGCAGCTGCCAAGATCCGGGGACCGATTAGGGTGCACTGGTGCCGGCATCACGGCGACGATCTCAAACGGCCAGTACAGTACGGGTTTACTGCGGCGGCAGAGCTGTAGCTAAGTTTAGGGTGATCTGGACGGATACTACTGAGCTCTGTTGTTGAACGGCAAACGGCGGTGATATAAATGCGGTGCGCCAGTCTCCAGCAAGAATATCAAGAAGCTGGAAAATTGAATCCTGGGCGGAGACTCCCGTCCGGCTATGACCGTCTGACAGAGACAAGCGGAATGGCTCCACGTTCAGTCAAACCTTATCTCTGGCAAGCTGAAATGTCCTGGCTGTCAGCATGTATGTATGTACATCTGTTCTGCGGTACGAACAATGAAGGATGACAGTTGTAGAGGGTCCCAGCAACCTGGGTTTCTCGATATCAATGCTACATTATCGCCAGGGTGGCAGTAATCTATCGTCCGCGACTTGTCGACCTCATCAGCTTCATTCAAGGTTCCTTGTGATCCTGTCCCAAGTCGCGATAAGGGGTCAGAACGGGAGAGACTCCACCTCGAAACCTTACCTAACCCTGGTGGGGAAAATGCAAGCAATTCCAGATTGGATTGCGCTGAACGCTCGGCACAAGACGCACAGACTGGAGCCCGGCAGGCGTCGCCATATGCCTCCAGAGTCTCACCATCAGCCAGGCGGCCGCGTACAGGATAGACTATGAAGTACTGTTGTTGCAGCGGGTTTTGGCGTCTCGGCAACAAATCCACAGTATGAAAGAAGTTTGCCAAGTTGTTCATCGTAAATGCTGTTGCAAAGGGTGGCTCTTGCGGCACTCACAGCTCAGTGCTGAGCTTCAGCTGTTGATAAGGAACACCAACGAGTGGTCTGACCTGATACACTAAGGTAGTCTAGCGTAGAGAGAAAGAAACCCAGCGACTGCTATCGATCTCACGACAGCGTCAAAAGTCGATATTTCTCCCAAGAACTGTGGCGCCGGAGTTCACCCCGCCTTCGGTCCAGCCAACCCCGGCCGCCCATCCAGCCTTCCCGTCCAATTTAGGCAGGTGGAAGATAGCTGGAGTCTGCATCCTCCGTGATAGCACCAGTATGCATCTCCCAAGAAAACTGACAAGAAACCCACCCCCATCTTTCCATGCATGTGCCTTCAGATGTGTGCATTTGATGTCTTTCCACAATTGAGGTAGGAAGTTAATCGCAGTTGCTTCCATAGGGATCGACGCTACACGAAAGCCCCCGAGCCCTCGACCATGGGAGAAGAGGCCAAATGTAAGGTACCTTAGCTAAGAGTTCGGAAAAGAACCTGGAAGCAGCCTTACTAAGGGCACCTGACGTTGTTCGTACTCTTGTACTGTACCTGCACTAAACCCTTGAATGTTCGGTAAATGATTGGTCGAGCGGTGATGGCGTCGCCTAAGAACGGCACGCTAGTACAGATGAGGGCGATTTTGGGGTGGCAGTTGCACGAGGGAAAACGGAGACGGGGCGAGTGGGAAGGAAAGGATGCAGTGGCAGCGGTGGCACTGGCCGTCGGCTCCAGTCTCCAACAACAGTTTTGCAGACTGGGACAGCATTGATTCAGCTCTCCGTTCCTTCCAATCTCCCATCGTATCTTCCGTCCTTGTCGTCTTGGATGAGAGTCCCCCCCTTCGCCGTGCTTCGCCGCGCCAACAATTCCTTGCAAAATACGTTCTTGGGCCCTTGGCTGCTCTTCCCCCCTCGTCGATTGCAATCTTTCTCCCCGTCGGCGTCCCCTGCGCATTCATCCAATCCAAATAACTCGTCCCAAGAGCTGCGCAGCGCACTGTTATCTCGGGACCTGGTGCAGTACCTAACCAGCCCAGTCCCTGCCCTGTGCCTGTGCTTGCATTTGCTGGAGGCTGCTGCTGCTGCTGCTGCACGCACTGCACGCCGCCATCGTCGCCCGACGGAAAAACCACGCGATGGCCAGGCTCTGGCTCAATTTATATTAAATCGTTGTAGCGATTGCAGCCAACCCTGTCGCCCATCCCGTGTTACCATTTTCGGTTCCCCCCCCTCTCTATCTCCTTCACCCATCATTCGCCCCTCGTTTTGGTCCGACTTCGTTATCTGGCCCTTTTTAACCCTCTGGGCCCCCCCGTCCTACTTTCAGCGATTTGCGCCGGGAGTAGTTCGGAATCCACAACCCCCCAGAGTCGAGGATGGCGAGACTCATCAATCTCTGGCGGCGATACAAGACAGAAAACGTCACGCCCGACCGATATTCTGCTGCAGATGATGAATCGTATATGGACGGCGACCTTGCCGCCATGGACGCACTGAACGCGCTGAAGGAATTCGAGAAGCTGCACCACCTCGACCCGAATCTTCCGCTCGAGGAGCTGATTGAGATCGATGCCGCCCTCGACGGTGCCAACCCCGAGAAGGGTATCGAGATAGAGCAGATCCTCACCGAGGACAACTCACCATATCCTGAGGTAGGATATCCTGCATTCCATCCATCTTGTTCCCGTCAATGCATGGCCATCTGCAGCGTGTGCTTGCCACCGCAGACAGAGAACGAAGGCTTATCTAACATTGTCATGTCAAGGTTCGAGCATCGGTGCGGAACTACGATGTCGAGGTACCAGTCAACACAATCCGCGCGTGGGCGATAGGGTTGTTCATCTGCACCGTCGGCTCTGGCGTCAACATGCTCTTCTCGCTCCGTAACCCGACAGTGCTCCTCACGACCTACGTTATCCAGTTGATCGCCTATCCCATTGGCTTGGGATGGGATCTGATCTTTCCGGATCGCGAGTTCAACGTTCTCGGCGTCAAGTTCAACCTGAAGCCTGGCCGGTTCAACGTCAAGGAGCATGTTGTCATTGTGTGCATGTCGAATGTAAGTATCCCTGTCCACGGCGCGCGAAGACAAACTGGGCAATACCCAGAACTGAAACGGTGCTGACAAGGAGACAGGCTGCATACGGCGGCGGTGCCTTGTACGCGACCGACGTCGTCCTCGCCCAGCAGGTGTGGTACGGCCAGTACTTTGGGTGGGGTTGGCAGATGCTGCTGGGAATTACGACACTCTGCACCGGCTACGGCCTTGCTGGCCTTGCGCGACGCTTCCTCGTATGGCCGGCCGCCATGATATGGCCCTCGGATCTCGTCAACTGCGCCCTCTTCTACACGCTGCACGACCACTCGCCTAGTGACCCCGCAAAGACTGGAGGATGGTCCATCGGCCGCTACAAGTGGTTCCTCATCGTCTGGTGCGGTTCGTTCGCGTGGTACTTCTTCCCGGGCTGGATCTTTACGGGGCTGTCGTGGTTCTGTTGGATTACGTGGATCTACCCGGACAACGTCCTCGTCAACCAGCTCTTCGGCGGCAAGTCGGGCTACGGCCTGTTGCCCATCAGCTTCGACTGGACGGTAATCTCGGGATACGTCATGTCGCCCCTTATCCCGCCGTTCCATGCCATCGGCAATGTTATGGTCGGCATCGTCATCTTCTTCATCTTCGTCTCGATGGGGCTGCAATTCACCGGCGCCTGGTACGCCGACTACCTGCCGGTACAGCACTCGCACGCCTACGACAACACGGGCTCGCCCTACAATGTGTCGTTGATCCTCACCAACTTCCAGTTCGACGAGGAAAAGTACTTCGCCTACTCTCCGCTCTATCTCCCGGTGCAGTTCGCTCTCGCATACGGCTTGGCGTTCGCTGCCGTCGCAGGCGTCATCGTGCACGTCGCCCTGTACCACGGAAAGAACATCTGGTCGCAGCTGAAGCTGGCTCGCGGACAGGAAGACGACGTGCACATGCGCTTGATGAAGAAGTACCGGGACGCCGAGGACTGGTGGTACCTCGCGCTGTTCGCCGTCATGGTCGCCATGTCGTTCGTCGTGGTTTGCGTCTGGCCCACAGAGTTTCCCTGGTGGGCCTACATCGTCTGCATGCTGCTGCCCATTATCTGGGTCGTCCCCGTCGGCATCGTACAGGCCGTGACTAATATTCAGCTCGGCCTCAACGTCCTCACCGAGTTCATCGTCGGCTATATGCTTCCCGGACGCCCGCTCGCCATGATGATCTTTAAGAACTACAGCTATATCTCCATGTCGCAGGCGCTCTACTTCGCCCAGGATCTCAAGCTTGGCCACTACATGAAAGTCCCACCCCGCATCATGTTCTGGTCCCAGCTGATCGCTTCGGTGTGGTCCGCCGTGGTGCAAATCGCCGTCATGAACTGGGCCCTCGGTGCCATCCCAGACATCTGCACCGAGTACCAGAAGGACGGTTACACGTGCGCCCAGGCCAAGGTCTTCTACACGGCATCCGTCATCTGGGGCGCCATCGGCCCGGCCCGCATATTCTCGGGCAAGGCCCTGTACAGCTCGCTGCAGTGGTTCTGGCTCGTCGGCGCCGTGACCCCGGTCCTGACTTGGCTGCTTGCCCGCCGCTACCCGAGGAGCATCTGGCGCTACGTCAACGCGCCGCTCATGTTTGGCGGCTCGGGCTGGATCCCGCCAGCGACCACCTACATCTACCTGTGCTGGGGCATCGTCGGCGCCGTCTTCAACTACTTCATCAAGCGCCGTCACGGAGGCTGGTGGCTGCAGTACAACTACATCACCTCGGCGGCGCTGGATTCGGGCCTCATCCTGTCGACTGTCGTTGTCTTTTTCGGGTTGTACATGACCAACGTCGGACAGATAGAGTGGTTCGGCAACACGATTACGACACTAGACACGCTGGGCTTTGCGACGAAGTCGACACTCCCGCCTGGGGAGACATTTGGGCCCTCCGTATGGCCCTAACGCATGCCTTACTCATTTCTGATTTTTTTTGGGCAATTTCTTACACTTTACGGGGAAAACTAGTATGGTGTTCTGGGGCCTGGCTTGGAGGATTATTTACGGAGTCATTATGCATTTTTTTTTTGTGACTTGGGAAACTCAGCGGATATCGTGTATTACGTTGGGCGTGGCGAAGGGCGCCAGGGAATATTTGGACGGAGGCGTAACTGTGCCCTGTACGAAAGGGGATGTCGGGCCATCCGCAGTTCCTCGGATCTAACATCAGGATCACCATATATGACGGGATTTCACTGCCACGACTCTGACTCTTTTTTTTTTTTTTTGGACGTATCCTTATTCTACGATACCTTGGATGGCTGTCTACTTGGATCTAGCTAGAACCTAGTCGGGCTTCTACCGACCGTCTCAAATGACAAAGTATAGAAAGTTAACCGCCGCAACTCGTGGATCTCGCGCGCATAGCACATATCACTTGATTGTACTAAACACTATGCGATGATCCGCTTCGTTCCCAAGCCAGCCAGCCGTATGCACCAACCGAGCTCAGCGCCACCCGTGCAACCGCCTGGAAGACGACTCAAGACCACACACAAGCAGGGACGATAGAGCACGCGAGCACGCTGACAGCTTGTTTCCGAGGTCGTTACATACGCGAGCTCTGAGGGCCGGGTGGATCCTGTATAGGTCTGTCCTCGGAGGGACTCAGGTTCAGTAACTAACGTGAGTATCCAGCTGCAGGGTTATTGCTTGTTTCCTGCACCGGAGATCAAGAGGATGTCCGGTTCACTGCCTTCAGATGAAGTTAGTTGCTGGTTTCCAGCAATGGAGCATGGGGCGAAATGCACGATTCACGCAAGGGGAGGAGGCATTTTTGGAAGGCGCCGGAGACCGAACCGTAAAGTTTAACATTTGTATTCTCCCGAAGTCCGGTTATCGACTCGCTAGAGAGGTTCTAGACGTCTATCCCAGCCTGGACTTTGTTAAGTCTTGCTTGTAAGAGAAGCGGCAATCGATGTGGCTCCCATATCCCCTAGCAGCTCTCCCAACCAAGAGCCTCGTTCAGCGAAACAATCCGTCCGAGAGGAAACAGCAAACCCCCGGGCGTCCCTAATCATTCTTGACATCCGCATGCCTCGGCTGCCTCGGAGCCGTGAGCGAGATGAGAAAGACACTGTAATCACCCCTCGGAATCTCAGGCGCCTCCTTGTCCCGCGGCGTCCGATCCTTCTCTACCCCTCCGGAAACCGTCCCTTCCTCCTTCTTGCCAACCTCCTTGATGACGTTCCCCTCGCCGTCGAGCTCCACCACCACGTCCTCGGTGTCCAGGCTCCCGTCCTCCGTGAACCTGCACATGAGGCCCAACTCGCCGCGGACGGCGCCCGTGAGCCACGCGGCCCCGGCCACACACGGGACGAGGTACAGCAGCGCGGGCTGGCCCTGCTTGAAGACCAGCAGCATGATCAGCGTCAGCACCATTCCGAGGGCGTAGCCGCCCATGCAGGCGTAGAAGTAGGTCTTGGGGAAGGCTGCGGCCGCCAGGGCTGGCGTGGCGGTTGACTGTGAGAACGGACGGGTCAGTCTCGTGGTCCAGAGACGGTTGCCCCACTGGCCTTGAAGATTGACGTAGGGTGCCTTGACGGAGCGGTATTTCGTCTCGGTGACAGTCGTGGTCTGCCCAGACGCGTCGTTTCCGACTTCGGTGGACAGCACCGTGGGCTCGTACTTGATCTTCTTTTCGTAGTGGCGCCAGTGGTCGAATCTCAGCGCCAGGGCGATGAAGATGCCGGGCACGACGATGTCGCCGAGACCGAGCATGCTCGAGCGCCCGGATCCGGTGAAGACAAGCTTGATCGGGACGTCGAGCTTCGTGGCGACCGTGATCATGTACGGGGTGTAGAAGACCATGACAATGTCGTAGACGAAGAGACCGGCCAACACAGCGGTGCCGATGGCGAACGACGTGGGCGACATGAGGGTAAAGGCGGAGTAGCTGAAGGCTGTGCCCAAGACGTTGGACAGCCAAGGCAAGCCGGTGACGAAGTATGCGATGGTGGCCAGGACGGCGATGTTGAAGCCGATCATGTCGTTCAACTTGATCTTCAGCTTCGTCCGGCCCAGACCGTGCATGGCGAGGCGCAGGGTCCACTCCTCCGTGAGCAGATGGCGGACCTCCCAGAAGAACCCGTTGAGCTTGGGCGAGAGCTTGACGGCCGACAGGTAACCAGGAAACGGCGTCTTCTTGTCCTGCGCCACGGTCTCTGTCGCATCGTCGCCACCCAGCAGCACCTGCTGCCGACGTACATAATCGATCTCGTACAGCTTCCCCGCTCCATCCATCCACACAGCCGGAAACACCAAGCTCGTCAGCAGATGCAGCGCGTCGGCCGAGAGCTTGCCCAGGCTCATGACCGACATGAGAGACATGTAGGTGCGGATGATCTTGTTCAGCAGCTCCGGGTCCTCCATCCACTTGATCAGGTAGTACAGCCCGACCAGCAGACAGCCGGCGAGGATGGGCATCATGATGGCGTCCGTGGCCACGAAGCCCTCGACGAACTTCTCCTCCTTCTCCCGCTTCTTGTCCTTGTCCTTCTTGGGCGGGGCGGCGGACGGGGGCCGGCGGAGCGAGCTGTTGGCGCCCAGCCAGATGATGCACATGGCACTGAGGGTGACCTGCGCCGTGAGGATGAGGAAGTCCCACTCTGCTGGGAGGCCGAAGAGAGTTTGTGGTGAGGTGATCGGAGCAGTGCCATTGTGGGTTGTGGCATTTGTGACATTCGTCATCGGGGCGGTGGAGGCGTTCTGTTGCGAAGCCATGATGGCTGAATGCGAGAACAGCGGATACCAGAGAAAAGAATAGACGGTGGTATGAAAACCAAAGAAAGCTGCACAATCCCACTCAAGGTGCAGCGAGCATGGCAATCTAGGTAGTGAGGTTTGTTTGGTAAGAACTTGGATGCCCAAGATGGAAGAGAGTGAGAGAGGGCGAAATGAGTACGGTTTCTTTCGCAGCGCCTGCACCGCTTTAGCACTTCTATGGGATCCAAACTGATCGAATTTCACTTTGCAGTGACATGCAAACAAGGTCCAGTCACCTTCTGTGCGCCCTTCAAGAAAAGTGCCGCGGTGGTTGCCGTTGTTGCCAGATTCCCGATTCCGAGTTGAAGGTAACCAGCACGTGACCGGCTCGCTCACTCTCAAGGTTCCACGATACGAATGAAAAACATCATTCAGCAAGGTAGGTGCGGACTCGTTCCTTGTATGAACCTGTCGGGTAGATGTCCACAATGAACCGTATGCCATTGGAGTCCCAACGGAACAGTCGACAGTAAAATGCGAGCATCACTGACGCTGGGCGTATGACCGAGCTTCAGACAGATCAGCACCATCTTGTCGTTGATACAATATTCATTTTTCGACACAACACACACAGTCCACAATTCTGGAGAGAGTACTCTCATCTGGTATAATGTCACAAGCACCCCCGTTAAAGGCCCATTACTCCCTCTCTCGTGTCAATCCTACACCCGACTATCCTCAACCTTCTCAACAGTCTGCACATCCGCCGCAATCATCTCCTTGGGAATCTGTCCCGTCCCCCTGCCAGGCACCGTCATCGGCGTCACCTTCTCCCCCTCAACCGCGACCCCCTCGCCCCCCGTGCCCCGCCCCTGCAGCCTCTTGGCCACATTGTTATGCAGAAACTTCTCCATATTCGGCACCAGACAGCTCGCCGCGATCAATATGACGGAGAACGGAATCGTGCAGTAAAACACAATCTTGAAGCTCTGCGCGTACGCCGTCTTGAGCGCCGGCGCGAAGGCCGCCAGCACCTGGTCCGTGACCCCCGGGACGGAGCTGAAGTCCCCGGTCGTGATGGCCGCGAAGAAGGCCGGGAGGGATGACTCCGGGAGGCCGGCCGAGGTCACGGCCGGCGCCACGTAGGCGGGCAGGTTGGTGTTGAGCTTGTTGACGAAGACGGACACGTACAGGGCCTGGGCCACGGCGCCGCCCAGGGCGCGGATGGAGCCTAGGACTCCCGTCGCGAGGCCGATGTCTTGGGCCTCGAAGACGAGGGTGACGCCGGGGAAGGCGATGTTGTCGATGTAGCCGATTGCTGTTTTTCGACGGTCAGTCCAAGTACTGGGTCAAAGATTTTGGTATGGCTGGGAGAGGGGGGATACTTACAGATGCAGGTCAGAGTGCCGAGGGCGATAGTCATGGTCCAGCTGTCGGCGCTGATGAGCACGAGGGGCGTGAGGAAGGCCATTGTCAGGCAGGCGGCCGTGATGGTCTGGATCTTGACTTTGGGCACGTAGGTGAGGCCGAAGCCGCCGAGGACCTGTCCCAGGAGGATGCCGCCGCCGACGACGGAAGACTGCAGGCCGACTTTGATGCTGTCGGTTGTGTAGAGGGCGCTGATGATTTGCGGCCAGAGGACGGTGAGCGAGTAGTATATCATGGCGCCAATGGCCGCGATGCCGACGATGGCGTCGAAGCCGATGTTGCGGAACAGGCGAGGTGGCATGAAGGCCTGCGTCTTGCAGAAGTAGGCCTCTGTTTCTGGTGTTAGTACCATGCTGACATTTTGCCGAGGTCAGGGGGGTCGAGCACGTACCATAAATGACAAAGCCAGCCAGAGTGAGAAGTCCGATGATGATGGTGCACAGGACCTCGGCGCTGACCCAAGGATAGGCCTGGCCGCCCCACGAGAGACCGATGAGGAAGAGGACGCAGCCAGCGATGAAGAGGAAGATGCCGACAAAGTCGAGCTCCTTGAACATCTGCCACTTTGTCTTGCCGTGCATGTGCAGCTGGTCGTACGTGGGCGGATGGTAGAAGAAGTGGTACAGGATCATGCTCAGTCCCGAGAAGATAATGCCGAGATAGTAGCTCCACCTCCACTTGGCCGCGGTATGGTCGATGAAGGAGCGCGCGATGACGGGACCAAAGACGGCGAACGGCAGCGACGAGAGGAAGATCATGGTGACGACGGGGCCGCGGAGTCTGTTGGGCACCAGCTCGCCCATGACGATGCCAAAGGACAGCTGGGCCGCGGCGGCGAGGCCGTTGCACAGGTTCGCGGCGATGAGCATGTTGACGTTCTTGGCCACGGCGCCGATGATGCAGCCCACCAGACTCAGAACCATGGACGACTGCACCATCCACTTGCGGCCGAAGATGTCGGACAGCCGGCCGACGATCAGGAAGCCGATGCAGGAGCCCAGCGTCCACACGGTGGCCACCCAGTTGATGTCCTTGCTGTTGCCCAGGTCGGCGTTGATCAGCGCCAGCGTGTTGGCCGGCAGCACCCAGCCCAGGTAGGCAACGATGCTGCCCGTACACTGGGCCGCCACGGTGCCGATAAACTGCGGGCTGCGGAAGTAGCCCTTGGGCATGTTCTCCGCGTCGCCGCCGATGGCCTTGCTGTCGACATAGTCGACGAAGCCGTCGGCGTGCACGATCTTGACCGTGGCCTCTGGCGTGGTCGCGTTGGTAGGCACATGCTCGAGGTCTTGCTTGACATCCGTGTGCACGGAGCCGGATTCTTCGTTGGGGGTGTTCGACATTGCGTGAGCTCAGGTTGGCTCCTTGGCTATGCCGTGGTGCTGATGTGTGAAAGGGAGGATATGGGCACTGGTGAAAGTCCAGGCCGGGAAAATGGAACTCAGCAAGACGGTGTGGTGGAAAATCAACAGATCAGGAGGCAGGGCGCTCTTCACACCGGCAGGATCAGCATAAAGTTATATAGCAGACAGCCACGGACAATATGTGCCGTGTTGACAGAGGGAAAGGCTGGGACTAGCCATATCCGTATCCGCTGGAAGAAACTAATAGGGACAACGTTTCGCGAGGGAAGGGCTACCCCGGATTTCTTGGCCCTATAACCGGGGCAGCTCTAGACTGCTAGGCCTTGCGGACCTGTCGGGGGTTTCGCACTGATGGAGTCTGGACCAAGACCTGGGGAAGATGGAGAGGGGGAGTATCAGGGGAGTGAAGGTTGACGAGACAGACAATTCAACTCTTACGGCTGTGATTAAAAGAAAAGAACACGTGGGTATCCGTGCCCGAAGTTTAATCGATATGCTCTAGAATCCCTAATAAGCTGCCGTTGATGGTGCATGTGTTCAGGCGTAGTCGGGAACGGATCCAGGGCTCGTCACATGGCATCAAGACATTACTGACTCGAGAGGCACGCACAGGAAGAGGAAACCTGACAGAGTCACGAACATCGTACCAATCAGCGCCTTCTCCAAGAGACGTGGCTTGCGGCAGCTTCGGTAGAGCTGGAGCTACCGTCGCTGCGGGAGACTGGACGTAACTGAAATTGTCTTCCATGAGGGGGCGCATGGGTTCAGCGCTCGTCCCGGATGAGGTTGAGCGAAGGCTTGGTGGAGTACACCGAGCTACACCGAACGAGGACTAGCGAGGTGAAGGGTTGGGGATATCGATATCCGGCGCCGGGAGATGGCTCCAAAAGTCGGGGTTACCCCAGAACCTGCTAGGACTAGTAGGTGGTATCAGCGACGAGCTAGCCAGGACATTGAAATGACGCGTCACGGCCTAGCAACAAGGTGACAAAGCTGGAGAATGATTTGACATCTGTTAAGTACAAGTTGGATATCAGTTTCCGGACATTCAGCTACCAGCCAACGGCCAAAAATGATCATAACGAGAGTTGACAGCGTCGCAAATTTTGCGTTCACCAAAATTCAAGCCAAAGCTTCTCAAATTCAGTCGCACATTCAATCTTGCAAATCTAATCCGCTCTCCCAAGGCACATCACCACTCTCACAAGTAGTCGACTCCCCAACACCACGCGACCTGTCATACTCCACTCGGCAAATTCGTCCAGCACGCTTCGTGATTACCCTAACTATGCAAACTATGTATACTTGGTAAACAACCGGACAAATGAAAAGAAAACTCCCCAAGAAATCTCTGCCAGAGAACGAACGGTAAGAGAGTGAAAGTAGCAATGCGCATGGTAGGCATGGATGGTATCGTGATTCGTAGCAACGCAACAACCCGCTGCCCCCAAAGCAAAACTCCCCCGCCATGCGAAGATCTATACACACAGACAGAGGTGAACTCCCAAAGATACGCCAACAACAAAAGCGCGAGTGCTCCGAAACCCTCCAAACCCTCGTCGAAGTCATCGCATGCTCGAAGAACAAACACACCCAGCATAACTCCCGAATGCCAACCAAATCAAATCGGAAAGAACACCGTAGAGTAATATCAAAAAAATCACAACACCTTCCTCGCCTCAAACAACCCCAAGTTCACCGCCGTGTCGTTCTCCCCCACATTCGGCGTCGGCTCGTTGAGCATCTCCCACCTCCGAAACTGGAACGGCGTCAGCCTCTCGGGCCCCTGCACCGTCTGCGCCCACAGCGACGCCGGCGTGCCGAGCAGGTGTCCCGGGCCGGGCGGCGGCCTACTACTACCACCACCACCCGCCGTCGTAACAGCGGCGCCGGGCCCCGAGGGAGCAGCAGCAGCCTTGTTGTTGTTGTTGTTGTTGTTGTTGTTGTTGTTGTTGTTGCCGCTGTCCCTGTGGCTCAGCATAAGGTGCTCGGCCGGGTTCCGGGGCAGGCTAAAGATATACCGCAGCCTCGCGTCGGCCGACGCGTTCGACACGGCGCGCAGGCACTGGGCGCGGACGGCCTCGTCGCTGCTGCCGAGGTTGTCGACGAGCAGGCACGCGAGGTCGAAGACGCGGTTGGCCAGGGTGACGGCCGGCGGAGCGGCGCAGGCGCCCACGACCGTGGCCGGGGGCATGGCGCCGAGCTCCAGGAGGAGGCCCGCGAGGGCGACGACGGCCCGGGCGCGGACCTCGAAGCCTGCCTTGCTGCTGTCGAAGGTGGAGGTGTGGAGCGTGACGAGCGCCAGGAGCGCGGGGAGCCAGTGGTTCAGCACGGCGGTCTTGCCGGCCTGGTCGGTAGACGGGGAGGAGAGGACCTCCCAGAGGTCGACGAGCTTGTCGATCATGGCTGGCACTAGCTGTGGAGGGCGGCCCATGGATCCGCCTCGTATGATAGCGTCGATGACTGACAGGAGGTTTTCCGCCGTCTGTAGTGTCTGTTCCAATGTTGACTCTGCCGGTGGCGGGGTCCGGAGAGAAGGGAGGAGGTCCAGAAATCGCGTCTGGGCCCTGCTCTTTAGGTGGTGGGTAATCTCTGGGCTCAGGGAGGACAGCATGCCTGTCCAGGATGTGTTTTTAGCGTCAATCGCGTTGTCCATGGCCTTGGTAAACAGGTCTAGGTGCGTTTGGACCCGCTCGCCCGCGTCCGGGCTGTTCTGATCTGCCAACGACAGACTCAGTGATATTTTTAGCTGGCAAAACGGGAGAGTGAACTCGTTCGTCAGCTCGAGGACCTGATCGAATGTGACCTGTGTGTCTTGGGCAGCTGTGGGAATGAGCAGTTTCGTCGCCATGCAGTCGATCCAGTGGCCCACGTGAGTGTCTGGACTCCTCAGGGACAGCGCTCTGATAACTCCCGGGCTGTCTCTGAGTACCAGAGAACGCAGCATCCGGATGAGATGCTCTCGCTCAGCCATGTTATCCAACGGCAACGCACCGCTGTCGCCCTTGTCCCGACATAAAGAGTACTCGGCCAGTGCTTGGCGCACAAGTGCGAGTATCTCGTTGGAATTGTCCTTCAATGCTTGATCCTGCATGATGGCGATTCGATAGCACTCCTCTTGAGAGAGCAGATCGTCCGGGACCATCGGCTTCGTCATCATCCCCAGGACTTCTTGACAATAGCGGGTACGGTAGGTGATCTGAACGATCTGTGCCGAGCCCGACGAAGCATTCGCTGCCGATCGGGATGGACCGGCACCCGGAACAGATTGCTCGGCCGATGTTGAGGCCAGGAGCAGAGGGAAGTTGAGACATCCTACGCCCAAGAGCAGCGGAAACATCCGGAGTATGGACGGCCGGTTGGTAATCGAGCGCAAATGGTGTATCCACTTCCCGATCAGAGAGTCGAAATGGTGGCGATCGAATCCTCGCAGTCGGGCCAGCAGGATGCCGTACGGACGTTGCTTCTCGGCATCATGGCCCCACCAGGTATTCAGACGTGTAATAACGGCCTCGAACAGCCTGTTCATTGTTGCGCGATCCAAACTCGTTCCGCTCATGAGGTTCTTCTCGATCTCCTCCTGCAGATCCGCGTCGTCATCTTGGAGCCGGGGACCTAAGCTATCCGACACCGGCGAGCATGCGTCGACGGGATTATTGCGGTCTGTCTGCGCCAAATCTTTCTTCAGCTGGGCGGATATGCCCTGCTTTTCGGGTATTCTGCTTGCCAAACCGGCCAATGACGCGAGCAACGGACGCGCTCCGATGCCCTGCTCTTCGGCAGTGGTCCTGAGGCGCACGTACAAGGTGTCGAACAGACTCCTGGCGGCATCAAGCGCCGCGAAGGTGAGGACATGCCTGCTCACCGTGTCCGCGCACGAGGCCAGGATCTCAACGTTGGATACCGAGGATACTGACTTGAGGACGCCGGCCAGCATGCTGAAGTCCTCTGCGGCTTCAAAGACAGTGCGTATGGAGTTGAATGTGGTGGGCGATATCTCGAGAGGGTGGCCGCTTGCCTTGGCCGCCGACTCGAAATTGGCATCGAGGGTACTCTGCAGCCATGACCCAACGTCTGCCTTCAAGGCGAAACTACTCCGCGCGATGCGCTTGGCCAGCTTGCTGATAGGCAGTGGTTTCCGCGGCAGTGTCTGATCGTCAACATCCAGAGGCATCCCTAGACTATGCTTCAAGCATCTGATGGCCACTTCATGGTCTTGTTCCTCATCCTCCACGTAGTAGCACGCGCGATGGAGCATGTTGGCCCTCAAGCTCCTCTGCGAAGTGCTGAGCGAGTGCGTAGGCAGTTCGACTAGAAGCCGAGTTGCGCAAGGCCCGTCTGGAGACACATCCGCCGGGGCTAGCACCCCACCCCGAGCCATGAGCCACTGGAGGTATCGTGGAATGGAGAAGCGCCCGGATCGTGTGAGTTCGCAGACAAGATGGTAGAGCGCCGTCTTGTCTGCTTGCTTCTCGAGAATATCGGAGTCGAGAAAGTCGAGCACCGCTGAGGTGACATCAACCCCTCGTGTGCTCCAGATTTGTAGTATTCGACTGGTGACAAAGATCTTGGCGGACCCAGGCCGATACACGGACGTGCACCATTCGAGGAGGGTCCGGACGAGGTTCGGCTTGTCCTTCGTGATATCCCAACATGTGCTGGGCAAGTCATCCGGCATTGGATCCTGAAGCGTTGTGTCCAACGTCTTGACCAGAATCTGTCGTGCTGCTGGCGGCGTTTTGTTGCAGGATGCGACCAGTTGCTCGTTTCTGGCGTCGATCAACCTGTATAATTTTTGGCGGTGCTCATCTTCCGGTGGGATAGTCGAGAGAAGCGTGTCTCGATATTTGAACCATGACGTCGATGAGACGAAGCTTGGAGGACTCAGGAGCATCAAGCTCGAGAGGAGGGAGGCCAGACGGGAAGATAGGGGGGAGAGTATGTCCCTGTCGGGGTGATTTTGAATCTGCAGAGGCGGGTTAGCTCTGGTACGCTCATGTAGCCATGCAGGAAGCCATCCGGGCAACGTACCTCGTGGAGGTGATGCAGAAGAACTACGACGAGTTTGCGGGCCGTTCTCCTCAGCCGGAGCATATCCTTCCAGTATATCTGAACAATGAGCACCCAGATAGGGAGCTTCGACTGTGGGCTCTTCTCCAAACTATCCAGGAGCCAATCCAAGTAGTGATCCCGGTCCATGAGATGTTCGGCATAGATATGATTAGTGAGGCGGACGCTGTGGGTTGAAGTTAGCTCAAGGTTCGGACCAAAAGGGGGGGCGAATGCAAGACTCACCAGTAGTTAACCTTTGCCTTCCAGTCCGCGTCGCCAAAAGCTGAGAAGACGGCCTCGACGAACTGTTCGACGCACACAGTCCAGTCCCTGATCCACTTTGCTTCGCCGCCCATGACGAAAGTGCCGTTGACTCCTTTTCTCTTGAAGGCCCTGATGTCGTTGGCGCCGACGCACTTGGCCAACCATATGGCTCGATCGATGGGCACGTTCTTATTCAAGCATTGATCGAGCAGGACCTTTCCCCTGATGCCGTGCGGTATAGTGCGACTCAGCCGCCGAAGGGATATGACGGGGTTCGCCAGATCCTTCAGCCAGATCTCCCGCTTGGTGTCGGTGACGGTCACGCGCGGAGGCGGTTTGAACGTCGACGGGGCGGTGATCTGTCCGTTGTGCCGGCGATTTCCCAGTACATTTGTGAAGATGGTGGACAGTGCGTGGAGGCCGCTCTTATGCTTGAGCATCGGAAAGAGAGCGCCTTTTGCCGACGACGTCTCGCTCGACGCAATCGGGGCCTTGTCAAAGTAGCCGTGCCGTATCACATGTTCGGAAAACTGGTCTTCGGGATGATCGCCGGTCCAAGGATAGAAGTCGGCGTACCCAGTCGTAGCAGCTGCGGTCGCTGTACTCCCGGAGACTCCCTGGGAGCCGGGTTTTGGTAGAACTTCGGGCTTTGCATGTATCTTGAATCGTGGCGCGGCGGCCGGTATTTCGACCGTGTATGGTTTCGGTCGAGCATCTTTCTTGACAATCGTAGCGATCGCATGAGCCGCAGGAGCCGCAGGAGCCGCCCGGGCCGCAGAGACGGCAAGACGTGGTCGTCGTGGAGGCATCGGCAGGGGCGCCGCATCTCCGTCGGCAGTCGGGGCGTGAGTCGATGCATGGGGGCTCATGTCTCCGAGGTCGGGGGTGTCCATGGCGGGCATCATTCGAGACGGGGTGAAGGGCTTCGAGGACTCGAGGGTGTTCGGAGATTCGCTGATGGCCATCTGGGTGATGGAATTGGACGGGTCGTGGGAGAGCTCGAGCTTGAGGCGGGAACCGCCCCTGCGCTGTTGGGCGGCATACCGACTCTGGCTCTGCGATGCATCGAGGGCGTCAGACTGACTGCCGCCGCCAAAGTCGGGAAAGGCCGTCTCCTTCCGGATCGGAGAGGGCGGTAGATGCTGTTGCGACAGTGTCCGCTGATGCGCCGGCCTCTGGGTCAGGCCGGCCGAGACCGAGGCGCTCAGCGACCTCTGCGGCTGGCGCTGCTGGACGCCCAATGGGGGCCGGGAGGTCATCGTTCGGGCAGGAATGGATGCGCCATGCTCGTGTTGTCGCTTGAAATGATATGCTGTAGAGGCGGCGTGAGGGTCTTGGTCAGTTTAATGCTGATGGGGTCATTGCTGCGATACGGACGACGAGGTTGCTCGCTGAGGTGCTGTTCTTCAGGGACCCTGGTCGCCGCGGCAGGCGGGTGTTCGGAAGGATAAAGAGGCGGCACCCGACGCCTCCAATGCTACCATAGCTGTTCCTGGGCACCCGAACGGGGGACCTTGTCCCACTCAGCCCACACTTTGCACTGGAAGGTACAAACTGGACACTGCGTAAGTCTAGACCTTCCTATTCGTACAGGGGGACCGAATCTCTGACTAAGATCGCGCATTTTGCCTCTCGACTCCCCTTTACGAGCAGCAAACTCTCGGAGACAACTTACCGGCCGCCTTAGGGATTACAACTGCCAAGGGGCTACAATTGCATTTCACTGGGTAGGGCTCATCACCGTTTAATAGCAGGTCCATTTGTATCTGAGGTCATTAGCACAATAAGGATGACGACTACGTAAAGGGTTTCCCCTACCGTGCTACATTTATTGTACGGATGTTTGTGGGTACTTGCGGCCACGCTTCTCGGTGTCTTCTCCATCTCCATGGCCACACTTCTGCCAAAGACCCCCAACCGCAGCTGGCAAAGTCGTAAGGCGCATGCTGTTCGCTGGGCGAATGCTTGGATTTGGAAGCACATCGAAATACGCGGTGGAGGTGTCGATCCTGCGGGAGCGGCCAATGCAGTTGATTCCATGCTGTCGCACACCTCGCCCCGTCTAACCGACCTGGGAGATAAGTCAGACGCAGCTCTCGCGCTGCTCTGTAATCTAGGCGAGATGCTCGCTAAATGGGGCAATCATTGTCTTGGACACAGGGAGCCGCGATGCACCAGGACTTCCAGGTTACCTATCAGTCGGGGAGATCAGGACGGACTCGCCGTCAATGTGCGGGGCTGACGGATGAATTCCCG
>Ga0209127_100262_pt1 | contig 18589 bp, 11 predicted proteins | sample LakSupMetagenome_FD_187469 | JGI IMG/M metagenome (GOLD analysis project Ga0209127, IMG submission 187469) | Freshwater microbial communities from Lake Superior, Canada - Sta WM archaea (SPAdes) (version 2) | ecosystem: Environmental > Aquatic > Freshwater > Lake | place: Lake Superior, Canada...
ATAATGGGATGGCTCCCACACCACAGATAAAAGTCCACGTTGCGACACTCGTGGATCCGCACCTGGCCCGCCGCAACCACCACGACGCTATTCCTCACGCCCGTGACGTGCGTCGCGCCGCTCACCCGCCCGGCGACGATGAGACACTGGTCGATGTCCCGCAGCGCCAGGCTCGCAAATGGCTTGGCGTCCGGGTTGACGAGCGTCGGCACCGACATGTCGATGATGCACCGCTTCAGCCCCGTCAGGCGGCCCGCGGTGGTGGCGCGCGCGGCCGAGGGCGGGAGGATGATGTGCAGGCCCGTGTGGTCGGTGATGGCGATGTCGCGGGCCGCGGAGAAGGAGGGCTTGCGGATGCCGGATTGGGGGCGCGAGAGCTCTTCGTTGTAGTTCTTGAAGTGGGTTGGGAGGGGGGCGATGGCGTCGTCTTCCTTAGGGGTGGCGTCCGTCGAGCCGGGGTTTGTGGAAGCTGGGATGGTGCTGGGGTCCTCCGTGGTGGCGGGTTCGGCGGTTAGGGGCGACGAGGCGGTGGTGATGCTCTCTGGTGCGTCGGTGCCAGTTGAGAGCATGTGTCGAGCGTCGGGCTTGGGCTCAGCCGGATGCGAGGTGGTGCGCTTCTTGAACTGGAAGCGTGATTTGGGGGCCAGTGAGGCGGTGACGGTGTTGAGTTGGTCGGTTAGGGATTTGATGGTCTGCTTGGCTGTTAGCGCGGGCATGTCGCCTCGGGGGATATGGGTGGGATATGCCTGGGAGTAAGTCCTCTGGTCATATGCCGGGACGAAGTCTGCGGCGTCGGCCACTTCGTTTGAGAGCCTCGAGATGCCGGACAAGACATTCTCGATAGCATCTTGTCGCTCTCCGCCGATGGCCGCGAAGCTTCCAATCTGACTGATCTGGTCTTGCAGGGCTGAGTTGCGTGTTAGTGGTATCGCATCTCCGATGGCCGGAAGATCAAAGCTGGACTCACCCGTCACAGAGGTCTGGAATTGGCGGTAGAAGCGTTCTTTGGGATCCATTGACGACGTCTGCAGGCCCGGAGGCAGCTTGTGAGCCCAGGGACTAGTCATGGCTATGCTTTCAACGTTGGGCGAATCGAATCTGTGAGTGAGTCGGGTTATGGGGCGTATAAGGCGTGTAATTGAGAGAATGCAATCTGGAACTGTTTTATACGGAACACAAAGGTGAGGACGCTTCAAGTCCCACGATGAATGATCACACCCCAAGTCAAGTCACTTTGTTTCAGAGCAGCGAACCACAGAGCAATGAAACATTATGCTATCATTGAAGCCAGAACGTCTCACCTGTACTAGGATAGCGTATAGCTACCACACGGTCGAAGAATAGGAGCTTGTTAAGGAATATGCGGTGTGGAAACACGAGAGTTGCTTGGAAGGTTGACCAAGAGAAAGAGGAAAAGGAGAAGATCACCCAATGCTCTTAAGACGAAAAGCCCAGTAACAAGTGATGCGAGGAGATATCAAATCAGAACCGAGGAACGGCGAGGCGAGTAAGAGCTCAAAATACCTACAGCGGCAGAACTCGAGCTGGAAGCTACCCTAACAAGGGAGTCGCAATAGGGACTGTGACTTGCAGCAAGACTGAAGATAGAAAGCGGGGGGTGGAGCTTTCCTCAAGCTGTAAGTGGCCAGCCGCCGAGAGCTTCTGCAGAACTCTTGCAGGAAAGGAGCGCTCGCCTCCTCTTGGTTGGAAAGGCCTTGGGTTAGGTTACGCTGGGACGGGACCCGGATTTTGAGGTGGGACAGGTTGGAAAACAGTTCAAGAGAACGTGAAAGAATAGACAGAAAAAACCTGGGAAAGCGAGACAGGTGATTAATGCTGACTGCCGGGCAACGGTGGACAACTTACGTCGCCAGCTCGGGTGCGACGATGTCGGTGTCAGCTCAGGTCTTGTGATCTCTCCTGTGGTTAGGTAAGGTATTGATAGGTTCTTGGTCACGGCGGTGACGACGTCGTCGGGGACGGTCGTGTCACCAATCTCAGCGCTGGTATGGCAGGCCCAAGGCGGCATTTCTACATGTACACCCCCACACACGTACCTACCTTAATTTGACTGTTACTTTGGACAGAGATGGCAAAGGTAAGGGCAAACAGTTCAGACACAATCCTTGTTAAGACGCGGGATATTAAGGTAGTCGTACTGTGGTAGCGGGGCGTGAACATCGTGAGGCTTATCTTAATTGTTTTGCCCGCAGGACATCTAAGTTCCCGGCAATGTGCATCAGCTCCTGTCCTTAGCAACGAGGTTATCCTCAAGAGTCGCAGCAGCCTCGTGACTCCAGAGCTCTCTTTGCGGAGCGAACCAGACGAATAACTCATCGCAGATCCGACAACCATCCCCCGCACCGAGCACACTTCGCTTGCAATGCTTGCTACTACCTACTTCTTGAACGTAGCGCTCTTCCCCGACCTCTCGTAGTTCATCTTCCTCGCCCCCTTGAGCGAGTTGTCCTGCGTCTTCGCAGTATAAGGATCAAACACCTTCTGCTTCTTGCCCTTGCGCTGCCTGCCCGAGTCGCCGTTAGCCCCTCCCTGCGCGTGTAGCACCGTCGCCGCCTTGCTGTAGTCGAATGGCTCCTCTTCGTCCTCGGCGGCACCACTGCCCTCGCCCTCGCCCTCGGTGGTAGCCGCCGAGCCGTTTGCCTGAGCCTTCTTGAGCGCCCAGGCCGCCGCCTTCCGCGCCTTGCGCTCCTCCTTGCGCTGTACCTTCCGAGCCCTGCGCTCCTCGTCCTCGGTCGTAGCAGGAGTCTCACCCTCGGTGGTCGGCTTCAACTCGTCCGCAGGCTCGTCCACTTCCCCCTCCTCCATCTCCTCCGTTTTTCTCTTCTTCCCCTTCTTCTTGCCCTGCTTGAGCGTGAAGTCCTGATCGGGTACGACTGCCGGCTCCGGCTCCTGGAGAGGAATCATATCCTGCTCTGTGCTCTCCTCGGCTGGATCAACCTCCAGAGCATCCTCCACCATACCCTGGACATATGTTGTCCACGGCAGCGCAATCTGGCCCTCATCTTCCCGTTTCCGGCCGTTCTCCCACCGCGAGCTGATCGGCATATCCCCCCAAAGCTGGCTTTTGTCGGCCTTCAACTCCTCGAGTTCCGGCACCGGGACCTCGGCAACTTTGCTCTGCTCCTTTGCTTGGTCTCCAAAGACCCGCTTCGCTACGGCAGCAACAGAATTCGTCCCCCTGAAGAAATCCATCATCGTCGGGCCCCCTCTCCCCTTTTCTCGAGCATCTTGGATCAGGTCAAACAACTCATCAATCCTCCCCTTCACGAGCTGCGACGCGTTTCCCACCAGACTCCAGAGAGCTTTCGGGTCTGCCGGTAATACCCTGGCAATATCCGCTACCGCGTGCTGTCCCAGCACGAAATAGGGACTCTCGTCTTCGCGCCTCGCGAGGTCGTCGCGCCACTTGAACACGGCCTTGTATACCGCGAATTGCTCGGCGTTCAGTCCGGCCGGCGACTTGACGAGGATGTTGAACCAGCCCCGCGAGCCTTTGCCTGTCTCTGCGTCGCAGAGGGGTGTCTCGTAGCGCTGCAGAGATATCTCCTTGGACTTGTGGAGGACCCATTCTATCCAGTTCTTCTCCGGGTTCGACGTGTCGGATTTTTCGACTAGTTCGTTCCGGACCATGTCGTAGATGTAGAGGAGGTAGTGCGTGTCGGAGCGGGCGTAGTAGAACATCTCTTCGGGAAGGGGGCTGGTGTCAAACATGTTAGAGGGGAGAATAAGAGAGACATCGCGGTGGAACGCACCGTAACCGCCAGTCGGCCATCTGGTATTTCTTGTCGGCGTCAAAGTCGCAGAACTTCTTGAGCAGGAATGCTAGACCTTTGCCGGGATAATCGAGGGCATCACATGCGTAGTGGGTGTCAAACATGCCAACCATGTACAAACCCAGATCCCGCTGCAGCCAGATGATGTCCATGAACGCGCCGTGCAAGACCTACAGGCTGTTAGTAAGGCGACCAGCGCGAAAACAGGGGTATTGTATAGACCTTGATGATGTTGGGATCAGTAAAGACCTCGTTGAGCACCTCGAGCTTGTGCCGCCACGGTCGCAGGGTGTCGACGATCCAGTCTTTCTCTCGCGTGCTGATCTGCATGAGTGATGTGAGGCCGGGGTAAGTCCTAAAGTCGTGATGTTCCAGGTCCACAGCAATCTCCTTCGCCTTCTTCAGCTCGTCGAGCATCTCGAGGACGCCCTCGTACGTGTCGACCCATGTCGCCGTTGTCGTGTCGAAGGGGAGGTACGGGATCGGGTCCCTCTTCTCGTAGATGCGCTGCGGGTAGGCAACGTTTAGGATCTCGGTCTCGTACGGGTGGCTGTATCTGAGTTTGTTGTTAGTGTCCTGGTAATTTCTCGACTTTTTGTTCACTTTGCGCTGTTTCTTTGCCATTTGTGCGCCGTCTGCGGCGCACTGGCGCATGTATTCTGCGGTACACGCACTGAGGGGCAAGAAAATGAGGTGGTCATACTGTGTGTTGTCGTCGCCGTCGACAAATGTCGCGAGACTCTGGTCGAGCGGCACAGTCGCGTGTGGCTTGCTGGTAAGGAGCGGCTTCCACGGTCCGGTGTAGAAGTTGTCGAACTTGTGCTCGAAGGCGTTCTGAGGCTTGATGATGTTCGCGCGCTTCATCGACCAATCCAGCTGGGTCGTAGACTTCGGTTTCTTAGCCGGTCGGCCCTGCAACAAGACGTGAGTCTCAAACCCAGATCGCATGCCATGAGGTACCCAGCCTACAGTATCTAGCGTGGGCGCATCCTTCCTCTTGATCAGACCCGTGTACTCGTCGAGACAGGTGTCCGCCTTCTCGAGGAGCGTATCGATGACATCCACGACGCCGCGCCAACTGATGTCTATGTCGTCGGCGTCTTCGATCGATGGCGCGCTCTGGCCGACGAAGCTGCCAGCCGACTTGAGAAGCTCCTCCGACAGCCGTATGAGGCGCGCCGTGTTCTCGTCGAGCTTGGAACCGACCGTTGGGTCGACGGTGCGCAGGAAGGAGAGGTCCTCCTGCGCTAGTCCGTTGGCGGATCGGGTTGTCGCTACCAGAGCGCCCTGTACCTTGTCCTGCAAGGACTTGAAGTCCTGCGAGTCGTCCATTGCGAGTCGTTGCTCTACTTGGGCGGTGATGCGGAGTGTTTGCAGCTGCGCTACGGAATGGTTGGGTTGTTCAACGGGGAGAAAAAAAATATCCCGTACCCCAGATTCGGGTTCGCAGCGGGGCGTTATCGACCGCCGAAGCTCACCACAGTACTGGGACGAATACTACATAAGATAAGGCCGGATCCAATGCTTGGGGTAGTTCGCTTGATCTTGCAAGTTTCGAATACTGCATCGTCAGGGAAAGTCGCAAGTATTCTGGTATAAAAGGCGACCACCGTGGAACAGATGTTGCAGATAGGCTCGAAGAATGGACTTGATTGCGAGTAGTTCAAGTGCAAACTTCTGGCTTCCGACCTTGGATAAAAGGTGATTCGACCGAGGCACGCCTTGATTCGTCTCAAGTGTCGTCAGGCGAAGCTTGGGTGCCGTCGACGACGAAAATAAAAGCTCCCCCCGCACCCGAGAAGACAGTTCGATAGCAAACTATCTCACCCCAACAGGTGTAAGGGATTACCCAGTCGTTGAGTGATTATTGCCCAAGAACTCGTCTCGTCACCCACTCTCCTGTTCCGTGTAGGGTGACCGAAAATGGAAGGACTCAAACCATTATTGGCGATGAGGCAGGAGGCTGGTCGTCATTGGGCTTGCAGCGCAACGTTACGAACCCGCAGCGGGCTAGCTCGCCTCTCAAAGTTGACGGCATGCTTCAGATCGAAAGATGCGCGGACTTCACACAATCTCAAACCGTCCGCCAAGAACGAATCCTCCGCCTTCTTGCAGCTCCCCATCGACATCGTCCTGTGCCTCGTTGATCATCTCCCGGAGGAGACCCTACTTTGCCTCGCCCTGACGTGCAAGCCTCTGTACGCCATCGTCTCGTCCAAGTCCAGATGTATCATCAGCCAAAGAGGGAAGCGGGCCTTTCTGCAACTGCTGGAGGGAGACGTTCCGGGAACATACTACTGCTACGACTGCGATAAGCTCCGCCCAGTGCCTCAGTATCGCGTGGGAGACCGCGGAGAAGACGTCTGCCCGAACCACCCTGACAACGGAGCTGTATTAGACATTGGCAACTACAGACTGCCATACCGGGCGGCACGACTGGTGATGAACCGTCATCTCTATGGGCCCGAGCACGGCATTCCCCTGCGCAACATCGAGAAGCGCACTCGCTACTATTTCCCTTCGCTTGGCGTCGAGCGGCGCGAATATCTCCGGGCAAGAATCATAGACGATGAGCTGTTCATACGCATGGAAATCACCATGGAGCACTTGAGGGGCGACACGCAGGTTCTGCGGCGGTTCGTCGACGGATGCAATGTTGCTGTCTGCTTGCATCTGGACACTGGCAACCAGGATTATTCCCGGTTAGCCTGTTTGATGATTCCGACTCCAAAGCGCATCAAGCATCTGGCCGAGGAGCCCACGCCTGGCGCATTCTCTCCGTGCGAAGAGGCCCTGACGAGATGCAAATCCTGCTCCAGAGACGTCGTGACCACGATCAAATGGCGTGGATACCGCAAACAGGGATGGATTGTCCGCGTTGTGGCGTATACATCCCTTGGGAAGTGCCGCGATCAGCCTGATATCATGGCATCGAATTATGGCGCGTGGATATATCCTGCCTACTATTATCTCATACGCATGGATCCTACGACAAGTGTTCGCCCACCCCGGCCGTTCACAGACAGTTGGCTTGAGGATGAGAAGGGCGTTGTCGTGGAGGAACGGAAGACCCGCACCATTAGCCTCTCGACTCGGTACCTACGAGAAAACAATGCTAACCAAATTGGGATGTGGGGCATGTACCTGTATTCAAAGCAAGAAGACGAGGGAAGGCTTTGACTTAAACACCAACAGTGAGACTTGAGGGACATCGTTCACCACAGACTGGAAGTCATAAACGAGCAAATATGTCTGCATCCCTTGCGCCCGAGTGCAATGAAGTCAAGGAGTACGTCTCGTCTCGAAGGATTATTAGAACAAGAAAAAAGAGACTGATCTCGATGCTGATGCAGAAAATACGACACCTGTTTCCTGAAGTGGTACAGCGAAAGTGAGATCCAAATTCCGAGCGAGCGAGGCCATCACAGCTTCAGAGACCGTCATACTCATGCTGATGCAGAATACCTCCGAGGCGCAGCCTCTTCCACTGAAAATAGCGAGTGTGCCGTCCTCTTTAAGGAGTACCAAAAGTGCCTGGGTGTATGCGATCATCGATCATCCCCCTTCCTCAAGTCCCGGTCTTGCTGCGGAAACTGATAGCCCCGTTCACCAGGTAGCATTGAAGCAGAGAGGAATCGACAAGCTATTAGAGGAAGCACGCGAGGACAACAAGGAAAATGATGCGGTATACTTGGGGCGCAAATGTTGGTTCGCCCGGGCTCATGTCCCTCCGCTGCTAAGTACTGAGTGGCTGCGCTAACTGCTGGACAGAGCTGTGATAAAGGAGTTACGGCGCTGCGGAAATGACATTACCTTAGAAAAGCTTCTTAGATGTGTATACAGCATGGTCTCATGGTCGGAATGGCGTTGGGCATCTCTTCTCACATGCTCGGGGCTTGTGGTTTGGGTGTAGTCTTTGTCTCGGACTCCTGCGAGTCCGACGCCAAAAGACAGAAGATTTGGCAGCAGTAATGCAACAAGGCAGCCTCATGGACGCATGGATGGCATCAGAAACGCGAGACCATACCCTATTATGACAGCATCCAAGGTGCCTGCAATAATAAAAGGCACCCCCCGAAGACTGTCTGACGCATATCACGTGACTATGCTGCTGCAGCTCCGCACGGGAAGGGGCGACCCTGCAAGACCGACATGGTAAAGCGCGGTTTTCTCTTTTTAGCGTTGATTGGGGCGCCGAGACTTTTCCCGCGGTAGATGCAAGCAAGGGGGTACGTTGATCGACGTCGTCGACGCTCCTTGGCCATATCTGGGCTTTTGCGCACCAATCCAGTTCCCGACAGCATCGGCATCTGGCCCGTGGAAGTGTTCAACCTCCTCGGTCGTTTGAAACCATTGTTACTTCGTATTCCAGTCGGATTCAAGTGGAACGGACCGAACGGGCAATTCCATCCATCCAAAATCTGGACCCGTCCCACCGAGACACCTGCCCCGAGTCCAAACACAGCTGCGTCTCCTCCCGGAATGCTGATTCCGTAGCAATAGCGCGATTCTATGCACCCCTTCTCCGTCCTCACCCTCGGTATCTTCGTAGCCGGCTACATCACTGCTCGATGGGATCTGGTCACACGCCTCTACGAGCTCGCCATCTTTGCCTGGGACCACGGCGTTGTTGTGGGTTTCCGCCTTCTCTCACAGCACTGCACTGCACTGCCCTTACTAAACAGTCTTCCCTTGCCAGACACGAGCCGCTAAGGGGTTTGGCCTCCTTACCGTCGCCTTCCTCCTCATCTTTATCCCCGTGGAACGTCTCGCGACGAGCGAAGCAAACCTGGTACGAACCCCGTCTCCGATCAGACGCGCCCAGTCCATGCTGATAAGCGTCGTGTGTCAAATAGCATCCCCGATCACCCGGCTACGGCATTTCGGCGAGAGAGCAGCTACGGAGGAGAGGCTCGTTCTGAGAACACCGTAGTGGCGCCCCGCTGCCCTTCATGCCCGAGCATGAGGGGCTGATGCGTATATTCTGGCCGACTGACCTTCCCAGATCAGATCTTCGGGGCGTCGTGGTGGGCTGGAGGAACTCGGCCTTGGATGTCGTCGTTGTGGCGATTCTGGAAGAAGTTGAAGTAGGTTCCTCTCGTGGTTGTAACGATAGGATACTCGGACTGACCTGAAGCAGCCGCGCAATGTCGACTCTGCGCTGAAGATAGGGACGCTGTTCCGCAGCGCTCCCTTTCCCGTCAACAGAATCTACGAGCTATGCGGGCAGCCGTCCATGCACGTCCTGGGCGTGTCCAATGTCTCCGAGTCTGTACAAGTAGACTCGTCATGGGTGCGCGTGACCACAGGTCCGGGTTACAAGACGCCCCTTGTCACCTGCCCACGGGCGAGTAGCATACAGGTCGTTTGGTTTGAGAGACCGCAACCTGGCCGGATGCAGTACATTTCCCTGAACCCCATTGCTCTGGCCCTCGACGACAAACATGGTGACTTGCGACTCGAGCCACAGGACGGCCTTGAGGAGGAGGAAGAGAAACAGGAGCGGCTGAAGAAGGAGAAGCAGCAGAAACTGGTCGAGAAGGTTAAGCTGCACTCTATTGTCAAGCGCGTGCCGTCTGCGAAAGAGAAGGCCCTTCCCAAGATCGTCAACCAGATGAACTGGGCGTGGGAACTGGAACAGCTGCTCCAAAAGAACGTGTCTCGGATCGGGACGAGGCCGAAGCGGAGCTTGAGCGTATCCGAGAGAGTTGTCGAGTCAGCCACGACGATGAGGGACATTGCGCTGTTCTGGATCTGGGAAATGGTCACGCTCTACCTCTGGCCCATCGTCACGAGGGGCTTCGTCCTCGCGCTGATGTCACACAGGATAGCGGCTGAGATGTTCTTGACGGTCCTGGAGTGGCGGCCGAGGCCACGAGGTGCCGCGCTGAAGGACATCTCAGCCACCGCTCAGCAGGTCGAGATACGGCTCCAGCAGTTCTGCTACTGGCCGATGCAATACGTGACTCTGCGGCAGCGGAAGAACGACTGGGAGAGTGTGACGACGAGCCATCCAGACTACATCCGGTTCTACAACAGCCTGTGGCTGGTGGCCAACGACGTGATCATCGGGATGGCGCTTGGCTCGTACATCATCGACAATGCGAACTGGGTCGCAGACCAGATCAGCCTGATTCTAACCAAGTTCACGGTCGAGGCGCTGCAGAGGAGTATTTCCTGGCTCATGGGTTGGCCGGCAGGGCTGAAGCTCAACAAGGAGCTCGCCGTGTTTCTGGGCGACCTCTTCCTCTGGGTCATCGATTACTGGTCTAGTATGTTGTACTTGTCTCTCTTTGCAATCAACTCGCTGGACATGCTAACACTTCAGTAGGCTGCATTGCTACCCTGCGCCCTGCCCTGCCACAGATCATCCTCTTCATTGGCTTCTCCAGCTTTGCGGGCGCCAGCATGCCCATCGCCTTGCTTTCGGACCTCCTCTCCATCCTGACGGTGCACATCTACTCGTTCTATCTCGCCTCGGCACGCATCTACCACTGGCAGCTCAACATCCTGATCTCGCTCTTCCACCTCTTCCGCGGCAAGAAGCACAACGTGCTTCGCAACCGTATCGACTCTTGCGACTACGACCTGGACCAGCTCCTGGTCGGGACCATCCTCTTCACCCTGCTGTTTTTTCTGCTTCCAACGGTCGTGGTATTTTACCTGAACTTTGCATTTGCGCGCATGATCATCATTTCCATAAAGGCTGTTTTCGACACGCTTCTTTCGTGCCTGAACCATTTCCCGCTCTTTGCCCTCATGTTACGGGTCAAGGACCCCAGGAGGCTGCCTGGTATGCCATTCGCTTCCTCTCTGGCTTGGCTCCGATGCTAACAATGTATTAGGGGGCATCCGTTTTGAACTTCGAGATACCCAAGAGCATAGACCAGCGATTGATTCTTCCCTCCCCGAACGTACCATATCCCTAATATACCTCAAGGTAAGGCCTCCCTCCCCACACCCCTCCTTCAAGATATTCTATCTAAAATATCATCAGCCAATACCCCTCTCCTTCCGAGCCATGTTCCACCAGTACTTCCAGATGGCCTCGCGCATCCGCAAGCACTACCTGTCCCCGCGGGTGCTGCTCTGTCTGCTCACGGGCAAGTTCGTACCGCCGATCAACCGGAAGAACCTCTACTCGTTGCAGTACAGCATGCTCCCGGCGCGCAGGGCGGGAATCATGGAGATGTGGGAGGCGGTCAACAGCTTGCCGCCGCGGAAGAGGAGGGCCGCGCCCGTGATGATACCGGCATTGGCTAATGGTAATGGACACTTGAATGGGAATGGGAGGAGATATGGTGGGTATGGGAGGAGGGGGTACGGGTGACTTGGGATATATCGTGGTAGGCCGCTTCCAAGTGGTAATCCAAACTTTGATTTGCTCAATTGGGTCTGGTTCCGGTGATCTTTGTGATGCTGTCGAGTTACTGTCTGTCTCGAAAGTAATCATAACCTGGGGAAAATTCCTCGGCCATGTTCCAGCTCAACGCTATCCCATCTTCCGGGACTTCAGCTAATAGTGGCATATTGTGACCTGTAGCCGTCTGCCGCCGTGTCAAGGTCGATGGCAGAGAGTGGGATGGCACGTTCAGCACTGCAGAGGATACCACCGGTCGGGCAAGGGCGGTCGAGATCAAGCTTGGAGCATTCGGCTGCGCATTCTAACCCATCCCCTGCTCCGTTACACCTCTATAGTTTGTACACATTTCCAAACGCTTCCTATCCGGAATGCACAACTCAACAAACACCGCCCTTCATATCTTACTCACCTCTTTCCCCCCAAAGAACGCCAACGCCGCCACAACCAAAGCTTCGATCCCCGTCCGCATAGTCGGCTGTATGGCCGGCGCGAACCGAGCGGTATGATTAGCCGGCACATCCTCCAGCACCCTCCCCTCCGCGACCTTCCGATCCCACAGCCCCTCCTCGATCCCGCCCCAGTGCCAGAACGCGCACGGCCTGCCGACGCTCGTCCCCAGCACCGAGAAGTCCTCGGAGATAGTGGTAGTCGGTATGTCCCCGTCGTACCTATCCCCAAAGTGGGCCCCGAAGCTCTTCTCGAGAACCTTCATCATCCCCTCGTCGTTGACCGTGGTGGGCAGATGTCGCGTCACCGTAAACTCGGGCGGCACCGTACACCCGCTCGCCTGGCACTCCGCCACCACCACGCGCCTGATGGAAGCGAGGAGCTTATCCCTCGTTTCGGACCGCACGCTGCGGATATCCACCCCGATCTCGGCAGAGTCCGCGATGACGTTCTCCGACTGCCCGGCGTGCAGACTGCCCACCGTCACGACGGCGACGTCGGCGGGGTCGACCTCGCGCGAGACGAGGGTCTGCAGCCGCACCACGACGTGGGCGGCCAGCACGGCCGGGTCGACGGTGCGGTGCGGCTGGCTGCCGTGCCCGCCTAAGCCCGGGAGCCGGACGCGCAGGCTGTCGGCGCCGGCCATGGCCGTGCCGCGCCTGGAGCCCACCGTCCCGGCGCGCATGGCCATCACGTGCTGGCCTAGGAGGAAGTCCGGGACGGGAATCCCGTGGCGGGTGTACAGCCCGTCGTCGACCATGGCCTGCGCGCCCGTGCCCCTCTCCTCGGCGGGCTGGAAGAGGACCACGAGGGTGCCCGTCCAGCTGTCCCTGGCTTTGAGGAGGACCTCGGCCGCGGCGAGGAGGCAGGTCATGTGCATGTCGTGCCCGCAGGCGTGCATGACGGGCTGGGGGACGCCGCGGTCGGCGTCGCGCGAGGTGGCGGTGCTGGCGTAGGGGAGGTCCGTGGCCTCGCGGATGGGCAGGGCGTCCATGTCGGCCCTGAGGAGGATGGTGCGGCCGGGCCCGTTGGGGAGGACGCCGACGACGCCGTGGCCGCCGATGGATGTTTCGATGGTGAAGGAGCCTAGGCGGGAGAGGTGGGAGGCGAGGGTCGAGGCTGTGCGGGCCTCGAGGTTGGAGAGCTCTGGGTGGGCGTGGAGGTGCTTGTAGAGGGACTCGTACTGGGGTATGTCGATGTTCTGGAGCATGTCCATGGTGGGGGATGGGGATGTGGTTGGTGGTAGGGAACTGCGTGTAGGGGAAGGACGTCGTGTTATCGCGATTCCTATGCTTGGGACGGTATACACGGTTTGAGGATTTTGTTACTGCTTTCCGTCAGGGATAGGTGGTAATATGGAGACAGAGAGAGTATACGATGCAGTTCGACTCATACTAAGCCGTCTCCGTGATCGGTAAGCTGTCTTACCCCGCATGGTAATCCTTCGTGGCTGATAGACATTCATCTCCAGCCAGGGGAAGCAAACAATGTTACTGAAACGACCCATGCGTATGTCGAGGAGCTTAAAGTTGCGTTGATGGCGGGAGTTGCCCTGTAAAACTGTCGTCACAGTGGCATTTCCCACGACCATACCCTGGCGGGAAGATGACATAGGCACGATTCTCTGACCCAGTGGCATACAGGAATAGTAGATGACAGTTTTGTTGAAGCGCTATGCAAGGGATGTACGTAGTGTAGTTCGCACACACTCACACAAGGATTTTGAATCGTCAATGTCGTCAGAACGTGCTATTACCTGTGCCCTTGGCCCTAATACCTCAAATGAATCCAGCTCCTTCGCTGGGCATCGGGCGATTCTCCCTCGACTAAGGTACGAGGCGATTGATGGTCTATACTGGCCGGTGGACTGCCATCGTACCGTGTCAATATTCTGCGACTCGGCGCCGGTGTGCGAGCTTTGAAAGAAGCCATCGCGGTGCAAATGTCTTATATCGAGGTAAAACCGTAGTCAGGCATTCTAGACGGCTGGCACATTCTCTCTTGGAGCGCAGGGCCGCTTCAAGTTACCTCCCCATGTTGGTTCAGAGAAGCAAGTATTTTTGCAAAAGGGAGTTCATCCATGGAGGCTGGTGTCAGTGTTCAACTCCGATATCTGGCAGAAGAGGACGCTGTCACCTGACCACCCGACCAGCCGTCGTGAGGGGAAGGGGCGTTGCGGTTTGGGGTAAGTTGATCAATGGCGGCAGTTGCGGCAATGCATCTCTGCTTGCCTTGCGTCTGAGCTAAATTCAACCTCATCCTTCTCCTCTTTTTGACTTCATCTCCTTTCTTCTGTTCCTGTGTCAATTATATCCACGATGTGTGTTATCAACCATCAACACCTGTCGACGAGGCAACCGAGCAAGCTAATATGGCGCGGTGGAGCGCACAAATGTCACCACTTTTTCGCTCGACGACCTTGATAATGACAGTGGGTCGACGCCGATGGCATCGAGAATCGAGATGGGCAAGCAGTGGATTCTACGGGACCGCGCGATACCCGCAAACAGACCTTTAGCGGCGGACGCACGCGGCCATCCGATGTCCCTGCCTGTTGGATCTTGGCTTAAGACCTTTTTTTTGTTTGTTTTGACCAAGCGGTCCGAGTCTGGTGATGCTGCTGCCATTGGCTTGTCGTTCTGCCTTGCATGTCTTATCTTTGCCTGCTTGCTTCCGTGATCCGGGGAAGTTGGACGGAACCCCAGGTTTTGGCTCCATTTCGTCCTGTCTAGCGTGTCTTTTGCAGTCTTCACAAGTCTTGGGACCAAGTGGATTTATATGCCTCAGATCGCCATCCGTGTTGAGAAAGAAAATGGACTTGATAGTCTTCCTTTTGATGATGATGGAAGAGACGAGATGGGCAAAGAACCGCCGCCAGTTTCGCTATTTTGTACACATGCCGGGTGTAGTTGCCCGACGTCCGAATCCCCATGTCCCCTCTCTAACAAAGGTCTATGGTCCTAATGCTCCGGTTTCAATGCTGCGATTCTATGACCCCTTCCATCTATCCATGCACAACCTCGCCGTCTCCCCCCTCCGGAAATTAAGAGAAGAGAGATGGGCACACAAGCTGTGACACCCCTTCGTAGCACCCCCGTCTACCTCCCCATATACACAGGCGAGCGTCCAGTAAAGGTGTCGCCCCGAATCCCCTCCAGGAACGGACGAGACGTTTAGGTCTGCCACGGTTGTCAGAACCCCTGCCCGAAATCCTACTACTCGGGCGGTACAGTGCGCGACTTACGAACTTGGCCATGAGGGCAACCATGAGATCGAAGAGACCAATGGCCTCGACGAAGGCGAAACCCAGAATGGCGTAGGAGAAGAGCTGGCCACGGAGGGCAGGGTTGCGGGCAACGCCGTTGAGGAGGGCGGCGAAGACGAGGCCGATACCGATACCAGCACCGGTCAGACCGATGGCGGCGGAACCCATACCCAAGTTCTTGGAGACCTCAACCATGGCCTGGGCGATCTCGGATTGGTAGCCACGCTTCTGGACGGTCTGGAAGGCGTTGCGGGTGGTGGCGTTCAGGACGGAGTTCATCTGCTGACGCTTGAGGGTCTGGAGAGGGGAGGCTGTTCGAGGGAGAAATTTGTGAGCTTCGGCGTTCCGTCTCAATTCGGGTTCGATCATCTCAGTTCCATCTCGATTCGATTTCGAGATCTTCATTGCCGACTGCTCGTGCTTCGGTGGCCGCGGGCTACAGAAAAAAACTTACTGGCGATGGTGCGCTTGGCGACCTGGACGCGGAGAGCAGGACGAGCGACCTTGGGGGCCATCTGGCTGGCCAGCCTGGAGGCGAGGACACGAGTGGAGGCCATTGTATCTGATGTGAGGGGAGAGATGTGGTAGAGCAAAGAAGACGGTCGACGCTTGTGAAAAGGAAGAGACAGGAAAAGGACCTTTTTTTTCTGGAGGGACGTCGGGAAAGAGCTGCAGCTGGAGACGAGACGGAGGGAGAAAAGAGAGGAAAAGCGAGAGGGAGCAGGAGGAGCCAGAGAGAAAGAGATGTGTGGAGTGACTGGAGGAAATCCGGACCTCGGGTTGGTGAGGGCAAAGGGCTCCAGGTTTCCGCGCGCTTTGAGGGCTTCTCACTGGTCAATTGCTGTTTGGGCAGAGGCATTTTCTTAGCTTCATCCACTCATTTCACTCGCGGTGGGACTCGAGCCCCAAGCTGTCCGCTTCACTTTTGTTTGATACTGATAATTCAAGCAGTGCATTCTGCTCAGCCGGGCAATATCGGGTGGCCGTGTTTTCGCTGGCACTTGGTGAACACACACACGGCGGTATCCACGGGTCTGGGTGCAGAGAACCTTGCCAACCGGGATCTGCGGCGTTACCCACACCACCATCCGCCATGATTCATGACGAGCTGGTCTGCGAATCCTGACGTCGGCCAAACTCAAAGATATGGTACGAGACACGGTGAAGCCAGTGTCAGAAGCTCTACAGGATACCCTCATGGATTCTCAACACCTTGAAGTCGAACAACATCGTGACACCCGAATACAGTGGAGGATGCGCGCCCAGCAAAGATGTTCAATGCCGCTCACCAGGATGAGGCTCAAACCGGGTAATTTTGTAGAGGAACCCCCACTGTCTCCACTATTTTCAGATCCCAGCCGGCCGCATGCGAACTGGCTGCCAGCCGCACAAAAATTGCACGTGGGATGATGTCCGGAAAGCGACTCCCTCGGGCCGGTCAGCACTCATTGATGAGCGTCACAGTGATGAGCGTCACAGTTGAGAACATCGCTGAAACTCGTTGAGAAAAGGTGCGAAAGCCCTATAATTCAATGGCAGCTGGAGCGTGTTTTAGGGTCACTGTGGGTTCACTTGTGGTACATCTCTCTGGAGCTCACGATAGCTCATCAACATGGGGAAGCCAACAGCTGGCATCCAGCTCCAGAAAAAAGTGTGTTCGTACAGAACAGCTCGCTCAAGCCATGAGACAGAAAAGGTGAGGCCGGGAAAGGAGGAAATGAAGTGTGGATTCCTGTCTCTCGTCCCTCTGTTCGCAATGTGGCTCGGTGGGTGGCAGAGTTTTTCGCTGCTGGGCGACAGAGAGAGACGGTGCACAACCCGATAACGCATCCCTGCTCTTGTACTGTACTGTACCTTGCAGCCTTGGGAGCCTCATATCGACGTCACGCAACAAAAGCTGTGCGACCTCTTGGCTGCTTGGCTAGTGTGCAAGCCACCGTGGCACAAGCTGCCATTTTAGGGACAGGGCCAGGGGACGGGAGATGTCGGGTGTGGAAAATTTGGCCGAACAGTCAGCGAGATCATGTCGAGGACGAGGTCTGTACAAATAACGGCTGCGAAGCCGCCCCTGGAACGCGAAGTCAAGCTTCTGTAATAAACTTATGTCCCTTTTGCAACGCAATTCGAATCAACTTAACTAACTCTATCTCCCAGCAACAAAAGCGTCGCGATGCGATGATCATGAGCTGTCGTCAGATTTTCCTCGCACCCCTGCCGATGCGACGCTTTCCCTTTCGCTTGGGACATCCGTGCGACCGCACCATGTCCGGAATTACCGACCAATGAGAGCGACGTAGCCGGCTCTCGACGCGGGAGACAGCCGGCTCACTGGAAGCTCTGGAAGCTGCTGAGATCAGCCGCAGCAGCTTGCAGCTGTCAGGCCAAAATGCGACGTGGCCCAAGCTCCCTCGAAGCTCTCTCAATCGAGCGATGCCATCGCCGTGACTGGAGCTCCTGATGTCGCGTTTTCGTTGGATTCAAAGATGGTGTAGAGCGATTGGCAAGCAACCATCGCATCGAAGAGAGGCTGAAAGTATAATTCCTTTCATGTAGCCCATGTTCCATAGCCTATTCATAACCGCTGGAATGGCTATGTCCCAATCATGATCATGAAGTCCTAACAGGGTTCCTGAGCTCGTAGCAAATAGTCAGATCGCTTCCCCAAGCTCCGTTCAATCCTCAGTCTCGTCCTCACTGAGCTTCAGGGCATACCCCTCCACGAAACCCTCCGGGTCACACGTCCTCTCCAGGTTAATCCTATGAGCAACAACCCACTTCCTAACCGCTTCCTTATCGATCCTCACCATATTCACCTCTTTCACCTCCTTCACCTCCCTCAGCTCCCTCTCCTCCCCCTCGTCCCCCTCTCCTTCCTTAACTTCTCTCAGCCTCCTCGGATCAACACCCCTCCCCGCATCCTCCACCGCCCCCATCTCCCTCAGCACAGCAAGACAGTCCTCCACCGCGATCCAAGTCGCCTTGCTGCACTCCTCGGCATCCACAACCGTCTCCTCCCCTTCCCTCTCTCCAAGCTCGAGCGACAGCAGCCACCGCGCAATCTCCCCTCCCCAAAAGCGCTTGTACCCCTTCTTCCCCAAGTCCGAGATGGGCTTCTCCGGCCCGCCCAGCACACCCTCCCGGCGGGATATCTCGTAGCTCACGCCCATCAGTAAGGAGCCCAGCCCCTTGCGCTGCCAGGGCGGGAAGATGAGGATGCAGGCTAGGTTGTTGTTGTCCCACGACATCTTCTCCTTGGAGAAGAAGCCGACTATGTGCCGGCGAGGGGAGAGGGAGGAGGATGGGAAAGGAGCGTCGGGGTCCGGGGAGGGAGGGAATTCTGCGGGAGGGCTCCGAGGAGGGGGAGGCGTGTAGACGAGGAGGAAGTAGTTGAAGCCCGCCACGTCGAAGAAGACGGATTTATTGTCTAGGAAGAGCTTGGCGAAGAGGGAGAGATTTTGGCAGAAGAGCTGTAGATACCAAATTGTTAGCGTGGTAGTAAATAATTGTAGTGAGAGGCAGGAGAGACTTACACCCTCCTTCTCCCCGTCAACCTCCCAGATACTCCACTCCCCCTCGTCCCTCACAACCTCCTCCACCATCTTGGCCGCCACGCTATTCCTCTTGCCTCCCCTCATCGTCTTGGACACAGGGGCGGTTGTACCCGGTGCGGGAACGAGGACGGTCCTCTGCCCCTTCGGGTGGGTGTAGATCTTCCGGCCC
>Ga0209127_100263_pt1 | contig 18501 bp, 9 predicted proteins | sample LakSupMetagenome_FD_187469 | JGI IMG/M metagenome (GOLD analysis project Ga0209127, IMG submission 187469) | Freshwater microbial communities from Lake Superior, Canada - Sta WM archaea (SPAdes) (version 2) | ecosystem: Environmental > Aquatic > Freshwater > Lake | place: Lake Superior, Canada...
TCGTCTTGGGCTTTGGCAGACAGCCCGGTCCGCCGCCCGACTTCCACTATACCGCCTTCCACCACGATGTCCTCCTTGGCAAGAGCATGGCCAATGACTACAACATCACGAGGCTAGGGCGATCAGGGCGACAGATTCGACAATGTTATAATTTGTGGGGAGTGGAGAGATCGGACGCGACCGAATCGTGGGCTATCCGACAGACGGCAGTGTACCATTCTTTCGACGTCCAGAACGGCCGAACGCTCTGGATCAATATCAAGGCAAACGACGTAATGCTGGACAGGATGAAAGACGTGGAGTCTACACCAGGGAGGCCGAAACCTGGCTTCCATCAGGACAACTGTGCCATGTTCGGCGACTCCCTCACCGCTCACACGGTCATCTGGGAATGGTGCTGCGCAAATTGGCACCAGCTGCTCGCCAATCTTGAGAAAGAAGCCCGCGAGATTCTTGTCAAGGTCGACAATGCTCCTATTGCCGAGGTCGAAAGGGTCCTGGAGGTGGATTTGGAGGCAGTGCTCAACCCACAACCCAGCTCAGCGGCTTGCCCACGATCGCCGACTTTACCCAGAGCTGGGACACAACTGTCACGCCGGTCGACCGGTGTAACGCCGAATCCACGATCGGGGCGAGTTCACAGTGACTTGACAAATTCCGGCCCGTCGGCAGTCCCGAGAACGACGGCGCCCCCGCCCATGCAGAGCCCACTTGGAATCCTGCCGGCGACGGTCCAGGACAGCCAAACACCCGACCGGCTCAATAGAGTCCTCCGCGAGTTCTCGATCCATAACTTGCAACGGCTTAATGGCATCGGGTCGCAGCTGCAAGAGGCCGCGCTGGTCATGAAGCTCAACGGTGGTATCATCGAGCGCGTCGCGGCGTTGTACAAGTCTCTATTGGCAGACGCCAACTTTCCGTCCGACATCAAGACGGGCTGCGCGAGCGCCGTGGCGGCGTTCCAGGAGGTGGCGGCGGACTGCATGCGCCAGTTCGAGACGGAGCAGAATCGCATCGGCACCATGGCAGCCATGCTTGAGGACGGCAAACGGCTGTTTGAGACGATTCTCCAGTACCGCAACATGGAGGTCAACAAGCTGTTCGCCGTCAGTGCGCAGGATACGTCGATGCGCATGGAGGACACTACGCACGAGATGCACCAGTCGGCGCTGCGCATGGAGCGCCTGACGGTGGACATGAGTCGCATTGCCCAGAAGACGCAGCGCGAGACGGCGTCGATGCATATCATCACGCTCGTCACACTCATCTTCCTGCCAGGCACCTTTGTAGCAGTAAGATATCTCCTTGGGCGGTCTGCCGCCGCCAGTGCCACCGTCAAACAGCCCGAGGCGCTAACGACGGGTGAAAACTTGCAGACTCTGTTTGGGAGCGGCCTCTTCCAGTGGGACCAGAACCATCTGGAGATGTCATTTCCCCTGTGGAGGCAGGAATACTTCAACTTGTTCGCAAAGATTTGCTTCCCGCTAATGGTTAGTGTCTTTCTCCTCTGGTACGGCTTGTACCTGTGGACGAACTGGAAGCTGAAGAATAAGAACGACGAGGAGATGCAGGCAACGGCAGAGATCGGAGAGAAGTCTGCCACTTCGTGACGAGCTGTTGTAGAAGATCATGTACAAGCCATTGCAAGAAGAGTAACACCTGAGTAATGGATAGATTGGAAGGCTTTTGCAATTCTTCACAACAAAGACCTTGATGTTGAGGAACAGACCCTGAAGGATCTGCTGCTGGAAGTTGCTGACTGGACGAACTGGAAGCTGCATATGATGTACTTGCCGTATTGAGCATCAAGTTTCGCAATTCAGGGGTTATGAACCGGTGTCAGCTATGCACCTCCGTACTAGGAAACGCTCTCGGCATAAGGGTTGCGGTGTTAAGCCATGATTGCTATGAACCAGTTTGAGTTGTTCGCCTCCGTAATGATGCTCGCGGCCGCTACCCCCGAGTCTCTCTCTCCCTTCTTCAGCTCCTCAGCCTGATGTGCTTTTGAAGATTCATATAGAGGAACACAAAATAAGCCCGACGCCAATCGTACACACGTGCTTTCGAGAGTCGAGTCTGTCACACTGTTTCTTATTCCACGAATATCTCTGTCGTCGAGTCCGGGTTGATGCAGGCACAGGCGTCTCGCCATTCACCAAGCATCAGATGTGACAGTGAAGCTGGTGGCTCAGCCGCGACATTTTGACGAATGAAGACCTGCAGGCAGCAGGCTGCAGGCAGACAGCGCGCGCGGTCCCGAACCCGGCCAGGGACCCCTCTCAGACCGCGGACCTCTCGTCGCAAAGTGATGTCGCGAATGCCCTGCTCCCTGTTTTATTCCTGGACCCTTCGCCGTCAACCTTCCGGATTGCTGGCAGCACGCGTTGCTCTCACGCAACCCCGCTAAGATATTCGTTGACCTTCGGGGCTCACCAGCGGAGCTCGCAAGTCCCGGTGTTTTGGCAGCCTTGCGCGTACCCTCCACACGCACTCCTTTGCCGTGGCAATGGCTTCTCCGGCCGACTTCCAAGCCTACTTCACGTGGGTGAGTGAAGAGGGTCGAAAGAACCCGGGGACAGCCATCGTTGGCGGCAAGCCTGTCGAGAGGCATTTTCTTCCATATCAGACTCTCAAGGATTATTGGGACGATGCACGTGTCCGGCTCTTCCTGGGCGACAGCAACATACCGGAGAGCACGATCACTTCAAACCGCTACCTGCGCATCTTCGCGACGCTCATTTTCACCGCCCGCGCGCAACGTGGCGTCGGCATCTACGTCGAACAGTTCCGTCGAAAGTCTTTGGATGACGATCACCTCCCCTTCACACGGGAAAGCCTCAGTGACATTTTCACGAATCCTAGAGACGGGAAGAGGGACGGAGACAACTTTTACACACACCAATTCAGGTTTTGCCCGAGGCAACTATTCGTAACCTCGCCGACAGGAGAACGTCGCATGAAGCTTGACCACACTGACCTTCAAGCTAGCGACGTACTTCCCATGACGCACATTGAGAACCTCAACCAACCCTTGGATCCTGCCGCCGGTATATCGACGTTAGCTTTATTCGAGCTTATGCCGTCTAGCGGGTTACAGACGCCATCCGTAAGTGTTCTGTTATGAGTGTCCCTATCCTTTATCTGCGAGACATCACATGTCGTGTGTATTCACGAGACCGGCCGCTAAGTGTCTGGTATATTTGGCATTGCAGAAAAAGATTGTCGCAAAGATTTTCCCCGAATCCGAACTCGAATATTCCTTCCAGAACGAGCTGGCCGCGTACTCCTCTCTGCACTCGCTTAACAGGCATCTTGGAGGAAAATCGAAATACTTCCTTCACTACTACGGCTCCTTCACGCAGGACGGGCGTGGGGTCATCTTACTGGAATATGCCGATCAACGCAGTCTGCTCGATTTCTTCCAACGAGGAGATATTCCGTACACCCTAGAGGAGATGGTTGGCTTGTGGCGGAGCTTGGTCGACCTACTTCGCGGACTTGGAGAGCTCCATCACCTTGACCGAACAAAGTCGGAGAACAGACTTCGAGGAGTGCACCAGGACCTGCAGCCTTCCAACATATTTGTCTTCTCCGACGGAGACAGTTCTGCATATCAGTTCCGGTTCAAACTCGGAGACTTTGGCCTCAGTGGTTTCAACCCGGAGGATAAACCCATACCCGATTGCCAGGGTACGAAGACCTACGGCCCACCCGAGTGTATGAGTTGGGACCCAGAGGCCTATCACCTTCGCGGTTTCGTCAGCCCGGACGGCGACATATGGGCTCTTGGCTGCGTCCTCCTTGAGACGGCGGTGTGGAGCGTGTGTGGAATCCGGGGCCTCGAAGAATTTCGCAGAGATCGAGAGCTCGAAAATCTACGCTTCCACACCTCTCAGGCTTGCCCAAGCTCGTTCCACAACGGCAAGACTAGGCTGCAGGCCGTCCATCTTATGGCTGAAAAGCTCCAGGACAGGCGCCGTGTGCACGACTCTCTCACCCAGCCGCTGTGCAAGATGTTGTACGAGCAGCTTCTGATTCCCAAGGAGCAGGGCAGGCTCAGTGCAAGCCAGGCTGTGCACAGGCTGATAGACATCATCGATGCTGCAGCCAAAGCGACCAATCCTGATGCTGGTCCGAACACGGGCCTTGGTTATGAGCCGATCGTTACTCCGACATCCGCTTCAAGCATGTCACCGAGAGCGTTCAATCCGCCCAACTATCGTGGCCACCCGGTTTCGCAGTCTCCTGACAGTGAATGGTCGCCGCCACTGCAGCCACCAAGTCCATCACCGATGCTGTGGGCAAACACCCGTCCAAATGAGACACCCCGTCGTCAAAATCCGTACATTGGCGGCGCTTGGGGCGAAGATGTGACCGCTGTTCCGAGCACCGCACCGTTGAACAAGGCCAACTCCTGGAAACAACCCCCTCCACTGACCGGTCGGCCGTCATCTCACCTCGATGCTCAGACCGGATCGGACTTAGGCCACAACAGTTTCTCATCGAGCCGCGCCTCAAACGTCCCGGAGATGCTGAGAGACACAACTTTACGAGAGAGTCCTGGTCCCATCCCTACCCAGGTCACACGTCCGCCACCACAGCCTCTTCCGTCGCGCCTGCCCGGCCATGGTACCATCAGGACGACGGAGGCACTGCACAAAGTCGATGGGATCACCATGCCGCAGTTAATACTGTGGAAGGAAGCTAGGAGATCAGCCCGCAGTCACGGCATAAAGCAGGAGCCGCTGCCCGCCGAGCTTCAGTCGGTGGCGGACTTACTGAGGAATAGAGATCAGGTACGACCAGCCGTAGTCTCCTCTTGTTGGGTCCTACGACCACTAATCTCAGCTTCAGGTCTTTCTCGTCGACAACTCGTCTAGCATGCACGATCACTGGAGGGATGTGACGGGCACCCTAGAAGCACTCGTCTACGTCCTTAAGAACGTCGATCCCGACGGTCTCGAGCTGCGCTTCATCGACGAGCCGGACAATTCTTACACCATCAAAAACGTCAGCGACCTTTCACGTCTACTCTTATCCAAAGCACCGAAAAGCGCCAAGTGTAGCATGATGTTGGGGCTGGGAGACCTCATCGACAAGCTTATTCCTCCGCGAGAAGGCAAAGGGAGCAGCGCCACTCGTCGCATTTCTTTGTTGAAAGTTGGCAGAACTGAGAAGAGAGGCACCAACATCTACATCATGACAAACGGGATGTGGGCGGCCCCGGATACCGACGCCGCCCTAAACCTATGCGGCGTCGATGATATGATCCGCACGCTGATCGGCCGCCTGGAGAAGGCGGGCCAACATCGCGGCTACGTCACGCTGCAGTTCATCCGCTTCGGGCACGACCCGACTGCCAAGAAGCGCCTGCGCCATCTCGACAACAATATCATCGAGGCGCGCGGCTGGGACATTGTCGACCACCGCTACTGGAGAGGCGCGGTAAAGCCCATGATGATCGGCGCCTTGGACGAGGACAACTACCCCTCGGAGGATAGCGATGATGGGTAGCAGCCTGCTTCGTCGCCGCCTGCCCAAGCTGCATCCACCAACTGGCGAAGCTGTTCGTGCGAGCGGGTCGCCCGGCTTCAGAGCCCTCTATTCGTATCCTCCCTGTCACGACCGCCGGTTCCAGACTACCGCGCCCAGCTAGTCCGGCCAGCGACGATGCCCAGGATTACCAGGCCTCCGGACCGGAACTGACGCTGAAAACAACGGGCAACAAGATGCGGTTCTAGGTGCAGCAAGTCGTCATTACTCGCGAGTCATGTTTGTTAAGCAGCCACCACAAGTGCGGCGTGCCTTGCAAGGACAGCTCTGCGGCGATCGGCTCGATGTCATTTCTCCTCGAGCGATAGTCATTGCCGTACACCGCACTGGTGTTGTACGTCAAGTCCGTTCTATTTTACCTCTACAGATTCTGCGACAAAAAGTGCCACAGAGATAGCTGCAAAAAAGTCAGCAAACGTACAACATCAGGGATTCCCCGGTGGTCACCCACCCGAGTACTAGTCTGACGATCACCGGCTTATCGATGGGAGAGCGGACGGGATCCCGAGTTCTCCGGTATCTGTGGTCGTACGTGACAGTTCGATCGGCGAAGGGGGTTTATATTCTCCATGGATGGGGCTAGTTGCGATTTGCGGCAGCCTTGCAGAAAGAGACTGTGGCGTCTCGACGACGCGTTGCCTGGCCAGTGCTGATGTAAAGAACGCCTGGTCAAATGTTCACCTGATGGGCAGTACAGAGCCGAAGAAATAGCAACTTGGTGACAAGATGGGGTTGGGGAGCAGTGACAATTATGAACGAGCCGGCGTCCGCAGCCCATCGAAGGAGGGCGGCGCCGTGACTCCTGTGCCTTTGAAATAGAAACAGAAGCGGCGACAAGACAACCATATAGTCTCTAGACTTCACCTTTACGCCTATGTCTACCACAGGCCCATTCTAGCCTCCGGGCGTCAACCAAAGAATGGGGTATAGCTGTGCTGCATTTAGTCTTGCTCTCGTCAATGAGACAATGTCCCTCAAGTCAGGTTCAGGAGCATATACTTGTTGTGCTGTTCGAACCCTTGCGAGCTTATCGGTGTTGTCTGAGCGGCACTACAAGGTGAGGTGAAACTGGCAGGCATTCTCCTTCAGCCTTGAAGGGATGTCAAGTAAACATTGATCGAACCGTCTCGTCGGCTTTCTTCCCCAGATGCTTCCTCAGACGGGCGTCGCGGTAGTCGGATCTTGCCAAAGCACGCCTTGCCGGCCACAGATGATGACCCACTTCCGTCCCTTGGCAACTCCAGGCTTTCCACGTGATCCCGCTGCACGACGCTGCAAATCTGGAGCCGGCCGCCTTGAAACGCTAGCCAGTTGCGGATTAGCGCTCAATTGCGTGATTGAAGATTCATCGATGGCAACATGGAAAACCGCATTCAAGGGTCCAGACGGGGGGCCATTGGTATGGCGAAATTCGCAGTAGTCCGGTCGCGGTAGCTGGTAGGTGAATATTTCTTTCTTTTGTACTCTCAGTCTGCTTCGCCAGTTTACTGCTGTTTCGTTCTTTCGAAGCAGTTTGCTCTCTTCTCTTTGCTGTTCCCACGGAGCCAAGTCACCATTCTCAGTCTCCTTTTCTCGACCCCCACTCAGTTCGCGGTTCGAGACAGCCATGGCAGCCGGTGCTACTGTGGATGCCAATGCGGCTCCGAGAGACTTCAAGAAGCTCTCGTCGAGCTTGCCTCTTGGCCAGAAGATCCCCATCTCTTCCATCTCTGGACCGACCTACGTGACGGCCCAGGTTCTTGTTCAGCAGATCGCCTACAAGCTCTCTGACAAGATCTTCTCCTACTCTCCCGAAACCTTTGATCTGGACGTTGCCGTGAAGGACTGGGCCGAGAGCAAGGAGAGCAACATCCATGGATACCAGACCTCCGTCGTGCCCCTCCAGACGCGGACGGGTGCCGGGGCATTTGCCCTTGGCTACATCTTCTCCCCTGACTTCGACCTCAGCAAGCGCAACATCCCCCAGTCGCTCCTCGCAGCCTCTCTGAGTCTTCGCCATCTTCGGTCTGCTCTCGACCAGCTGTCCCTGCTCTACGGCGTTGCCAGTCCCTTCGTTGCGCACGTTGCTGCTGCCGACTACTCTGCCCAGAGTGGTCTGGTTTCCGAGTACGGCTCCGCTCTGCAGCTTGCCGAGGAGCTGGGACTTGGTCTTGTGGCCAGCTCATCCGCCTACGAGACGCAACATATGGCGCTCTTCGCCACGCTTCTTGCCGCCGTGCTGCCCACCATTCACATTTACGATGGAATCCGCACGTCCAGGGAGACACTGAGAGTGGTGGACGTCATGGGCGACGCCGGCATCAAGGAGGTCTATAACAATGTTCTCAAGACCGCCCAGAACCTGAACAAGAGGCTTGATGACGCCGGCAAGACCGTAGAGCTGCTCAAGGCCTTCAACGACGAGCTCGGAACTGTTTACCAACCCTTCGAGTACTACGGAGACGAGGAGGCTACCACTGTTCTGGTTGTGTTTGGAAGCGTCGAGTCTCAGCTGGCTGAGCAGATTGTCGATCGCCTCGCCGCTGCTGGCGAGAGCATTGGCGCCGTCAGCGTCCGAGTCTACAGGCCTTTCATCGAGGAGGCCTTCCTGAAGGTGCTCCCGGCTTCAGTTCATCAAGTTGCTGTTTTCGGACAAGTCCGTGACGATGTCTCGGTTGAGGATTCCTCGGTCCAGTCTGTGCTGTACTCTGACGTTCTTGCCGCTGTTTCGTTCTCGGACAAGTGGCGACAAGCTCCCGCAGTGATTGACCTCAAATACGCCGCCTCTGAGGCCGTGACTCCTAGCGCGCTTGCTGCCACGATCCGCAGGTTGACTACCAAGCATGTCGATGCTGAGGCTGCCAAGCTGAACCTGTTGAGCGAGACACAACAGTACACCTTCTGGGACGTTGACAACTCGAACTCGGCCAATGCGCCCGCTGTTGTTGGCAAGCTCCTGACGGACGAGGCGAAGAGGAACGTCTACGTCCACGAGGCTCACGAGAACCTGATCCAAGGCGGTATTATCCGTACTGACATCAGGAGCTCTGCCAAGCCGATCGAGGCTCCCTATGCCGTCGAGGACGCAGACATTGTGTTTGTCGGCGAGGAGAAGCTATTGAAAGAGATCGCGATCCTCAAGAGCGTCAAATCCGGTGGCAAGGTCATTATTCGTCTGCCCAACCTCAAAGACGAAGATCTTGAGAAGCGCATCCCTGCCTGGGCGAGGAAGGTGTTGCGTGACAACAGCATCCAGCTCTTTGTCCTCGACTCCTCGTTTTCTCCGGCATTGGAGAAGGACTCCCAGCTCCTTGTCGAGCTTGCGTTCCTACGCGTTGCCAGGCCCGATCGCTCGCCGGAGGACCTCGCCAAGCTGCGCTGGATTGCCGGCGATCAGCCCACGCTCCAGGAGTGCGTTGACGCTCTGAACCAGTGCTTCAGGCAGGTTGATGTGCCAGAATCCTGGTCTGAGATCGAAACCGAAGCAGCAGTGGCACCCGCCCTGCAGCACTTCAAGCCCAACAGCTTCGCTCCCTTCGAGAAGGCCGAGGATGAGGAGACTTTGCAAGTGAGCGACTGGCAGTCCGCAGCCAAAGGCTTCGCCTTCAAGGAAGCCTACGGCACTCAGACCGGCCTGCGTCCCGACCTTACCACCAAGACGTACACCATCACCGTCAAGGAGAACCGCCGCCTCACTCCCACCAACTACGACCGCAACATCTTCCACATCGAGTTCGACCTCGGCGACTCTGGCCTCACCTACAAGATCGGCGAAGCGCTCGGCATCCACGCCGACAACGACCCCGAGCAGGTCGCTGCCTTCATCGAGTCATACGGCCTCAACGCCGATGATCTCGTCCAAGTCCCCTCGCGCGAGAGCCTCGACGTCCTCGAAACCCGCACCATCTACCAAGCCCTCCTCCAGAACCTCGACATCCTCGGCAAGCCGCCCAAGCGCTTCTACGAGCTCCTCGCCGGCTTCGCCACCGACGAGGCCGAGAAGAAGAAGCTCGAGGCCCTCGGCGGCCAGGCCGGCGCGGAGGAGCTCAAGCGCCGCACCGAGGTCGACACGGCCACCTACGTCGACATCCTCGACGAATTCAAGTCCGCGCGCCCCTCCTTCGCAGACCTCGTCCGCATCGTCTCGCCCCTCAAGCGGAGGGAGTACTCCATCGCCTCCGCCCAGGCGGTCACCCCGACCTCGGTCTCGCTCATGATCGTCGTCGTCGACTGGGTCGACAGCCAGGGCCGCACGCGCTACGGCCAGGCGACGCGGTACCTCTCCGGCCTCAAGGTCGGCTCCACCATCGTCGCCTCGGTCAAGCCGTCCGTCATGAAGCTCCCCGCCAAGGACACCGCCCCCCTGATCATGGCCGGTCTGGGCACGGGCCTCGCCCCCTTCCGGGCCTTTGTCCAGTACCGCGCCATGCAGAAGGCGCAGGGCAAGGACATCGGCGCCATCCTGCTGTACCTCGGCTCCCGGCACCAGCGGGAGGAGTACCTCTACGGCGAGGAGTGGGAGGCGTACGTCGACGCCGGCGTCATCACCCTGCTCGGGGCCGCGTTCTCGCGTGACCAGCCGCAGAAGATCTACATCCAGGACCGCATGCGGCAGACGATGAGCGATATCGTCAAGAGCTATATCCAAGACGAAGGGTCCTTCTACCTCTGCGGTCCGACATGGCCTGTGCCTGATGTTACGGCGGTGTTGCAGGAGGCCATTGCTGCTGAGGCGAAGGCTAGCGGCCGCAAGGTCGATCCTCGGAAGGAGATTGAGAGGTTGAAGGAGGATAGTCGGTATGTCCTTGAGGTGTACTGAGCGGGTTGCATATACGTGTTTTTTGCCTATTTGCGGTTCAAAAAGGGGTTGGTCTTATCAGAGGCTTCAGTCACGAATTGCATCTAGTCTAGCATAGCGTGTCATGATGTGCTGTAGGATCTCCAGCTTTCATGGTAATCTAAAGGTCATTATCCATGTTTCATTCCGCATAGTGGTCTATCTACGGATAGCCATATCTCGCCATGATATCCTTGACGCGATCCAGCGGCATCGCCTCAACCACATGTCCCTTATTCCCGACCATCGTCTCAGCACCGCATAACGCATTGTAGATAGCCTCCTCGGTCGCATCGGCAGCCGCCTCAAACAGCGCATTGATCGTATGATCATCCGTGACCTCGACCGCCCGCGCCGTAGCCTTGAACGGGTCGACGCTCCTCTGCTCGCCCGTGACGCTCTGCACCCGGACCTCGTTCGCCGTGCTGAACGCCAGGAAGATGTCGCCGGACGGGTTGTGCGCGTGCGCGCCGACCTTGGCGAGGCCGATCGTCGCCCTCTTGGCGATCCTCTGCAGCTGCGTCGGGTGCAGCGGCGCGTCCGTCGCCAGGATGATAATGATGCTTCCGTCCTTCTGGTCCTTGACTTTATCCATCTCCTCCTCCCGCTTTTTCGCCTCCGCCGCCGCCGCGCTCTTGGCGTCCTCCTCGGCGATGATCCGCCCCACGGGCACGCCCGAGATGCGCAGGTGCTTCTGCCTGCCGTAGTTGGCCTGGACGAGCGCGGCGATGGTGAACGTCTTCTCCGGCGCGACGCCGTCGGGGCCAGGGACGCCCAGTCCGGGGACGATGCGCGAGCTGGTGCCCGTCCCGCCCTTGTACCCCTGGCACATCATACCCGTGCCGCCGCCCGTGTTGCCCTCGCGGACCAGAACAGCCTCCTTCGCCTCCGTGATGCCGGTGACGATGTGCTCCGGCTTGACGGCGAACACGCTCAGGTCGTTGAGCCAGCCATCGAACGTCTCCGCCACGACGGGGAGGAGGAACCAGTCGATCCCGTGCCCGCGGTGGGCCTGCTCGGCGATGGCGTACCGGTAGATGCCCTCGTAGGCGGCGCCGACGGCGAAGCTGTTGGTGAGGACGATTGGCGAGTGGAGCAGGCCCGTCTCCTCGAGCCAGTGCGAGCCCGTCATCTCGCCGGAGCCGTTAAGCCGGAAAATACCCGCGTAGCAGGCCTTGTTGAACCAGTCCCTCCGGGGCAGGATGGTGGTCACGCCCGTGTTGACGGAGCCGTTGTGCGAGTGGATCTCCTGGGTGTGCACCGCCACGCCGGGCACGTCGGTGATGGCGTTGAGCGGGCCGGGCTTGTATTCGCCCAGCCACACGTTGGGGACGACGTCCCGCAGGCGGGCGCGGGGGCCGGAGGGGGTTGGGACGGTCGTGGATGACATTGTGGGTGGGGTGGGATGCTGAAGAGGACGATGGGGTTGAGGAGTGTGAGATGGAAGAACTCAATTGAAGCTCATCCGATCGGCGTCGGATCTTATATGTCGGATCTTATATAGAGGGGAGGGCAGGACAACTCTTTCCACGGATACTTGTCAATGTGATATAGGGAACTTGAATCGCCGTGATACGCAATTATCTCACGCTGCAACACTCAGGCATATGTGATCCTCAATCCAGTGTCGCCGGTGACTCACGCCGCGCTGAGTTCGAACTCTCAGCCATGAGGTTTCAAAAGAAATCTCACTCGTCATGCTATCCACCTGCTGCTCTCGGCCTAGGTCTACCTAGACTTGGACTTTTGGGACGGCGCAACGAGTGCTCAATGGAGTAATCGCTGAGGCCTGCCAGCAGAGGAACCCTAATAACCAGCCACCAACGCAATGGACCCTACCTCATGTGCATACCTTATGGCGGTGTGTAAAACTTCAAGATTAATAAATGAGACTAGACTTCCTTTGCTCTCTAGAGTTCAGGATGATCAGAATTAGCCTTGTTTAAGAAGCTGTCGGCCGGCACCACCGACGCGTTCCACAGGGCTCAATGACGCCAGTGACGCACCCCTGGAATGCGGGGTAATCCCCCACCATTATCTGTGTTAAGCCCACCCATATTAGGCCCAGCGTAGCGCTAACAGACGGTCGCCAATGCCGACATCGAGGCTCGATCCACCGAGGTTACCCGGCGTTCGCTCCGAGATGCTTCTCCATTACTGCGTCGGCCATTGTTTTGGTGCGGAGAAAGAGGAGAAATGGTCTCAAGATGGGGCCTAGCAAGTGCTACACCTTGAGCCACTGTTGATGTTTCTCTCTTTTACTTTCTCAGGTCAACGTGTGTTGGGTGGGATCTGCTAGGATTTAGACTTAGAACTTGAGCAAAGATGGGAGCATTGATCCGGGCTGTGCCCAGCGTAAGTGATCAGTCCCTTCAAGACACAAGGGACGATGACATCTGACCGTCGCCACAGAAAGCTGCGAGGGCGACAAGCCTCCTGAAGACGGTCCAGTATACACATCCGCCCAACTGCCCCTGTCACTCCAACCCGGGCCATCACCACAATCATGTGGCACCGGCCGTGTCCAAGTTCGCAGACCAGCAGTCGAGACGGAGCTATGCAACGCCCCAGGACTCGTCGCAGCTCAAGGAGTACGCATTCGAGATGGCCGCTTCCTCGATTCGCTTCGGACCGGGTGCCACCCAGGAGGTCGGCATGGACTTGAAGAACATGAACGCCAAGCGAGTCTGCGTCGTGACAGACGAGACGGTCGACAAGCTCGACGCCATGAAGCAAGTGCGGGAGGCTCTTACTCGGGAAGGGATTGACTTCAAGGTCTTCAACAAGACGCGCGTCGAGCCCAAAGACAGCTCGTCAGTGGCCCCTATCTTCATCTGACCTCGTCAGTCGCTGACAGACATACCCGCAGGATCAAAGAAGCTATCGCCTGGGCTAAGCCCTACAACCCAGATAGCTTCCTCGCCGTCGGAGGCGGGTCCGTTATCGACACGGCCAAGCTGATGAATCTCTACGCCTGCTACCCGGAAGCCGACTTCCTCGACTTCGTCAACGCTCCCCTAGGCAACGGCCGGCCCATCGACAGGAAGCTCCACCCGCTCATCGCCATCCCCACCACAGCCGGGACGGGCAGCGAGACCACGGGCACCGCCATCTTCGACCTCGTCTCCAAGCGGGCAAAGACCGGCATCGCCCACCGCAACCTCAAGCCCACTCTGGGAATATGCGACCCCATCAACACCCGCACCATGCCCGCCGCCGTCAAGGCTAGTTCCGGACTGGACGTCCTGTGTCACGCGCTCGAGTCGTGGACGGCCATCCCCTTCAACGAGCGCACGCCGCGGCCCACGAACCCCATCTTGAGGCCTGCCTATCAGGGTGCGAACCCGATCAGCGACATCTTCTCGCTCAACGCCCTCAGGGCGACGGTCAAGTACCTTCCCCGCTCGGTCAAGCACCCCGACGACCACGAGGCCCAGAGCCAGATGCTCCTGGCCGCCACCCTAGCCGGCGTCGGTTTCGGCAACGCCGGCGTCCACCTCTGCCACGGTACGCCCTCCTCCCCCTTTGCCCTGCGTTCCCTCCTCCTCCCACCCACATCACATCCCACCCTCCCTGCTAACCCCCAATCGCTAGGCATGTCCTACCCCATCTCGGGCCAGAACCCGGGCTACAAGCACGCCGGCTACGAGGTGCCCACCCCGATAATACCCCACGGCGTCTCCGTCGCCGTGTCGGCGCCCGCCGTCTTCCGCTTCACGGCGGCCTCGAACCCGCAGCGCCACCTGGACGCGGCCGAGGCCTTCGGCGTCGACGTCAGCAACGTCAAGCTCGAGAGCGCCGGCGAGGTCCTGGCCGAGGCCATCACCAAGTTCCTGGCGGACCTAGGCGACCAGCCTAAGGGACTGAAGGAGCTTGGGTTTAAGGAGGAGCACATCGACGACCTGGTCGAGGGGACGATCCCGCAGGCTAGGGTGCTGATGTTGGCGCCGGGACTGGCGAAGGAGCTGCAGCAGGAGAGAGAGCAGTTGAGGAGGTTGTTTGAGGATGCTTTGGTGCATTAGGTCGGGTTGAACGATGTAGGTGTATTTGTTCTTTCAATGAATGGCATTGTTGTGTCGGCTCCATCTGGATATTTCCTTGCTGTGCGGCGAGCAGTGCTTGGATTATATTCCTGTCGCTGTGCCATGTCCACTGTGCGTCCCCTTTTCTGGTCTCTCGTCCCTTCCTTCAGGGCATAGCATCGTTCTCGTGACTCAGTCTCTCACTGGCTTTCTATACCCGTGTCAACATGGTGTGTCTGGCCTCATTTGGCACATTTCATCAAGTCTTTTGCTAGATGTTGAGTATAATGGCAGACGAGTAATCATGTAGAGAGCATCCGTGGGGGAGTGGACGAGGACGCCCGCCGACTGGACAAAAGCAGGGCCGGGGGACAGTGTCAAGATGAGGGTGGATGACGGCGTGTGCTACCTATTTATGAGGTGGTCCTCAGGACGAGAGCACGCTGTGTGATGGGGTACCGTTAGCGAGTCACTGGGCTTTGACCGTGCGTGTTTGGGATGGATCGCGAGGCACAGCTGGGGCAAGGTGACGCGAGGGTGACTTCGTGGTCATCGCCCGCTTGGACCAGCGGACCGCGGCGAGGCATGGTATATCATCTAGTTTGCGGTCTCAAACTCATGTCCGCCCCTCTCCGGGGGGGTTGGTCTGCGGCTTGATCACCCGTAAGTGGCGCAACGGTAGTGGTTCTAACTTGTTAGGATTAACCCGGCGAGCACTGTCTAACATCTCTGAGAGCAGCGAGACCCGCTAGTTCGATTCCAGTAAGACGCTACGTCCCTTCTTTTTTGGGGTTTTTTGGGTTTCAATCTTTGGATTCCCTGGACCTTGACATCCTCCCGATGGAGCTTCTTCGTGATAATGCTTCTGAAGTCGGCCCCCAATCCCTTATGACTGAGTGTTCTTTGCTATACAGGGTCAGTCGACTCGGATTGACCACCATCTTACTTTGATTCTTCATATTGAGAGAGGCGATGCTTCTTTGAGCCAGTAGCAGCTCTGTTTTGCATCTTTTGCCATTGTCTGGACGACACCGCGTTCGAAAGAGCATTCACGTCTCCTCTGTTCCCCTCCAAATATTTCGATGTCGACCATAGTCTGCTTCCTCCTCAGTACACTGGCTGGGCGGATTCTCAACGTTTAATCTACCTATGACGAGCTTGTTGGATTGTAAACCGCCTGACTGAGTCCTTGCTGTGGTACATGGATGCTGCTTCAGGCGGCCGCCGACACCCAGTTGCTTGACATCAAGACCGTTGTTCAGACACGTACGTCTCTTACCCAACTCAAGGAACCTGCCGATAATTCCGACAAGTAGAACAAGTATCTGCGCCGAATCACGAGCCACAATTGCACTGGAAACTGGACGTATGATTTCTCTTCGGGGACAGGAGCTCCTAAGATTCGGTGCCGTACCACAATGTGAACTTGGGGTCATCAACTGCGGCGACGTCCTTGCTAGAGAGAGGCATCTCGCTCAGGCAAACAGCCGAATCTCAAGAAACACCTCTTAGCACATTCACCCTGTCCCACGGAATCATGACCAACCTACCTGGATGGCGCGAGTCACACGTCCTGGGTAGCTTACATCTCGTCTCCCATCAAAGATTAGCAGTCACTACGATTTCGGCGTGCCAGCCAAGTAAGAACACCAACGTAAGTGCTGCTGCACTGCTTCCAATGGTACCCTGGTTCTCACGATCTAGAAGCACCTGGGCGATGGGCGCTAGAGCGACCAGCTTCCGGGCGATGACATAAAGCCAGCTACGAACACAACTTGAAGTTTCAAGGGCTCAGAGCTCCGAAAGAATGCAACGTCTGTCGAACATGGAAACCGACGACGCCCCTATCCAGAACACTGACCACACCATCGTTCAAGCGACACTCACCAGGTGTCCTGGAATCAGTCTTCGGAAACCCGGTGTTCGGCCATCGGAAGCTGAAACCCTCCAACTGGGCGCCAGATTTCTTCTTGTCCAACCACGAGGAGGAAAAGTCGACAAGAATTGGTAACGTCGAGCTAGGCAGCCGCCAGTATTGAAGTTGGCTCGCAGTTGGTGACCATGCAAAACCCAATCGAAGGACCAACTGCAGCCTTGACTTATGTTTCCCTCCCACAACCCGGAATGGAACCAGTGCGGCGGGACTGCCCGCGCTATTGCGACGCCGGTGACCCCTGGAGATCCGCTCCCGATGCGGGGATGCGTGCCACAGAACCCCTAAACCCAGGCCGGGACCGCCTCCGGATCATGTGGGAGGCGCCGGAACGTGGGGTCGAAAGTTCGTCGCCAGAGCCCGCGATATTAAAGATCGGGATATCGTTTCTCATTCACGAGGATATAGTTTATGATTTATTCGAAGGTGTCGCCGTGTCAGTTCCGTATGCGATGCACTGCATTTGAGACGCTATAACCCTCACCAACTGGATAGTACCCAGTCTAGTTCGAGGAACGGCAACAGCAGAAAAGGTCCCAACATCCCACCCGGTCTACCACCTGGGCGTACAATTCCCGAACATCACAATGCCTCCCCAACAACAGCAACCCCCGACGACAGTCCTCCACCGCGACACGACTGACCCCGCAACCTTCCAATCCGCCGTCTGGGGCCGCGTCTTCAACCAACGCCGCGACACCTCCCGCGTCCCACTCGCCTTCGTCAAGGCCCGCACCACCTCCGACGTCGTCGCTGCCGTGCGCCTCGCCGAGGCCAGCGACGTCCGCGTCTCGGTGCGCTCGGGGGGCCACAGCTGGGCCGGGTGGAGCGTCCGCTCCGACGCGGTGCTCGTCGACCTCGGGGACTTTGACCTCGACGACGAGGACGACGACGACGCAGAGAAGAAGGGGCCGGAGTGGGCGGTGGATGGGGGCAGAGGGGGTGGGAGGGGCAGGATAGAGTACGATGAGAAAAGTAGGGTCGTGAGCTGCCCGGCTAGTACGACGGGGAGGATGCTGAACGGGTTCCTGGAGGGGAAGGGAAGGATGTTTGCTGGTGGTCACTGTCCGGATGTTGGGTTGGGAGGGTTTCTGTTGCAGGGAGGGATGGGGTGGAATTGTAAGAATTGGGGGTGGGCTTGTGAGAGTGTGGTAGGCGTGGATGTTATTACTGCTGATGGGGAGGTGAGGCATGCTAGTGCTGTTGAGAACGGGGATTTGTTTTGGGCGGCCAAGGGGGCTGGTCCTGGTAAGTACTACCTATGGATGGGTTGTGGCCGATGGGGGGGCATGCTAACATGACACAGGGTTTCCGGCCATTGTTACGAGGTTCTACCTTCTGACGAGACCGCTGATGGAGATGTATCAGAGTCTCTATGTGTTTCCGATATCTGAGTATAAAAGGGTGCTGCAGTGGGTCGTCGATGTGAGTGACGAAGAGAAGACTCGGAGAGGCCGAACCAAAGAATCTGACGAAAATCACGAACAGATATCACCGACGGCGGACCCTGAAACGGAAATCGTCTCGGTAGCCTCGTACCTACCGAACGACGACGAGCTTACCATCCTCGCAAACTTCACCTGCTTCAAGCCATCGAAGGAAGCGGCCGAAGCAGCCCTGGAGCCCATCCACGCCTCACGTCCCGCCGGTGCCAAGATAGAAGTCTTCTGCGACCGAACGTCTCTAGCAAAAGAATACGGAAGTCAGGCAGGCGCCAACCCAGAGGGCCACCGCTACTGTGCCGAGAACGCATACGTATCGAACGGCAAAGACGTTCCCGCCGTCCTGGAGAAGGGTTTCACGACGCTGCCCAGCCGCAAGTCGTTCGCTCTCTACTTCGCCATGAATCCCACAAGCAGGCGAACGTTGCCTGCTGCGGACAGCCAGGCTGGCATGGCGCTGAGCATGCAGAGTGACCACTACTTCGCGCTGTATACGGTCTGGGAGGCTGAGAATGATGATGAGAGGTGCACGTCGTGGGTTAGGGGGGTGATGGCCGACGTGGAGAGACACGCCGACGGAGCTTATCTGGGCGACTCGGATTTCCAGCACAGGCGGACCAGGTTCTGGAGCGACGAGGCTGGAAGGAAGTTGATGGAGGTTAGGAAGAAGTGGGATCCCAAGGGGAGGATATGCGGGTATCTGGACGAGGGTGACCAGAGCGGTGTTGATGGCTT
>Ga0209127_100264_pt1 | contig 18498 bp, 19 predicted proteins | sample LakSupMetagenome_FD_187469 | JGI IMG/M metagenome (GOLD analysis project Ga0209127, IMG submission 187469) | Freshwater microbial communities from Lake Superior, Canada - Sta WM archaea (SPAdes) (version 2) | ecosystem: Environmental > Aquatic > Freshwater > Lake | place: Lake Superior, Canada...
CATAAATCCGGAGCTATGTAATACCGTCTGTTCGCAACGTTTCTTCCGGTATACGGTCCTCGGAGACTTGTCGGATAAGCCCCCGTCACAGGAGTCCGGTATCATACACCTCCACCAATATTGTCAGCCCGGCTTTTCATCGACAGGAAAACGTCGCTGCGCGAAAAAAGGAAACTCGTTTCGTGGACTCATCAGTTGCCGGTATCGGCTCGTTGAGCTTGAGATTATAACCTGTGGAAAACCCTTCGCTGCGAAACCGCTGGTGACAATCTGTCCCGATATGATGCGTCTATATCCCGACACTTCGTCCATCTATAACGGCCTTGGTTGCGACAACCTCGACTGAGGTTCAGAAAAAAAACGTATACCCGAAAAGGGGATGGTTTGTGTGATGGCCAAATGGAAGTTATATAAACTTTGGTCATCGAAACGTATGATTGCGGTAAGGACCCTCCACCTTGACGTCCTTGACGCCATCCGGCATCATCCGAAACCATTCCGACCACTTCTCCATGTTGACGTCGTCGTCTGCGAGGCGGAAAGTAAGGCTGAGCTGGGCGCCGCTGCTGGTGCCGTTCGGTGCGCTGTCCCACGAGTAGCCGGACACGCTCTTGGCTACCGGAGCCAGGGAGACGGACGGCAGCCGCGCGTCGCCGCTGATCTGCAGGTGCAGCGGGGAGGGAAAGCTTGTGATGACCTCCTGCTCCGGGTACCGGTCCTGGATCATCTTGGGGTAGTAGGACGACAGGAGTTTGGCGTGTATCTCGGCCGCCGAGATGTGCTCGAAGCTCTTCTGGCTGGTCCTGCTGTAGAGTAGATCGGACAGGGCTCGCGTGAACTTGTTCCGGCCGATGTTCTTGCTGACGTCCTCCCCGTTGGAGGCAGCCAGCAGCTCGAACACGCCCTGCTTGCGCTGGAGCGTCGAGGACGGGTAGTAAGCGGCGTCCATGAGGAGGAGGACATCCGAGCTAGCTTCTTCGAGAATCTGCTGGATACCGCTCCACCGGGCGGATGCGGCCTCTGGGCCGCCGGAGCTATCAAGAAAGTTAGCAGGGAGCGAAAAGCGTCGAGAGAAACAAGAGTCTACAGACCTTGCAAGCACCATCTGTCTATCGGCATCCAGATAGCTGTGGCCGTTGTAGTATACTATCTTCAGAGCGTCACGTTGGTCGTTCTGCTCGACAAGTGTGGTGATGGTCGAAGACAGCCACTTCCATGAGCTTTTGCAGTTCTCGGACGGCGACGGGATCGGTTTGATATCTAACGTATAGTGGTACTGGCCGGCCAGGATGCTGGACAACTGATCGACAGCCTCCTTGACGGCGCCCTTGTCGTCGTCATCCTCCCAGTAGAGTAGGAGCACCTGGACCGTCCTGTAACGGCTGCGATAAGGGTCGGCCAGGATTCTGGATGCCAGGCCCTGAAGGTCGCCCTTCGGACTGTCCAACCCAGCACCGGGCGTGTAAGGGATCACCTTGTCAAGGCGAGGTCCCGATGGCAGTGGCGTGCGAATGCGCGACTCACTGAATGTGGCGCGCCCTGGTTGATGGCTTGGCGTGGAATCCAAGTCCATCTCCTGCGGGTCGTGGTAGACGGACGGCGCAGAACCGATCAACGACGCAGAAGGGCTGAGCCTGCGCCCAGATGGAGAGACGGGCGCAAGCTGCTGCATGGTAGGACTGTGAGGCCTGAACTTCGCAATGGCCTCGTCCCAGGTGATGCCATGGTGCCGCGGGTCGCACTATCACAAAAGTCAGCAGGTCAAACTCGAGAATGACAAAGGATGCGCCATTGCTCACAGCGACGCGTCGCCTTCGGCAATCGGGACACGCTCTAAGTTTCCTTATCAGTGCCGCTCGCTCGCGCTGTTCGGCCGACAGAGGGCCAGTGCGCCGCCTACTAGGCCTTAGGCTGCTGTTGATCCGGTGAGGGGTGAGGATCGGGTCGCCCCCTGCAGCAGAGAAGACGGCTTGGCCATGGTAGCTGTGGCTAGGCGACTCGATGCTGAGGGCGGTCGCGGTGGTGTCATTGGATGTGACGGTTGCGTCCGTCGAGGTGGTGGCTGTGGTCGAGGTGGACGAGATGGTGTCCTTCCTCACCGGCGGTGAAGCTGACCCATTGTGGCGATCATGCTCGTGCGGATGGCCGCCGTGGGGAGGAGCGGACTGCGATTCAGGACTCCCGGTCGCAGGCAGGTTAGAACCGTTCCGAGACTCGTCGTTATTTGGCGGAGCCTCGGACAGGCTAGGAGCTGAAGGCATCCTTTCCACTCTGGTGAGTCTCTTTCCTAGTCGTGGCACAGTCCCATATTCGAGTTATTTAGTCCCGTGTGGCAGGTTTTGACACCCCTCACTCAATCAAGTCTTGGGCAGAATCAGGCCGAGCTGAACCCGATAAGGGGGCCCGCGCGCCACTGCAAATATACTGATGCAGTCCGGCAATGAATCATAAGTGATGCAAAATAAAGGGGGGGACTAGAATGTGCCAGGCACTGAGGAATCACTGAGGAATTGGCCGAACCCCTAAGACTTTTTGGTCGGTGAGCGAAGGTGAGAAGAGGTCAAGCCCTGAGGGTGGCCGGGAGGGGCAAATCTCTGAATTGGCGTGTGCCGTCAATTGCCCTCGAGAACTCGACGGAAATCTGCAATTGTTGCACACGGTAAAATCTAGGCTTCCCGGCGACACAAAACGACCCGCAATGCCCCGAATGCCGAGCACGGAGAGTAGATGTGGACGCGAGTCTGGTGGTTGTTGAAATGCTGTCGAGGTGTGTTCGGGCTGGGACCCAGACTTTTGAGTCGCAACGCCGGACCGGAAAGAACCTCCCTGCATTCAACCTCGGCGGCTGGCGAGGATGAAGCAGAAAAAAGAATCGGCTAACGTTAGCGTTGTATATACGTACTTTCGTCGTACTGTGTATACTTTCGTACGGCGGGCGGGAAAAGGGAAAACAGGGGACTTTGTTGCAGGTGGGCCGTGGACAGGTGCAGCGCCGCAAGTGGGCTCGTTCCAACCTTGCAACCGCGGGAAAGGCCGTTGCCTTATTACGGAGCGCTGGGCCGAGATCGATCGCTCAGATGCGATATGACAACGCCTATAATTGGTTGGATATAGGGTAATAGTAGTGAATTGGCCGCCTATTCGAGAGCCACCTTGGTGAAAAGGAGTGACGCGGGAAAGAGCAAGAACCTATGTCCAGAATTAGTCCCGGAAAGGGGGGCTAACGGTTGGGGGTAAGGCGGTTAATAAGGATGATGGATGATGCGGCTAGCATTGGATGGGTTGCCACGCGGGATGGGATAAAGCATGTCACAGCTGAGGTGACCTTAACAAAACGACTTCGATCGTCATGCCGCGGCCAGTCTAAAATGGGATCTGCTTGATAGGCTCGATAGAGGTAATCATCCGGCATGGGGGGGTTTTTGGTGACAGTGTATGGAACCGGCGACAGCTGATCTACCTGACCTTGGATGGACCGGTGAATGCGATCACGGCCATGGCAGGTGTGTGACCAAACGACGAAAATGAAGCTTGCTTTTATTACCTCGCCCACTGAATCGAGGTAGGCTAGGGTGTAATCGCTGAGGATGTTGCCAGTCTACGAATGCTACTTGATAGCTTAACACAGAGCCACCTTCTTTTCTGGCTGCCAATGCCACCCATGAGTATGACAGCCTGCACCGAGGAACATGATGATCGCCTCTCTTTTAAAAGGTACGTTGTGCGTATCATTACGTGCGGCGTCCTGATTGCGACCGATACAGGGCCAGAGCTTGGGTGAGCACGGTACATCGCGACAAGCTGATCGCTGCTGAAGGACCTGGGGCCATTGGAACTTCTCCGCCTCCCCGCGTTGATCCACCTGTGACATCGTCACCCCCAACTCCATCATCTCCCGTCAATGTGTCCCCCATCCTGCAGAGTCGACGCGATGCCAGCGAATGCCCACCGGGCCGCTGGAGCAACTCCAGTAATGACACGTGCTGGGACGCTGCTTTGCTGCGCTTGGCTCGCGACGACCCAATCCGGGCCCGGGCCGCCCTTCTCCCCTTATTCATGCCATCTTGTTGCCGCACTTTTGCAGTGTTTTCCTACCCTTTCCTGTGTCAACTTCGCCGAGATGAGCCAATAGTGTCTTCACCGGGTCATGCCGCTAGCCTCACCGTCCACTGGTCATCCGATAGGCCAGTCTGGGGAAGTCCCGAGATCTGCTTGGCCCGTTTCGAGGGAAGTCCGCGTCGGCTTTCCTCAGCTTCAGTGTTTCGACTCTCTTCGACGAAGCGTCGTGGGGGAATGAGCACTTCTCCCTATGTCGCACTTCGCACCAGCCACTTTGGAAAGCCTGATGACGAGGGACGTGGTTCCGACAACCCTGCGGCATATCCGTTGAAGTGACACGAATTTCCTGGAGCCTCATCCGAGATGCCCAAAAGTGCTGTGCGTCAGGACACCTGCATAAATGACGGCAGCCACAGAGGGTGGTCCTCACACTATTCATTCTTGACCTTTGCAGGCCTCGCTCACCTTATCACAAACCCTGGGGCAAGTCAAGCTGACACGTATGCCGGTCCATATGGATCTCTTCGGTCTCCATCCTTACACAAGGGCGGCAGCAAGTCTTCACACCTTCACACACATCGAATCTCGCTTGCTCAGTCACTGACATATCAGGGGGCTGTCATTGGCAACGTCGCTGCCTTAAACTACCTATCCGGCGCGTCTAATAATGTAAGGCAGGTTGCTCCACCTTCGTCCATCATTGCAACCCACCACACCACATACATTCACCGGTCCAGTTGGGCCAGTCCAGAAGGAGCCGCGAGGGCTGCTATGGTCAGTATCGACGGACACGGACGAGGGTTTTCTCCTCTGGAGTTCCGTACCCCGGACCCGGTGTACTCCCCCTTCACCTACCAAAGGGGTGAGTCGTGAGGATTCCAGAACTTCCGTCCTTCCAGCTACGTCCTAGCACTACAGCATCATGTCCCCCGATAACAATTCCAAGCTGGGCGTTGCACTCTCGATGGTCTACTTTTCGGAGGCTCTCGGGTACTCGTCGAGTCGCCTGGCCTAGCGAGCGTCTGGCTGTTGATTGCTCGCCTAGAAAAAGACCGCTTTCACCGAGCCTAGTGGCTGCACGATGCATGTACAGTTGTCACCTATGAATCATTCAGCACATTTTCGCCGTCCTCCTATCATCTCTCCTGTCGTGCTCCCGCAGTGCCAATTTACTGCATTAGCCCTCGCCGGGAAGGACCTCCTCGACGCACATCGGCTCGAGGCGAGCACTTGACGAGTCTGATGGCGTCTCGTCTATTCTGATCATTCCGGTGAAGCCGCTTAGTCACCTCGATGTCTACATCTCATCCTAGTTCTGTCCGATCCTCTCATACCTTCAAGGTCGTCAAAGCCAAGTACATGAGCCACGTACTGTGTTGCGTCCAATGCAAGGAACGTGAATTGTCTGTGCAGTTCTGCAAGTGCGACTATCCGCGCCCTTGCCGACAAGCCGCCCAACCTACACGCAGTAATGATCAAGCGAAGGATACGCCCCTTCCCCGCAAATAACCCGGTGGGAGTGGCGCTCTGAGTTGTCCTTGGACCTCCTTGACCTGTTCTGGCTTCCCGACCACCTATCCCTCGTCCAATGGCACGTATTCAACACCATCGGCAGAAGACTCGAGTCCAGTGTGAGGCGTACGAGCGGTTCTTTCAGGCTGACTGCAGCTTGGGAACTTTTACCGAAACCCAACTGACCGTGACTGACAACTGTTGTCTGTCGAAATCCCTCAAAGCCGGAGCAGAAAATGCTGCTGCATCTGTGGCTCGAGGATTGGGTACCGATGTCTCCTGAATTTGCTCCGCGTCTCGATACCCGCTCCTCTTGTTGATGGGAGAGCCTTCATGTCAAAATCCTACGTCGATTCTCTAGTTCCGCCTTCGCTAGTCGCACAACCTGGTCGGTTATTGCTGTGTCTGACTCTGACGCGGCGTCATGCTCTCCATGCCGGAGCGCATCCAGCCGCAGCTTACACCTTCAACGGAATACCTGAGAACTATTGAGGACCTGGCGGTCTCCCCAGCTACCGGATCTCCAGGTGCATTGAATCCAGGGGCTGACCTTTCCTCCCGGGCCGTATATCATACCCAGGTATGTGGTGTTGGCAAAGCCAAGGTGGCTGGTTGTCGTGTGTACCCAGGTGGTTACCAACAGTCGAGCAAAATGCTGCACCGAGTGGTGTTTGAGCTTCAAGGGTTCTCCACGGAATTCCAGACCTCGGAAGAGCAACAAGGCCTCCCATGCTAGTTCTTTCAGCCGCCTAGGTCACACCGTCGACGGGTGTTACAGACAGCCGCGCAGCTCTTCCTCTTCCTTCCTTTGACGGTGTACAACATGAATGCGGCAGCTTCTCCACGGCCTAGCACTACCTGTCAAGTCTGCCGTTCTGCAAGGTAGCCCTTCTTTTGCAGAGAGTCATAGCCGCAGAGTGCCGGGTCTCCAGCCTAGCACAGCCGTCCATCTTTCAGGGAGCATGCCAGCAGAGCACCATGATCTTGAACGAATGGCATATTCAAGACTGGGCTGTTGCATACTCAACAAGCTGCCGGGAATGCCACAGTTAAACTTGGCTTCCTAATCGTACACGCCGCACTGGGATGGATCGTCTGCGTCAGGAACGAAAACCTGTCCAAGGAAATAAGAAGTTGTGCCGTCCATTGTATAGTATAGCTCGTACCAATAGTCACTCACGATGAAAGATCTATTCCATCAGCTCCTATCGCAGCCCACACGACCACAAGCAGAACCACAGAAGTGGCCGACCTTGATAACATGCCATGGAAAGACGACCATAGCATCCCCACCATACTGCCAGTCCACGGGTATCTTTCAGCCTGGGGAAGCCCTTTTCTACGTCAAGCCAAATTGCAAAAGAGAACAGAATGCCCAGGCACGTCTATGCTTCCTGGTCATGGTTTTTAACTCGACTAACGACGGACATGCCCGGTCCAGACTTATGGACATAGGATCTCGAAAGCCTCTCACAAGGCCGGAACTCGGGTAGTGGGTGCCAATAGACGACGACGATGTCTTAGGTCGACCTTCGATCGAGAAGGCTGGAGCAGTACGCCGCCACACTGAGCTCGGAGATAAGCCTGTGCACGACAGGGAGAATCGGCGTCGGACCCAAATTTAGCCTGAGACAACTGATACACTGTGGACGGGAGTTTCATAATCCCGACATGGCAACACGGCGCTAGAGGCGCGAAACTTCCGGTTTCTATCTGTCGTATGGTCATCAACGTCTGCATATCCACTTCAGTGACTTCGTCAAACGATGGATAGACAATACGGTGTGGCGAAATCTCGGTCTATCCGGGGGAGAAGCAGCAGATTAACAAAGGTCACGACATTTCAACAGAACTCTTCCCAGTCCGAATATCAAATATCACGCATGCCATTGATACCGTGAACCCCCGTTGTCATTAACACCTAAACACCTCCCTGGACGGTTCCCTCGTCCCTCCATCCGTCCTCCCAACCCAAAACTGTCCTTCACACAGGCTTCGGCGCAAACCCAAGCTGCTCATTCCCCCCATGAAACACCACAAACTGGCTCTTCAGAAAGATATCCCCGTAAATCGCAAACGGCAACCCGGCCCCAGTCTGTATCCCCCCAAAGCACTGCGTAGCGGTAGCAAAGTCATCCGTATCCGCCGGCGCGAAGTTGATCAGCTCCCCGGGGACAACGGCCTTGTAGCCGCCGATCTGCACCGTGAAGTCCGGCAGCTTCGTCTGGCACGAGAACACCCACCCGCCGACGGTGCTGTTGTTCGCCGCCCCGGGGACCTGGGCGTAGTACGCCCTCGCGACGGCCGAGGGGAGGAGCATCAGCGTCGTGCCCGTATCGGCGATGGCCTCGTGCGGGGTCGCGACGGCGGCGCCGGACCCGACGGAGAAGGAGGAGGCGGTGAACTGCCAGAAGCCGGCGGTCGAGTTGATGTCGACGAAGGTGAGCTGGCCCGAGAACTCGGTCGGGTCGATGAAGCCGAAGTTGTAGTTGCCGGCTTGAAAACACCCGGAGGTTAGCGGATGTGTGTGCGGGGAAGGGCGGGGAGAGAGTTGCGTGGGTGGGGGGAGGTGCTTACGTTCGCCTGCCTTGAGGTTGGCGGAGAAGAGCGGCATGGCCAGCTCGGCCCGGGCGTTGTCGAAGAAGGTCTTCTGCTGAGTGGGGGTGACCTGGTTGATGGAGCTGAATCCCAGGCCGAGGAGGCCGTCCGAGTTGCCGTCGCGCGTAAAGGAGGAGGATACCTGGGTCGCGACTTCGACGGCTTGGTTGGGGACAGTGACGCCTCCGACCTCGACTACGTCCGTGTACACGACACCCGATGATCCGCTGCCGTCGCCGTAGCGGATGCTCCACTTCTCCCCCTGCAGGAGTTTCGCGGTCGTGCTGGCCTCGATGTTGTAGATGGTCTGGTTGGTGACCTGTGTCTTGGGTGTCTGGCTGCTGAACACCCAGAGGTCCGAAGACCCGGTGTCGAAGTCGAGGTTGAGGGTCTGTGGTGGCGTGCCTATTTGCACGGGGGTGAGGTACTCCGTGTCGAAGGCCTCCGGAACCGCCGCAGCCTCTCCTGCTCAGAGTTAGAATGCCTCCTTTTTGTCACTCGGCCGAGGAGGTCGACTTACCTTGCCCAGCATTGGCAGTGCCGTTGCCATCTGCCCCCCCGCCAGCTCGGCCAGGGGCATTGATCCCCAGTTCCTGGAGAATCTCCAAGACGATCTCGAGCAGGTCATCCGGGATAGCCACGCCATACTTCTGGTACGCCTTGGCGAGCGCCCTTGGTCCCCGTCCGCGAGCCAGGAAGTTGGCGTTCGGCTTCTGGTGGATCTTGAATGTAGTGCCGCCAAGCACGGATATCTCTAACGCAGCCAAGGAGTTTGTCTTCACCCTTGGAGCCGCAGCCACCAGGCCGGCTGATGAAAGAATGGAAGCCGCAACAGCGGCGGTCGTCAACGAGAGCCTCATGATGGTGGTCAGAGGGGAGAAGGAAGCTACTGGGAGATGAGCCAGAAGCACAGAGGGAAGACACTAAACGTTACGAAAAGGAGCGACAGAACAGAACTAGTTTATGAAGGAGAGCTCCAACCGCAAGACTCGAAGGAGAGAAAGAAGAGAATAAAGAGCCAAGACATGGAGGTTGGACCGGAGTCGGACGAGGTCTGGTCAACTGACGGCCCATCTTATGCATTACGACCATTAGAATAGATTGTTTCACAGTGACAGATCCGCAGTCGTAGGAAAAGAGCCTATCATGACGGGGCAAGGGTATATAGGAGACACAGCCAAGCGTTGCGTTTTGGGTCTGTTGATGAAGGGCAAACGAGGCATCGAGGCTCGAACAGGAAGCGAGAGGCCGCACCAAGCACGGCACTTGCAAGGCCAAGCGCGGGGATGCAGGGGATTGGGCGAAGCTTGGTGTTGCTTGGGTCGCAGTCTATCTGAGCCTCGCTGGCAGGGAGTCGAGACATGTGGCCGGTCGATCATTAATGGGCACTTTAAATACGCCGCGAGAGAGATCCACCGCTGTGTATGGTAACCGTAGATCTCGAAACCAACGACGTTGGATAACAACGGGCGGACAACCATGCCGAGGCCAGCAAACCGGCGGTAACACGGTAACAATTCGCTGCTGTTGGCCCTCCGATGGTTGGCAAAGGTGAGTGTGACAGATTGCGTGGGCCAACGCTGCCAACGCATCGCCCAATCACTCAGGCGCTTGTTGGAGAAGCTCGTTCACTTGAAACCAGCCCTAACGGATGTTGGCGAGATTGAAACCGTCTCGCCCATCATGTGCGGTGTATCCTACCATTTATGACATCTAGGAATGTAGACTGCAGACGCATTGGAGAAGCCAGCACAAGCGTGACGTTTATTAGAACAGCTCAATAAGTGGTACAGCAGACTTCTGTTGGAAAGCAGGTGAGGATTTAAGTCTCGGTCGGGCCCCTTGGACAAGCACAAACCGTGAACACTGGATGCGCTATCCCGCGAGTACGCGCAAGCTGGAGATCGTCGTCGTCGATCAGGGAGTGACCTGTGCAAGCTTTCATGCGATGCTAATACGCCGGCACTCCCTGCTGGAGGACATTGCCGAAGGGAAGCTGGAGCAAGAGCACCAAACCAGTTAGTGCTGAGCTTCGGTGAAAGTCCAGATATAGCACAGTGGGTCTTTCTTGCACTGGCGCGTGCCGTTCTCTCACCTTGCTCTTTCCCAGCCTTAACCAGGCCACATCGTGCCTGCCTCGCTGCCAGCACCCGAACCCATAAGAAGTCAACAACGAGGCGATTGCTCAACAACCGAATTGGCCTCGTGGCGCAATAGTAGCGCGTCCGACTCCAGTGTCAACTCGGAAATCGGAAGGTTATCTGTGCAAGTCAGGTCGGGGTCAATGTTTTTGCACTTCGCCTTGCATCTTTTTGCAGGTTTGGTGTTTGCAGGCATCTCAGGTTTGGGCAGAGAGGTGTCAACTTTTTAGAGTTTGCCAAGTCTCTATAGGGTAGCTTGGGGTTCTGTAGTGCGGGGAGCAGCTCCAGCGCTGGTTCGGTGGCGCTGCACCTGAGGGGCAAATCCGAAGTGACAGGCAACTGCGGCGGGCAACGTCAGGCTGCGAGTCGCGAACTTCATCTCAATAGTTCATGCTTACGTGTGCAATGTCCGTATTCTAGACGCTTCGTTGGCTGTTCTTCACTTCGTTTTATGGCCAGGCTGGCCTTGGGTACCTCATTCACTTCTCTTCTTCGGTTCGCAGCACCCCTTGTTGATGACCTTTGGCGACTTTGTGATTGCGGTAACCGTTACCATTCCCACAGCAACTCCGTGCACTTCTCTGACTGAGACGACGCATCGCACTACACCATCGCAAGTCCATTTCTGACCGGAACCATGAGAGAACACGACCCTTGCGTGCTATCATTCTCCCACTTGAAGGAGTTTCCCCGCGAGAAGGATGCCCTGCACACGCTAAAGAAGATCGCCTCCCTGGTCAAGCCTATCATGAGGGCGCGGGGATGGACTGTCAAGGAGCTGGCCGAGTTCTACCCAGATCAGCAGAATTTATTAGGTACCTTTTTTTGAGTTCCGCGTGCATGTCTGAGATCTAGCCGCTGATCTCTGTGTAGGCCTGAATGTGAACAGAGGCCAAAAGATCTTGATACGGTTACGCTACCCAGGCGATCGCACTCAGTTCATGCCCGAAGAGGATGTCGTGGATACCATGCTCCATGAGCTATCTCACATCGTCCACGGACCGCACGATGGCAAGTTTCACGCACTATGGAACCAGCTACGGGACGAGCACGAGGCTCTGGTCCGGAAAGGCTACACTGGCGAAGGTTTCCTATCGGAGGGACACCGGCTCGGCGGCAGAGGCCAGATTCCGATGCACGAAGCCAGGCGTTTGGCTCGCGCCGCCGCAGAGAAGCGCCGCGTTCTCTCGGCCGGTTCGGGGCAAAGGCTAGGTGGTGCCGGCCCGCGACCTGGCGAGGATATCCGGAAGGTCATCGTCGAGGCTATTGAGCGGAGGAACCGCACACTAAAGGGGTGCGGAAACACCGACCACGACGAGAAGGAGATCCGGGAGATATCGGATGCGGCGTCGCGGAATGGCTTCAAGACCAAGGCGGAGGAGGATGCCGCCAACGACGCGGCCATAGCACAGGCGCTTTGGGAGCTTGTGCAGGAGGACGAAAAGGCGAAGTATGGAAGCTCATACATTCCGCCAAGTCAACAGCACCCAGAGGGAAGCGGAGGCGGTGCTGTAATGGCAGGGCCGGTAGAGGCCAGCAAACCACCTGCACAATCACTGAGCAACAAACCGCCAAGCCAAGGTGCCTCGTCAACAAGAACGCCTCCAGCTGTTCCCCTCGCGACTCGGCCACCGGAGAGACCGACGGACGAGTGGGAGTGTGGCATCTGTACCCTGCGCAATCCAGCGAACTACTTGTGCTGCGACGCTTGTGGGACCGAGAGGAGCGAGGAGCAAACAAGACAAATGCAGAAACCGGCCAAGCGGCCGCAAGCTGTCGTCGACTTGACCAACAGTCCGGCGTCGAAACGAACTGGCGCAAGTGGCGGCAGAGGGTTGGCGGAGAGTTCTGCGGCTCCGGCAAAGCCCAAGCCGGTGACATGGCAGTGTTCGTACTGCGGTACGCACATGGAGAGGCAGTGGTGGACTTGCTCGCTATGCGGCAAGTTGAAGGACAATTCTAAATGAAGATTGCAGAGGGACCGCAGAGGAGTTCGGACCATCAAATGTTCTAGACAGCGGTTTGATACCCGGAATGCAATCCCTGGATGGACCACATCAAGCCAAGGTGTCCTGGCAGGCCCGGGGCCGTCATTTGTGATGCACGGATACAGATCTCATGTGGTGGTTTTTCAGGGTCCTGGACGCTACGTAGTGGTTGCGCCGTCCTGGCCGTGCATCATCGTCGTACGATAATGAGCGTTACCGACATTGCGGACATGTACCGAGACAAGTTTCGAGCGAGGTACCAAAGAGCCCTGAAAGGCTTGATTTCCATTCCCGGATGACGCCCGCCACCCGGTGCGGAAGACCCTTACTGTGTACCGTTGCTTACTAACTATGACGTATAGTTAGGTGTCCAGTGCGGAGATGGGGATTTGACTTTTCGATCGTTGGGAGTTCTTGTGGCATGACACACCAGACGGCAGAATGCACGGAGTTTCCTCCGCTCTCCGCCTCAAGATCAATGGCGCTGCGATGTTGACAGTGAACTACCGGTCCTCTCCAAATTGTTGGCAAATTGTGACATTTGTATGAATGGTGAAGTGATATTCTGCATGCATCGCGAGGTCAATGATGGACTCCGTGAGGAGATCGGCAAATTGAGATTCCCATTCGATTCCAAACCCGAAAGATTCATCGGACGACCGACGTCCTGTCGTCCGGCTCCACAATAGGTACCTTGCTTGCCGGAACTGGCACTGTCTTCATGACATCCTGCTGCTGTCGTTCGGCAGAGCTTTTAGGGGTCCTCGTCGGACCTGTCCTGCTGTGATCTCATGCACGAAGGACCCCTACGCAAAGGGAACCAGATAGAGATGGTCCAGCCACACGGAACGGAGTGCGTCCAAAAGCGGTTCAACGTCTGCAGGACCATTTCGTCATCTTACACCAGTGCAACATAGAATGATTTCTGTCAACGCGAAGGGGGCATACGATTTGATTTGGCGACCCGTTTTTTTTCTAGGCGTTCAGAGCTTTCAGAGAGTGCCGGGAACTAACTGACCCTTTTGGTATCCTTCTGCTGATCGTTTCCACAAGGCCAACTGTCCGCTCACAACCCCGACTTTAAAGGTCGGGTTATGACGACAAGCTGTGGCCACCGCCAGAAAGCTCTGGTTAGTCATTGGTCACAACCCTGGCACACAGGGACCGGCTCGTTTACGGTCCCCCTTAGGTTACACTACACCCACATCCTCCTCGCTGACTTTCTGTACACGTACCTGAGGTACAGACTAGCCTCAGCCCTTTTCTCCTCGTCCCACGCACATATGTTCCCCTGGGCTTGGACGATCTAGAACCTGACGCACTCCGCTTGTTCACACAAGGGATCTTCAGGGTATCATCTCAAATTCTTGCCCTCGTGTCTATGATTATAGACTTCTTCTTGTCTCATAAGTTATTGGTGATCTTTCTTCTACACGTTCGATGACAGCAAGGACCTCACGTGGAGTATCATCTTCAAGTTACCCACAGGAGCTCTGTCTGAGAAACACTCTCCTTTGGCCGGGCTATGGCCGTTTCCCACCAACCACCACACAGCACCACTCTTCCTCTAGTCACCATCCTCTGCTTGGACCTGTCTTGGTAGTCTATCGGTACCCGAGGGTTTCGCGATTCGCCCCTGAAATACACCCGTGCCGATGCTGTTAGTGCCATCGGAGATGCGACATGCTCCCCGATGAGATATCCGCCACGACGCACGACCATCGCGCCGTAACCCCAGACCGACGCACCAGGCCGGACACGGAAGAACCGCGGAATATGACGAAACCGGCGCTGGGAGATCGAGATGAGCCGGAACCGCGACTTGAGACTTGCTGGAGAACGACCTCGCCAGAGCTCCCAGACAGCTTCATCCATCCTGTTGATCACTCCTCACCGAGCACTGATGTCGAAGAGTCTCCATCAACGTCCGCGTCTCAAGCTCCTAAGCCTGGAAGCGAACCGAGCATGGCCCCTTATGGAGTTGCCGCAGCCTCCACGCGGTCCCTACGGCCGTCAACACCCGACATGCAACAAGGACAACTCGCCTTCTCGGCGATGCAGTTACTCCCCGTCCCTCTTCTGGTCCTGAGTAGCCTGAAGAGGATAGCTTTGGCAAATGGAGCAATGGGGCGGCTTCTCGGTATCGTCCAAGAGTCGGCTGAAGAGACGGACATGGCAGCGCTCGACCACGTTCGCGGACAAACGCTATCGCAGCTCGGCATTGAGGTGATAGAGAGCGGTCAGCTCGTGCCTTTTGATTGGGAACGATACCTGGATTCGCTAATACCAAAATCTAACACCGGGAAGGATACACACAAGAGGAAAGTTGTCGACAGACCGGACCCGGATGGCGAAAATAACATCCCAAGCACACAAGGTCTCGAGTTTCCTGCGAGAGTCAGCCACCGACCTGGTCCCACTGGCGTCGTCGAGGTTCAGATTACGAAGGAGGATGCCAGCAGGCCGTCGTCCAATTCCACACCTCGAGCAAACAAGGCTGCAAATCAATACCGAGCGAATGTTGTCATCACTACATTCCAGATCAACGACGAACATACTTACTTCAACCTTACATTTACCGAGATCAAGACGAGGACATCGCCGCCTTCGCAGTCGACGTCAGACAAGTCGGTGGCTGGGACGACGGACCGAGTCCCTGCTGTTGCACCCGCATCGACTCATACAGAGCAAATGATCGACCGCGTGCAGCAGAAGGACGAGGAGCAGTTCAGAACCATATGCGACACCATGCCGCAACTTGTCTGGATCACTACGCCTGAAGGGACACCTTACTTCTATAACCAACGGTGGTATGAATATACGGGCCTGACACCGGAAGCATCGGTGGGAGAGGGTTGGACGAGAGGCGTCCATCCCGACGATATTGCAGAGTCGGAAAGATTGTTCCAGCGGTCGCTCAACACGGGCGAGCCTTTCCAGACTGAGTACCGGTACCGCAGCAAGGACGGCAAGTGGAACTGGTTCTTCGTCCGGGCGCTGCCCTTCAGATCGAAAGAGACGGGAAAGATCGAAAGGTGGCTGGGCACCTGCACCGACGCGCACGAGACCATCGAGAGTCGACGGGAGGTTGAGCGGACCTGGCAGCAGCTGTTGACCGTCATATCCCACGCTCAGGTAACCGTCTTTCAGGTCGACACCCGACGCAGGGTTACACTGCTGGAAGGGGCCATGGTGGAAGAGGCTATCGATGGGCACGACGTCGGTCCCCGCTGGTATGGAGGGCGAGACATGTACGAGGTCTTTTCGAAGGTGTCCAAAGCACCAGTTGAACGGCAACAACGATTTTTTGGACCGATCGAGACCATACTGGCGGGTTATCCGACTGAAATATTGCAAGACGACGAGTTTGGTAAGCTCTCTGGCCGCGATTTTGACAGTATCCACCATCGAGGGCCCAGCAACTGACCACAAAAGCAGACGGACGATTCTATACGACGCGCTTCCTTCCTATCGGCGCACAGGGCGAAGATGCCCTGGTCCGGGGCTCGAAAGTCGAGGGCGTCATCGGTGTGATCAGGGATGTGACTGAGCTGAAGTCCAAGGAAGCCGATATCTCGCGACAGGCGCAAGAGAAACAACAGCTTGTGGCTAGCGAGGCGGCGGCAAAAGAGGCCAGCAAGTTGAAGAGCCAGTTCCTCGCCAACATGTCCCACGAGATCCGGACCCCGATCACCGGCGTGATCGGCATGGCGGAGCTGCTGCTTGACCTGGATCTCGGCGAGGAACAGCGGGAGTTTACGGAGAATATCTACCGCTCTGCCAATGCACTCCTCACTGTCATTAACGATATCCTGGACTTCTCCAAGGTGGAGTCGGGCCGGTTGGATATCGAAGAAGTCCAGTTCTCGCTGTCGGTTATTGTCCGAGACGTCAACAAGATGCTCGGCTTCGCGGCGCAGCGGAAGAACCTGGACTTCTCGTCTGATATCTCAGACGACATCGTGGATGATCTGGTTGTCATGGGTGATCCAGGCCGCGTTAGGCAGATCATTACGAACCTCTTGACGAACAGTATCAAGTTCACTAATCAGGGCCACGTCAAGTTCTCAGTCTTTAAAGAGTCGGAGACGAAAGACGAGATCGAGATCAGGTTCGTGATCGAAGACACCGGCATCGGCATCGAGGAAGAAGTGAGGAAGCGCCTATTCGTTCCTTTCAGCCAAGGAGACGCGTCGACTGCGAGGAAGTTTGGTGGAACTGGCCTTGGTCTTACCATCTGCAAGAGTCTGCTGGACCTGATGCGCGGCAGGATAACGCTAGAGTCCGTTGTCGGCAGCGGAACTACGGTGACATTCTGGATACCTTTCAAGAAGCCGGCGGGCACCGATACCGACCTCGTCCGTATCGACCCCCTGTCCGACCGCCTGAAGTCCGATCTGTCTGTCTCTGGCAATAGCTCCGAGCCGGATGGTTTGGTCAGCAATATCCCGCCCGAACTGGCTAGCAGCGGATTGATGGACGGTTTGAAGCATTCGCGAAGTCACAAAAGGAAGATCTCCAGCAATGTTACACCGTCAGGCACTCCGTCGATGGATGAGATCAAACATGCAGATCGGGCTAATATGCACATCCTCGTGGTCGAAGACAACGCCATCAACCAACAAATAGCGACCAAGACAATCAAGAAGCTGGGCTTCAGCGTGTCAGCCGCCTGGAACGGAAAGGAGGCGCTGGACTACCTCGTGGCGGCGCAGGAGGGCAAGCAGCGGAAGCCGAACGTCATCCTCATGGACGTGCAGATGCCCGTCATCGACGGGTATAAATGCACCCATCTGCTGCGACGCCATGTGCCCTACAAGGCGTACGTTCAAGACGTCCCCATCGTCGCTATGACCGCCTCCGCCATCCAAGGAGACAGAGAGAAATGCAGGAAGGCAGGCATGGACGACTACCTCGCCAAGCCGGTGCGGGGCAAGGTACTGGAACAGATGCTTGTCCGCTGGACGACGGTGCGCAAACGACCCGAGCTGCCCAAGCACAACTCCTCGCACGGGTCCGAGACCTCCGAAGTGGACTGTTCCAACGACGGCGAGCACTGCGACAACGCGGACATCCCCTGCGTCGAGCACGACGACGATGATTTCCTGGATCTGCGACAGACACCGCTGGATGACCTACGTCACCACCCCATCGATGCCGTCCTGCCACTTATCGACAGCGGGCAGTATCTCGAGCACTCTCAGGCGCAACAACTACAATCACAACCAACACCACAATGGCCAACCATGAGCAACACCCCGGCCAAGCCGGCACTCACGCGCTCAGACACAGAAGAGACGCAGCTGGTCCGCAAAAAGGTCGAGCGCAACGACTCGACGCAGACGGCCAAGCGGACGACGAGCAAGACGAGGAACGAAACGGACGGGGAGCTCGCCGCACAAGGCCGGGACGCCAAGCTATTCGACGCCGCTGGCGCCGGACCGGAACAGATCCCCGGGCCACATCGACCTTTCCCCGAGCTCTCGCCTGGGTCCGGGCCTGGAGAGGCGCTGACCGAGGCGAATATGGAGAGGCTTATGAAGGAGGAAGAGTATAAACTCTGGCACTCGCATGACAACGAAACGTCGGAGGAGGATTCGTAGGCTGTCTTTTCTGTGACTTTTGTGTTGTTCCTGCATAGCCGGTTTGCTTGGTTGGCCGTTTACAGTCGCTACAGGGTGTTTTGATGTCGGGTGTTTCTGGACTGCAGCATGGCTCCTTGATTTGGCACAGCGGCTGGCGTTATGGATTTGCGAAAAGTACCGATATTATAGAAGAGACTTGGAAATGAGCATATACCCCCGAGAGGCACATGTAGTCCTTTGAGACGGCAGCTCTGCGCGCAGGGCAGGGCATGATTTCGAGAGCATATTAGATGGGTTGCATGACCAATTAGATACACAATGGTAAATACATACAATGGAAAGACACCTCCGATGATGCTGCCACGGGATGAGAAGGGTCGGACGCCGAGGCAACACCCGACGCCGACGTCACAATGTCCGGGCCGAGCGCGGAAATGTGGGGTCGAGGCCGGAGCCATAGTCTACCGGAAACCCACACCGCCGAGGGTACCTTTGGGGTAGCTCGTCTCCCTGGCCAAGGCATGAAGGAAGGGTTGAACTTGGCGTACTCAGATGGTCAATCCACGCTGAAGGTATTGGAGTTACGCGGCCTTCCAAGGTGATCTGGCGTGGTTA
>Ga0209127_100265_pt1 | contig 18484 bp, 16 predicted proteins | sample LakSupMetagenome_FD_187469 | JGI IMG/M metagenome (GOLD analysis project Ga0209127, IMG submission 187469) | Freshwater microbial communities from Lake Superior, Canada - Sta WM archaea (SPAdes) (version 2) | ecosystem: Environmental > Aquatic > Freshwater > Lake | place: Lake Superior, Canada...
GCAATGCCGGGAATTCGCATCTGTCTGTCTCATTCCACATTCCACCCATCTCACACCCCCACAGTCCCTTCTTCTCTCAAAAGCCCCATCATGGACATCAACCAGGAGACGACTCCGGCTGCGCCTTCACCCACACCCCGTCACCGGGAAGTACCCATCTCACCACCCACAAACCACTACAAAGTGACATGGCTCCCTGCGCCATCCATCAACGTGCATTAGCCTGCATGCACCTAGAGACATCTTTCTATGTAATTCCAGTCATCGGTCAGATTGCTGGACCACTGCTGCCTTCATGCCTGTCCATGGCCAATGCACCCGGCAATGTACCTCGTCGTCCTAGATGACGATACCTTGCCAGGCTGCCAGACCTATAAGGCTGCGATGCCTTCGCTCTGCTCGCGTTCCGAGTGATGAGTCGCCATCACCCCCCTCGACTGTTGGCTTGTACACCGAATTTCCATTATTACTCATTCCCTAGATTTCCCTTTGCTCGTTTCCTTCGTCTATCTTCCCCTTGAGGTCCGATACTGTGTCTTGTCCTGCCCTGCCTGTTGGTGTCTTGTTTCGACTATTTCTAATTCGACCCTCCCAACTTGATCTCGCTGTCTCTTCCCTTGCACTCATCGACCATCGATCACTCCCGTCCCAGACATATACTCCGGCCGGTCCAACCTTCAAGGGACCCTCGTGTGTGCAAGCGCCAACATCGACAAGCCACATCACACTCCCAACGCACGCAACGCAACTTGACCAAGACCAACCACAGCTAGGCGTCTAGCAATCCTGGACCAACATGTGCTTCCAGTTGGTTGAGGTGTACTCGGCTTGCCGGTGCCTCTACTACCAACACGCCGTCGACCGCTGTGGCAACTACGGAAGGCGAGGGCACGGCATTACCCAGCGGACCATACTAGTGGGATACGCTTGCAGCGAGCACTCGCAGTCGAGCCAGAGATACTCGTCGTACTCTCAGGTAGAATATTCAGACTCTGGCTACCACTCGGGTCGCTCGCACAAGAGCTCGCACCGCTACCGGTGAAAAGTGCTGTCTTCGATGATGGGCTGCTGTGCATGGCATTCTCCGCCGTTGGAACGCTTCGACGTCGGACACTGGGTTGCCTATCTCTACTCTTTCCGATTGCGGTCCTTGTCCTCGTCTCAGCCGCCGTCGGAGCTATCTTATCTCCTGGTAGGCCACGACCGTCTGATGTCAAGCTCCGCGCCGCCTGCCATGAGATGACCCGAGCACCCACACCCGCCCAGCTCCAATGCGTTCCGCCAACATGCCAGAGCAGCAAAACTCCCTAGCCTGTCGTCGAAGACGCTCTGATACGACAGAAGTCCGAGCTAATTGCTCATCCTCGCGCCACAACTTTCATCGACGTGCAAATTCCTGTCGACGCTCAGCGCGGAAACACGATGCGCTACGACACACACTTTGGCCTCTGCAACACCTTGCCGGTTAGACCTCGCGGTTAACCTCTGCGCGCTCCCGATCTCGACTCCCTTTTTGGTCTTACTCGGCATTTCTTTTTGATATTCGGAAGCATAGCGTCGGTTTGGGCATAGCATCGGCATACACGGGGCATGGGGCGCACTTGTACTACATCTACATTTCTCACCTCATCAGGGACATCGGAGCAACCCGTGTTACCACTCGACCACGGACCAGACCAGGCTCCGTTTTCGACATCTTTTCGGCGCTATATACAGTGGGGGTCACCAAGCATCTTTTGGGATATCGGAAAGATACCAGGCGTTAGGAGGTTACGGTATGCCGGCCCCAAGAAGAGCCGGCTCGGAAGGACAGGGGGATCAACCCTCTGGCGGCACATCTGGGATTTGCTATTGCGTTTGGTCTGCTCTCTCCTCATTTCTTCTTGTCGTTCTCGTCATGCCTTTTGTTTTTCGTCCTTTTGATTGCTTGCCACTTTGTATCATCATTCGAGACACCACCGCACGGGTTGCGGTGGCAGGCGGACGACCCCCTTGTCTGGGTACGCAAGATGTACGGGGAAAGATACTGGGGCAGCGCCCCTGCTAGGACTACGTATACGTGTCCTTTCCTTCTTCCTCTACAAGGGGCCGTTTCCGTTCTCCTTCGGCTCTACTCGTTGACCCTCCCGCAAGCGATCTCTGCTAGGCTGGTTTAGCGCATCTTTCGCAGGACTCGAAGATGGCTGTCCTGGGCAAGTAGCAGAGGGAGGAGATCCTGGAGACGAGCTGGTTATTGATGCGTATCGAGCTTAGAATATGTTCAATGCAACACAGCAATGTATCCAATCTCGCACTGGTTCCGAAGTGATCGCAAACTGGGCCGCGTACGATCCTCCCATTTACTTGCAAAGTCCTCCTTCTCTGTCCATGACATCCATTGTCAAGCCTACCTTCGCTACACGGCGCTTAGACAAGCGCGCCCTTCTCGGGCTCGCATTCCATCATCATGCAATACGCGGTCAGCGAACATATGCGAGTCACCTCCCAAATAGCGACGTATGACGTCGATGTCGAACGGTCAACCAAATAAACGAGTCAAAAATGGGGGGCCGAAGCCTTACTCCAGCCCCGGCAGCCTCGACTTCAGGTCAGAACCTTGTAAGGGCGGACGAGCCAATCCCGTGCCAGCATCCCCTGGCTTGGGGCTGCGCTAAGACAGACAAAAATAGCAACACCCCAAATGGCGTCCCCGCTACTGCGACTGACTAGTGTTAGCGCGGTGCAGCTCGGCAGAACCGGGAGACCGGCGGGTTTCTTCGATTCCCCGGTCAGACAAAAGTCCCTTGCAGCTTTTGGGAACTTTGTTCGGTCTCCTTGCGAACAATGGAAATGGTTCCGCGGCTACCACACCACCGCGTTACTCAAACTCTTATTCCATAAGCCGCTCGCAGAGTGTGTGTCACCAGACACAGCCATTTTCGGACAAGGCATGCTCCTGCATTGGGCCACGTTGGGGTCCAAAAATACCAGAAGTGGTCAGAAGCAGTTTCCAGAAGAAGTCGCTTCGGCGCTTATTAGCGCTTTCTTCCAGATGGGTACGACAAAGCGAGTGCCAATGTTTCGGTAGAGGCCGCGCATGCTGTCACTGTTATTAGCCCATAAAATTGTGGGCAGTTGGAAACAAAGGGATGACGTTATTGAGGCTCGGCTATCGCGCGCACGAGTACGCGCGCCCAGCAAGCTCCCTCCCGTCTCCCAGAACCTCGTAGCTGGGACGGGGCCCTCTCCCCACTCATTGGGCTTTCTCGCTAAACGCGCAGGGGGAGAACGATGCCTCACGTCACCTTCTTTTCTTCTTGGCGGCTTGCCATGCGCGAGGCCGGCTTCCTTCTGCGTCAATGGTATGGTATTGTTGAGGTGGTGAGATTGGGCGTGCGGGTGGTAATGGTATCGTTGTTGGAGGTGCCAATGCTTGACCGTCAAAAATTTGGTAACTTGCGAGTTGACATGTGGACAGTACTTACAGGTAAGCCTTGACGAGAGAGATATACTTTTGTCTAATGCTACGATATCCCCGTAACTTGTGCTTACCTTTGTGCTAATGGTAAGGCCACTTTTAGGTGACTGGGTCAGGTTTCTCTCACTTTAGGCGTAATGTAGGTATGTTAGCGGCCTCGTCGTACACCGTAATGATCATCGATGCCAGGTTGGATCTGATAAGATAGCACTGGATATTGATCCATGCCGTAGGTTATGTTGACTAATTCACATCTTCGGTTTTTCTATGTGTCGGCGTGATTTGTAGTTACCATGCAAGAAACAGACCGGGTGGGATATCATCTCCCCGCCAAAGAAGAGACCCGTACCCCATGGAAAACAATTCTTACATAGCAGCCGTTATCTTAGCTACCTTGTATGGAGACTTTCAACATCTCGCTTTAGTCAAGGTGAAACATGTGCTGGGGAACAGAGCTTGACCCGTCCTCACCCGTCACCGAAAGCTGAGACCCAATATGGCGCTAAGCCCTGCGAGGTGGATCCGTCGTTGTGCACGGGCTTTCCATCGACGCGCAACGACGCGTTAAGTGGTTTACCAGAGCAAACGAGCAGTTGCACAACATTGCCAGCAAACAAACTCACAAACCTCGCCTTGACATCGATAGCTCCGATGATCTAGTGGATTGTAGGTGCCTTTGCCCTGGCCACCGCAATCATGTCGACCTCTTGCGTCCGCGGCAAGGGCCAACAACAACCGGCCACGATGTCAGAGACCTTGTCCAGAGCCAAGGCGTACATGCAGTCCGGCGATTACCCAAGAGCAATTGCTCTGTTGCAGAGGGTGCGTACCTCTTACCAGCCAGTGAGTCCCATCGTTCAGCAACTTACCATCTGCATCTAGGCCCGGAACATGTGCCAATGCATCGATGTCTTCCGAGAGAAGCACAAGACCAAGGAACACTCATCAGCTAAAGCTTGTCTGCGAGACACGCTCTTTTCTGCTGCTCTCAAGGAAGACGATGACAACGCGGTCTACAAGGCTGCCACCAGGCCCTGCTCTTGCGGTGCGCCGAAGCTGACATGTGACGATGCGGCACACATGGACGTCCTGGACAAGATCGCAGCATGCTCAGCAGCGATGGGCAAGGGCGAAGCAGCCGTTGGCTTCGCGGCCGCGGCAATCCATCTGGATCCCAAGTCACCAGTGGTAAGGTGGACCCTGTGAGACCCGGCAGAAACGATGCGCTGACAACAAGCGCTCGAAAGGGCTATTGCCGGCTTTCGAAGCTCATCAGGACCAGGACTCTAGATGAGACAATGCTACGGTCTGATGTCGACAACGAGGTCATGGCATTGGCCATCGTCCGGCACGGAGTGTACAACGTCAAGACCTATGGCGATGTTGAACACTCCCTCTACAAGGTAGCTCTCGGGCTAGTTGTTGCTTCGGCACATTGCACATGCTAAAACGCCTGCCAGGTCTTGCAAGTCATCTCTAGAAAGTTATATCGCAAGGACCCCCTGAGGGTATTCCCTCCAGAGCTCAAGGTCATGATCTTGTCCCATCTGGACACTCTGGAGCTTGTGTGCGTAAATAGGCTCCAGGCACGTCGTCGTCTACAGAGTACTAACTTGTCGGTGAACCATTCAGCCGTTGTCGGCGTGTCTCGAAGCGCTGGCTTTTCGCCATCAGGGACGATCCTAACCTCTGGATGAAGCTGCTTTTCATCTTCACTGGAAGCAAACTTAAACCGGCCAGGCTCACAGAAGGGATGCTCAAAGTTATCAGCCGCTCGAAGAGAGCGACGACGCTTTCACTGGCGCCTGCCTTATTTAATGCTGGCCAGTATCAACTTATCTTCTCCAAGCTCGAGAAACTGCGCCACCTGCACCTGGAGAACCTACGCCACCTGCATCTGGACGGCGGGCAGCCGCTCAACTACAAACAACCATGCGCCGAACCTCCAAAGCATCTCACGCGGCTTACTTTCTACATGCGGGGAGCGGGAGAGGATAGCGCTTGGTTTCGATCCATCTTGAAAAGCTCAGCCTCCACCTTGGAGGAACTGCAAGTACTAGGCCAGACGGATGCGATCTTGAGCGAAGCCCTGCCGAGGCTCACAGTGTTGCGGGTCACAGCAGATGTTGTGGACGAGGGACACTTTTATCGAACACTTCGCCTGGTTTGTCACCTCTTGCTCCTATCTTGCAACCGCAGAGGGTGATATGGGGTTAACGGTTTCGACAGGACTTACTATCGCGGCAGACACCAAACCTGGAGCAGCTCTGTCTGGAAGGGAACCTCATAGTCAGGGGGCATTCGGACACTTACCTGTGGCCGAAGCTCAAAGCCCTCTGTATTGGACGTATCAATGCGTCTTTTGAACTGGACCACGTGGATCATCTGATCCCTCCCGGAATCCGAGCCATCTACGATGATAGCTATGTTGGGGGCTACTACTCCATCCTCCAAGAACTCGAGCCCTTGGCCGACTGGAAAGACCTCCAATACCTACAGGTGACCAGCTCGGTTGAGTCCGAGAAGCTGTCCCGCATCCTCGCGCCAAGCCTGGCGAGCGGGAGCCTGAAGGGGCTCTCTTTGAACTTGTCAACGGAACAGCTCCGAGACTTCGACGTAGAGGAGGCGCAACATGTGCAGGCCCTCGGCCTCATGTTGGACTTTGAGAATACTCCCCTCTTCTTCGGCGGCCACTTTTCCGACTGGGTCGCCAAGTTCCCCAACGCCCACACTTTCTATATCCGCGGGGATCCCTCTCGCGCGGCCACGGCTCTCGCGGAGTTGGTGTTGCGGCCGGGGACGAGGCGTATCTTCGAGAACGCCCTCATGGGAGCCCAGAGGGACCAGCTCCTCAACGAGGCGAGGAAGCGGGGCGTGGAAGTGGTGCGGGCCTCTCTTCCGATAGTATTCCCTTGGACATTCGGCAACGATGACGGTGTGGATAACGAAGGGGTACCACAGCCGGTCCATCGTCAAGTAGATATCATCGAGCAGCTGTGGAATGCTCGCGGGACGGTGCAGTCCGACCAAGATTGGCGGCTGCCTAAGGTATCGAATAACCCCTTCTTTCGCGAGTAAGCGCTCTTTTGTGTTAAGAATGGGATTTGCACCCCATCTGGAGGAAAGAAAATGCATGGGCACATGTGGATGCCACGTGCTATGTACATACCGTATGGCCATGGGTTATACGTTTCACAGTCATATTGTACGCTAACTTTCGAGGGTCATGTTGATGATGTTCTCATTGTGGTTTCGAGAGCGCTCAACATAACTATCATCGTCAACTGAGGCTAAAGACAGCCTGTCTCGAGCAGCCATCCCATGTCACGTAGATAAATCCCAACGCCGAATACCTCATTCCCTTGACCAATCCATTTCCCATTCATTCCATGCTATTCTTCTAATCATCCCGCATTCTTCCTTCTCTCATTTAGCCCTAGCATCCTTCGGCGGGCCCTCCAGGTTATCGTGCCCTTCCCGGCCGACCCTGCTCAGCTCCTCCGGACCCGGGTCGGCCTTGGTCGCCGGCTCCCGCAGGCCGACGGTCGAGTGCTTCTCGTCGGCCGACACGGCCCCCGACCCCACGTTGACGTTGCGCGCGTCGAACGACTGCCAGTCCGACGGGACAGGGGGCTGCTCGGGGAGGGGCAGGTTGGCCTTGACGCGCTCGGCGTGCTCTTGCTTGGATTCTTGGGGCATATTTGTTGCTTGTTTGCTGCGAAAGGGGTTCTGTTAGTGGGAATAAAACTTGCTGACAACGGGTGGATTTAGGGGCTGGAACTGGCACTATGGCACACGCTACAGAGGGAGGGGATAGCCAGGAGGGGGCTAGCATTGAGTGGGGCACTCACTGTTTTTGGTGTTGTGTGATTGAGTCTTGGATTATGGATGAAGCTGGCTGGAGTTTAGAGCTTGATTCGTGATTCAAATTGCTTTTGAGACTTGACTTTTTGCTGATTTGACCTGACGAGAGAGTTGATTGAACAGTTATTGGAAAGAGAACTCTTATACCTCTCTGAAGCTGCTGTGGGGAGCTTCTGACGTCGGTTGTCTTCATATCGACGTCATACTGAGCAGCGACAGCCCCACGAGGAAGCTCAGCTCCAGAGCGTTAGGGCTTGGGGGCTGAAACCTTCCATCAGCTTCTTGATCGTCCCTTCAGCCCATGGAAATATCATACCGAGTATTTCATCGACTTTGATAGGACCAGGCCGAGCAAGACGTCTTAGCGTCACTTGCGCGAGTAGACAGGGGAGCAAAACAACTTCAAATTCGTAGCTCATCTTGAACATTCCCATGTTACATGATTATGATACAGGAAAACCCACATTAACAGTACAGCATATCCTCATGAGAAGAGATCCAAAAGATCCAAGCATCCTGCACGCGGTAGTCATCAAAAAGCAGACTCGTAATTCGTCATACCGACACAAACCCCCTTAACTCGTAAAGAACCGCTTGATCGCAGCCCTGAAACCGGGCTTCTTCTCCTCCTTGGCCTTCTCCCTCCTCTCCTGCCTCTTGGCGCGATGGGCGGCATGTGAGGCGGCATTGGTGGTACCCTCGCCCTCGCCGCCACTGCTACCGCCCGAGCCCGACTCCTTGGCCTCCTTAGCTGCTTTACTGCTGCTCTCCTTCTCCTTGGCGGAGGACTCGGCCCTCCTGTGCGAGGAGCGGAACCTCTCCTCCGACTTGCGCAGCACGTTCGTAATCGCTGCGGACGTGCTGTGCCGCGACGAGCGCGACCGCTTGAGGTCCGGCTTGGCGGCTTCCTTGTCCTTGACGGGGGCGGCAGGAGCCGGGGTGGCAGTTTCGCCCACGGGTTTGGCTAGCTTGGTCTCCAGCACGCTCTCGCCGTTCTTGACGTCGAAGAATTTCTTGCTGCCGGCGGAGTGAGGAGAGTTTGCCTCTGTCTTGGATGGTGACGGCTTGTCCGGTCTGCCGGTGGCTTCGGACTTGCTGTGCCGGCGCGAGCTGCGATGGTGGCTGTGGCTGCTGCTGGTTGGCCGATCGCGCTCACGCGAGGTACTGGTTGCCGGTTCCTTGCCCTTGTCACGCGGTTTGTCCTTGGAGGAAGATGGCGAGTCGTCTTTGGCCTTGGTGCTCTCGCGCTCGCGCTCCTTCTCTCTGAGGCGGCGCTCCTCCTTGCGCTTCTCGTGGGCGGCTTGCTCCTCCGGCGTGCGGTGTCTCCTGCTGCGCGACGGACTATCGCCTGAAGGGGCGCTGTCCTCCCGCTTGGGTGTGCGAGGCTCGGGAGCCTCTTCGCCGGAGCGTGTTGACTTGTGGCTGTCCGACCTGTGTCGGTGGGGACGACGCGGACTGTCCTTGTTGGAGCCCGGTTCCTTGTCGCGGTGGTGTGAGTGCCGGCGCGACGAGTGGTGGCTTGATCTCTTGGGGGACGCTGCTGCTGCGGCTGCGGCTGCGACTGCCTTGGCCTCGTCGGTCTTGGGCGCCGGTGCTGCCGCCTCGTCTGTGGGCTTGTCCTTGTCGTCTGCGAAGAGGTCAGCAACAGAACTGCGAAGCGCGACTTCCTGCTGTGCTCCAATGCTCCTTGTCCTCGTCCTCCCTCTGGACTCGCCCTCAGCCGCGGTGGTGGGTTGGAACACAGGTTGCGGGATCTTGTCCTCCTCTCTCAACTCTCTGGAACGAATTGCAAAGCTGGCGAGCTCATTGACGGGACTTTCGAGACGCTGCGGGCTATGTGTCGGGCTGACGTAGTCGGCGGCTGCTTTGATGACGACTGCGGCAGCTACCAGCTCCTCGGCCTTCTTGATGGTGTTCCTGCGCTGCTTGCGGACGCTGCGGGCCCGGCTCAGCTGCTGAGCCACAGGATCGTCAAGATCAGGGATGACCATAGCAGGAGTCGGGGCGCGGAGGATTTCCGAACTGATGCCAGGGCGGATGGACTGGTTGAAGACTGCTGTGCCTTGGGAGATGGTCCTTTGGGTTGGAAACGAGTCGTCAGTCTGCGTTCCCTGGTGGGATACTGACATGGTTGGTCTCTTACTGTCCGTTGCGTCTGCTTCCGCTTCCTTTTCGGTGGGCACGACTGCCTCGGTCGCAGGGTCTTTGTCCAAGACCTGGAAGGATTCCGAGAGCGGCGCAATCTCCTCTGAAGGCTGGGAGGTCTCCATTTCCATGGAAGATATCGACCTGACCTCTGCTGCCGGGTGAGTGAGCTTCTCGTAGTCATCCACCTTTGTCGGCTCCGCGGGCTCATCGGAAGTGGCTGCTTTCGGGGATGGTGGTGCCTTGGCAAAGAGCTCGTTGACCATGACCGCAGAGGTAATTCCTACTGCTCCCAGTACCCCTGCACCAATAGCGACAGCCTGGTTCTCAGACGCCTTTGCGTCTGGATCGGGAAGTTCAGCCTGATCGTCACTTTCAGTTGATGTAGGCTTGGCTTGAGGAGCGTCGGTTGGGACGCTGGTCAACTCCTCAATCGGCAACTCATGGGGAGGAACTTGATCAATCGATCTTGCTTGGATGTGGTCGCTGGGTTCTGGGACATCCTCAGTAGCCACCTCCGGTTCGACCAGGACAAAGTCTTCGACGAGAGTAGGCTCTGCATCCGTAGTTGGCCTTGGGGAGTGTGCCGGTACAGCTTCTTCTGACGATGCCTCCAGTGGTAGACGGACATCACTGACTTCATTCTCCACGGCTGCTGTCTCGTTCACAGACAATGTGACGTTTTCACTGGGTACATCAGGAGCCGTGGCCCCGACTTCAGGTGATGTGGCCGTTGGCTGTTCGAGCACGGCCTGCTTGTCGGTGATGTCCTCAGCGACGTACTCGAGAGAATCTTGGGCGGGCTGCTCAGGCTGCGACTCTTGAGTACCAGCTTGGACGTGACTGTCAGACGCCTCTGATTGAGCGAGTGGTGCGGTTTCGGGGTGTGTCTCGTTTTCCGTTGAATTTTGCGCGCGAGTAGGGTCCTCGAGCATAGACCCCTCAACCACAGACCGCTCAACGATATGTCGGTCGACCGGAGGCCCTTCAACCACATGCTTCTCAACGGCAAGCTCATCAGCAGCAGGCTCCCAAGCCGTGGTAGGCTCCGCATCAGCAGCAGGCTCCCAAGCTCTGACAGGTTCCTCATCAGCGGTAGGCTCCCAGGCCGGGACAAGCTCCACATTAGCAGCAGGCTCCTCATCAGCGGCAGGCTCCTCAGCGGCAAGCTCATCAGCAGCAGGTTTTCGATTAGCTTCAGGCTCGTCAACTTGGGCAGGCTCTTCAGCCAGGGCAGGTTCCTCAGCCAGGGCAAGCTCCACATCAGCGGCAGGCTCCTCATCAGCGGCAGGCTCCTCATCAGCGGCAGGCTCCTCAGCGGCAAGCTCATCAGCAGCAGGTTCCTCAGCTGTTGCCGGCTCTTCAGCTGTTGCCGGCTCTTCAGCTGTGGCAGGCTCCTCAGCCGGAGCCTCCTGGTCGGCGCGCACGAGCTCCTCAACGAGGGAAGATTCTGCCGGGGAGAGATGTTCTCTTTCCTTCGGCTTTTGCGTGTCGCTCGAGTCTTCGGCGGTCGGAGCATCTTCAGTCACAGGGGCAGCCTCTTCTGCAACCGAAGGGACAAGGGGGTCGGGAATACCGGTTGCCTCTGACTGTGCTGGGAGAGCATCGTGGTTGTCATCTCGAACCACATCGCTGGTGCTGGGTTGTGCCTCGACGGCAGCAGGAGTTGCGGCGGTAAATGCATCGTCATCTGATGCAATCACCTCCACAACAGGCTCATCGCCCCGCCTATCATCCGTCGCAGGCTCGGCAGAAGACGGGGGTTGTACCGCTTCTTCGTCTTGCAATGGAGCTGGCACAGCCACATCTGCAGGTTTCTCGGAGCTTGCAACAGCCGCTTCCTGCTGATACTCCGATTCAGCAGAGGGCGGTACAAGCTCCTCGGCTTCAGAAGGAGCTGTCACATCTGGCTCGACGATCTGAGTTGGATGCTCAACATTGTCATCCTGAGTTGCTTCAAGTGCAAGTGCTTCACTGACATCCTCGAGGACAACTGGCGGCAAGGCAGGCTCTTGAGGTTCGTGAGATGGCTCAGGCAGCTGTTCTGGCTCGGCTTCCTCCCCAGTCAGGGCAGGAGGGGCCTGAACGTCAGGCTCGACGTGACTGATGATTTCTGCAGGCACATCATCGCTGTCAACCGTCCTCTGCTTGCTGACGCCTGCCTCGGAGTCAACAACTAGAGCAAACTCCTCCACGCTGATGGGCTCAGCAGCACTGGGCTCTGAAATATCGGCTGGGTGCGAGTCGGACGCAGCGAGATCAGAAACCTCTGCTGCGAGGGAGATCTCCTGAGTCAAATCTTCATCATATGTAGGCTCAACCTCTTGCGCCGCTTGAGGGGAGTGCTGCTCCTCGTCGCCAACAGTCGACTTGATCTCAAGCTCTACAGGGGGTTCTGGCCGAGGAGTTGCCGCAGCGTCAACAGGCGTTGCCACAGCGTCCACCGGTGTCGGGTTCGGCTCTGGGGGCACTTCATCTCCGGTTTCGGGCGCCTCGGCTTGTTCTGCAGGGAGTTCAGAATGGATGTCCTCAGCCTCGATCGCGAGTACATCTTCAGGAGCAGCTTGAGGCTCAAGCACAACGTCGTCCTCGGTTGCTACTGGTTCGGTTTCATCAACTGCAGAATGGACTGGCTCGGAATCCAAGGCGGCTTCAGATTCCTGGGCTTCGACCGACAGAGGCTCGACGTTCGGATGTGCTTCGAGGCCGGGAACAGCTTCCCGCTCGAGAGATTCTTCAGCCGGAAGCGCAGTCTCAGACCCCGCTTCGGTTGGTCGAGTTGTTTCCAGTTCTTGCGCAGCTCCAGAGTCGGCCACTGCCTCAGGAGTTGGCTCAGTGGCGGTCATCATGTCGATAGGTGACACTGGTCTGTCTTCCTCGACGGGTTGTGCGTCTACGACACCAGGTGCAAGATCTTGCTCCTGGGTGAATGACGCGCGTCCGGGTGCAACATCCAGATCTGATGCCACTTCCTCCGCCAGGGGCGTCTCGGGAATATCTTCTGAGTCAGGCTCAGCCGGAGTCGGTTCCTCTGTGAGATCCAGTGTAGACTCGGGAAGAGCAAGGGCGTCGGAAGTAGCAGCGTCGTCCACGTTAGGCAGATGTTCCACTTCCGCGGCAGGCTTGTCCGTGACCGGCTCGACAATAACTGGGGAGGGCAGCTCCACGGCGGCCGAGTCGGCCAACTCCGGCTCAGGGTCGTGCTCCTGCTCTTGAGGCTTCTCCGCATGTTGCTGTGCTTGTCCTTGACAGACGTCCTCGCCATCCGTCTCAAGTGGCTGCACCTCCACCGGCTCCATGTTCTCCGGAGCCGGCCTTTTTGCTTGTGCGGTGATAGCGGAGAGGTCCGCGGCAGCAGCAAGAGGTTCGGTTGTCGGAGTCGCGGTTACAGAGTCCTCCTTTTCGGGCTCTTCCTGCTCAAGGGAATGGTCGTCTAATGTGGAAGGAGACTCTCGTTCCTCCGTGGAAACAATTGCAGCGTGGGCATCCTGCTCGCGGTCCTCCTCGTCCTGAGGAGCAAGAGCAATTGCTTGCACCTCATCGTCGCCAGTGGCTCGCAAGTCCTCGTCATGTGGCTCCGCAATGCGCAACCCAACCTCCTGTACCGCGTCTCCGGGGGTATCAAGCAACGCTGGGTGGTCCTCACCTTTTGCCTCCGTCTCGACCGGCTTGTTCTCCGCCGCTACTGACTCCGTTGCAGGCTCTTCTTCGATTGTCGGCATGTCCTTGGTCTCTTCGCTGACGGGTTCCGGCTTGCTCTCATCCGCAGCTGCCTCCTCGTTAGGAGTTTCGGCAGCTGTAAATTCCTTGGTCTCATCTGCTGCAGGTTCGGCGGGGGTGTCGTCCTTGGCTTCTTTGGCAGGGCCCGAGTCCACTGCTTCGTCCACGGGTGATGCGGGAGCGATTGAGTCCTTGCTCTCCTCGACAACCGGCTCGGCCGTAGCATCATCATTGTCTTCTTCAGCGTCAGCAACCTCTTTGGGCTCGTCTGCGGCAGAGGTTTCCTTGGGCTCTTCCGGTTCCCCCTCAACCACTTTAACCTTCGCTTCCTCTGCGACAGCTCCAGCAGGAACACTTTCTTTATCATGTTCCTGTGAAGGTTCCTCCTTGACTTGCTCGGCGACTGGAGCGGCCTCCTTGACATCAGCCGCAGGTTCAACTGGTTCAGGAGCAGGTTTATCCTTCCGAGTCTCCTCGACAACGGGGACTTCGGTCTCCACAGCCTTCGGTTCTTCCTTGTTGTCCTCGGCTGGAGCCTCCTCCTTCTCATCCTCAGCAACGGAGTCAAGTTTAGCATCGTCAGCAGGTGATTCAGCCTTACCCTCCTCGGCATCAGTGACGTCAGTCTCGGCCTCGTCGGAAACAAGCGCCGGCACTGGCTCCTGAGCGGGAGCTGGGTCATGGGAGGGAGCTTGTTCATCAGCTGGAGCGGCTTCCTCGGTTGGCGCGGCTGTCTCGGCCGGAGCTGCCTCTTCGAGATGGGCGGCTTCGTCGACTGATTCAGGTGTCTCATCTGGAGCATCGTCTTGAGCTGGAGCAGCCTCCGTTGCAGAAACGCCTTCTTCCACTGCTGGGGTTGCGTCGTTTGCACTGGCTTCGTCAGCGGGAGCGGTTTCCTCCACTGGACTTCCTTCTTTGGCTGGAGCAGATTCGACCTCCTCGGCGTCCTTTGGCTCGGTCGCATCAGATACTGTGGGCTCTTCTTCCGCAAGCTTGGGTGCCTGATCACTACTTTCATTCTCTGCCGCATCTGGAGCCTCCGTATCGGCATCTGCCTCGGTGTCAACGGCCACAGGCTGGGGTGCTGAACCACCATCGCGTGTCAAGGGGCCGGTGATCTCTTCATGACCATCCACGAAGCGGACTTGCTTGGGCGACGATGGCAATGGAGGCAGTGCCTCGGTCGCGGGTTCCTCAGAAACTGTGTCTTGGGCGGCATCCGGGACAGGAACCTCCGGCTCTTTTTCAACGTCCTTGTCTTCAGACTGGACCTCAAGCCCGGCTGCTGCAGGCTCCGCCGCCGCTTCCGTAGGTGCCTGTTCAGGCTCGGCTGCGGGTTGAGCTTCGGTGACTTCTGGTTCCTTCTCAATCTCCGGGGAGGCGGAAGCAGCTTCCGGCTGGTCCTCTGGCTTGGTCTCATCTTCGCCAGTTCCCGCTTCGTCCTTCTCTACCGGCTCCTCAGTCACAGGTGCTTCTTGCTCCTTAACCCCTGCATTTTCCTCGGGTGTTAGTGCGGCGTCTTCCGACTCTGTCGCAGGCTGCTGAGTTCCAACCACGGTATCCTGGTCAGTTGCCTCGGGGATTTCAGTAGGAGCAGACGTCTCATCAGGAGCAGCAGCATCGGCAGGCACTTCATCCTTGGCATCTCCAGGAGCCTCGGCGGAAGCCTCAGCGAGAGAACTCTCCTTCTCAGCAGTTTCCTCCACCTGAGAAGTTTCCTCAGGCACTGTGTGTTCGACAACAGGTTCCTGGGCTTTCTCTGGCTCAACCAGAGGAATGGTGGTATCTTCATCTGCCGCAATCTCGGCCGCCTTCTCCGCATCAGGGGCAGAAGCTGTTTCCTCTTTAGCTGCAGGTTCGGCAGTATCTTCTGCGGCTGGGGGTTCAGCGCCAGGTTTGTCTTCGGTTTCCGCCTCCTCCGCAGACTTGGCATCGTTGGTAGTCGTCTCGGCGGCAGTCGCATCATCCTCTTTGCTAGCATCCTCTGCAAGCGGTTTCAATTCGCCATCTTGCACCTTAGCGTTTTCTGGCTCATTGTTGGCAGGCGTGTGGTCTGTTGCTGCCGCCTCCGGGGCAAGTACTGCATCGGCAGGAGCTTCTTCGCTAGCAGGCTCAGCGGCCGGCTCAGCAGCCGGCTCAACAGGAGCTGGAACCTGCTCCGCGGCAGTTTCAGCCTGGATGCCATTCTCATCAGGCATTGCCTCAGTCTTGGTGTCGTCAGCCAGAGCTGGTGCCGCGTCATCAGCCGGCTTGTCAGTGGTGGCCTCATTCTCTGCCGGAAGCTCCCCTGCAGACGCATCTTCCTCGGCCTTCACAGCTGCGGATGACTCCTCATCCTTGGCTTCGGGTTCGGCATCCACCTCAGCTTTCTCGGCCTCCGCAGGCTCGTCCTTGCTGGGCGTCTGCTCGGGGTTCTCCGGGTCGGCCACCTTCTCCACGGCTGCGAGCCGACCTGCAGCTTCCTTGGGAGTCTCACCCGGAGCGTCAGCCTCACTTGTTTCTGCAGGCTCTTCAACTCCAGGAGCGTCCCCGGCAAGATCTTCCTCGGCAGGAGCTGCCTCCTCAACTGGAGCTGTCGCAGGCTTGGCTGCAACTGGCGTAGGGGAGTCCTCAGCCTTGGGTTCTTCCTCAGCCTTGGGTTCTTCCTCAGCCTTGGGTTCTTCCTTAGATGTAGCACGAGCGGCTTCCTCAACCTTGGGTGCTTCAGCTTCGGCCTTATCACTCGCCGTGGGCTTGCCTTCTTCCTCGGTAGGCTGTTCTTCCACAGACTTTCGTCCAGCAGCCTCAGGCGTCTGGGTATCATCGCTGGTAGCTTGGTCGTCAACCGCTGAAGGCGCAGTTTCTTCGTCGGTGGATGCGACAGCAGCAATGGTAGCGACAACGGCAGCAGTGGCCCCGGCATTCGCAGCATCTGCCTCAGGTTCAGCAGCAGGAGCTGCATCCTCGACAGCTGTAGTGTCTGGCTCGGTCTGGGCTGCCTCAGTCTTGGTTGCAGCAGGTTCTCCGTTGCTGACAGGCTCTTCACTGCCAGTGGCATTCTCCTCAGCTGCGGGGACGGCTGCAGCCTCTTCAGCAATCGTGGTCTCAGGCGACGTCTCCTTCGGAGCTTCCGGAGCTGGAGTAGCATCCTCAGTTTCGGTAACTGCAGGTTGCTCCTCGGCCTCTGTAGGCTCCACAGTATCCCCTTCGCCGCTTTCAGCTGGAGCTGCAACTTCAGCAGCGGCTTCGGCAGTGGCAGGGGCTTCCTCCGCATGTTCTGCGGCTTGGGGTTTGTCCTGAGTGACAGCTGCATGTTCCTCAGTAGCAGGTGCTGTCTGCTCTTCTTCGTCCTCGGGCGGAGCGGCAGCCACGTCGCTTGCTGGAGCTGGTTCAGAGATTGGCGTAGCCGGTTCTTCGGCCGCTTTCTCAGCAGGATCCTCGGCTGTGGGTGCTAGGACTTCGGCATCAACCTTCTCTTCCGATGCAGCACTAAGATTTTCGGATTCGCGGGCGGTCTCGTGGACATCCTCTTCCTCATCTGCACCCTTTGCAGACTCTGGAGATTCGCCTTGCTCTACCGTGGTATGTTCTTTCGTTTCCGGTAATGGCCCATGTTCGGGCTCAGTGGCCGTGCTGTCGTGCGCATCTGCAAGTGCAGGCTCCGCTTCCACCGGCGCCGTGGATGAGTCTTCAACAACTTCGGGAGCCGGGTGGCTGGTAGCCTCAGCAGCGTGTTCTTCACTGACCTCCGGGGCCACTGTTTCAGCAGCTGGCTCAGCGGCAGGCTCAACAGCTGCTTCAGCTGCCGGCTGGTCGGTTTCGGCTAGTACTGTCTCACTGATCGACTCTGCCGCCGGCTCTACCACTGAGGCATCGGCTGGTGCCTCAACCGACTCGTGTGCTGGCTCAGGGGTATCTTCAGCCGCTGAGTCTCCGCTAGCTCCAGTCTCCTTCGTGACATGAGCCGCCTCAGTTGGGCCTTCGGCCGCAGCTTCCTCAGTGGCTGGTGCTTCAGCTGTCTTCTCGGCCACATCAGTCACCTGGGCTGAAGTCGCAGCTTCAGGAACGGCTTCCTCAGGTGTTGGCTGAACCTGTTCGGCTGCTTTTGCGGCCGCCTCTTCGTTGTCCTCGACGGTGGCTTTGGGAGCTTCATCGCTCGCGGCTGCTGCGGTCGGCTCCTCATTGCTGCTTGGAGCTTCCTCCGCCGCTGGCTCAGCAACTGACTGCTCATCAGCCTTCACATCCTCGGCAGCGGGTGCCGGTTCCGGGGCCGGTTCCTCGATCTTCTCCTCCGAAGGCTCTTGAACAGGCTCGACGGCAGTCTCTGCTGCCACTTCCTCCGCCTTCGGAGCAGGGTGCTGAGCGGATTCTCGTTCGGCAGGTACCTCGGGCTTGGGTGCCTCCTGCGCAGCGGGCCCAACGGCTTCCTTCACGTCAGAAGCAGCCTCAGCCACCACGGCAGGAGGATTAGGGGGCTCTGTCCCTTTCGACTCCGCAACCTTCGGTTCCTCCTTAGATTTGGGTGTGGGTTCCGCTGCCGATTTCTTGTCATTCTTGTCCTTGGCGTCCTTCTTATCCTTCTTCTTGTTCTTCTTTCCTTTCGCTGCCTTCTTGCTGCTCGACGCAGCCGGGTCCTTGGAGGGCGACTGAGGCTCGTCCTTTTCAGGCGCCGCCTCGGCGCCCGCCTTTCCAGACTTGGCAGCCTTTGCAGCCGCCTTCTTGGCAGCTTTCTTCGCCTTCTTAGCGTCCTTTGCTGATGCTGCCGTAGGTGCTGCTGTGGGAGGCGACGAGGGCGGCGAGGGTGCTGCCTTTTTCTTGTCCTTCACATCAGCCTGCGGCAACTTGCTGGTCTCGTCGCTCTCCGCATCCTCTTCTTCATCGTCATCTTCGTCTTCTGCGCTTACTGTTAGCCGGCGACTCCTGGCTCCAGGATAGGTGTACTCCGAGCTTACCCTCTTCTATGGCATCATCCTCCTCTTCCTCCTCCTCTTCAGAGTCAGACGGGACGAAGTACTGGACCTTGGAGAAATCCTGGACGGCAACCTTGCTGAAATCTGCATACTGGACCTGGCCATAATCAACGTACGTCCGGGCGGGACAGAATTGGACCTCGTTGGGGTTCATACTTGTGGAACCTCAGTCTGTGCCTGGTCGGAGGGGATCTCGACGGAGAGGACTTGAGGGCTTGTCTTAATATCCTCCATGCAGAGTGATGAGACCAGACACTAAAGCGAGTCTTGATGCGGGATGACGGAGTCTGGGCACCCAAGGGGTGGATTATTGGTTTCACGAATCGAGGCGTGAGGATATATTCGGAGT
>Ga0209127_100266_pt1 | contig 18483 bp, 24 predicted proteins | sample LakSupMetagenome_FD_187469 | JGI IMG/M metagenome (GOLD analysis project Ga0209127, IMG submission 187469) | Freshwater microbial communities from Lake Superior, Canada - Sta WM archaea (SPAdes) (version 2) | ecosystem: Environmental > Aquatic > Freshwater > Lake | place: Lake Superior, Canada...
AGGATGCTTTGTTGTACACTATTCGCTCGTGGATGCGAAGAGAAGACTTTCTCCCTTCACCGGGTATCTTGCGTTACGATTGAGGGTCTTCCTGGATCTCATTTTGAGACGTCCAGGATACTTCCCTTTTGCCTTCTACGAGAGGACATTTTGCGGATCGAGCAGGGATGACAGTTATGGTCTACGTCCTGCGCATTTCATGGGCGATCTTCTTCCTCGTTGGACCGACGACGGCCTTCTATCTGGCTGAGAGATGGGGCCTTCAGACAATGGAGCGGCTACTGTCCGCACAAGGCATCGATACATCTGGAGTTCGGGGCGAAACCCTTTGCTTGTACTTTCTTTTTTTCTTTTCTTTTCTTTTCTTTTTTCGCCGCGCCTCTGGGATTTGGCAGTACACTGTCTGGTCATCGTTGAGGCCTCTCGGAGCATTGACAACAACCGCCCTCCGAGAGTTGGCGACCAGCATCTATCTATCTGGAGCTCTGCTTGTGTCTTGGAATCCTTCCAGGATACGCAAGCGCCGGCAATAGACTTAGACGGACCGACTTCTGGAGCAACTTGGACGAGGATGTCATTGTCGCCCATTCCCACTGCAGAGGCTTGCTTCTGGTAGCATAGCGATATCTTTTTCGTTTTTCCTTTGTCATGATCATCCTTAGGCGGCACTTTTCATCGAGACCAACCCCTACGACACCGCCTCCAGCGCATCACCCGATAATTCACGGCATACAACATCTCGACCGAAGTGGGATGGAGCCAGGGCAAACATATGAGCGGATGAGCGGATGGGGAAATATCGGCACTGGCTTTTCCTTTCACATGGTCTTCGGATCTGTTTGTCTTTCCAACCGCCTTTTTCTGAGATGGGACGAAAGGCTCGGATCCGGTCCGGCATTATCTGCCAGCTGGCCTGTAGTTAGGGAAAAAATACAAATGTTCATAAATCTCCCGGTGCCTGTACGATGTGATGTGGTGGGTGTAGCTACCGAGCCTAATGCCAGGTCTAAAGCGCGAGGGTGCTCTAGATATGTATCGATGCGCTGGCCGACGAGTTGCTCCCCATGGGCTTCGCGAAGATATGTCGACATGACGCCATTCAGACTTGTTCTATGTTATGTCCAAGGGACATGCATGGCCAGGTACGTCGGTCAGTTAGAGCACGAGGCCAGAAGAATAGCCCCAGCCCCTACATCTAAACCGGGCGCAACACAGCACGCCATCTCGTACTCTAGTAAAAAAGGTAGGCAGGTCCTAAATTTCTCCAGTCTGCCCACCCACGACATCCAACACAGCTCAAATCATAGGAAGGCGATCAGGGTCTTGATCGGAGCCGTCACCGGCAACATTTCACGTCTAGGCGCTGGATACCGATCCATATTTCGACAACCACGGAAGGAAGAAAGCAGGATGTTTTGGCTACATTCGTCCTTGTCCATACGACAGGTGCCCAAAGCTTGTTACACCAAGAACCGCTAGCAAAAAGTCTGGAAAATACTACAAGATACCCGACACTCGAGATTCTTCGGGACAGCAGCAGCAACAGCAGACCGAAAATCTTCCGTGACATGCTGAGAAAAAGGCGCCTAGCACCCGAGCACGGTAGCTCCATCTCAACGCAAGGGTCCAATCTATTCCTACCTCTTCGACATCCCTTCTTCCTCCAGTTTCCCACCGGGGGAACGTTCCCCTTGGGCTGATTTCGACGGCAGCCGCCGGGCAGGTGAGACTCCGTCTTAGGGATAGCCCTTCCTGCATCTCCGTCGGCCTTGAGGGTGGAAAAGGACTGTGCCGGTGACAGTGCAGGAAGCATAGAAAGCATTGCGGCGGGCTGGGAAACTTTAACAAACTTGGCTGGCCTTACATGCCGATCCCGTCGTCAGACGTGGGAGACTAGGCGCGAGTCGAAGGGTGTTTTCCCCTGATGTAATAGAGCTACATGTGAGAGGAGACTGATGGGAAGGCTGACATGACCCGGGGGAAAGAATGGACCTCGTGAGCAAAGATGGAAGGCAGTATGAACCTGGCAGGACGGGAAGAGACTGGGCCTTGGATGAAATGTTCTCGGTGAGAGCAGAGAGAGTCATTAGAGCGGCGGAAACGGAAAATCGTCATCAAAAAAAGCACTTGATATCGATTGAACGCCAAAAGTTCCCCTATGATGCTGTACGCACCGGATATTTTCCATTGCGATTTTGGTTTTATGCTATCTCGGAACTCCCGTGCCAATGTCCGTTCGTAATGACTGAAGCACACCAGCAAGCCGTGATAACCGATCCCATCATCATCCTTGCCCTCGAGACCAAGAAAGAAAGCAGCGTGACCCCACCAGCTAAGACAACACCGTCTACCGGTAACGCCAGAGCGAGAGGGTGTTGTGGCGCTTCCAGGTCTTCCGGCGGCCGGCCTGGGTCTTGTTGTAGCGGTGGCCCTTGTTGAGACCGCGCGACTTCTTGCCGGTAGCAGTAAGGCCACGGGCCTCGCGGTGCTTGTGGACGGGGGCGACGATCCAGTTGATGCGGGGGTCGCGGCGGATGGCCTTGTGCTGGGGGTCGACCAGGATCACCTCGTAGTACTTGTAGGTCGAGTCCTGGTTGATCCAGTACGAGTTGAGGACGCGCAGGTTGGCGCAGCGGCGGCCGACACGCTCCTCGGCCGTGGCCTTGAGGGAGCGCTGGTACTTGAGCTGGTTCACACCCTGGTTGGTGGGCTTGCCTGTTTTGCTCTGTCAGTATTCCGTCCGAGGTGCACTCCTGCTCGTCGTGGTCAGGCTGAAAAAGGAACGTACCATAGGTGGCGCCCTTGGGGACGGGCTTCTTGCGGCCACCACGGCGGACACGCACGCGGTAGATGACATAGCCCTGCTTAGCCTTGTATCCGAGGCGGCGGGCCTTGTCGGGGCGCGAGGGACGCGAGGCGCGGTGGATGACGTTCAACTGACGGAGCTATATTGATGCAGTCTCAGCAAATGTTCAACGACTGTATAGCAAGAACGGAGGAGCCCGGCGGGCATTGAGTGTCTGGACCTGACTCTGCAATCTCGACAGAACCCGAAAGCCTCTGCCTTTGAAATGCGAGATGGAATGAACCTCAATGCCCAGCTCCTCCGTCCACATTGTATCTCAATCGGATTCGAAAAGAGGTTGTTCAACATACTTCCCAGCAGCGGACCCGGAGAAGGAAGCGCAGCACGTCAGACTGCTTCTTCTTCTGTAGCTCTTCGACGTACTTTAGGGCACCCATTTTTGCTGCAAGTTGAGAAAGACTCAACAGTTAGCGGACCGTCGATGTGATCAAATATCGTCTCGCAATCGCTTGAGGAAGGAAACGAGGGTGTACAAACCAGTCTCGACGTCGTTCCCTGCCCGGAGTTAGTAAGAAGGTGGTTGGCGTGCGGAAGACTGGCGGTTCAATTCTCGAGACAAAAATTGGCGGTGGTGGAATTTTGCGACGGAACCGTGAGCCCTAACGCTAGACGAGCCCGCTAGCTCCATCTTGGCTTAGCGTGGACTTGTGGACTCAATGTGGGGTTCATTCTTTGAACTGTACGTGGCCCGTGCGTCACCTCGTGCTGTCCCTCATGTCCCACTTCGGCCCTTTTTCCTTGGAGCAAGATGGCATCATCAACTTCGGGACATCTTCTCGACCGCGCTCGTCGATGGCAAATGGCAGGTGGATCGGTCACATTCTACGAGCAGAGGCAGAAGATAGTAAACAATATCATAGCAGCGTCACGCATCATTGACTTGCGGTCAGGAGCAGTGGAACCGCAACGATGGCTTATTCTGTATTGCCTCTTACCGCCGCTCTCGTCTACCAATGTAGAGTGACCATTTTGTTCTAGAAGCGACATCTCATACAGCGACTTGCTAGACCCGGAGCATCGTCCTGTCCTGCATGCAGAAAGATCAATGCCATAAATCCCCGAAAAGAACAAACAAAGAGGAGGTCATCAGGAATAACCGGTGACCTGAAAGGTTTCTGTAGGCCGTTACAGTAGTCCGTATCCTGACCCCGAAAAAGCAAGACATGTCTTCTCTTTTAATAACAACATACATCATTCTCGAGCCGCGCAGCCATCTCAGTCTATGGAAGTTGTCCCTTTCTTGCCGTGATACTCAAGTCTGTAAAACACAACGCGTATCCCTGAGCAAAAGAATGCCGCATTAACAGGCCCCAACGGCAACGCAACGGAGGCAGAAGAGAAAAGAACATATGTAACCGTCTCGTCCGAAGTGTATAAGCTCGTATAGAATGGTATAAATGGAATCTGTGTTGCCCGGCCAAAAGTAGGTCTGTCTCGGATGAGAATGAAGCAGTACGTGTCCAGCCAACGCCTGCAAACGGAGTTGTAGCCCCCGGGAGAAGTGGAACGTAAAGCCATTTGAGTCGGTTTCCTCCTGAGGAGGTTGACCGTTGCGATGCGTCTTCCGCACTGCATAACCGCCTTCTAGACAATGTACGCACAAATGAGCGTGGGCGCAAAATCCCCGATCAGGAAGGGGATGGTAATGATGGACAGTGAAGGACACACAAAGAGTGTCTGGCGACTGACTAGTGCCAAGGTGGGGGCGTTGAAGGGCGCTTCTAGCGCCCGTTGAGAGACAGACCCTGGAAGGCATTCGTCCAGTCAGACTGCGAGCCCATAGGCAAGGGCGAGACGCTTTGGTCATGAAGACCATTGCCGGCCGGGTTGAGATTGTAGCGTGTGCGTCCCATCTGGTAGTCGGTAGGGTGGCCATATCCGGACTGGAAGTGGTCGGCGGGTTGCATCATGTTCTGCGGGTACGCAGCACCAGCAGCGGGCCGAGGCGCTACACCGAAAGGGCCGTAGGGGTTGTAGGGCGGGAACTGCGCCGGTGCGATGCCATACGCGGCCGGGCTCACCGTCGATTGCTCATTGAACGAAGGCTGGCTGTTGGACGGCCGGATCACTCGCTGACCGGCATTCTGGGCCTGGGAGGAGAGCGCCGTCCCTTGCTCCGTTGTCGCTGCCGTGTTCTGTCGCCGTTCTTGACTGCCGCGACCGACACCAACTGCTCCCGGGCCAATGCCGCTCGGTGCCTGCAGGCCGAGCGTGGGGTTGGCAAACGATGCCGGGTTAATCGCAGACATCCAGATGCGCGTCTTGTAGATCTTGAAGAGGTCGGTGACGAGAGAGTTGAAGTTGATGTACGAGTCGGCGAAGTAGTAGAAGGTCAGTTTCTTCCAATCCCTAGAGAGCCAAGGTTAGTTTGAACAAGCGGCAATCGGGGGGATCGCGGGATCGCAAAACTTACATTTGGAACTCGGCATCCAAGATTTCCATGTTGAGCCCATGCTCCTTGACCTTTTGCTGGCATACCCGCTTGGCTTTGGCCTCGTTGCCCTCTTTATCCCTGAGGGCGACAACTTCGTGCTGCTGGGCCAGGCGCTTGATGAGTTTCGGTTTGAGCTCCCCAGGATTTGGCTCCTGCACATGATGAGGGTTGGGCGGGCCCATGCCACCGACGGCGGCAGCGGCGCCACTAGAAGCAGCCATGAGTCCAGCACCGGCCCCATCTCCCGCTGCAGCCGCGTTTTGCGAGTACATCATGAGCCACTTGTACTGCTCTTCAGCATAGTGCTCCTTGAGTTCCCGAGCCGTCTGCCAGTCGACGTTATCCCTCGCGACGGTGCCTAGATCGGTACCTCGGTCGGCCTCCACAATCACTAGGTCACCGACCCTAACAGTCAGGCCCGTCCCCTCCTGGATGTAGAAGACGTCTGCTCTCGCACACTTGAACAGCACGATGTGCAGGAGTTGGTTGTGCCGAGGCTGCGTCATGCCGTACATGCCGCGATGTGGCGACAGGGATCTGTTGGGGTACGGCGCCTGGGCTGAGGGGTACGGATACTGGCCATAGGCAGACTGGGCCAGAGCCTGCTGGGTCTGCGCAAGACTGGGACCACCACCAAAGTAACTCGCAGAGACTGAACGCTAGATTAGCAAGGCTGCGGGAGCTCAGCATATGAGAACTGCTCTCTTACCTGGATTATTCGCACCGAGGCTGGACTCGTTCGTGAAGGCAGCATAGGGGTCCTGCGAGACATGGCTCTCTTGGCCAATAGTGTCATGTGAAGCGATAGAATCGCCGAGAGAGACAATCGAACCTTGACGCTGGAATACGGGTATATCCGCAAAAGAGTGCCGTCGGCTTTGCGAAATATCGCCACCGGCGTTGAACCCTTGCTGCGACTGCCATATTCCCTTCTTGACATTTTCCAGTTTCCGGTTCTCGAAAGGTGAGCGGAACGGGCCGACTCCGAACTCGCTCATTCGTCTGCCCAAGGCCCTTCTCCCCAGCATGTCAGAGCCATCGTTCGTCTCGTCGTGTTCATCGACCGCATAGTCGGACTCCTCCGGGACTGGTTCCTGAAAATACCCACCGAGACCGCTGGAGGCTCTCTGACGTAGACGTGAGCCCTGCTGAAACTGCTGCTGTTGCTGTCGAAGCAGAGCGTTCTCTCGCGTAAGCTTCTCTATTGTCGCTTCCGCGCTCTGGTGCTGGCTACCTTGCATGGATCCCGCGCTGTCATCATCGTCATCCTCATTTACCTTGCCGAGGCCCGTTCCGTCGTTAGCCATCTCACTCAGCATGCTAGGCCGAGACGGACGGTGCTGTAACCCTGAATGCGGTATGGTTCTGACCCTGGACCCCATCAGACCGGTCGGACCCATGGAGCCGGCAATCGCGTCAGCCTCCATCTGACCTACAGAGTAGGACTGTGACCGGTAGGTCTTGGGCGTTGGATGAAGTGGGATAGGGAACGGGATCTGAGAGCTAGATGCTTGATCCCGCTGTTTCGGCGACATTTGATTCGCCGAGGCATCGTTCTGGTGCAAGCCGTTACTCGAGCCCGCCATAGGCCCGGCCGTCGTCGGAGAGGGGATCACCTCGGCTAGACGCGACGTGGCGTCCTTCCTCTCGCTATTCCAGATGTTGTTGCCCCAAGGGAAAGAACTCGTACCGGTCGGTCCACGAGGAAGGCCGGCGGACGAAGCCGAAAGGGAGCCCCAAGCACCTGCTTCTCCAGAGGGTGTTGTCGGGTGGGAGGTTGTTGGAGACAAGGAACTGCTGGCGAAGGAACCCTTCCTGACGAGGTTGTTTGGTACCTGCGACGTGTCCGTGAGCCAAGAGGCACGGCGGACTGGCTTCTGCTGTTGGACTGAGGGCGCAATGGTGGCTTGGCGATGATGATCCAACTCCTCGTCCGAGCTTGCCAGTGCCTCAGAGTCCGGGGTAGACTGTCTCATATGAAGCTTGTCCAATAGAATTGCCTGGCTGCTTGGCGCAACCGCGGAAGGGAGCGTCTGTCCGGGTTTAGCGTGAGCACCGATCCGGGTACTCGCGGAACTCATGGTTGAAGATGTCTTGTCCGGGATAGGACACAGTATCTTCGCTGCCGCAAAGCGCGAGTCCACTGTTTCGTGGCGAAATACAACAGACTGAGGGAGCCCCAATTCCCCGCGGTTCGAGGCCTTCAAGGTAGCCTATGGTAATAGTGTGAGACCCCAGGACAGATAGACGCTAGAGTGACGGGGACACTCTGGTATCGGGATGTCTGCTTGGGCGCGGCTGGTCTTGACTTCTGTGAGCCGGCGTCAGCGTTGACCTCTTGGCGTAGGTACCCTGCGTGCTACTGCACCGAGGGCGACAGAATACGCTGTAACAGCAGCGCAGGCGCCGCAAACGAATTCTGAAGACTTGTGTCCTACTCTGCGTCCGCGTAACCTAGGACGAGGCCGTGCCCTCCCCACTCGGCAAGAGTTGAGGTTCGTCGGCAGACTGTCAAGGCGTTTCGAAACTTGATGTGCGGCGCTCCGCACCGAGTAAACAGTGAAGAGATACGACTTACGGGATACTACTGCAGCTTGAGTCGGAGCTTTGGCTCCCGAAGTAATGACCTGGTCTGATGCAAAAGGTCTGAAGTTATCGTGAAGCGAGGCTTGTGGCGCCAAAATGAGTCCGGTACGGCACGCATAGAAAGACGACGTCTCAGTCTCAGAGAGTGCAAGCCAGCAGGGGCCGCTCCGACTTGTGACAAAGACAGCCCTTGCTGGATACTTGGCGTTCAACAAGCGGAGAAAAAGGAGACAGGCGCAGTTGATCGTGCGCCGGTCCTTCAAATCGGTCCACGAAGCTGGGATGGCAACAAGAGCCTAGTGGGGAAGTTCTAGGTTGTTGCGCGTCGGTACTTGGGAGGAATAGGGGCGGCGGATGGTGAGAGGATGTGTCTAATCGAGGCAGGCCATTGCAGTTCCAGCACCCCAACAAGACTGCAACAAGAGGGAGGAAAAGCAGTCAGACAGACTGGAAACGATGCAAGATTTGGCGATGTTGCCGAGGAGGCGGGTCTGACTTCAACTCGGACTTTTGCGGTCTAACCAGAGGGCACCCCTCAATGTGGGCTGGCTGCAGGGCGTCAGGTTTAGGTTGGGGAAAGGAGGAAGAATTATGATGGTCTTACGCGCGAATGCGAGAGTCTGGGGAAGGAGAAGAAGAGTCTTTGTTTAATGGCAATGCTAGATGCGCCGCGGAGTGGATAAAGGTGGTATCTGGTAGTGAGAGTTGAATGAAGGTTGTACGAAGAAATGAAAGGCAGTAGGTCGAAGGCGAGAAGGCGGGGAAAAGGCTGGAGCGCGCTAGCTGCCTAGCGCTGGAACTCCTCACTGCTCCCCTTGTTGGAGGTTCTTGGAGAAGTACTGTACCTAGGTCGCCTACCACGCAACTTGGCCACGAGAACATGTGCGATTCCATTCCATGTCATGCCATGGCCGTGGCCGTGGCCGTGGCAAAACCCAAAACCAGAATATTGGAAGTCCATAGGCCTTCTCGATCTTTGTACATAATGCTGCGTGTCCACTGGCTGGTCTCATGCGCAAAGGTACCTTACACCTGCGACCTTACCTTACCTTAGACTTACGGAACCCCTCACAGGAGATCATCTGGACCTCCTTTGCCAATTGTACTGACAAGCATGCGTCTTGCGTCGCGGTCGGTCAAACTTCCACTGGTTACGGGCAATCGGTGCATAGCCTTTTCGATACCCGGGAATGAAAATCCACCAATTCCTTCAATCTGACCTGGACCTCTCTCGAGGTTGCGGTGAGCTCTGGGAACTTGGGCTTGTTCCAGAGAGGATGGGAACCAGCCCCACGTGAGCAGGCATGCGACCCTCCATGACGAAACCTGGTGTCCTAACCGGTCGAGGAAGGGTCAGGGTCCCAACACAATAGGTATCCTGAGCTCGGTCAACCGAGTTGGCACTCTCGGTGCTCTTCCTAACGTAGTTGAAGTAGATTGCGATTTGGTTGACACACGGACAGGATGAGAAGGCACTGGATGGGAGGCAAGGACTGCCGGGTACGAAGCAGATTTCTCTGGAAAAGGGGGTCCACGATGCTGGTGGCCCCCGTTGTGCCATTTGTGCAGTTATCGACTAAGGTATCTCGACGACGATATCTAAGGTACCTTATGACCTTCTTCCAACCTGACGGGAGCCCTTTGGTGTGCCCTCCTTGTCCAAGTGACGACGCTTCTTTCCCCGCTGACTGGCAGGCACTCGCAATGGAGCAATATCGTCAAACCCTCAATGAAGATGCTAGTCAGATTATGGGAGAACCCCTAATGCAGCTGGTTGGTCCCGCATTTTGTTTAGTTGACGACCCTCGAGGGGGTCGTGTTAGCGCGCAATTTGAACCCCTCCTTCTCCTTGTTTCCTCGTCGCCAACGAAAATGATCAACGGCCGCGAACATGTTCGACACTGGGCATTACGTGATCGCGGGACGTTTCCGGAAGATCTCGCCATGGGGCCGCCAGACGGAGTATTTTAAGACACCAGAAGGACCGTCCATAGAGCAGGCTGCCCGAGGATACCTTTCGCGGGGCAAGTATTTGGGCTGTTTGTTCGCCGAAGAAACTGGACCTGTCGCCACACGGTGTACTCAGCGACCTTATGATTTAGCTTGGTCGATAGCTCCCGCTTGAAATCACGGGGAAATCCTGTTGGTTGCATACAAGTTCATGATTCTGCACGTCTTTGGCGCTCCCGACGCACCTTCCCCAGCCTGCCCAGACACACCGGGGCCACACCAAGAGCGAACTAGTGCCTATTCCGGCTAGCATGTTTTGCCTCCCTTTTCCTCGGCACTTCCGTTCCCACTGCAGCCCATGTGCTGTGGTTCCGGCGCTCACCACATGCGACTTTGACATCCGATTTCGATTCTCAGTGACTGGTCCGACTTTGGATCCGTTTCATGGCTGCATCCTGTTTCCTGTCAAACTTGTGGCCGGCGATCGGTTGCGACGCCGATGCGTAGATAGATGTTTCGGCGTCAGGTCGAAAACCCCGGCCCCCTTGCAGGGCGTTTCCTCCCCGCATGTTGCCTATCTATAATGGGAAAGGAGCATGATCTTTGATTGATTTCCGGTGCACCATATGCACTCGGACAGTTCTATCAGTTCTGTAGACGATCACCATCGACGCACTGCACAAGGCCCGAAACGGTTCTGGGCATCTGCCACCTCGTTGCCCCCATCAAGTTCACCGGACCATTACACGCCGGAGGTTCGCATTCAAGCTTCTGCTCATTAGCTGCATTCAAAGGAGCCCAACCACTCTATGCCTGTCTAGTGGTCTTATGCGACGTTCTGGTGCGTGGGAGGAAGGACTGACGTTAGTCTCCGCCAAATATTCTCTAACAACCCGCGACCTGCAAATGAAGGATTCGGCACATACCTTATTAACTTGCACCGGAGATGCAGTAGTCAACCTTACCCATGGAGACAGACAACTGAGACATACAGTTGGCCGAGGGGCTGAAGAACGGCGTGCGGAGTCCAACAGCTGCAAGACGTCACGCGGCCCTCGATTCATGGCAACCATCACAGCTTCCCGTCCAGGCCTGTCCTTGTGAAGCTATATCTTGTCTCTCCACGCTAAGTTAATCTCCGTCACTCAAGCGAAAAGATGGTGTAGACTTATTAGTCTAGAGGACGGGCTGATATGACCCCAAATACGCTTTGACCAGCTGTTACGCATCCTCAATACTACTATGCTTCATCTTTACAATAACATAAAACGACTGGCCCGGGACAGACACGGCTTCGCTGGTCTGGGGACAGGATGCCGCAGGTAAGAACATGCGACTGGTAGGGCATTTGTACAGATAGAGGCGGTTATCCGGGCATGCATCGAGCATCAAAAGATGCCACCCATCTCCGACAAGCAGGCTAAAGTCGAGGCAGGGGGCCGCTTCCAATGGGGCCCACCAACAACAGGATATCCCAGATCTCGGGTGCACAGGCTATCCGCGTTATTAGTGTCTTCACCTGGATTGCAGAGCATGCGCTGATCAAGCTCTCATTATTGGCTTATTACGGTAGACACTTCCCCGCTGTCGGCATTGCTTAAGGTTCACGAAACGACTGGAGCGTGGCAAGGGGTCCCTGGGGGTTTCTTACCCCGGATTCCCAGTTGGTCTCCACCCGTCCCGACCGGCTGTCCCAAGCACGCAACAGCAACAGGGCGCCGCTTTGCGCTTGGGACCGTTTGCGCTATGAAATATGCACCGGCGATCTGTTTCCAGGAGTCTTCCCCTTCAAGAACTCCTGCTTTTATGATGCTTCAGATACTGGAGCTAACCCACTCAACAACAGAACAAGCCACTTGCCGATGCAATGTTCTGGTTGCATGATGGATCTTGGCTGCGGCAGCACCAGTGAGAGCACGACACCGACCCTGGGAATAAATATGCACAATGACTTCGTCTGCATCCCGGCACCGCGGGCTGCAGCTGTGCCGTCATCTGAATTATTGCTGGTCATCTCAAAACCAGCTAACTCTGTATATTCGGGCTGCTAACAAGACCGCAAGGCAGCGCACAAGGTGAAGCCCTGATTAACAAATCCTGAACGGCCAAGCAATTGGGTCCTAACGTGTTAAGAACATTTTGGGTCTTCGTCTGCTAGATCACTAAGTTGGCCGTAGATGCTTGAGGCTGACCTATCGCCGAACCAGCTGTATGGTCACGCAAGCTCCGTCGACAACGATCGATCCCATCTTGTTCGAAATCTGGTGGACGAGGTCAGAGCGACGTCGTCCACTCTGAATATGAAGACAACAGAAGTTCACGATTCCCACTGAAAGACATCTCGGGTTCGTAATCGCCTCGAACAACAGTATGCGGCCGTGAGAGATTTATGCAACGCCGTCTATCATGTATCCTACACTGAAAGCCCACTCTCAGCCGAGTCTTAGCCCGGAACCGAATCCAACGAACCCTTCCCCGGCGTAGTGGGCGGCACGCTGCCCTTCTGCTGCTTGAGCTTCTCCTCGAACTTCTGGAACTCCAGCATTGCAATCTCCTCCTCCTGGTCCAGCACCTGATGCACGCCCTTGACCTCCTCAATCTGTAAGAAAGCGAGTTAGCCTGAGTCCCTCACATACTAGTTGCGCGCGACGTAGGAAAGGTGTACTCACATAGTGCATTAACATGCCCTCAATCCCATTCTTCAGCGTAACCGTACTCGAATCGCACGTCCGGCACGCCCCCCTGAGCTTCAACAGGACGTACCCATTCTCAAACCCCCTAAACTCGATATCGCCCCCGTCCTCCTGGATAGCGGGCCGTATCCTCGTCTCGAGCAGCTCCTTGATCATCCCCACCACCTCGCTATCATTCTCGTTGTACGCGAGGCTATCCTCCTCGGCGCCCCCCTCGGCCCCTCCTTGCTTGCCCTCCTCGCCCTCCTTCCGCTCGACCACATTGACGATCTGCTGCCCGCTCGTGATGGCCTCGGTGATGAGCGCGAACACCTCGGGCCGGATGTGCGCCCAGTTGGCGTCGGCGGCCTTGGTGACGGTGATGAAGTCGGCGCCGTAGAAGACCGAGGTGACGCCGTCGATGGCCATGAGCTGGGAGGCGAGCGGGGAAGGGTAGGGCGGCGAGATGGTGGAGCGCGGGTTCATGTACTCGATGAAGGGCGTCGACATGCCCTCGGGCAGGACGCGGTGGTTGGGGAGGAACTTGAGCGCGTCAGCGTTGGGGGTCGTCTCGGTCTGGATAAAGATGGTGCGGCGCTGCTGGCGGTTGCCCAGCTGTGAGGACGGGCGAGACAGGCGCCATTGCGGGCGGTGCGTGTTGGCGCGGCTGTGGAAAGGCGAAGACTGGGTGGCGATGGCGGCGAGGCGCAAGGGGTTTGGTGATGGGTTCGCTGGTCGGGCGGCTTGCCTGAGTAAGCTGGCTGCCGAGGTTCTCAGAAGCTTGTTATTCGGCATTGTGTGTATGTCTAAGTTTTAAAGCTAGTTTGTGTTGTTGTAGGTAAGTTTGAGGGCCGTTGTTGAAATGTTAAAATATCTCGAAGCTACCGAGGATTGCCGCTGCTGACAAAAAGGACGTCACCTTTGGTTCCGTCACTTTTCCTGTCCCCGCTTTTAGTCCCGCAACGGGTTCGCGAAGGCGTGGCTTGGCAGAAGCCATCGAAGGTTCCTGCGATAAGCCGATAAGGCGCGTCCCAGAACTTTTTACTGGACCTGTGTGAGGTCATCCAGCTTTGCAGCTTCAAACCTTTGTGCATTTCTTTCCTTTCTTTGAGCAAGCGGGTTTGTAGTCGTTCCCTTTCAATCGCTTCATTTGCTGGCCAGTTGGTTAGGGATTACCGTAATCTCTTCGCAATTGAATTCGGCCTCCACGGCAGTCGGCAATGGATCCGCCAGAGGGATCTGACACTCGGGGATCGGACTCACCCAGCAACGGCCCCGCGACAGCACAAGCAGCAGACGCCGAGACGAGTGCTCCGCCTATATCGCAAGTTTCAAAGCTGTCCATAAACAATGCTCCTCCTACCAGTCAGAAACCCAATTCAGACGATAGGACCTCTGCAGAGTTCTCCATAACGGCACCCGTTACGGTCTTTAAGCAAGTCCCAGAGCCACCCCAAGAGGGAGCTGCCACAGCACGACAACCGGGCAAGAGCCAGAGGATATGCGGCGTCTGCGATAAAGAGCCAGGCAAATACAAATGCCCGCGGTGCGGGATGTACTAGTACGCCCCCTCTCCCTATTTCTTACCCTAAACACTGCCATCGCTAACCTTCCCCCAGCTGCTCAGTCCCCTGCTCCAAAGCCCACAAGGCCAACCATCCCCCCGACCCGCCTCCTCCCCCGCAAGCCACCCCCGCCCCCCAAATCTCCGGGACCAAGCGCCCCCACGAGCCCGAAGACCCCTACTCGGTCCTCCTCGACCACCGGTCCGACCTCGAGCGCCTCTTCGCCAAGTACCCGAACCTCGAATCCGACCTCATCCAGATCGAGCGCGCCACTCTCCCTCCGTTGGACAGCTTCCCCCCTGCTGCTGGCGGACTGCCCACCAGGTATCAGCCTCCCCAGCAGCACCAGCGGCAGCAAGAGCCGTGGACCAGACAGGTGGGACTGAAGAAGGGAGCGGCGGCGCTGAAGAAGGCGAGGATGGATCCGAGTGAGGACGGGGATGCGGTGCGGGAGTACTGCGAGCTGGTGCTGCATTTGCTCTCTACATCTAGGCAGCGGAGAGAGAGTGAGGCGCTGGATGTGGTGAGGAGAGAGACGGTTGATGAGGAACGGGGGGTCATTAAGAGGTTGATCAAGATGGAGGAGGAGTAAGAACCGCGGTAAGGATGGATGAGAGGGGTGTTGTGTCGTTGCACTGGAGTTGGGGTATGGTCGCATTTGCATTGCTTGGTGTTGGGGAGTATATGTACGATATCTGTCGTCTTGAGGGATACATGTCGGGGTCTGTTCTTGAGTACCATGTACGATGAGGAGTTCATAACAGGCAGCAGCCATGCGGAGGCTTGCTATTATGTCGAATATCATTGGAGGCGTTAGCCTAAACCATTACAAACATTATCATTAGACTTTAACGTTACAGGTGACCCAGGTCATCAACCCAGGGAACCGCAGTCAGCCCCCATCATTGCCGCTTGAACTTGGCAAAGAACCCCCCTCTGGGTGACCTCGACTCCTTGGGCGACTTGGGCGACATGGGCGCCTCCGCTATCTGCGGTATATCGCCTTTCTCCTTGCCTCCGCTCCCCAGCCTGCCGCGCAGGGTCCATATCGAGTCCGCCTTCCTGAGCAGCGGCGAGAGCAAAGGCTTATTATGTCTATGCGCCGGTGCACTAGCCGCAGTCGTTTCTGCCGCAGCGGCAACGTCGGCGGCGGCGGCGGCGGCGGCCCTCTGCTCGTCACTCTGTGTCCAGTCGACCCTATGCTCGTCCGCGTTCGTCGGGTCCGGATCATCAATCGGCGCCGCCGCGCCCTCCTCCAACACATCCGCTAACGAGGTCCGCTCCACCAGCACCATCGACAGCCGATTGTCCTCCGCCGACCTGCCGAGAATGTCCCCAGTGCTGTTCCGGCGGTGCTGGTGATCCGCGGGCGCGCGGGGTTTCAGGCGCGCCAGCTCGGCGTGGAAGGTGTGCTGCTGGTACTGCGGCGCGGTGTGGAACTCTTCCGCCCTCTCCTCCCCGGCCCCCAGGAGGTGCGCGGGCTGCGCGGGCTCGTCGGGGATGTTGGACCGCCAGTGGTCGACCCGTTCGCGGTCCTTGAGGAGCTTCTCGATGGGGCTGACGGGCTGCTCCTCGATGACCGCTGCGCGGAGGGAGGACGAGTGCGCTGCCGCGCCGGCGGCCAGGTGGAGCCTGAGGGCTTGCTTGGAGAGCTTGTGGGTCAGGATGTTGCTCGTGTTGTTGTCGCGCATGGTGTCGACTGTTGTTGTCCGCTGGAACTGCTTGGCTGCTTCTTGCGGGACGTGGTGGTAGCTGGTCGATTGCGCCTGCTCCGGCGCATCCTTGGCCGGGCTGGGCTTGGGCTCTTTCCGTGGGTTACTCAGCTTGGAGGACTTTTGCCTCTTTAACTCTCCGCTCGATGTAGATCCCGTGGGCTTGAGGGATGTCTGTTTGGAGCAATGTGACGTCGCTACCTCACGCGTTGCCTCCTTCGACCTCCTCTCGGCTGCCTCCTTGCCGTGGTGCCGAATATTCCATGGCCGTGGTTCCGTCGGCTTTGCGACTTCGCCAGTCCTTCCCTTCGTCCGCTCTGCATTTGCTTTTTGGTCGGCAAGCACGATGTACAACCGCCGGGTCAGCTCCTCCGGGTCAAAGTGCCCCTGGTGTTGTTGCCGCGGCCTGGGCCGTGATGGCTTAGCCTGAGTGCGGACAGGGTTGTGCTCGCGAGACAAGCCCATTCTGAGTTGGGAGCCCATCTGGAGGCGGATGGGGAATGCCCTGTGTTATGAACGAGTGGATGAGGGGGGTCCTAGAAACAACCCTGCCTGACAAGAAGAACACAGGTGCACAAGGTGGATGCCGTGACCCTTTTATAAAGAGCGACGGACCATATCGTGGAGCCACCCCAGTTGAGTAGTTGATCGTTCGATCCGAATAAGCTCCCGACTACAACGACTTAAAGCTAAATGGTTGCTTGGCGCAGGAACCCCTTCCGGTAGGAGCCTTATTTTGGGTATTTCCACGGCCCCCTTCTGTCCAGAAATGAATGTCCCTTGCAAAAATTTGAGCGGCAAACGAGAATCTCGGATCCGAAGGCGTCTGAAGAAAGCGCCAACAAAGGGTATTTTGCAGGACGCCAGCGAGGCGCGCTTGTGTGTGCGTAGAGGTATTTGAAGTGCGACGGTTCCAGATTTTCAGACTTTTCCAGGCACAGGGAAAGGCAGAACAGGTTGCGGTTACACGTGTAGTTTCTAGGGTTGTAGTAGTGTAGTTATAGAACCGGCGCCGCTATTTCGGACCCTTGCCCAAAGTGTCCTCATGCACTCAAGCCCGTTGTCGTCGACCTCGGGAACGCAGGGGGCTCGATGCGACCTTGGACTGGACACGCGACCTGTGCCATGGGGAAGTTTATCCACCCGGTACCGGTATGCGCCAGGGTTTTGCGCCGTGACTTGTTCCTTCCGCCCACTCTCCGTAATGGCAGCGATGTAACCCGGGACCGAATGATGTGTTATGACAGGACAAGGAAATGCCATGAAGCGGTCAAGAATAGATGCGGAAAGGCACGTGGACGGCTTGAGAACAATGACTCCCGAGAGAAAAGCCCTCGGCTCAAATAAAGGGAGCTATGGACGAGAGCAGCGGCGGGACATAGTCTAGCGCGCCAGAAAGACTCCATTACGTAGCGGAACTGCAAGTTCGGCGGAAAGCAATTTGCTCTGATGGGACTGTCTCACCTACTCGAGTCAACTCTCCCCAGGGTCCGGAGGAACCTCAGGAATGGTCGGGAGGGTCGGTCCGGGTCATTTGACGGAGCCAGTTCCATTCTCATTCAGGTGCGCGAACGCTTTGAGCAGTGGAGTGCGCAGTTCCGTATTAAGCACAAAGTCTGACCCATCATCAAGGCCTGTTGCTACTTTCGATTATGCCCAGCCCTGGGCACCACGTTAGAGGGCTGCGATTGACGAGCTCCAAAGCCTGTGTTTATGAAGGCCGCAGCAGGTACCCGGGGAACGGACAGACAACCGCGGTGGCCGGCAGGGAGAAGACTGACGGTGTGGATCCTTTCTCCCTCATGGGATCTGATCTCCGCCCCGTTTCTAGTCTTTGCCAGTTGTTGGTCCAGATTCTTATTCAGGTACGATTCCGTAGACGGCGCTTTTGTTTGCACGTGTCCATGTGCTGCGGTCGAAACGCTGGGAGAGACTTCTCGCTCGTCAGTCTTCACAGTGGTCGGGTGCGTTAGGCTCCTGTTGGTCCTATGACACGCAATTGGCTCGCTGTGATCTGGGGTAAAGCCGGCAAGCAACGCCAGTCCGGGATTGGTCTCTTGGCGGAACGATCTGTGTGCCACCGCCATGTCATGCATGTGGTTTAAACGGCAAGCTTCGGTGTCGGGCAGCACCTGAGTAAATGACGGCTCGCTCTCCGCTTGTTGAGCACCTCCGTAGGCACGGCCAAATAAATCATATTGAGAAAGCAGCAACAAGTCAGGTCGCGATAATCTGCCCGTCTGGTTGGACGCCACGCGTCAGTCTCGCCGCGACTCCTAGTTGGGCGCCTGCAGTATAGTGCTTGCCCAGCCGAAGCCTGTGAGGTAGTTGATTGTACATGGTCTAAGTGTAGCATTATTCCTGGAGTGCTGTGTCTAGAAATGTCCGACAATCGATGTTCTGCAAGAGACAAATATTGTCAGCGATGCGCTGCATCGTGGGTCAAGGCGTGCGGGGGTTTGAACTGTGTCACCGGTCCATACCTAGTGTAGTCTGATCATCGCATTCCGCAAAGTGACTCCCAGACTTCGTAAAGCTAGGTTGTTGAGAAGCCCTCGCCCGTGTACTAAATACATTGAGGGGGGGGTCCCGGTAGTGGCTGCCGGTGAGAAGAATTCCCAGGAGTGAGTACCGTGAGTGAAGACATCAACGCCGGAGACCATGAAGAATGAGCAGCTCGTCGAAGTTAGTAAGCAAT
>Ga0209127_100267_pt1 | contig 18441 bp, 10 predicted proteins | sample LakSupMetagenome_FD_187469 | JGI IMG/M metagenome (GOLD analysis project Ga0209127, IMG submission 187469) | Freshwater microbial communities from Lake Superior, Canada - Sta WM archaea (SPAdes) (version 2) | ecosystem: Environmental > Aquatic > Freshwater > Lake | place: Lake Superior, Canada...
GGAATCCTCACGTCATAAGGCGCCGCTTAGACTTGTTTCAATACGTAGACTCGTTGCCCATTACCTTACTCTATTGAGCGTCTCCCCTCCTCTTCGCCAGGCACCATCTATGCGACACAGACCATACTGCACACTTAGGGCAGTTCATGGTTAGTCGGGACTCACTATAAACAGCATAACCACCTGATAAGCCCTCCCGTCATGGTAGGTCGGTCTCAGAACTCCGAAGCACATGTGTGCTAAATACACGGAACAGAAAAGAAGCAGAAAGAAATCGCGAACCTGTTATTCTCCTCAACACAAAGCTCATCCGTGGGTAATGTGACCCATCATGCCATTGCAATTCCATGCCGACCCGACGCCTCCTTAGACCAACCTGATTCCGTAGACCTTCCGGTAGACCTTCCCTTCTTCCCAGAGATCATGCATCCCTCAACGTTCAAATCTATACCAGCTGTGCTCCCTGCCACGTACCACCTTCACATCCACCAAGCCACGCCTAGAACCAAGCATCTACCAGAAACTGCACCACCCGATGTAATGCTGGCACAAGTTCTCGAGCTTGGTCGCCTCGATGATCAGCTTGTTAACCTGCTCGACGACGGGTAGCTCCTCGTCCTTCTTAAAGTCGCGGCCGTTCAGCTTCTGCTCCACGCGGTTTAGCACCTCGAGCGCCCTCTCGTTCTGCACCTCGGTGTCCTGCTGCTGCTGCTCGGCGCCGCCGTTAACGACGACCGCGGCGGCGGCGGCCGGGGCGATGGCCGACGAGTTGGTCCGGGCTCGGGCGCGGGTTCCGGGCGGAGCGCCCACCTCGGGAGCACCGCCGTGCTGGGCCTGCGCGGCCAGGAACTCGGTGGGCGGGATCTCCGAGTCGAGGATCGACTGGCGGCGGGCGCGTCCGGCTTGGGCGCCTGCGAGGACCTGGGCGTTGTCGGCCGGGAAGTTGGGGCCTCCGCCGGGACTAGCGGCGTGGGTGAGGCGCCAGTTCAGGAGGGGATCGTGGACGAACTGCCCGACGTGTTAGCAATGTGCATACATGACTGTAACCAGCCACTACTGACGAAAGGAAAGAACTCACAGCTTCCAGAACGGCCATAACGCTCTCCTTGTTGTCCCGGATGACCCTCATGACCTGCTCGCACGTGATGCGGAAGCTGCCCTCTATGTTGGACACCTCCATGGCGTAGGTGAGCATGCGCGTGAGGCGAAAGGGCACGCGCTCGGGGTACTTCTCGCGCTTCATGGCCACCTCGAAGCAGTCGCCAAAGTCGATGTGGATGATCTTGCCCGTGATGCGGTCCAGCATCAGGTTGGACGGGTGGCGGTCGCCCAGGCCGAGGATGTAGCCGACCATGGACATGACGCCGAGCGAGCGCGTGTAGTTGGTCCGGCGGTCCAGCCAGGCCTCGGAGCTCTTGCTCTTGAGCCACAGCACGCGGTACAGGTCCTGGCCCGTCGTGTTGTCCAGCGCGTAACCGAACACCTCGACCTTCTGCATCAGCGTCAGGTTGTCGTAGTCGGGCGCCATCTGGAGCATGATGCGGTGCTCGATGTTGAGCAGGATCTTGCGGCTCTCGCGGTAGTCCCGGATCAGCGAGTGGACCGTGTCGCTGTTGGGCACCCACCCCAGGAGACCGGAGTTCTGCGACAGCGGGATGGCCGGATACCGCTGGATGTTGAGGTGCCTCTTGTAGCACTCGGAGTCGTTGGCCAGCAGGGTGTTGCACAGCCCGAACAGCTGCATCACACGCTCGTCCTGGCGGATGTCCTCGTGGCCCTTGAGGAGGAACGTGTAGGCGACGCCGTCGCTGCCGGTAACGTCCAGTTTGCGGGGCCGTTGTTTCGAGCTGATAACGGTGAAGTTGCCGTCGAAGGACATTATCCGCACAACCTCCTGGCCACTGCGGTACGTTCCGGGCACGGCGAGCTCCAGGTCCCTGGCGGCGAGCAGCTTGGGCGAGCAGTAGGTCAGCTCCAGGCTGGTCATCTGCGGCAGCTGGCGACTGATGCGGCGGAACACCTGGTAGTAGAGGTCCCAAGCCTGGTTCAAGTCCGTAACGTCCTGGCTGATCTCGTACTGCCGGCACCAGTCGCGAGCCTCGGAGAGGTCACGGCCAAAAGTCTGCGCGAAGGAGATCTCCCTCAGCGTCTCCGGGCCCTTATCGAGGAGCTCGTGAAGGGGCTCGAGCACCTGGATCATGCCATCGATGTTGTGGTCGCCAAAGTACAGCCGGGAAGCCTCCTCCAAGCCCTCATGCCACAGCTCATGCCAGAGCACAGCAACGCGGATGAGCTCGTGACTAACGACGTCGGCCTGTTCGACCAACTTGGCGCTGTGCTGACGCATGCTGTCCATGATCTGGGAAGCGGCCCGGGATCGCCGGCTGTTGGGCCACGACTTCATCGCTACCGTAAGGGGGTAGACAAGTGCTTGCGGGTGGGCTCTACCGACATCCGCCAGGAGATTGTGCACCGACTGCTGGACTCGCTTGTTTGACTGGCTGATGCGGGCAATGAGCTGCGGGATCACCTCGAGCCACGTGTCGACGCTGACGCGCGTGAACCCTTCGGTTACCACGGCATGGACCTCGGGCGACCCGCCAAAGTCGAGCCACAGACTGCAGAGCCGGAGCGTGTCCTGCAGCGAGCTGCCGGCCGACAGCGCGATGGACTCGAAGAATCCGCGGATGGCCGGGACGATGTGCTCGAGAATGACGGCCTGGTTGGCGCGCGCGACGTGGCTGTTCGGGTCCTTGGGACACAGGATCTGCACGACTTGGAAGTTGGCCAGGGCCCAGGAATGCCAGGCCTTGTACCACTTGGGGTTGTACTGGGTGGCCTTGGCATAGCAGTGGAGGATGTCGTCGACGTGGTTGTACTGCCAGTCGTCCTTGTTAAGGGCAACCATCCACTCTCCCTGCCGCAGGTAGCACTTGGCAAGCAACGTCGTCTGCTCGACCAGCGTTTTCTGTGCCTGCGGGTGCACCAGGCTCGGGTCTACATGCGCGAAGCCGTAGTCTCCGTTGCCGTCCATCATATTGGGCGCGTGGTTGGTGAGCTGGTGGCGTGTGTTCTCCAGACGCAGGGCGGCCTCCTCGGTGAACATGCGCAGACAGTACAGCGTCTTCTCCGGCACCTTGGCCTCCTTGCCCGCGGGGCTCAAGCCGAGATGCCACTGGTACTTCAGGATGGAGTACAGGACCTGCGGCGCCACCCTCTCCGGCCGAGGCACCTTGTCGTGCCAGAAGGGGATTGCCGCGTCCAGAGGGGCGTCGGTGTTACCGACGAGCAGCCTCAACGACTTCTCTGCCAGGCCCATGCGCCCAGCCTTGCGGCAGAGGTTGGCGAACTTGGTCCACATGTGCATGTTGTCGAGCGGTGTCAGGACAATCGAACGCAACCTAAGCATTCGCTGCCAAACCTCGACATTGCCCTGGCAGCCCTTGAGCCTCGTCTCCCAGGTCCGGCGCATGGTGGCCTGCTTCCTCTCGTCGCACTGCTTGTAGACAATGAGCTCCTCCAGCTCCGCCAGCATCTGCACCCTGACGATGACCTGATAAGCCCTCGCATAGGATTCGCTGACGAGCGCGCTAAGCTCCGTGTCGAGGCCCTCCCGGGCCTGCTCGATGCACGCCATTGCCTCGCGGAACTGGTTGCGGTGCAGCGCCAGGATGGCTCCGAAGAACGACCGGTCGGGGGAGAACCGCTTCATCGACTGAAGGTACTGGTCCATCTGATCCCACTTAGAGAGACCCCAGGCAGCCGTCGTGGCCAGCGGCGCAATACGGCGCTGCACCTCGGACGACGAGTTGTTCCACGTCACCGTCGCCAGCTGCGCGAGGGCGTCGTACTCTCCGAGAGCGTTCAGGCAGCGCATCTTGCCCATGACAATCTCAATGGGTACCGCCTGGTCGTCGGGTATCTCGTCTGCACGCTTGTTGTAGAACTGCAGCGCTTCGTCCCACCGTTCCAGCTTCTCGAACCACGTCTCGCGGAGCTGGATCCCGTCCTTATAGAGCTGCGCCTTCCGCAAGATGCCGATGGCCGCATCCGACTGCTGCAGCTGGTTGTTGATGACGATGAGAGCCTCGACGGCCTGCCCGCTCTGGTCTTGCAGGAACTCGAGCTCCTTGTAGTGCAGCGCCTTCGCGTAGGCATGGCACCTAGCCGCCTCGCGCCCGAGCACCCGGATGTCGATGGGCAGAGCCTTGTCATCGTGTTCCATAAACTCCGCCAGGTTCAGCAGCTGGCCAAGCAGATCCGGGGGCACGTTCTCCGACTTGATGGTGTTCTCGATGTTGGTGATGAGCTCCTCCTGGAACTGCTCATACAGCTCGCTCCAGCACGACACAAAGGCCGAGTTGAACAGCTCGCGCGCCAGCGGTTGGTAGTTGCTTGCGAGGATAGCGCACGCCCTCAACGCATGGTGCGGCGACTCCGTGAGCAGCGTGGTGCTGAACTTGCGGAACCACTCGTGCCAATCGTCCTTGGTCGACTTGCCCTTGGTCTCCCACGCCTGCTTGAGATGCATCGGGTTCATCTCGAGCTTCTTGGACGTGATCTCGGTGAAGGCGACATCATCCACCTGGTCGACAAACCTGGTCGACTCTGACAGGTCTTGCGGGAGGACCTCGCCCTTCTGGAGCTTGGCGACAAGCAATTCGTAGTTGGGATGCTGGATCTGGTAGCGGGCGAGCACGTTGTTGACCGTGTGCATGAAGTGCAGGTAGTCCCGCCCGAGCTGTTGGATCAGAGCACACAGAGTGTCGAGGGCAGCCAGACGGAGGCTCGGCTCGCCACTCGCAAGCACACGCGTCAAGGGATGGATGATCTTAGCTGCGTAGTCGTTGAGGTTGACCATGCGCGAGATCTTGCCGATTGTCTCGATTGCCGACTTGCGGAGGAACAGAGGCTGGCCCTGCTTCTCAAAGGTCCGCACGATGACGGGGATGATGAGGTGCATGTACTCCTCGCTGCTGGACCCGAAGACGAGGAAGGCGTGCAGTACCTTTTCCGAAGGTTGCCGCTTCGTGCTCACATCCTTCTCGAGGACACCGAGCATCAAGGGCAGCAGACCCGCCAGGAACACCTTGAACTCACCCTCCAGCGACCGTGCGACTGCCTCAACTAGGGACAGGATGGTGGACTGCAGGGACGACGTCTTGTTCCAGTACTCTTGGGACTCGAGCGACTGCGTCTTGATCCAGTACTCCTGCATGATCTCGATGATGTCCGGGAGGTAGTTGCGGATATGCTGACGCACAATGCTGACCAGGCCGGCAAGCTGATTGAAGTAGGACTCGAGGCGCGTCGACGTCGTGGATCGGATAACCGCGAGGAAAGCCGGGATGATGCGGTCGAGGAAGGAGACGCACTCCAGCCCGAGGGTGCGAAAGATGACCATGATGGCATCGACGACGGCGCCGTGCCACTGGACGAGCGACTGGTCTCGGAGGATGTGGAGGAGAGCGTTGATGACAACGGTCGGGTAGTACTCCTTGCTGGAGGGTGTCATGCCCGTCATCATTAGCGAGATGTCGGTCATCTGCTGCGCCGACTCGTTCCGCCGCTGGACGCTGGGGTCCCGTTCTTCGACCTGCTGTTGAGACTGTTTAGTATCGATGATTGCGCCAGTCGGGGCAGAAGCAAGACCGTCAACGTGGGACGGAAGGGTGCGCTTCTCAAAGAAGAGGTGGTCAGGGGTAATGAGATTCTCTCGAAGTACCTGGTACTTGTACGGATCCAGCGCGCCCAGGATACCCATGAGCTTGATGGTCTCCCGCCTAAGGGAACCATGCTGGCCTTCGGTGCGGATGATTCCTTGCAGCAGCTCGAGGAGCTGCGGATAGTCGAGGTATGGTTGGATGACATATCCCGCATTGCTGGCGAGCTGTCCGAGAGTGTGGAGCGCCGCCTGACGTTTCAGGACCGAGCTCTGGTCTTGGAGAGCGTCAATGATGATGGGCATCAGCCTGTCTTTGTACGGGAGCATGTCCTCGCCGCCGACTGTGCACAGCTCGCCAATGGCCCCGAGGACGGTGGCGGCTACAGTAGGCGACGAATCGCTGGCCTTTGGCAGGAGAACCGACACCATCGGCTCGACATATGGTTTGATGAGATCATGGGCGTTCTGGACCAGGAGGCTGAGCAACTTTGCGCTCTCCTCCTTGGACCTCGCCACGTCGGAGAACTCGAGCTCGGTCAGCATCTGGATCAGTATCTTGCGGAGTGAGGGGATGATGTAGGCCGGATTTAGCCGGGCTAGGCGTCCGACGATGGCTACGGCTACCTCCCTGATGGCAAATTGCTCGTCGTTGAGGGCGAAGAACAGGGTTCGGATGTTCTCGGACTTAGCGAGATGCCTGTCGAACCGTTCGTCAAGGGCTGCGAGCACCGTCCGCCGGATCTTGGGCTCGGGGTCGGACACACCGACCGTGAGCAGCTTCTCGATGACGTCGGCGACGACCTGGAGGGCGTGGTAGCTTGACTGGTTGACGATGGGGTCCCGCACATAGAGTTGACAGCATGTCAGCGCAGCAGCTTCCCGAATCTCGGGGTCGTCGTCCTCGACGTATTTGATAGCTACGTCTCGGACGAACTCATTAAGAACGTGGCCTGCAATACCCTGTCAGTGGACAGTTACTTCACGCGGTGGCAAGTCCCATAGTCGGCAGGAACCAGCTTACCTGAGAAGTCGAAGCTGCCAAGCGTGTTGAGTGCGAGCTTCACTTCCTTCTTGCGTTGCTCGTACACCTGCGGATCCTTTGGATCCTTGGCGATGATGGGCACAGAAGTCAGCGTGTTGGATTGTGGCGCGCCGAGGGGCCGGAATGGTTCGCCGCAGAGCACCTTGCTCAACATGTCCAGCAGGCGTTCCTGGATGGCGGCCTTGACCGGGGGGATGTAGAAGGCCATGTCCACGAGCGCTTGGGTCAGCTTCTCGGTCAGCTCGCAGGCGAAGATGGGGTCTAGCAGCGCCTCCATGTACTTGCTCAGCGTCTGTCCCACGGCAACGGCCAGGCGGCTTATGCAGTCGAAGACGGGGTCGACGGAGCCGCGTTTGCGCGACTGCACACTGAGGCCCTCGCGCACATGTATCAAGACACTATCGAGATACGGGGCAATGGCGCTCTTGACGGAGTTTGCAATGTTTCCGATGGCCAGAAACGCATCGTTGCGCTCGTCCTTCCGCTTCAGCATGCCGGACAGGTACACCATGAACTTGTGCAGCCAGGTCGACGCGAACTCGGTGGGCGAGTAGTTGGCGAGGTCAGGAATCAGGAGGACGATGGTCTTCCGGATGGCCGGGTCGCGATGGTCCTTGTGGCGGTAGACAATCTCGCAGGCCTCCTGGTAGTGGTCCTGCATGTACATGCCGCCCTGCTCAAGGAGCTCCTTGAGGACGAGTAGAGACGCGTGTATCATCTCGTTGCTGGGCGTCTTAAGCCCTCGCACCGCCTCGTGGAACATCTTGTCCATCCACTCCTGCTTCAGGTCTTGGTCGCGGTCCCGGATGATCTTAAAACAGGCACTAACTGTTTCACTAGACGTGGCGCGGATAAGATGGCGCTGGTCCCGCAGACCGACCCATATCTGGTCGAAGATGAGGTTGACGTAGGCGTACATGAGCGTCGGGGCGTTCCTCGCGAGCTCCCGGAGGATGAGCACGGCGCTGTACCGCCTCTCCTCGACGCGCTCCGACTGGAGCCACTCCAGGGCCGTCTTGACCTCGGACTCGACCAGCTCCGAGATGAGCGAGCCGCCCGGCTTGCACAGCTTCCCCAGCACCATGGCAGCCGGTTGCATGGGGTTCAGGTCCTTGCCGCGGAGGATCATCTTGAGGTTGGAGGCGAAGCGGGTGTATTTGATGGCCATGTCGATGCCTTCAAAGTCGACGAGGGAGTCGAGGATGTAGACCGCACCCATGCGGTCGTACGAGTCGTTGCCATGGGCGATGAGGGCGATGATCTTGCTGTTGACCATGTTATAGAAGGCCAGAAACTGCTCTGGTGTCATCTCTGTACGACACACGGAACCAAACGGTCAGTACGCGTCGTCCAACAGGAGGGCGGAAGGATGAGGGAGCTCAGCCTACCCTGCTTGACCGTGGCGACCAGCTCTCGCACCTGCCAGGCGGCGCGCTTCCTCTGTTCCTCCGGGATGGTCTTGTTCTTGGCCTCTTTCACGCAGAGCTCCAGCGAATGGAGCGCCGCTTGAAGGGGTGCCCCATCTGGGAGCGACGCCATGGTGGCCCGCTGCACCGAGGCGCGTAGCAGTTGGTTACCTATCCTCAAACGGCTTCGGTCAGCGCAGCGGGTGGTTCAGCCGGCCCATAATCGACAATCCAGCGCCCGTCCAAGCTCGAAGAGGTGGTAGCCGGGCAACGGTAGGGTTCTTTTGTTTGACGAGAGCGGTTATAATGCCGGGTACGGGTTGTTGATGTTCTTGAAAAGAGGAGGAGGAGGAGGCTGTCGTCGTCAATGGGACAAGGTTCAGAGTAGGAATGTCCACACTGAGCTGGTTTCGGTTGATCGCAATCCAACTTGAGAAGCTCCGCAGTATTCCCAAAGAGAAGGGTATCTGTGGTTCTCGAAATGGCTGGAAAAGCCTCCCCAAACCTTACAAGGGGATGCTTTTGTCTGCCGGTGAAGTCGAGAACCCACTCAAGGCTCGTGATTCTTGACAGATACAACTCTCCAGTCGTCGAAGGTTAAGCTGCTCCGTCATTCAGTGAAGTTGAACTCAACGCCGACCGGTGGGCCACTGTTTGTGGCCCGAGCTCCCATATCGGATAGTCAGCTGGCTTATCGAATGCCGACGTTTATCCGGTAGGACGCGGCTAGACTCTTTGGAGATCAAGATAGTGGCGGGGAACCTGGACTGTGACTTTGCCATCTTAGCACCTTGTGCGAATCGTCGACAACGAGAAACTACAACAAGAGGGACGTCCTGGACCATCGAATCACAAAACACCTCCATTCCCTTACTACGGAACTCTTCAGCGACAAGCATGGGTAACGACGGCGGCTCCATCCCAACCCGGCGCGAGCTGGTCAAGTCGGCATCCCGTGCGCCCACCGTCAGCGAGATGAAGGCCACGGCCCTCGAGTCCCTTGCCCACGCATGGACACACGATCCCCTGACATCCGATACCCTAGACATGGACAACATCGTGTCCGACTGGCGAGGGCGTCTCTATAACTACGAGACCATACTGAAGAACCTGATGCCCAGCAGCGACGACGACGGCGGCGACGGCCAGACACCGCCCACGCTCGTCAACACGGCCAACGGGGAGTGGCGCGAGCTTACCTTCGCTTCGACGGGCATCAAGTCTCTTCGAGACGTGGTGAAGCTCAAGTTCAAGCGGTACAAGCCGGCTGGCGAGAAGGAGATCCTGGCTTGCCCCATGACGCTGAAGGAACTGGGACCTGCGACGAAGGCCGTGTACTTGGCGCCCTGCGGTCATGTCTTCGCCGAGGTTGCTGTCAAGACGATACAAGAGGATATCTGCCCCGAGTGCGGCGAGAAGTTCAAGGTGGACGACGTGGTGCCGATACTGCCGACCGAAAAGGCCGAGGTGGAGCGCCTGGTCAAGAGGATCGAGTCGCTGCGAGAGGGCGGGCTGACGCACAGTCTGAAGAAGGACAAGAGCCAGGGGAAGAAGAAGCGGAAAGCGGAGGATGGAGCTAATGGGTCGACCGAGAGCAAGAAGACGAAGAAGGACGCAGATGCGAGGAGTCGGAAGACAGAACACGGCAAGACGGGCAAGGAAGCCATCGCCAGCAGAGTCAGCGGTATCAATAACCCCATGACGGCGTCTCTGACGGCAAAGGTGCTGGCAGAGCAGGAAGAGCACAACAAGAGGAGGAAGCTGGCTGCTGCGAGGTAACAGGCAGAGAGGAGCTGCTGAACATGTACGATAGGAACCGCTGACACTTGTAAGCGTCAGTGGAATGAACATGATACCCAGTCAAATGACGAATGTTGATTTCAGTTAATGTTTTCTTGTCCCACTGCTTGGAGAGGGAGACCCAATGGTTGGTTGGGTCTGCATATTTGGATTGCGCCCGCCTACGAAATCAAGATATGGCATCATCTTACAGCTCATCTTTCGTCCTGACACCGGGCTCGTGAACATCCTCGCAAGCAGCCGGCGTGCCCACCTCCATCCTATACACGCACTTCTCAGACTCGGACACGCGCCACAGCTCGTCCGTCTCGGCGCACGCCAGCCACACATCCGTCCTCCTGTTGGGGCCGTTCCAGCAGCCCTGGCCGTTCTCGTAGCGGAGCACCGTCCGGAGGCCCTTTCCGAGACCCTTGCCGTCGGGCCGCTCCTCCTCGTCGGCCACCTCGGTGTCGATGCGGACAAAGTTGCCCATGTTTGTGTTCCCGTGCCCCTTCTTGCTCTTCTGCGTCGTCTTGTCCAGCCAGCAAAGCTCGTACTCGTACTCGCCGCTGTCGGTGCTGACGCACTTCCCCTGCATGGCGCGGAAGATGTCGTCGGTGCCGTAGTCCTTCTCCAAGTCCTTCTGCTGCTGATCGAGCTGCGACTGCTTCGAGGTCACCTCGTCGGCCGCAGACTGGTAGGCCTCGCGGGCGGCGGTGACGAGCCGGGACTCGCTGCCGCTCTTGGGGTTGTCGGCGAGGATGCCGTTCTCGATGAGCCAGATCCGGGCCAGGTTCAGCTTGCTGTGGACGTAGTCGCGGACGAAGCTTGGTAGGTATGCCTCGAGGTTGTAGACTTCTTGTGGTCAGCAAGCAGTCATGTATGCGCAGATGCATTGGAGTTGCAGATAACTTACGGATATCAGCATCACTGGCCTGCTCCCCTTCAAACTCCCTCCAGTTAATGCCCGACTCCTCGCCGTCTTCCTTGAGCACCTCGAGGATGTCATTGTCCGACCGCTTGGACTTCCTCTCGGTGGCCATCTTGGCCGAGTAGTCGTCCCAAGCTTTGACAGCAGCCTTGACTCCCTCGTCGTTGAAGTTGGGGTTGTATTCCTCCCTGAAGCTCCTGAGGATCAGCTCGAGCTCCTCCACCCTGTCCTGGAGATCGTCCCGCTGGTCCAAGACGTCGTCCAGCGTCTCGCGCAGCTCCTTGACGCGTTCCTTGGCCAGGCCGAGGAGGATGCCCAGCTTGCCGCCTTCTCCGTCGGCCTTCACAACTTTGCCCCGTTCCTGTCTCTCGACATCCTCCAGTTTCTTCTGCAACTCGTCGCGCTTGAACTCGAGCCCCTGGATCTCCTCCTTCAGCTTGGCGACCTTGGCAACCACCTGGCGCCGCAGCTCGCGGGACTCCTTGGCCATGGTCCGACGGCGCTTAGCCGCCCGTTCCTTAGCATGCCTCTTCTCTTCCTCGACGCGCCTCCACTCCTTGCCAATCGGGCCGCAACGGTTTTGGCACTTGACGCCTCCGACGTGGGCAAACTCGTCGCTGCCGTCGCAGCAGAGGTCGTAATCGCAGGCGCCGTCATTGACGTACATGAAGGGAATGTAGCTGCCTATGTGTCCTTCGTTGGAGCACCAGAACCCGGGCAGGACGTTGGTTGTGTTGGTGGTGCCGCTTAGAGACGAGGGAAGGGGTTGCTCCGGCGAGAGCGGGTCGAGGAATGCGCAGGCTGCGGTGCCTGGTTCGTCTGAGCCATCCGGGCAGTCGCAGGAGTTGTCGTTGATCTGCGAGGCGCGAAGGCTTATGGACGGGTGGCCGATACAGGAGAAGGTGTCCTTCCCTTGGTAGAACTGGACAACTGCATGATAGGAGGTACGTCATCGGTCAGTATCATTCCAATCCTCAACCGATCAGCCGAGCCTCAGCCCAGAGTCAAAGAATTAGAGAGCAAGGGGGTGCACACAACAAGGGCGACCATTGACAGGTGCCCAGCTGACTTCTAGAAGAAATGGTGGTGCTGTTGGGCTGGACTTACACTCAGGACCAACTCCTCGAGGCAAACTGGCCGCATTCACCAAGCTCGTGCAAGCAACACTGCTCAAGAGCCCGAGGGCTGTTGTTTGCCTCATTGTGGTTATCGGCTTCTAGGGGACATCAAGCCACTCGGAACAATTGCTGGCACTTGGTACTTTTTGGGGTAGAGATAAAGAGTGACAGAAGGAAAGCGAGACAGTGCTGGAGAGCTTCACTGGCTGGTGGTCCCTGCCGCATTGTGGACAAGCTCAGATGGAGCTTGAAACAGGCCAGCTGGTCGCTAAGAGACGGTCACGTGCCTGCGGCGGTAGAACTCCGGATGAGAGGCTATCCATGTACCCCGCCATCTCGAACGGGAGAGCTCCAAAGTTTTTGGCGCGTGAAAGGGCCCAAAGCCATTAACGACGACTGTGTTTCTTCACACGACAACTAGCCGCAGGCATGGCACCGCCAATGGCAGGGGACGATCCCCTCGCTGAGATGGGTAGAGTTGTCACTACCACAATAAGCATCCTGTCTCAGCTCGAAACAGCAGTGTCCAAGCTCGGCTCCGACAGCAACGCGTCGTCAAGCACCGATACAGTTCCTCCCCTAGACCCGACCGTCGATGCCCTCGCCGTCGCCCGCGATTCAGCAACACTGATCAAGGCTCATGCCACCAAGATCTCGCTTTTCATCATCAACAAGCCCTTCACTCCGACCGCCATCACGAAGGTCCTCCGCGAGCTTGTGGCTGGTCCACTCCCGGCTCTGGCCTCAGCTGCCCAGCTGTGCGATCCCAAGAGATACACGCAGGCTGTCTCTCGAGACCTGGCTTGGAGATGCGGCCGGGTTTTTCGAGAGCTGAAGGAGCTGGTCAACCGGATACCCACCGACGGCAGGGTGCTATCCGACGCAAAGAAGAACTCATCATTCGGAATAGGAGCCGACAAGGGCAGCGTCGCCACGACGGGACTGCTCTGGTCTGCCTGCGATGATGTGGTCACGCTTGCCAGTCTCGGGGTGGCAGGCTACCTTATGCAGAAGGTCGAACAGTTTCGGGACACGCTGAAGGACATCATGGAAGAGCTGAAGGAGTGGAGCGAGGAAGAGAGCAGCGACGAGGAGGACGACGATGATGACAATCAGGGCGAGGATACGGAAGACGAGGCATACGGCAGCGCGGACGAGGAGGAGGCGCTGGGGCACACTGTGTCTCAGGCGAATCAGACCCAAGACACTCCCAGTGCCGCTCGAACAGCTGCCACTCAGGATATGCTCGACGACCTCATGAACTCCCACACGCATATTCCAAGGGACGATCCAGAGAGGATGAGGCCAAGGCTGGATTCTTGCCTCAGGCGATTACGTCTAACCGTTCTCCTGTACCAGGCCGCCCTGAAGCGCCGTTTCAAGGCCCTGCCGCCTCTCCCACCACCATCCACAGCTGACGACACCCTCTCGAGGCTTGACGAGATCATGCGCCTGCTTAAGCTCCTGCCGGAGCGTTTTGGGAGCATAGCACTGGCCTTCTACGAGCTTGACAGAGAGCTGACCGACTCGATGATGGAGACCTGCTTCTCGGAAGCGTTTGCAGTGTCCGAGCTGCTCTCGAAGCCATGGGCTGCGGTGGACACGAAGGACGAGTTCGCCGACTGGGTATTGAAGTACCAGATAGAAATCAAGAAAGCAGAGATCTAGAGTGGTTATATGCTGCTCGAAGTCTTTTGTCCTCCCCTTTTGTCTCCTTGCTTCTCTCGTTCTGTCCTCTGTTCAAGGGCGGAATCTCCGCGAAGACCGCAACGAATACTTTGGCGTGGCCCTTCTACCATCTCCTCGACGGTCATTCGTCTTTTTGGGCGTCGTCTTGGCGATGTGCGGTTCTTTACTACGATCTTCATCCAAGCCCTCCATATCTGTCTTATTCCTCCAAGCTAAATTGCTAGCAAGCGGGTCAAGCAGAGTCGCTTGAGAACCAAGTCTTTGGACTCTTCTTGGAGGAGGAGGAGTTCCATCGACACAGCCGAGTCTTGTTGAGTCTAATTGAAAATTATGGTCACCGCACCTGCGCTGCCCGCAGATCATTTCCTCGATATGCCTAGTTGGCAATCTACCACAGTCGTCCCCTGGGTCACACAATGGATTCCAATTTCCCCGCGTTTCTTGAGTCAGGACTGAACATCTCGGCATCACTTGCGTGACGACAATTTGCACTCCCTTGCGACCCTACCATGTGCCGTGTTTGTTACTCTAAGCTCATGATGACTGTGCTAGATGCCACTCGCTCGAGTCTACATCGCAAGACAATTGAGCAAGGGATCTCAGTTCGTTTGCTGCCGTCGGGGCGTTCGCCAATCTACCGTAGATGATCTTTTCAAGCCGAGAATCTAGACGCCTCATGAGACTACACAGTAAATCCCGTCCCCAGGTCTGTCAAGCCAGATTGCTCGACTGATCGGCGCCACCCCTTGCGCGCATCCTGGAGATACCGCCGATCTCCTCTTGGCCGATGCTCATCATCCTTGCTCGTGACACTCCAGCAGCTTGGTTCAGCTCCACAAAGGGGAAGCTGATGGATGAAGTTGGGACTCACATGCTGGCCCGAGCCCTCTCCGCAGCGGTGGTCGTTGATGTCTCCCTGACTAGGGACCGAGGCCCATCTTGCACATCCTCCATGATGCTACCCTCTGCGACTATGTTAAAGGGCAAATGCACCCAGGTGCCCAGCTCCGTTGTCCTCGACACTTGAGAGTCTAACCAAGCGCTACAGGCCACCCTGTGTGTACCAGATCGACAGCCATGCTGGCACAAAGGCTCCTGGTGGTCTTAGCCGCCTCTCTTTGCAAGGTATACGCCGTCGACCTCACCGGCTATGAGTACATCGTCGTCGGGTCCGGCGCGGGGGGCGGGCCAGTAGCCTCGCGACTCGCGCTTGCAGGCCACAAGACCCTTCTCATCGAGGCCGGCGACGACCAAGGCGCCAACGTCAACTACACTGTGCCCGCCTACAATGCGAAGTCGTCGGAGGACGCAGCCCTGGCCTGGAACTTCTTCGTGCGCCATTACGCCGACGATGAGAGGCAGGCGCGGGACTACAAGACATCTTACGACACACCAGATGGCGGCATCTATACGGGTCTCCACCCGCCTCCCGGCTCGAAGATGAAGGGCACGCTCTACCCGCGTACCGGCACCCTGGGAGGATGCACCGCCCACAACGCCCTGGTGACCATCTACCCGCACCAGTCCGACTTCGAGTACATGGCTACGCTGACGGGCGACGGGTCGTGGGGCCCTGCGAATATGCGGAAGTACTTCGCCAGGCTGGAGCGTAATCGCCATCTCCTGCCCGGTCTGCCCGGCCACGGATACCAAGGATGGCTTCAGACCGAGACCGCACCCCTGAGCATCGTCTTGAAGGACCCTCAGCTCCTTAGCATGCTCCTCGGCGGCGCTTTCGCACTCGGCAACCTGACGGACTCCGTCTTCAACCTAGCGACACTGATTGCCGGTGATGCCAACGCCAACACCCAGGCCCGGGACATGGTTCCCGGATATTACCAGATCCCAATATCGTCGGACGATGCTCACCGGACTGGGTCTCGTGAGTTTGTCGTCTCGGTTCGGGATGCTGTCAATCTGGACGGGAGCAAGAAGTACCCCCTCGATGTCCGCACGAACTGCCACGTCACCAAAATCATATTCGACAACTCCACCAGCCCTCGCGCCGTCGGTGTCGAGTTTCTCGATGGCAAGCATCTGTACAAGGCCAGCCCCTTGTCGAAGGAGGCAGGTCCGGGTGTTCCTGGTACAGCCAGAGCTTCCCGCGAGGTGATCATCTCGGGCGGGACATACAACTCTCCTCAGCTACTGAAACTAAGTGGAATCGGCCCTGCTGCGGAACTGGAGAAGTTCGGGATCCCGGTCGTGGTAGATCTGCCCGGCGTTGGCACCAATCTCCAGGACCACTACGAGATCGCGGTTCAAGGCCGCCTACCCGCCGACTTCCCGGCCCTCAAGGGCTGCACCTTCAGCGTCAACGGACAGCCCGATCCCTGCTTGGAGCGCTGGAGGACGTCTATCCTGGGCGACCGCGGCATTTACTCCTCGTCCGGCATGGCCGCGGCGATGCTATATAAGAGCTCGGCCACTGCGGACGGCGGCTACGACGTCTTTGGGTTTGGTGGTCCCGTCAACTTCCGAGGATACTTCCCCGGATACAGCATCAACGTCACCCAGGAGCACGACCTCTTCACCTGGGCGCTCCTCAAGGCGCATCCGCGCAACACCGCCGGCAGCGTCACTCTCCGGTCGGCGGACCCGCTCGACACTCCGGACATCGTCTACAATTACTTCGACACCGGGTCGGGCGACTACTCTGCCGACCTCCAGGCTCTGTACGAAGCAGTCGAGCTCGCTCGTGATGCCTTTGTGCGGCAACTCTTCCCCGTGACCGATATATTGCCCGGAAAAGACGTCCAGTCCAAGGAGGATATCCAGACGTACGCCAGAGACACGGCTTGGGGCCACCATGCTTCCTCGACGTGCCCGATCGGGCCGGACGGGGATCCCATGGCCGTGTTGGATTCCAGCTTCCGCGTGCGCGGAGTGGCTGGGCTGCGTGTTGTGGACGCGTCCGTGTATCCCCGCATCCGTAAGTTATCAGCTCAGCACCCGATGCGGCAAGGTGGCATCCAGCTAACCACAGATGTAGCCGGGACATTCACAGCCGTGTCTACGTATATGGTTGGGGAGAAGGCGGCAGACGTCATAATCAGCGATCTTGAGTGAGCACATATCTTTATTACAGCATCCAGGCATGCTTGGGACTTGCCGGTCACCTTGTGTAAGATATAGCATTTCCTGCGGGAGGCACATGCCTTACTGCGTCAACATTGACCTGTTTCTCGCCGACGCTGCCCGGCGATTGCTGCCCTCCGGCTATGAAAGCACGACTGGTGCCCAACCCCCAAGTACATTCACAGAATCCGTATACGCCTCAATAATACTCGCATTTTGAGGTAGAGTCAACTGCTGGGTGATATTCAGCCTCTGCGAAGTATCAATCGGCCTTCCATCCAGGTCCATGCTGTTGTTGTACTCCCACAAATGCAGGTGCTGGTCTGGATACGGCGGCCCCTGTATGGGACCCCAACCAACGGGTGCGATGCCCTGGGTACGCGTGTTGATCATGACCACCTCCGAGTATGGCCACCAGGGCAGCACGCCGCCTAGATTGGAGAGGAGGCGCACGAAGGTATTGTTCCCGTCTCGGCCGAGGATGGTACTGTTCACGAAGACATTGCCGTGGATCCCTTGCACTGTGCGCGTTCACGACATGGCTGAGCCGGTGCTGATGGTGCAGTTCTCCCAGAAGACGGAGCCGTAGCCCAGGATGGTGTCGCCGTCGCCGTACAGGGTCGTGTCGCGGATGTAGGCCGTGCCGTAGGTGGTCACGGCGTCTCCCGACCCGTTGACGACGCGCATGCCATCGTCAGGAGGGACTCTGCCTGTCCCCGGTAGTAGTTGGTGATGCTGAAGCTGGAGAGCTGCACGTCCGAGACGCCCTTGAAAGAGAAAGCGGGTCGTCGGGAGGGGCTTCGGCGGTTGGGCGTAACCGAGTCTCGTGCCGTTCTGCGACTGTCCGCGGATGAGCACCTTGGTCTTGTACTGGAAATACACGAGCTCTCCATAGGCACCGTCCATGACGAGGATGGTTGGCCAGTTAGACGGATTGATGGGCGCCCAGTCCAAGGCGCCTTGCACGGTGTTCAAGTCGGCTGCTGAACCGTCGGCGGCTACGACAACCTGCTGACACCGGCCGCGGGACCGCGAGCTTTTGTCGAGAATGTCCATGCGCATGGTGAGCTGAAGCCCTCGAATGGGACTCCGTCAAGGTTCAGCACACCCGAACCCATGGTCACGTAGTACGTCTGCCCGTAGTCCAGCTGGTTGTTGTGCAGATACACCCTAGCTGTGTTGCCATGGACAATAATCCGGCAGAAGTAGAAGTCCATACCGCCGATGATGTTGGTTTGGTAAGTGGCGGTGTCCGAGTGGTTTGCCTTGGTCGATCCATTGCCGAAGGGGCTGGGGGAGTCGGGATGGAGAGATCCAACATATCGACTTGCTCGCCGGTGCCCGAGTTGAAGACACGGATTGTACCATTCTTTCCAATGGTAGGGCCGGATGGGAGGTTAGGACGAGGTTGGTGTCGATGTTGACATTGGTCTGGCCGTTGCTAGGGTTCAACAGCACGCCCGTGTTAAGGCGCGTGATCATCGAGCATTGCACTGCCGGAAGCAGGCCGACAAGGCCAAGTAGCGAACCAGGCCTCATGCGGATGGAAAGCGCAGGGGAAGGACGGTGGGTGTCAACCAGGACTTGGCTCACTTGGCGATATAGGCTCCGTCAACAACCCGTCTCGCCATGTTGCAAACATGGGCCATGACTTATATACGTGAACTATCTGCCTATCTTGGGCATGATGTTTACAAATGCGGTGCTACCGTCGGAAGAAATACTGGCGGGGG
>Ga0209127_100268_pt1 | contig 18197 bp, 23 predicted proteins | sample LakSupMetagenome_FD_187469 | JGI IMG/M metagenome (GOLD analysis project Ga0209127, IMG submission 187469) | Freshwater microbial communities from Lake Superior, Canada - Sta WM archaea (SPAdes) (version 2) | ecosystem: Environmental > Aquatic > Freshwater > Lake | place: Lake Superior, Canada...
CCCGCCACGTTGATGCCTAGTCTTTTCTGCATGCCTGCCATGGCCTCGGTGTAAGCCTCACCGTACGGCTGACCGTTGATGGTGGCTTTCTTGAACTCCATCACGTTCTGCGTGAGCGTGCCAGTCTTATCCGAGAAGATGTACTCGATCTGACCAACATCGTCCGAAATGTTCCAGGACTTGGGAATGCAGGGTTGGTCCGTCGGCTCGTAGTACATGAGGGCATCGCTGTAGATGAAGCCGGCCTGGAGCGTGCGGACGATTTCGAGCGAGATGTAGAGCGAGATGGGCACCAAGTTCTGGAAGACGATGAGGGCGGCCCAGAAGGTGATGAAGCCGGAGAGTGCAGGGGTTCCTCCTATCGCGCCAAAGTCGAAGTAGTAGAGCGATGCGTCTGTCTTGCCCCAAGCAACGCCGGAAGCGATTCCCGCGATGAGACACATGATCAGCAGGATACCGAAGTTGCAGACGACGGTGTAATTCATCTCGCGCGCAATGCGGGCACGCTTGCTAGGGGTGATGCCGGCATTCATCATGATCTTGGTGTCGTGCCCAGTGAACAGCACTATGCCGAGCGCCCAGTCCGTGTTTCTGAGATTGCAGCCGCGGAGCAAGAGATTGTCGATGGTGATGGGTTCAGACATCTTCCTAGGCTCGCCATCCGGGTCGTTCGCCAGCGTCTGGTCCCATTGAACAGCTCCGTTGTACTTGTAGAGGTTGGGCTGAGGCGCCTCGCTCTCGATGCAGAACTGCGCACGCGTGCAGTCCCTGGCATGCTTGATGTTTCTGCTGCAGCGAAGAGCAGAGCGGACCTTGAGGTTGGTCTCTCCATCCAAGTTCTTGGTTTCCACGTAGCACGCGCCGTCGGGATCCGAGGTAGACAGGACGAGGACATCTGCCGGGATCTCGTCATCGCTGTAGAGTCGAACGAAATCACCCACCTGCAGATCCTTCCAGTGGTCGCGATGGAACCGGGCGTCGGGAGAAGGTTCGAGATCGTGGTTGATAAGGTCGCCCTTGAGAACTTCGAGCTGTCCCTCTGGTCCCTGGAAGGAGTACGACGTCGTCGGCCGGTGTTCCTGCGGCGGTTCGAGGCGGTTCTCGCGCGGAAGCGGGGAGGGGACAGGGGTCATCTGGATATCCTCGTGGGCCGACATGAATGAAGACCGTCGATTCGAGCGCGGAGAAGCTAGCGACTCGGGACGAGTCCTCCTGGTCTCGATAGACATTCGAGGATCGTGGTCGTGCTCCCCTACCGACTTTTGCTTCACGTCTTGCTTCTTCCACAGACTCTCGATCGAATGCCATATAGCGCCAAAAACCCTCGTGTTCGCTTTCTTGAACCTCCTCCAGGTCGAGACATTGTCTTCGCGAACGTTGACGTTGTGCCATCCGCGTAGCCGGTGAACCGGCGCATTGTTGAGCTCGTTGTCGAGGACCGTTCTCCGGTAGTCCTCGACAGCATCCTTGATAGCCGTGACTACGATGATGAATATCAGAGGCACTGCGTTCAGTCCTGGGTTCACACCGCCGAATATGGGGAAGATCTGCAATAGTGGTAAGCGTTTGCCCCGACCGACCCGCCGCGCAGTGCTCGTCTTGTTCATAAACGGAAAGTTCTCTCCAAGGGAGGCAGACTTACCACTAGGATGACCATGAAAAGGAAGAAAATGTTGGCGATATTATGGAACTGAAACCACAGGTTCTTCGGTATGAAGGAGAGCGGAGTGTATTTGGCCGTCCTGATCTTGTTTCTCGCGAACTGTTGTGTTGGGTTCCCTTCCTCGTCTTGCAGCTCCTTCGGTAGCGGGAGGTTGAAGTACAGCTTCCTCGGGCCAGCGCCCTCTTCGTCTTCGGCTACGTCGCCATCTGGGTCCGTTCCATCTTGGCCCAGCGTCTCGGACCCGGCCGATGTCCTCTTCTTCTCCTTGGACGTGTGTAGTTGGGCTTTCCGAGCCACGAGCGACAGGCGCTTGAGACCACTGCTCTTGACAGTCAACTTCCGTGTCGCCCATCTCGACCGCTTCGTCTGTGTGTTGGCGAGCGGTGCTCCAATCTCCACGGCTTCCGCACCGTCCGCGGCGTCCGCGACGTCCGGGCCGTCCTTTGATGACATCACGAGGGCAGGAGGAGGGTTGCGGGCAGAGCCCGGTCAGCCACGTCGGTCGCCAGGCTTGAACTGTGTTGCAAGTTCCTTCTCTGGGGATGTCCTGCCGAGTTGAAGTCGCGTGTGTCTCTTGGCCTGGATAAACGATCGGCTCCGGTGTCGATCGCCCCCTTTACTCGCAATTGAAACGAGAGTCTGCGCAGAGACCTGCAGTCGTGTGGAAATCGAAATAGCGTGCCGCACAGTCGTCGGGGTAGCTGGACGACGGTAACCTTCTTGTCGAGTTTTGCCCCCAGGCTACAATGGGAAAACGGTGCCAGGTGCGCGAAGGAATGAGGATTGGCGGTTCTGTCGTGTCCGGGAAAATTGAGCGGGCGTGGTTGCTGACAGCAAAGCCAAAAAGGAAGGACTTAAGGGAGGGGGACTTTTGCTTGGTAAGGCCCAAATTCCGGCTTATCCGGGGTTTGCACAGAGCGAGGTACGGTATGCGAAGGGGACCAACGCGGGTCGCCAATCAAGGTAAAATGATGCCCAAGCCCTTCTGAGGATTGCATCAGGGCAATTTAGACAGCACTCCTTGGCCTCCCAGAGATATGGGATTATGAACCGGACGCACGTCTGAACATCGGACACGATACGTATAAGTAAGACCAACAGGATGGTCTTAGGACATCCACAAATGGCCACCAGGTCTGCCAGTCAGATCTCCCAGGTTCCGCTCGAAGCTTAAAGTCTGTCTGTCATCAATGGCAAAATCGAGAAAAGTCATACCCTTTGCGGCCAGAAACCGGGGATAGCGGGGATTTGCCCATATATTTGCACCGTTGACCGAGTCGATGTGACTCGGCCTTGAGTCGGACACATCTCGCCCTCGTATATCTTGAACGCCTTCCCCCTTGTGCTAGCTTCCTGGTTGAACACCGACCGAGGTGCAAATCTCGTTTGGACTTTGTTCTGACACCTTCACTGTTCGACTGGAGCGGAATATATTTTCTCGACCAATCCCGAGACGATCCGAGCTGTCGGCCGCAGTTCTTTGGTCACTGCCTCATCAGCTTACTGTTGCGCAGCCTTCGACCGCGGTTTCCAGATTTACAGATTAAATGCGGCACAGCTTTTCTTGGTCTGCCCAACCTCACAAGTCACAACTCCTGAGCATCATCGCTGACGAGATGATATAAATTTCCATGCTGCCACAAGGTCGAGTTGAGAATTTCCCATTTTGGGTACCTTCCTCCTCGGACTCACGGACTCTCGGACGGCCCGGGGCCGAACTTGCGGCCCACGCTTGTCGCGCCTTACTGTACTGCGCGCTTGGCGCGAACTCAGCTGTGGCTTTGCGACGTACCGAAGGATTCCCACATCCAACCTGGGACCATGATGGTATACATGTGCTGTCCTTTTTACCCATTACCTTCAGTCTTACATGTAGATCTTATCGGAGCTTCCAGACTGTTCTACCTTTCGAGAGAGAGAGCGAAAGCCTCGAGTTGTGAGCTTGTGACATCAACCATGATGGCCGGGATATTGCCCGTCGCCCTGTACACTAGGTAGCCCCGTATCCACATCCCGCTCGTTTGAGTCTCCACCCTTGCTCCGCCGTGCGTCACGGACATGGCGTCCCAGGAGGCTGAACGGTGGTTGAAACATTCTTGCGTCCCCTTTAAACGGGCGCGACGATGCGGCCAACTCGTCAACTACATCAGACAAGCACTTATCCAGTCACTTACACATAAAGCAGCATTTTTTTTTTTCCTTTAACTCCTTTCTTTTTAAACAGCTAGACTTGCTATGGTAGACTGGCAGGCGCTTTGGGAGTATTTTGTGCAGTGTTGCGAAACCGTTGAAACGTTCAGGGTCCGCCAGGGGTCTGCAGCTGGTGGTCCGTGCACGCCCCCTTTGTTCATCTACACGTGTACCCTGCCTCAGTGGGAAATGGTGATGTGTTCGTCTTGTCCCGTTACAGCCGTCCTTCTGTCCACCATCCGGACGGGTACTTGCGTGACGACGTTTAATCGAGATCCGGGACAGCTTGCCGTGAAACTTTAATGCATTGACAGGAACCTCGCGACAAGAGTGGATGGGGGCTTCCGAAGGCCTGGTAAGAGCCACGGATCAGCCAACTGGGTAACAGCGCAAAATCGAGTTTCGGTAATGCCTTGTAGTCACATACCTTGGAAGCATATAACCCAACCACCGTGTGCGTATGGACATTTAAGACGGCGAAAACCATGGATAAAAGCGAGCTACTCCTTGGATTGAGCGGCGAATTACACTCCCATAAGATAGACAGGCAAAGAGGATAATCCTCGACCTGCTTCGTCCATGGCCGACCTCGTTGAATGGACAAAAGAAATGGAGATACACGCGCTTTAGTGGGGTAGAGCAGGTCGATTACAGCTATATCACATACACTCGACATTAACATGTGTTCATCTCAATGCAGTTTCATATGCGCCTTTGTATCCCAGGCCGCTTCGAACGCCAGTCCATGACATCCCATGTCCGAGACGCCTACAGCATCTACCACAACGATGAAAATGCACGAGTACAGTACTCACCCCGTCCCATCTAAGGCATGTGATCTACTTCCTCCTCAACCAGGCGCATCCTCGCCTCTACCGGTCTTCCTCTTTCCCTTACTTCCTGGACCTTCGGAAGACCGTAGCGGTCGAGACGCTTCGGAAAACACCAGCCTCGTCGGCGGATCATCAGCACCCTCGACCCCAACGGGCTCATCTCGGTACGGTTCATCGCGGTACGGCCCAACCGACCACAGCCCCTGTCCCTGTCCCTGGTCGCCTCCGTGCTCCGGGTCCACCACCGCCTTGCCTTTCCTCCTCATGTTCTGCCACCACCGGAACCGCCACAACCCACCAAGCGCATCCGGTATCCCGCCGCCGCCGACGGAACTGGTCCTCTTCGCCGTCTTCCGGGCCGTGAAGCCGGGAAAGCCGGTGGATTTCCGCCGCCGCCGGAATGCGGCCCTGCGGGCGCCACCCGGCGCGCTGGCGGCATCGGCGCTGGCTCCTGCAGCAGCAGCAGCAGCTGCTGCCCCGGGAACGTTGAGCGTGGCGCGTCTGCCGCCGAGGAAGGGAGGGAAGGCTGTCGTCGGCGGAGAAGAGCCTCCGTTGCCTTGGATCCTGGGGAGGGTGCTGGACCGTCTCCTGTGCGTGCTCGTTAAGAGTGGCGATTCTGGGCCGTCTCTGTCTTCCAGCTCGCCCCAGATCTCGGCTGTCTCGGCCATTGACCAGCGCGACGCGTTGGTTTTCACGGACAGGGCAGTCGACTTCTTTCTTAACGAGCCGAAAGAGGGTCGTTCTTCCTCCGTAGTAACTCCGTTCGGTATGGGTGTCGGCGCTCCGAAAGTGTTGTACGAAACCTGCCTCTGCCCTATGTTATTGTCCTCGTCGTTGTCTATGTCGGAAGTGAGGAGTAGCTCTTCCTCCTCTTCCTCTCCTTCTGTGTCCTCCACCAGGCCGAGACCAGGGGCGAGTGAGGACTGGCCGACGCCTGGTGGATGTTGCTCGTCGTGGAGACGCCAGGAAAGAGCAAGGACTCCGGCGAGAAGAATGACTGTCCCAAGGGTAATGAGACATGCGTGCAGCGGCGTGATCAACTCGGTTTGGTCGAAGTAGATAAGGCCATCCAGGATGGCGATGATGTTGTAAATGCAAAACACAAGGGGGTATAAAACGGAAGTCGAGACGAGCTTGAGGCCACGGTGGAGATAGTAAAGTTGGCTCAAAGCCAGGGTAATCAAGGCGAGGACGAGCATCCAGGACTGCCAGTGGACGAACTGGTTGTCCCTGTCGACAATGGTCCGAAGCACCAATTCGACCGCAGATTTGGCAACAAGCAGCGAGTGAGCCGACAGGATGCCGCTTATGCATCCATAAGACAGGCCCCTCGCCAGGCGGAAGCGGGCACTCTGCGCGGTCTTCTTGAGATAGCTCGTGAGATCAGTCGCGAGCGCTATCGCTATAACCAGCACAGCCTGGAGCGACATCCAGAGCACAAACGGTCTCCGGCCCAGCAGTTCTAAGAGTTCGCCGAGTTTGTGCGAAGGCGACGGTATAGCGCCGAATATCGCGATTAACGCAGCACCGCTGCAGACAAGCAGGGTTCCCCATAGCGACCACCTTGTGAAGGGCTCTCCGAGTATCAGCGTCGCGCATATCGAGTTGAAGACCAGGCCGGAGGCCTGCAGCGTCGAAAGGACTGGGAGCGGTAGCATGGATATTTGGACGCTGCTTCCGAGGACGTTGGCCAAGATGAACATGCCCATCCCGAGTTGCCATCGTCTCCTCCGATGCGGCGGTCTGCGGACGTCATGTGGACTCTTCTCGTCTTCGAGGATGTGTGATTTGCGTTGTAGTGTGAGGCCGAAGCTCTGCACGCTCGTGGATAGTAGCCCGACTATGATACCGAGCTGTGCGGCCGAGGGCTTGTTAGCAAATGCTATGCAGTGGAAAGCCAAGAGTGCGCCGTGGACTTACAGCAATGCTCGCCTCTGGGGACAAGTCGCTAAGCCCCATTGCGCCTGACGAGCCGTAGTCATTGGGCGGCGGCGCTGGCAGATGGACGAGAGATCCTGGGTCTGTGCATAGGTGTGTATGCTTGCCGGGGACGGGTGGTGGGTTATGGAGAATATGAGATGTCTTTTGTGGTTCCTTTTTATTAGAAAGTGGCCACGCAGCTGTTCTACCACAGTAAAATGTTGTGGCCACGCAGCTGTTCTACCACAGTAAAATGTCGAGGTCGGTCGATGGTCGGGCTGCGACGATCGTCACTGATAATGACGCCGCCTCGGTACAGGAACGTCGTCACGCGCCGCAAGCGACGGCCCGTACAGGGTTCAGTTATAAAGATGTACGAAAACAGGCGAAGGCCAGTCACAGGACTACGGCACGATTCGAGGAGAATATTGTTCGCATGGCTGCAGCAGCGAATCCTGCCGTCCAAACTGCTGAAACACGGACTGAATGTGGACTTTGGCCTTTGGGGATTATGCAGGGTCTCGAACTGCTGAGGACGAAGTTTAGCCCAGATGACATCCCTTTAGTCGCTTCAGAGGAGAAGGTTCCAAGGTCTGGCAACTGCTCTCAGGTGGCCGCTGTCTCTTATCGGATCATCTGGTCTCATTGGTCCATGTGGGGCTCAGCTGCACCTGGTGGGGAGCTGCCTCGAGTGACGGCAGCGCGGCCGTTGCAGTTGACATTACCGACTTTCAAGCTGGAATACCTTACAGACAGACTCAGGCAGCTACTGCAGACATTGAGCTTGAACGGCGACATTATCTCTCCATTGACACAATTACTGTTGGAGCCCACCCAATAGTCTTTTGTCGTGTGGTCTGTTCCGTCCACCTATTACTTGCTTGCCCTAGATTACTCGACCTGAACAGCTCCTCCGAGTCGACCATCCCAGACAAGCCTCGACAGGCCCTAGAATTACCTCACCTCCTCGACCAGCACAACCACCGCCAGGATGTCACAAGTCCACGCATTGTCCGACGACCAGGTATGCATCTCCTCCATACGGCCCAGCCATCTCACTACCATTCCTACACCTCCACGCATGTGATGGCACAAGTCCCCATGATGACGACGCTAACATTCCCAATTTCCCAGGTCGGGCAGGAGCTCAAGAAGATGACGGCCTTCATCAAGCAAGAAGCCCTCGAGAAGGCGCACGAGATCAAGATCAAGGCCGACGAGGAGTTTGAGATCGAGAAGGCCAAGCTCGTCCGCCAGGAGACGGACGCCATCGACGCCAGCTACGCCAAGAAGTTCAAGCAGGCCACCATGTCGCAGCAGATCACGCGCTCCACCGTCGCCAACAAGACGCGCCTCAAGGTCCTCGCGGCCCGCCAGGAGCTACTCGACGACATCTTCGAGAAGGCCGAGAGCCGCCTTGCCGAGCTGTCGGGCGCCAAGGACAAGAAGAAGTACGCCGAGACGCTCAAGAACCTCGTGCTCGAGGGCTTCTACGCGCTCAACGAACCCGAGCTGGTGGTGCGGGCCCGCAAGGCCGACTACGACCTGGTGAGGAAGGCGATCGAGCAGGCGAGCAAGGAGTACAAGGAGACCTTGGGCAAGGAGGTCAGCGCTACGCTTGATGAGGAGCATCCCGTGGCCGAGGGAAGGTATGCGGCCCCTTTTCCCCCCGAGGTTCCAGTAATCTTGTGTGGGCGAACCGCTACTGACTGCTTGTTTTATGTACAGCGCTGGTGGAGTATGGATTGTCAGCGGCTCGGGCAAGATCGAGATCGACAACACATTCGAGGCGCGGCTACAGCTCCTGAAGGAGAATGCACTGCCGGCGGTGCGCAAGACCCTGTTCGGCACGAATCCCCACCGCAAGTTCTTTGACTAAAACACCGTGACGGAGCGAGGCGTTGGTCTGGCAGTTGTCACTCATGGTACCCTATTTTATCCAGTAACGGTGTGTACCTAGAGGGAAGGCTATTGAGTGGACTGAGCGGGATCGAGAGACCTGCTGGCCTCCTACAGTGGCAATACGCGAAGTCGGTATGTCTCGGGCTGGAGACTACCTACATAGCCACGAGAGAGGTGGAGGAGCAGTTGTTAATTTGTTGTCTTTCGTCGAGGTTGGTCTAGCATGAACGGTTGTATTTGGGCTACACAACAGGCTGCAGTAGGGTTGCGCGTGTCGTAGCATTGTACGCTAATAGGGACTTCACGCACTACATACACCGGACACCGAGCCAGTGGCTCCTGCTTTTCCGAAGAGCACCAAACTCATGGACCCTGGTGTGAAAACCTACGCGTAGTCTGATACGCCATGTGCGCCACAGTGCCTTACAGCACAACACAACCGATACCACGCCGAAGGAACACCATCCTGAGAGCGGCGGGGCCGTGAACCAAGGTCCCAGTTTCCCAAGCAGGGCCATCCAGCTTCATTTTATAGCCATACCAATGCCCAATTCCGGTCCATCTCACGTACACCAGCCTCCTCCCCTCCGCCTCGCAGCCACCCGATACACCCAATTGAGTTTAAGGGGAAGCCCCAGCATCCGCGAACCACAGCCACCTCAAGCACCTCCCACCGGCTCCTTCCTAGCCCACCTCTCCATCAGCCTCGCCTGCCTCCCGAGCGCCCTCGCCTGCGCTTCCGCCTTCTCATCCGTCATCTCCTCGTCGTCGAAAATCCCCACGCCTCCCTTCTTGGGGAAGAAGTGCGAGATCCAGTGGCCGACCCTCTCCCAGCGGTTCTTGGCCTCGTGCCGCGCCTCCAGCTCCTCCATGGACCCCACGATCTGAATCGTCGACGTGACGAAGCTGACCTTCCGGCGCAGGTCGTCGATCCCGGCGCGAAACGCGGCCGCCTCCGCCGCCCCTATGCTACCGGCGGTGGTGGTCTGCTGGCGCAGGTAATGCAGAAAGGGGAGGATGTCCGTCAGCGCCAGGCCGTAGCCGTCGAGGTCGTAGTAGTTGATCGCGCCCCGGCCACCGGCGCCGGCGCCGCGGCTGCTGCCCTTGAAGTCCGGGTCGTCGAGGCGCTGGAGGATGCTCGCGAGGAGGAGCTGGGCGGTACCGCAGCGTTCCGGGGTTGCTTTCTCGGCGTCTTTGAAGAAGACGCTCAGTTGGAGGCGGGTGCGAAGGTCCCTGAAGGGTTGGAAGGTGGCGGCGGGGGGATTGGTGGGGTTCGAGGGCTGAGGTCCGATGTGGTGAGTTGCTTCTACGGCTCGGGAGAGGAGATTGACGCTGTCGACTGTCTGGACGAAGAGGTTGCATACCTTTCGGCACTGTTGAGGCCCGTTAGTATCCCCTAGTTTGGTAGCACTCCTTGCTTGTATATCAGGGTCAATGCCAGGGAGAAACTCACAAACTTCTCCCGCTCCTGATCGGGGCAATTAGCAGTCAAGGTGGCTATCGTGTCATTGACGACGGTCGCGATATTCGCTTGCAACCTTACCTCGCTGTCCATACTAGCGCGCAGCAGGAAGACGGAGGCATGTACCAGCGCGTCGACGGCCATCCAGCCACAGCAATGTCGCAGAAGCATCATGATGTTGCAGAACGGTGTCCAGTCGCGCGAGGTCTTTGACGCATCGCGGAGCGCGACCGTCCTGCCCTGTTGTCCATAACTGATAGCGTGTTTCTGAGCTCCTATGCTTATGAACAACCGCCTCAGCCTCTCCTCATCGATGAGGTTGCCCACTTGCAGGTTGTGGTCCGTCAGAATCTGCAAACACTCCGCTCGCCTAGCCTCTGACCTCTCCGTTGAGAAGGTCTCCAGAATCCAGATAAGGAGTTCATCCGGCAGGACGATACCAGGCTTGACCTGAAATTTACTTGCCAGCCTGCTCCGAATGGCCAGATCGAACATGTGCGGGTGATTTGGACCTGGCATCGGACCGGGAGAAGGAGAACCGCCAGCCGGTGTCCCAGGGCTTGAAGAGGCTTCAGTGACCGGGACGAAGAAATAGTAGCTTGGGGCGGTGTGCTCTGCAGCCTGTCTGTCCATGGCCTGGCGGACCCTAGCATAGTGCTGGTCCTTGTCCGAGTCTCCCCCGTCGTCCTCGTCCTGCACGAGGTTCACGGCCTCCTCGAACAGAGCTCGTCCCTCCAGTCTACCCGGGCCATCGCCCAGAGGACTGCTATTACGACCATCTGCCATTGCTGCCTCCATCCTGTCCAGCTCGTTGGCGTCCTCGGTATCCTTGATGACGGCCATGAAATCTGCCAGCTTCTTCTCGGGAGTTGCTTCCACTGATGACTGGCCAGACCGGAGGCTGAACGGCCTTGTCGTCTTACCGCTCTTGACCCCGAACATGACATCAAGACTCGGTAGTTCCACGTCGTCGTCGTCATTGTCATCGAGGGAATCGGAATCTGAGTCTGCTATTTCTCGAGTCTGCGGCGGCGCCTTTCGCGACACCTGGTTTATCCGGTGACTGAATCGCACCGGGGTCTCTGAGCCCAGCTTGTCTTCGAAGGCTTTGTGCTTCTTCGGTGTGATAGCCAGCTCGGCTGTCCAGCCGGCCCCAGCGGCGTTTTCCGACATGGTCGCATATGCCAGCGATCTCAGCACATGCTCAGACTCAACGGCGATGTCTTCGGCGTCTTGCTTGAGAGGCAGAATGACACTCGGTGTGTTTTTGAGAAATCAGCGTGATCCCTCTGCGAGGAGTCCTTGGATCCTGCACTCTGAAGCAGATGAACTGATTGATGAAGTTCGGGCTGCTGATATATGAGCGACCTGGTCGTGAAGTTCAAACGCGTTCGACGCTCGAGTGAGCCAACCCCACTACAAGTGCAGTGGTGGTTCCCCACCATGAACATGAACGCGCCTTCCAGCAGAGTATAATCGGAATTGATACACCTACAGGCACCTTCTCTACAGGTACCAGTACGAAGACGTATATACACAAGAATTCTTTGGTTCCGTTTCTCTCTAAGGGTGGTATACTTGACGTGTCGGAAAATACGGCAACCGTAAAGAAAGAAGGGAGCAGAAACCCGATCCTCATTACCATCCCATTTTATCAGCATTGCTTCTCTGGTCCGCAACATCGGTCATGCCCTGACAAGCTCATCCGTATCATGATGACAAGTCCACACACACAACCAGCCACGACCCCGGAATCCGGATAACTCCGAGCATCCCCTAAGCAGTCCGGCTGGTTGACCAATCCCGTGACTGGAGCTTGATCGAGAGTCTCTCGGCAGGATAGACACACCAAGCCTCGTCCTTATGGCCGCTTGGCTCTGAAGCATGCCACAGTGATCCCCCCTTCCACGGTCCCCCGCCTTCCTCTAAAGGTGATGAGTATGGTGACTGTGCTCGGCATCGCATGCACAGCTGCCGTAGCAGAACCCTGCCAACTCAAAGGAGAGTACCGCTCTTCTCGTCAATGTGTCGGAACCGTTCCCTCTCCTTGCGGTCCTTCAGCAGACAAGCCGCCGCGACGATAAAGACAGCGTCCACGCCGACCATTCCAAACACGGCCGTGAATATGTTGTCGATGAAGACGTTGATGAAGGACGTTATCGGAGCGGAGCAGCCCTTCATCAGGGCCGCCGCAGCTGGACTCGGGCAAGTTGCGTCGGTGACGAAGGCGGGACTGGTGCTGTTGAAGTAGCCACAGCATTCGAAATGGGTCTGCATGAGGTCCTGGACGGAAGCCGGCTGGGCGAGCCACAACAGCTGGAAGCTCTCCTTGGTCTTGAGCGTCATCATCCACAAGAACAGACCCAAGATCATGCTGAATATGGAGCATACGATGGTCATGTAGACACCGATCTTCAACCATATGCGCGTCGGCATGACGATGCCTAGGACGGTGATCAGGAAGGTTATGAATATGAAGACGGAGTTGACGATGCCGGCTGTGTGGCATTGTTAGCGTCCCATAAGCCAGTCCCGAAACTTGCAGACGAGTCGTCTCTTCGAGATGGGAAGAACACACCTGTCAGGGGGAATTGTTGGTATAGCAAGTCCCGTGCTGCTTGGTCTCCCGTCTTGGGCGTCTCGAACATGAAGTTCTGGACGACGACGCAGAATCCAAGCATAATTGCGCCCGTGACGACGAAGACGCCATCGATAAGGACGTACGAGAGTAGTACTTTGTCGCGCATCTTGGTGGTTTGTCGAGTAGCACCCTAACAAGTCGACGAGGTGAAGCCCTGATCGAAGTGGTCCGCTGCCCTACGCGGATCTGGCACCAAAGTGCTGCCTCTCCTCCTCTTCGCTCCTTAATTGCCAAAATACATGCAGTTTGACGACCGGCGTCTTCGAAATGTTGGTGTTTAAAATGATGCTTAATGATGAACTGGATTGACCTGCAACTCCCGAGCGGACACTAAATGAATGAAGATTCCGAAGAAGAGGAAGACAAACGTCGAAGGGAAGAGAAAAGAGCCGCGACCGAGAAATGAAGGTATCAACCACCACACTTGAGGTTGGAGAGAGTAGAAGAGAGAGAAGAGGGAAAGGAGAGGCAAGCCCAGGAACGACAGGCACAGGGGACTCACACGCACAAACGTAGCAGAAACGACAGAATCAGGCCACACCAAGTGGGTGCGACGCAGACAGCGTGGGAGCACTCCCAGCAGAGGCTTGTCGCGATGTCCCAGGCCCTGACAGAAGCGGTTTCAGATGGTGTTCGTGAGACTTCCCAGGGTGTTGCGGCTCCAATAATCTTGCACCAGCCAATTTGCGAACAGTGCCGTGTCCTGATCAGGGGACAGCCCGACGCCTCTGTCCAATGAGAAGCGCGCTTTTGAGCCGTCCTTAGCTAAGCAGTTTCGCGATGCCCGAGATGCGACCCAAGCAGAGAAGCAATGTCCCTCGCCATGAGAATTCATTGCCAGGGTCGAGAATGCAGGCTTCTTGAGTTCCTGGCTGATGCACGAGCCCTCGCAGATCGGCTTCTATTTTTGGTCTCGTTGTCCAGCCCTTGAAGAGCAGTTAAGCGTTCGCCTATCTGTCTCTGAACTCCCCATTGCCCAAAGCCGCACTGATCTTCGACTGTTCGATAAAGCTCGCGTCGATCCAGGAGAATTATGGTGCAGAGCATGTCGCTTTGAGTCTCTCGCAGTCAAACCAGAAAAGGGGGCCTCAGTCTCTCGGTACGGCGAGCTCAAGGCAAGTGCAATCACTTCCACTTATTAGTATAGTAGCATTCCTCGCCTTCGTCGGGTTGCGTTTGGTCGAAGGGTCGCATTTCTTTCCCGCTCGCCGGACGCTTGGAATAGATACTCTCATCAGCAGGAAAGTCCGCCTGCCTACTATGGCTCAATTACTGACAATCATTATTGAAATAAAACCATGAGCTTGCCCAACTTCCAAGAAGCCTGTCAACAACAAGCTAGACTCGGAGGGAGAGAGCAGACGATCGGCACACGGCAGGGGCTTAATAATCACTTCTGCAAGCCATGCCCGGCCGCCCGGTCCACTGCATCTCAGCGAATCAGAGACGTCGTGCATTCCAGAAGAAGAAGCTAAGCTTATCTGTTTTCAGAAAGCCCAAGCGCCACAACAACGGCCTTCTGCTACCACAGTTGACGTGTAGACATAAATAGCGGACAGCGTGGTGGAAAGGCGATCAAGATTCAAGATGAACATATAATAACAGCGATTGCCTCCTTCTCGCTGGGTCCAAATTGCCCTTATCTTTGCCCAATTACTCGGCGATGGCTCAAGGTCTAGAGGGCAAGGTGACCAGGCCCTATCTTGTCGCGCGAGAATGCAACTCAACACCGCAAACGATCTGTCAACATCTCACCACAGTATTGTATCGTCACCTCGGAGACACACATGCCAACGCTCCCCGACCTAATAACCACCTTTATCTCACAACATGTCTCACCGTTGCCGCAGGTCGCACTCCTACAAGCTCGCCGCACTCACCTCGTCCCAAAGGTCACGTACCAAGGGGTGCATACGTTTGTCCTCGCACTGTACGAACAAGCACTTCAACCTGTGGGGCAGTGTTGCTGTCGCATCCGCTATGGGTAGCTGCAAATCCTCCTCGCTCGCCATAACGAACTATCATCACCGACTCCCCGCTTTTCAGGGTCGAAGTCACCAATCTGCAGCAACGGAGAGGGCCAGGCACGAGCCACTCCGCATCTTGACCCTGGCTCGGTGGCATCCATGTCCACTAGCTCGGTCGAAATGCGTGGGGCGCTCTTGCGGATTCTCTTATCGATCCGGGCGCCTGGACTTCTCAGCATCCCGCCCATGATGTGACATGTCGCTCTGTAGTGTATGCGCCTCGAAAAGTCTGTGAAGTGACTGGTATTCCATTCCTGGTTGATGCCCGTGTTCGGAGCCGAGGCACAATGCCGTGTCAGCGACTGGACGTGTACCGTCATAACTTCATAATCATCAGAGAGTGGCTTCTGAGGGCATATCGCAGACCCCGTAGCATCCCGGCTGGTGGAGTGACGAGTGGCAGTGTTGAAGTCTAGTCATCGCTTTGTCCCGTAACCTACGGCCGTTCTTGTTAAGTCTAGTGCTTACAACGACCCTTATTTAGCTTTTGGTTGGCCGTGTGCGCGTGAGCTACACCTCTGTAGGGCAGATGCCTTCCCTTATTTACAACGAGTATTAGGCCCTGAGATCTTGATCAAGAGCTGGTTCTAAGCACTTGAGAGTCTTGATGACATTGTGAGCGACGCTGTGGACAAATCACTCGGGAGACCCGTCTGTTTTGCTGAGACGCGAACTTTGTTAAGTCCAGCGCAATAGGGATTGATAACACGATGGGGTGCTACAGGTAGCTACCTTATCCACATGCGTCCTGCTCTGTCGAAGCTCGATCCATTATTATTAATACTTCGTACCGCACTAGACCGCAACAGTGGTGTCACTCGAGTCGCTGCTACTGAATCCTATCATTTGTCAGAAGAGAGGATGTCATCCCAACCACAACAGAATATTGGGTATAGATCCTGGAAATGATCAAGTCAACTCTGAGAACTTCATTCTTGGACAATAAGTGCTTCCATCTCCCGCGGTGTCGGCAATAATGCAAAAGTGTCCTTGCATCTAGTGGTGTATTCTGACTGCGCCCGACTGCCCAACAAATCTCGCACTGTGCTGCCCGCTGGCCAGTCACGTCGAACCGTGGCCCCTCCCCATTTGGGATTGGACCCCACAATGGTTCCCTTGACTCCAGGAGGTCAAGGTCAGTTGCTTCCCCGCCATTCGATTTTTAAACTGTCTGAACTGGCCCGCATCCCGTGCGTGTTACAACCACCTCACTATCCTCTTTTCAATCATTCTGCATTGACCAAGCCTGATCAGTCGTCGTTGGCCGGCTTGTCACTCTTGTCGCTCAACAAGGTAACTTCCACTGAAGGTTTGCACTTCGCAATCTATCACGCCCCCAAGTCTAGACGACAGTGTCCGTTTTAGTCCTGACAGTTCGTCTCTGAGTGGCATTCACTGGCTGCTGCTGCCACGCATTCAACCATTTTTGGGTTAGAGACTGGACGAAAGGTCCACCCGTTCAAGGTATGGTTTATTTCCCTTTCTAGGCAGCATCGAGGCCTGTCAGTCCCGTAAACCACCCTCCCGCAAAGTCACCTGAACCACCTTCCCCCCCAAAAAGGTCGAAGTCAGACCTGTAATTTCAAAGCGACTTGCCTGGCCATCGCTTCTTTCCGTTCGGCGCACCAGACTCAATACAGAAACGCCCAACCAGGTTTTAAAGGCCAGCTACAACTGACCTCTCCGCTTGACTCCAGATCAAGTATAGACCATCGGCACAACGCTCAAAAGAGCATCTCCACCCTTCGTCACTTCGTCACTTTATTTTGAGATCTTCGTGTGGTACCTCGATACCCTCTGAAAGCGGTAAAACGCCGAATACACAATGGCCGACATCACAGATCAGCACGACCAGACGTCGCCCGGCGATCTCGACGACTCACACGGCAACGGCGCTGCTGCCAGTGAGAGTCGCGGCGTCAAGCGACAGCGCCAGAGCGCTGCCAACGACGACGATGATGACGACGACGAGAAGGGTGGTCGCGAGCGTCGCAAGATCGAGATCAAGTTTATCAGCGACAAGTCGCGTCGGCACATCACTTTCTCCAAGCGGAAAGCCGGCATCATGAAGAAGGTTAGTCTGCGCGTCAACCGCCCGAAACTCAAATCTCCCCCTCCCCAATTCATCGCGTCGCATTTCTGGTCGAGGGCATCGCGCTTCTAACATGGTACTTGACTGCCGTTACCTGGGACGAGACGTCCTGCAGGCCCGCATCACGATACGTTTGGGACAGCATGCTGACCTGCGCGTTTCCAATTGATTCTAGGCTTACGAGCTGTCTGTCCTTACGGGAACACAAGTCTTACTCCTGGTCGTGTCGGAGACAGGTCTGGTCTACACCTTCACCACGCCGAAGCTGCAACCGCTGGTCACCAAAGCTGAGGGGAAGAACCTCATCCAGGTATGCCTGCCCATTGCCACCGCGCCGACCATCAATCGTCTCCTTGCTGACCCCTTTTTCTCAGGCATGCCTGAACGCGCCAGAGCCGTCCGGCGGCAACGAGAACGGCGTCGACGACTCGAACCAGGTCGACTCGCCCGAGGACACGCCCAACCATCAGCTCGCGCCGCAACCTCCGAGACAGCCCATGCAACAGAACCACGGCATGCCCCCAGCCTACATGTCTGGCGTGCCAATGGACCCCATGGCGTATTCCGGCTACGTCCAGCAGGCCCGCGGACCCCAGTACGCGATGCCGCAGGGAGGCTTGCCACAGCATGCGGGTCACCAGTCTTAATGTTGTGGCGTCTCTGCGGACTTGTGTGACTTTGCCTTTGCACTTATACCCCAGCATCTAATGCATGCCCAGAGACATTTGCTTGGTCCTTCTGGGGGCCGCGCTGCGTCGTCCACATAATATGCAGGGCTATGGTTTCGGCGTTTTTGATAGGGTGTCAAATGATTCTTCTCCCTTCAAGTCTTGCCCTTTTTTTTTTCCTTTTTTTTTTTTTTTTCTTTCTATCTTTTCCCCCCTTCTTTGGTTTCCCGAAACGTAGCCATGTTCTTTTCTGCATTCTTCCATCGCGATTCCCTGCGTGTTGAGCCGCCACAACGTTGAGGCCGACCAGGTACCATCCCTGCGCAGCCCGCATTGTTCATCCGGGACCGGAATCAAGCTGGATCACTGCAGCTTGCGCTCGCGGATACGACACTCTCGTCTCTCAACGGCGCAGCATCAATGTGACAGGATCTGAAAAATACAGGAGATATTGCTGGTGTCTGGGGCCGGCTTTGCTCTCTGCGCATGTCGGACTATGATATGGAAGGGCTCTTTTCTTTGAGGTGGCATTATATCGAGGTGGCCGTTGTCCTTAGCAGTTCATCTTTGGCCGAGGATGGACGGAAGGCTGCCGGCATGTTGTGGTGTTAGTTGGCTTGCGGGCCGGTGCGTATGCGATACTAGACCGTCTTCGAAGCGTGATGCACGGCGCAGATGCAAGGGGTTGCCTTTGTGGGCATGGCTTGGAGGAGATGGCGGGCATGGTTAAGAGGAGACGGCGAGTCTTGGTCATACATACCATTGGTTCCCAGCAATCGGGGCGCGTCGGTATAATGGC
>Ga0209127_100269_pt1 | contig 18196 bp, 27 predicted proteins | sample LakSupMetagenome_FD_187469 | JGI IMG/M metagenome (GOLD analysis project Ga0209127, IMG submission 187469) | Freshwater microbial communities from Lake Superior, Canada - Sta WM archaea (SPAdes) (version 2) | ecosystem: Environmental > Aquatic > Freshwater > Lake | place: Lake Superior, Canada...
ACTAACATCAAGACAGTAGTAAATGCTGAAACAGGCATAAGCCTGGGTTCAGCGCCATAGCTCCCTGTTGTTGTCTCTGAAGCAAGCGAAGTTCCTCCCGTTGTAACCACTACCTGCGTATGTACCAACCGAGAATAGCCCGGCTCCAGCTATAATTCGACTTGTGAACGTCACGTCGCTACTGCCAAAATACCCACTGACAGGGTTCCCTTCCCATGTGACTGGGGTACCGTAGGGGGTTCTAGGGTTGGTGAACACAACGCCTGGAGGCGGGTTGCCCGAGTTTGACTGGGAGTCATCTGAGTAGTACGCTATGACGCTGGTGTCGAAGTGTCCAGTGTCAGAGCCGCAGTTGCATAGGTGGACTGATCTAATTCCCGTCGACACTGTATCAGAATTAAGAATAGGGGACTTTGTGGTGGGTACAGCCACATACTCGCCGGCTAGAGACGCAGTGATAAAGAGCGCCAGCGCTGTTTTTATACTAGCTGTTTGCTTGAACATTGTCGCAGTGTGAAGACAAAGTGCATGTGAACCGCAGTAGGATTTGCTGGCGATTTCTCAACAACCTCAGCGTTGTGTATCTCGAGAGTCTGCTCAACATCGGTTATTTATATATAACCCAAGATTCACGATGCTCCAACTTTCTTGGCGCCCATTGACGGCTCAACGCGGGAACTTGGCGCTGATGGGACGACCAATGGATCCGTCCGCGCTACGATCCTCAGCACCAGGGAAATGAGATGTTTACGACCTGACAAATAAGCTACTTGGTCAAAACGAAATGCACGTGGCCTCTATATAGGAGAAGCACGAAGTTCCATCGACATGGCTTTCTCCTAACGTGAGACAGTCGCGCTGATTGTAGTCACACATGATGTCACATGTCCCGCTCATGTCTCCATCCAGGCATGTCCGCAAGATCTTTGGGTGGTCCAGCCCGCCGAGACTTGAGGGCATCGCCTCCTGGACGCCACCTCCATTGGTAGGCAATGTCCTCGGGCAGCCTGCCCTCTATCAACTCAACAACGTGCTTACCAACGTTGGGGAGGATCTTGAAGGAGTGTCTGCATTGGTCAGCGAATTGTGGTCAATGAGAGCAGAGCGTCGACTTACCCGCTGTCCCCAGTGGCTAGGATGAAGTTCTTCCATCTGGGATGTTCGCACATCAATAGAGCAGCGTCGGCGGTGTCTGTACACCAGCACAATGCACGGTTGAACAACTGTTTATCCTGAAATCGGGGCAAGAACGTCGATATAGCCTTCTTGATACTGACTTCGGATGCGTCTGGGTATGTGTCTGTGGGATGCTTGGCATGTGATCGAGGCACTGATATCTGCTTTGGGGTTGTGGCGCCATAAGGCTGGTGTTGCTTGAAACGACAAAAGCCCGGAAACTCGTCGCATACTTTGATGACACCAAATCTGGGGGCATGGTGAGCAAGACATGCCACTGAATAGATGCTTGGTCAGTGGGGCTTAACTCGTTTGGCTCGAAGAAGAAACCGATATCGTCATTATACACGACTGGTGCACCCTTGTACTTCGCAGCTTCTTCAGGGGTCAATTGGATATGCGCATATACCCAAGCCTTGGCCTGCTGTCAGCATATAACCCACAATGTCCATTGGACTTCGTGTTTGAACATACCTTTGAGCAACACTGGTCTTCCAAATCCACAAGAGTCGGGCTCCATGCGCCAGCGGCCAGGACCACCTTATCGGCATGATACTGGGTCCCATCCGTCGTCTCGACACCAACGCAGGTTCCTTCATCGGCCGAAAAAAGGGGTCGTTTGAACATTCCGGCACTGTTGGATAATCAGCCGACCAAGCTTGCCGGGTGTCGTGGTGAGTGGTGACTTGCCCGCCGAACCCAAATCTTACGCCACTGTCCTTCAAGAACTGTCCGATTGCGTTGATGGCCTTAGCCGCAGCCAGCCAGCCACCGTCGCTATTCCATATCGCTTTCCACCCTTGTATCTTGTCCCGTTCAAGCAATGGCATCTTGGTCAATATCTCATCCTCGCTGTCCAACCACTGGTTAGACTCCTCCAAGCCCACCCCAGCGTCGAGAAGGGCTTGATACTGCTTCCTCAGGCTTTCAAGGGCACCTGGTGTATGCGCACAATCCAGCTATGGGGTGTTAGAACGTCAAACCTGAGATGGGGAAAAATGACATGGTGTGTTACCCTGCCAGTATTGTGGAAGAAGGGCTTGAAGAGTTCATCCTCTCTCCACATGCGAAGAGCCTCGAGGCTCATTTGTAGATCCACCGGATTTCGCAGCCGTACGCTCATGATCTTGTTCAGATCATTGCCGGCTGATTGTGCCGATGGGATCTCATATGCATCTAGGACCGTGATATTTGCAGGAGTATAGCCACTCCTGACTAGATGCAGAGCTGTAGATGAACCGATTGTTCCTCCTCCCCCAACGACAATAACGCTTGTATCTGCACGACTTGCCGCCATATTGCTCAGTGTTGCTCGGTGTTGTGGGTGTGCTGGTTGGGTTGGGATTGTGGTTGGGCTATAGGCACCACGTCTCTTTGGGCGTTGGTAGTGGCGAACTTTATAACGTACTGACAACAAAACATGCGGTCATTTTAGTCCGATCAGTGATATGACTTTCCAACAGATAGTATGATCCTAGCTGGGTAATGGCACTTTTGAGCGAAGATTTGTACGTGGCCGTAAATGTAGGCAAGTAGGAATCAGCGTCAACTAAGAGGCAAACCGTAGGCGCATTCAGCCGCATGCGCGAGAGTTTCGCCTGGACCTTCTTTTTGGATTGTCCGCGGCCTTGCTTTCGCCTGGACCTTCACAGCTCATATCTGCGCTTATCCACCAATCAGAAATTGCCCCGGTCCGGAAATGGCTCCGGCAATGAATTTGACGGGACCCGATGCCGGAGGCATGCTGGAAGCCAAGACGTTAGCGGAAGCTTCGCTTCGACCTTCTCAGCTTTTTGCTCGCCTGGACCTTCAACAACTTCCGAGTCTCTGTTCTTCCACCCAATCAGGATATGCCCCCCAGTTTCCCAAAATTCGCCCCCACCCCCGATAGTCCATGGGGATGGGTGAAGATAGGAGCCTCCACAAACCTGGGGTAAGACATGGATCCCAGCAAAACACCAGATACCGTGAGGATATAACAATGGCAGGAGACGCCAGTTCGGTTTGTTGTTGTCCTTTTGTTTCATCAGTCGTCAATTGATCCAACTGAGTTGCGTGGCTACATGTGCTCTAAGCTCAAGATGTCTGCCGCTTTCGACGCTGCTCCGCCCAACACCCACGCTGGTGGAGACGACGATGCCCTCCGCACGCGGGGCGCAAACCCGATGAACGCGCCGCCTGAGCCCAAAGACAGCAACGATGTCAACGTGGCCATGGACGAATACAGGCGGGATGTCCCACTTTGGAAGAGAGTGCACCAGCACAGTCTTACCCAAATGATGCTTATCAGCATTCAAGCTTTCTGTGGGCCAGCAATGTCTGATGCGATTGCCGGTACGTGTCAAACTCTTTCCGTGGAAGCGCCTCCAATCTGGTGCTAACGTAGCACAGGTCTTGGTGGAGGTGGTTTGGCGACTCCGCAGACGTCCAACATTGCGTAAGGACTGGTATTGTGGTTTGTGTGTTTTGCTGCAGGAACTAACCGTGGTCGTGTAGCACCGCACTTCGATATGCTATGCTTGCAACGGTCTGCTTTCTCGGTGGTCCACTGGTGAACAAGATTGGCGTCAAGTGGGCACTTGTTGTCGGTGCCGCGTCGTTCCCCATCCAAGGCTCCAGCTACTACTGCAACTCCAAATACGGCAACCAATGGGTGAGTCAATCCGCGCGTCTCTGCCGTCTTGATGCACGTGCTGATCTCTTCCAAGTATCTGATCCTGGGAGGTGCCCTATCTGGCATCGGTACGGGATGCTGGTATGTGGCCGAAGCTGGAGCAATCATGTCAATTGCTCCTGCCAAGTCGCGCGGAAAGTACCTGGCACTATGGATCGTCTCTCGCAATCTGGGACAGCTTGTCGGAGGAGCTATCAAGTGAGTGAAGACAAAATACAATGCCTATCGAACTGACGCGAGTCCCTAACGTCTTCGCAGCCTGTCCAAGAACCACGTGAAGGGAATCAAGGGTGGAATCTCCACGGATACGTATATCGCATTCGTGATCATTGAGGCCATGGCGTAAGTGTCGCCCGTCGGCATTTATGGGACTGGAACACTAACGTCACTCCAGTCTGCCCTTCGCATTCTTGATTACTCCACTCGAGAAGGTTGTCCGCTCCGATGGTACGCGCATCTTAGTCGCAGAGCATCTGCCAACCAAGATGGAGCTCAAGCAGATCGCACGCACTATGACCTCGAGCCTCATACTTCTTTCGTCCATCTGGGCGCTGTGGTCGTTCTTCTACAGTGGTACCTGGTCGACTTACTTGGCGACATACTTTTCAGTCCGGTCCCGTGCTCTGTCGTCGCTCATTTCGCCTTTTTTCTGCATGTAAGTACAACCACCCGCCTGCATTTATCAGTCAGTAACATGTGCTGACTGGAGCAAACAGCATTGGATGTTTCGGTCTCGGCTTCATTCTCGACATGAAGAACGTCAGCCAGCGTCGCCGGGCGCAGATCGGCCTTTACACTGTCGTGATTCTCAACCTGGGCGTTTACATCTGGTCCATCGTTATGCAGGTTCGGTTCAAAGCCTCCAATCCTGGTAAGATTGACTGGGATGAAGCGCTGTACCCAACCGCCTTCCTGCCGTACTTCTTCGTCCAGACCACCGGTCCGCTCTCGCAGTCCTACATGTATTGGCTGTTATCATCTTTTGCTACTGATGCCCAAGGTAAGTGGCCACAATGCTTGACACGAAATCAAGAAGCTAATTCGGTGCCAGCCAATGTCCGGAACGGGGCTGCTTTTCGTTGTCTGGAAGCCGTCGGCCAAGCAGTCGCCTACGGCATGAACACAAAGACGTCAACAAGCCCGCTCATCGGGATGTAAGTTCGCCTACTCTGACACCTCACGCCGCATTAGCTGTATTGACCACGTGCTCTAGGTGCGTCAGCCTTGCTCTTATGGCTGCTTCCTTGGTTCCCATGATCATTTTGGTCAATCGCACACCAGATCAGATCCCTGCCGATGTCATTGCTGCGGAGCAAGAGAAGGGTATCGATAATGCCAGCTTGAGGGAGCCTACCCCCGCTGCCGCTCCCATTGAGCTCAAGGCATAAAGGGTCCTGCCAGCATTCATTGACATCCGCCGTCTTGTATATTAAGCTTAACAGGAGTGTTGCATCTGGGCGTTATCCGTTCGACTGGAAGACTCCGAATGGGCCGTTACTATAGTATTAGAAAGAGAAGCGAACATATATGTGAACCTTCATTTCGGTCGTTTATTATTTACTTCACCTAAGGGTGCCCACAGTGTAGCTGCGGAACTGCAATCGCCAGGGTCGCACATAACACACAACCCCCTATTCAGGTGGATTATAGTGCTATTGTCACTAGATGTAACTAACCTGTCTGTCCTTAGTTAACGTGGATATCAGCGCTATGGCTAACGCCTTGCTATTATTGAATAAACAAAACCTCAAGCTGTCGTCTCTGTCCGTCCGTCACAGGAAATTATTGACGCTCATCTTCACTCTCAAACGCTGGATTTCAAAGACAGCTTGGCAGATTCCCTGCCTAGACATGTTCAGCTGACGCACGAAAAAGCCACAGCTCCGCCGCGGTACCGAGTCGCTCGGACATAGATTAGCGTTCTGCAAGTGGCTGAGGTTTGCCCTACAACACTACAACAATAATGGCGTCAGCCACTCCGAGGAGATCGTACAGTGTCACATCTTGGCACGGGTTTGGAGCGTCTGGCCCCCCGGCTCGCCAGACAGCCCGTCGAAAATAGTGCATCCACGTACACTTGTAATGCAAACTTTCGCAGGGTTGACGTTAAATGGATGTGTCTGTTCTCGAATCGTTTGATCCGAAGAGCTTGGGCTAAGAGCGCCTCGTCCTCAGCCGCTGCAGGCTTAGCCGAAGGGGAGCATACAGTCCTATGTTTTTAGCATTGATTGGCCTGATGTCGTGGGACTGCTGACCACAAGATACAAGTCGAGTTCTTTCGCTCACCACGGCTGTCAGGCATGATTACCCTCCCTGCCGTGCTAGGGCGTCGTCTTTCCGGCTCTTTCAACACCAATTCATCTTTGGTCGCTCTTTCCCTTCTGTAGTCGTCGGAAGTAAACTAGTTGGACTTGCTGGGCACAATGCTCGACACATTTCAAGGAAAAGCTTTGAGTGCCGTGTTGATTTGGACCTGGGTAAGTAGCGACTGACAGGGCGTGGCAGCATGTGGCACTGATAGGAAACATCACAGATCATCTCCGCGGCAGCGCAGTCCACTTGCTCGAGCGCTACCTTCGCTATCTCGCTCCGAAACTGCACCTTCGCGTCTGGCGTTGTTGCTTGGGGAAGTCTGGTAGAAGTGGGCACACCCGCACAGAGACTCTGCCTCGCTCCGTCCACAGTCATCAACTCAACACTCGTTTCTCAGCAGAGCCTCTGCGCCGTTTCAGATACCCTTGAGCCCCATAAGTGCGAAGCGCTTCGTGGTGGCTTCTTCAACGAGAACTCTTCGTCGACGTGGACTGAGGCCTCGCTGTCCGCTTACAACGACAGCCGCAGCAACCCGACATGGGAGCATTTCAACGCGCCAGGCTTCACGAAGGTGGGCTTTGATAAGATCAACGTCCCCAACACGAACGTCGCTCTGTATGGTGCGGGCATTGCGCTGAATCAATATGGGAACAACTCGAATGCCGGCATGATTGGCCTGGGGAAGGATTCGGTGTTCCTCAACGATGCTGTTCATCAGGGACGAGCAGGGTCCAAGTCGTGGGCTCTTGATGCGGGTTCGCAGTCGCTCGTCAGGCCGCGGAACGGTGAACTGGTCATTGGCGGCTACAACGCAGGCCGCACGGACGGATCCTTCAGTTGGTCTAACATCAGCGACATGGCAGGCGACAGGCCGTGTCCCTTGCGGACCAGGATCAAGCAGATGTCGGTCACGCTCGGGAACGGAGACGTTGTCTCCATCCAATCCAGTGCTGAAGTGATCGAGGCTTGCATAGAACCGTACGATAACCTGTTCCGCTTCACACCGGGGATGCTCCTCAACTGGAAGCAGATCACCAGTTTCAACGAAACCATCATGGACGTGTACTCCAACCAAGAAGCCACCAATCTCTCCTTCACCGAGCTTGGCCTACCATATGATTCGAACCGCGTGGATGATTGGTCTCTGACGGTCACGCTTGATAGCGGGTACACAACGACTTTACCTTCATTCGAGCTGCAGCGACCACTCCTCGGCTTCGACAACCTTGGCAACAAGCAGGCCGTGCCCGGCATCACTAATATTCAGATCCTCGACGCGCCGACAGGTTCCGGTGAGGTTCCCACTCTGGGCAAAGTCTTCCTCTCGAGGGTGAGTAGGATCAAATCTGTGTCCGTACATCTCGCACAATCCTGACTGCAGCAGAGCTACCTGGCCGTGGACTATGAGAGCGGCCGATTCGGACTTGCGCTTGCGGCCGTCGATCCCCAGCCAAACAACTACGTCTCTCTTGGCTGCAACAATGCTGCGAACGATACGGATGGAGCGGGCGGCAGCAACTCTGACGATGATTCCCGCGGGGGCGTCCCGACAGGCGCGATTGTTGGCGGCGCTGTTGGTGGAGGGGCGCTCCTGGTCTTCGCCTTTGCTCTGTTCTGCTGGATGCGCCACAACAAACGGAAGCAGGCTCTCAACAACATTGCTTATCCAGCTCACGGCGAGAATCCTAGCATGACTCCTATAGACTACCCCCCCGGAGTCTATCTGGACTCTCGCTCCAATTTTGACTGGCGGAAGCACAACGATGCGCGCCGACAGGATAGCTTCTATTCGGGCGGCAACGGCGCACAATCACCTTATAGTGAACTGGGCCCTGGGCAGCAGCACAGTGGCCGGCGAACTGCTGGCCCGGCGCATCGCGAATTGTACGAAGTGCCTGGCTAGGGTGCGTGCATACATTCCAAAGCTGACAGTCTTCCGGCGGTCGGGAAAGGCTCGAGAGTCGTGTACTATAATGTTTCTATTGTTGATGTGTGGAAAGGTCGGCGGGCAGATGATTTATTAATTAGGTGGTTCATGCGGGGCGCAGGCACGCCATCCTTGCTGAGAGTGCTACCCCGAGAATCAAGCCACACTCCCGTATCGCAGTCTGGCACGCTGCCTCTGAAGGGCCGGATCGGTCGGAACCTCGATGTAACCATCATGGCTTTGACTATCAGATCCCAATCAACAAGTGCTCGACGCGTTCCTCCATACCACCTTAGAGCCTGTGTATCTCAAGGGCTACATGCTTTCTCTGGAGGCTATGTTGCACGTACAACAATCGACTGCGGCAATTAGTCTGGCTGCCAGTAGCGCAGCCGTTGCCGACGCGACTGTGTTCTCTGACGGCGGGAACCAACGTCCCAAACCAGCCGCCACGACAGACCAGCCAAATGCGACATCAAGACACGAGAACAATGTGCATTCTGCTGCACAACCTCTTCAATATCTGCAACCAGACGCGATACCCGGAGCCAGTACTATCGTGCAAGCTGGTAGTGAGCATGCAGATGCCGCGGCACAATGTCAAGGGGCGAGGCCACCGGCTGCCACCATCGCCCTAACCATGACTCCCCTGTGTCTATCTGTCCTCCTGTCCGCGCTGGACTTGACAATTGTGACACCCGCCATTCCAGTCATCGTCGGTTCCTTCCAGTCCACAGCCGGCTACGTTTGGATAGGAAGCGGTTTTGTGCTCGCCAGCACTGCTGCCACACCGGTCTGGGGTTCTGTAGCTGATATTTGGGGACGCAAGCCGATCATCCTCGGAGCATTGTCACTTTTCCTCCTTGGCAGCCTGATCTGCGCCCTTGCCCCGGAAATGGGCGCCTTGGTCGCCGGTCGCGTGGTCCAGGGCCTGGGCGCATCCGGTATGGGGACTATGGTGAACGTCATCATCTGCGATACGTTCTCGTTGCGGGACCGCGGGCTCTATCTCGCCGTCACTTCCCTAGTGTGGGCAGTTGGGAGTGCGGTTGGTCCTGTGATCGGTGGGAGTTTCACGAATAGGCTTGAGTATGTCTTCTTGGCCCAGCTCCCTTTGTGTTTGTTGTGGCTGACATTGGAACAACTTGGTTGCAGCTGGAGATGGTGTTTCTGGGTCAACCGTAGGTATCCAGCTCCCGCAACCACCGGGTTCTTTCTCCAACGCCCGGGGCTCACAGTCTTCCGTAGTGCCCATCGGCGGCGTTGTGTTTATTGTCCTCTTGTTCTTCTTGAGAGTCCCGACGCCGCACACCCCTGTGCTTGCCGGTCTCAAGGCCATTGACTGGACCGGCAGCGTTCTCATCGTCGGCTCGACACTAATGATCCTCCTCGCCCTGGAATTTGGGGATGCCACCTACCCCTGGTCATCGGCAACCGTCATCTGCCTACTCACCTTCGGCACGGTTGTCGTCGGCATCTTTATCCTCAACGAGTGGAAGCTGGCCATCAACCCGGTGATACCACTACGATTGTTTGGGAACAGGTCTTCTGTCGCCTCATATGCCGTCTTTTCATGCAACTTCTACGTGCTTATTGGCCTCTCCTACTACCTTCCGCTCTACTCCCAGTCCGTACTCGGTGCCGATCCATTGACCTCCGGTGTCCACCTAGTGCCTCTTATCGTGTCCAGCTCACTCTCTGCTGCATGCACTGGTGCCTTCATTCAGATGACAGGCGTATACCTGCCTCTTATGTATGCCGCGCATGCCTTGACGATACTTGGAGCAGGGCTTTTCATAAACCTGGAGTATGGAGAAGGCCTCACAAAGCTCATCGTTTTTGAGATCATCACTGGTGTAGGTGTTGGCATGAACATGGAACCACCTCTGCTGGCTGCTCTCGCCGCGGCCACCGACCTGGACAATGCCTCGGTAACTGCCACGATGGGTTTCCTTCGGTCCATTGCGACGTCTATTGCAATTGTGCTTGGTGGCGTTATCTTCCAGAACCGGATGAATGTTAACACCTTTGAGCTGGCACTTTCAGTTAGCCCCGAGGTTGCGCGCAACTTCAGTGGTGAGCGTGCGCTTGCTAGTGTCGAAGCCATCACGACTTTGCCGATCGACCAACAGACACCCGTCAGGATGGCGTACTTCCGCTCGATGCAGGCTGTATGGGTCATGGTGAGTTCAGCTTTTTGCTCCTGTTTCATCTATCAACATGATGTTCATGTCCGGCGGTCCTGATGTTGATCCGTGGTTGGGACAGTACGTCGTGGTTGCGGGCATTTCACTCCTGGCAACCCTCTTTGTTCGCTCATACCACTTGAGTGCCGACACGAAGACTGTTTGCCTAGGGGTGGACAGGAGAACGGCCGTGACTCAAACAATTACCTCGGAAGGGCCCGGGACGATGGACCTCAACAGCTCGCCACAACATGATCACCAAGCATGACAATCTTCACGTCTGGTGCCTTAGTGGCCAGGAACATGTCCCCTCAGGTGGGACGGATACTCTAACGTACTTTTGGCGGTTACTATCCGTCGCCCACATCTATCTGAAACTATGGCACCCATGTTCGACATTTCTGAGTCCCTAATTCGGGCTCATGTCGCATTGGTCAACGACTCCTTCTGCGAGGCTTACTCGTTGAAGAGCGCGTAATTCGGTCCGTTGCCATCGCCCTCGCCAACTGTGGCATGAGCTACAATCTTGCCCAGCAAACCCGTCTTCACATCACGCTCGATGACCACAACGCGGTTGTCATCCTGAAGCGCTGATGCGACCAGTGTCCCAGCTTTGTTCAGGGAGAAACCACGAGGGTTTCGACCACCAGCAGGGGCTATTTGAAGGAGAGACAGTTGACCGGTCTTGCCATCGATAGCAAAAGACACGAGCGGATCCGATGGCAGTGCAGTGGTATTTGTTGGGTCCAGATTTGGGAAGGTCATAGAGTTCTCGCCGCGGGACGAGAGGATAACGAATCTCTGGTCGGGCTGTACTAGTATTAGTAAAGGCACGCAATATCAAACCACGTCGGTCTCGGTCAGAGTGCACATACCGATACTTCGAGCTCTGCCGCCTTAGTGCCATTAGGGACGTTGCCACCTGGGCCGTGGGTGCTGATGTCGAAGATGCGAGTGAACTTGGGAGCAGTGTCTCCTGCATACGAAACAGAATACCCAGAGACGGTATTTGAAAGCTCGTTGACGTGGTAGAAGAAGGTGCTGGTGTCGACCACAGCAAAGGCACCATGTCTCGGGCCGGAACCCGGAACGGCCTTGATTGACGCCACCTCTTGGACAGAACCGGGCGCGCCGCCGGACGGAATCTTGTAGACACGGACCAGATCTGATCCCAGGTCTGGCACGAGGAGAAACTGCTTGGTTGGATCGAGGATTGCGTCGTGCAAATGTGGAACATCTTGACGGTCTGGGACAGGACCCGGCGCGGACAGTGTGTATGTCTCCAATTGCTGGGACGTTAGATTTCTTGTGTTTCCAACGGAAAATGTTCCGAATGATGAGGTGTCACTGGAGTTATGTCAGTTCGACGGCTGACTATGGGCAGCCTGGGCCATAGCCACGTACTAGAATGCCACAGCGAGCTGTGAGTTTTTGGAGCCGAACAATGTGGAGGCAACAGGACTCTTGAGAACAGGAATGACGTCTAGGTCGGTCAGCGCGCCGCTGATGCTCGTGCCGTAAGACGTAATGGAGGCATTGCCACCCCAACCCTCGTTCAAGCAGTATAAGACCGAGTTGGAATAGTCTAGCGTCAGCCACGTCGGTTCTGAGCCACAGCTATAGGATTTTGAGGCCACTGAAAGCGATGATCCGCTTAAATTCAATGTCGTTACTGCGTGGTCGTTGTACGATGTCGCGAACAGGATTTGAGCAGAGGCAGGGGCGCCCAGGAGCATAGCTAGAAGCATGTTTGAGGTGATCATTTTAGTACCTAATAAGCCAGGAAGCTAGAAAACAAACTTTGGGGGAGGTTGCAGAGAAGAGACATTAAAAGGGCTGGAAAGCGAGGTGGGAAATCTATGTTTATAAGCCATCGTTAACTCCATGCGGCCATTGGCCCACCGACCGTCAGGGTCTCGACTAATCTGTTGCCAATGCAGGTTCGATCTGGCTCATCGGGACATGTATACGTGGTGTCCTGCTTACTCTGCATGCCAGCCTAACCTCGAGGGTCTTATTGCTCCTTATGTTTAGCCGGCGGGCAGTGTAAGCTCAACATGACTTCGCAGTCTGAAGATCCGTGAGGAGGACTTACTATCTCTCTTCTGCACTCAATGTCAAATTAGTCGATGCGATTCCCTTAAGATACGGCTACCTGAGTCCTTAATTCGTCGTCAAGTAGCCTGTACGAAGTTAACATAATTTGCACTTAAATGTTACCCCAGCCAATACCGGAAGTGAGCTATAGCGCCAAGGCGGACTACATCATCCGCAATCTACTCGATATTCAGGTACAGCTGTAGACAAAACCCCTTCTAAATCATCTCGATATAGCGACTCGGCCCGGAATACAGCTGACAAGCTAGATTACGCCATGCACTGGTACCGTCGTCACATGTACTCAGCTTTACTCTCTGGTGCACATGACTTGAAAATGTAGATCCGGAGCGAAGCGACGGATCATATGCTTCACCGCTCCTGCGCCTCATAGTCTGTGCAGACGTACTTGGAGGGCAGCAGCGCTTCGACTAAATGACCCACCGGCAAAGGTGTGGCTGAGCACCTAAGGTACCTTAGCTTGCCCGCGGTCACTAGTAGACAATCTCCACCATCACGCCTTCCGCATTTTTTTTTCCCCTTCCGTCTCGACAGCTTACCTCCTAGAGCGAAACCTACTACAACATTCTCAGCGTTTAGCTATCCATCTAAAAGACTATCCAGTTGTCAGTATGTTATCCACTTCCACTAAAGACGAGATTAAGTCTGCCCTTGAGGCGTACCGCTCGCACATAGCGGCAAACAACCGTCGGGCTCTAGAACGCTTGATCCCTTTCATCGCAAACTGGGTGCCCAACCGCGAGGACTATAACGAGGACGACATACTCGAGGACGAGGTCCCCCGGTACAGGCTCAAATGTCTTAGCTCCCTAATAGGCTTTGGGTCCATTGTCAGCAAGTTGTCGGACCCAACGGACGTCCTCACGCGTTGGGAGGAACTTATGCCGCTGCTCGAGCTCGACGGGGTGAATAGACTCCGTTTTCCAGGATTCGAGGAGGACGAGGACGAAGACGGCGTGAGGCATCCAGTGGCGGCGCTCGCCGACCAAAAGTATCGCGAGCTCAAATTCAACGAGTATGTCGCGGTTGTGGAGGCCGCGCTTAGGGACCGCGTATTGGAGGAGGCGCGCGGCGCCGTCGCCTTCCCAGAGGAACTACGCATTCTGTTTGAGCTAGGCGTAGACGGCCTGTCCGGGGCTGGTCTGGCAAAATGGCAGGGTCAGTTCGGGTGCGCCTTCTGGGTTGGACTAGGCCAAGAGCCCATCGGGGATGTAGCCATACGCGTCGTGGGGCCTGATACCGAAATGGGGCGCTGGGGCGGGACGATTTGGAGAGAATTCAATGCCACAGACGAGGTTAAGGAAGACGAGTGGGTTGTCGCAGGCGGATGGGGAATAGGCATAGGTTGTGATGCTCAAACTTGCTGCGCCGTATTCTGTCGAAGAAGGAGTGACGAAGAGGAGTTTGCGTGGAAGTATACGATAAACTGTGAGTACGACAGCCGTGTTTTCGACACAGTTCCGCAGGTATTTGAATATTACAGGGACTTTGAGCAAGGGGCTATGGATCAGCACCTTGAATGGGGCGCTAATGAGGAGAGTCTGTTTGTGCCTGGCGTAACATTTTAACAGCGAGCTTGGAAGCTACAAAGAAGGCCAAATCACTTGACTAAGTCTTAAACGTCTCTACTCTATGCTATTATCGTTTGTCTGGCTGCCTTTGAGATTGCCCTTAGCACTCTGCGTAGTTTTTTGTACAGTCTCGAAGAGACATAAGACAGCTTAAATCATAAAGACAAATTACCTAAGTAGTATATTACTTTGTTTTACAACCTTGATAACATATTACTTTCTTTCGCGGGAGTTGGTTGAAAGCCCTCTTCGAAACGACGGTACACTAGTGAAGGATGTTGTCTTTCAGTCGTCAAACAACTTTGGGGAGAGGGATGCCAACACCGCCTGGAACAACGCCATCACATTTCAGGAAGATGCAGCCTACGCCCATTATCACAAGTACTTCGGCGACATCCGCGAATACTACAATGACAAGACGGGGGACGACAACTATTACTGGGTAGGCGACTCAGCAAACCAATATAAGACACACTTCTTTCCCCGGCATGAGAGTAGTGGTGCAAGTCTCGACGAAGCTTCGGCCGACACCATCATTAGCATCTCGACTCCTTAAAGTACAGCTATACAGGACAGACGGACGGCGAGAAGCACCAAACCGACATCCACATCGCCATGCCCTTCACCCGCGCCCAGGTCGCGAAGAAGCTCGCGTCGCTTGTCCGAGCGGGCTGCTGGGTTGATATCGCTTATGCCAACGCCAACGACGCAGTGCTCGACGCCCTCAAGGACATCGACGGAAAGCCGATCGGCGTAATACACTGTGCCGTGCCGTGGCAGGGGCGAAATGTCCGGCCGCACAGCAAGTACATGCTGATCGACGGGGCGACGCCCAGATCCCGAGGGCGTACACGAGCAGCCACAACTATGCTATGTGTGCGCTGAGAAATGCGGTCGAGTCTCTCCTTCGCATCAGGAGCCCCGAGATCCATGCCGCTTGTCTCTCGCAGATTTTCTACAGGATCAGGGATACTTGCAGTGGGAAGATCAAGCCGGGTACATAAGCACCATTGAGAAAGTACTTCGCGCCCTCACAAACTAGCCATAAGACCCTCCGCGCCGTGTGTCAACATGAACTGTCAAACAAAGTACTTCCGCTCGACTACAGTATTCCTCTAGTGACTAGGCTACGAAGGGTCTGAGCCGCAAATAATAGTTCAGCCCTCGTGTCGCAAACCGCGTAAACGAACCGGTCAGGCCGCAGAATGACAAACTTCTTGTTGCCCACTGCCTCAGACATGCGATAGGGATCATAGCCCTTGGGCTCCGGTCTTCCTCCGCATAAGATCGGGTCCGCAGCAAACTCGGCGGCGGTAGCGATCCGGTAGATGTCTCGTCGCTTAGACTCCAACGGGGGTGTTTGAGTGCTGTTAAGGAAACATGTGGCCTCGCCGTCTTTTAGCGCCCCGCTGGATGCCTCTTCAAGGCTGTACAGTTCGACCTTGACATTTATAGGGTCACTGTGAGGCTGTAGTATAACTACCACCTGGAAGAGCCCTTGCTTCTGAGGACCAAAGATGATGTCGTCCGTGAACAGGACCTGCCCGCATTGCGGGGGTTGATCAGATCCGACGCGCACGGCGTAAACCTGGGGAAAATTCTGGCCGCCGCCGAGCTTGTGTAGGAATGCCATCCCGGTACCGTCCTGCCACTGGTATTTGACCATCCCATCCCGACGGTTCCCTAGCTGCAACCAGTGTTTCCAGCTGGAGACAAGCTGGATGAGCCACAAGTACCAGTCGCGCAAGCACACTCTTGCGCCGCTCGATTGTGTGCAATAGTTTCCGTTCTCGATCGTAGATCGCAAAGACTTGTCGAGTTGCTGTTTCCGCTCCGAGCCCCAGCCCTGAAGGAGCTTCTGGTAGTCAGGCCTCTCCGGGTTATCGATCGCTATGCGTAGCCTCCATACTAGGGAAATGGCGTCACGAAATGCCGACGCGATCCCTTGGCCGCCAAATGGGGGAAAGACATGAGCTGCATCGCCACAGAGTACGACTCTGCCAAGCGACCATTTGTTGCAGCTTCTTGCGGAGAACCGAAATGGTCGACAGCGAAGGACCTCCACGCAATCCAGCGGGTAGCGGACTGCTTCCACGTTAAGCCCGTAGCGACTGCCGGGGTGGGTGATATACGGGTAGACGATCTTGGCAATCTCGGCCGGGCCTGCCATGTCACACGGTTTCTCTCCACGGAGGACCACGAACTCGAAACGCCAGAGCCTGTCATTGTCGAGACCAAAGCGGCCACATACGGCCGCCCGTGCAGGATTGCACAGGAACCTGAAGTCCTTGGGAAAGAACTCGTCATAGACCTGCTGAGGCGTGTAGCCCTTCTGCCAGAGGGGAAAATCAGGGTGGGTGTCCGGTGTCGGCAGGGAGATCTTCCAGTTGAGGGCGACCCAGTCCTCTTCGTATGGCATATCCGCGGCCTGGTCCATCGTGACACCTCTGGGCTCCAGGTACTCTTTGCGAGTGAAGCCCGTCTTGCCATCCGCGCCGATCAGGAATCGGCCACGGACGGTACGAGTCCGGTTGGACACATCGGTGTAGGATGCATACACCCAGTCGTTATTCTCCCCTATGGACGTGACGCGTGCGCCAAGGTTCATCTTAGCTATGCCACGTGTTCTTATCTGAGCCCTTAAGTGCTCCTCGATCGATGGCTGCTTGTGGCACATGAAGCCTGGATGACCAGTACCTCCCTCAGTCTGTAGATACTGTTTTAGAACTACATATGACGATAGCAAAACGGAGATGCTGTAGCAATATGTTACCGTATTGTAATCCATCATCATAAATGGCTTTGTCCGCAAATCGTGATGCACTTTGCCGATGAACCTGAAGTTACCCATGCCTAGAGACGCCTTGTCAGCCGGAGACTCTACTCTTGAGCTGATACTAGTTTAGCTGAAAACCTACACTGTCCAATCTCTGTGAAGATCTTGTCGTATATCCCACATGCTTGCAGACAGCGGATGCCATCCTCATCGAGTGCGATTCCCCTTGGGTCTTTGTTCACCTCAACGTCCTTCTCCAGGACAACATGGGGTATCGAGTATTGGCTCAGCAGCACTGACACCATGGCGCCGGTCGGCCCACAGCCGCACACAATGATGTCGGTCGTCTCGACAGCATGTGCCTCAGCCATATTTGGTGGCCAGTGATACAAGTGTTTTCAGATACTACAGGCACCGATCTGAGTTCAGCGACACCGTCCTAAAATAATACGGGCTCCTCGGGCCTAAAGGGGTCTTCCCTATTGAGTTACCGGCGGGGCATCTTACAGGTAGTGGCGGGGAACTAATGACGTGCGGGTATGAACGGAGCATTGAGATTGGTCAATACTTCGAAAGACGCTCGACTCGAGACTTTAAACGGCGGCAAGTTCAAAGCTAAGAGCCTGCTTGAGCAATGGATACATATCAAGGACACGGTTGTTTTGCAACTAGCAACACTGTATAAGGTCGTTCCCGGCCTGATCCTAGGTTGCGGGGATGCGGGACCTAGCGTCATGGACGGATAAACGCGTGTGGTGCTGGACCTGGCGGGGTTCGCGGGGAACCATTGCCCCGTAAATCGACCGCTTCCCCGCGATCTGCTAACGAACCCCTGCACTTCACTACATGACAACTATCTGGGGCCCCGGACTGGGTGCGAGCTGTATTACACCGAACGAGGCGGCTGAGACATCCTTCGCCAAGAAGGCCTCCACCCTAAGCAAATAAAGGGACAGTGGTCTCTTCACAAGGTCAAAACAGAAGCTTGGATTTCTCACCTCGAGTACCACGTCTTCCTGTCTCTGATCTCTGATAGGACCATGTCATCATGCCTTCGGACCACATAGAAAAGAACATTAACGCAAACATGACTTCCAAGGCTCCTCCGTCTGTGGACGAGAAGTATAAATCCGAAGAGCCCGTCGGTGAAGGCGTTCACGCAGAAAACGTGTCAGAAACTGTGGTCGTTAACCTGGGCTACGATGACGACGAACACGAGCCGGAAATCCACGCCCGAACCTACTATGCCCTGACTGCCATGTTCCTTCTGAATTTGGTGCAGGTTCTGGCGTTGCAGGGCCCTCCGGCGGTGGTATGTGCGCTCTTGTAATGAAAACTTGAGTTCGTGATTCGACAAGGGTTAGGGTTAGGGTTAGGGTTAGGGTTAGGGTTAGGGTTAGGGTTAGGGTTAGGGTTAGGGTTAGGGTTAGGGTTAGGGTTAGGGTTAGGGTTAGG
>Ga0209127_100270_pt1 | contig 18185 bp, 13 predicted proteins | sample LakSupMetagenome_FD_187469 | JGI IMG/M metagenome (GOLD analysis project Ga0209127, IMG submission 187469) | Freshwater microbial communities from Lake Superior, Canada - Sta WM archaea (SPAdes) (version 2) | ecosystem: Environmental > Aquatic > Freshwater > Lake | place: Lake Superior, Canada...
CTTTGCTCTGGCCGCCTTCGCTTCTTTTTAGGATATCAGGTGCCGCCGATGCCTTACTAGTATAATACAAGCATTACCCAAGATGTGGTGGGATTTCACAAAAGTCTAATACTCCGCCGTCTCCCTCTTCAACCACTCCAGCGTCAGCGGATCGTCCTTGAAGTAATCCTCCGTATGGCGCAAGATATCCCGGTTATAGTCGTTCAGCCACGTCTTCTCCGCCTCGGTCAGGAGGCTGGTGTCGATCAGGGCCCGGCAGTATGGCACCATGGTGACGTGCTCGAAGCCCAGGTACGGCTTGTCGCCGAACTGGTGCTTGGTCTTGACCTCGCGCACCATGACGATGTTCTCGATGCGGATGCCGTACTCGCCGTCCTTGTAGAAGCCGGGCTCGTTGGAGATGACGTTGCCCGCCGCCAGCGCCACTTCGGCGTACTGTTTCCTAGTGCCGATGCCGATGGGCCCCTCGTGGACGTTCAGATAGGAACCCACGCCGTGGCCGGTGCCGTGGCGGTAATCTAGCCCTTCTTTCTGAGCGGGTTGTTAGTAACGCGGGGAAGAGATTCCAAGCTGCTGGGAGTACTCACCCATAGAAATTGCCGTGCCAGTCCGTCAAGAGCAAAACCTGTTGTGCCCTTTGGGAATATGGCCATGTCCAGCGCGATGTTGCCCTTTAGGACCAGTGTGTAGTTTGTTCTCTCCTCGTCAGTGGGCGTGCCGAAGTGTAGTGTCCTGGTGGTATCCGTGGTGCCATCTAGATATTGTGCGCCCGAGTCACACAGATAGATGGCTTTCGCGTCGATAACGGAACAGTTGCCCGGTTCCGGCTTGTAATGTATGACAGCGGCGCTGTAACATGTCAGCGCCCTCCAATCAGTCTAGTTGTGGTCCATTGGACTTACTTGGCTCCAGTTGATGAGATGGTGTCAAACGACAACCCGACAAAGTCCTTCTGCTTCTTGCGGATCTCCTCCAGCTTATCAGCAGCCTGCACCTCGTCCAGCTTGACCTCCTTATTGACCAATTGGTCTTCTAACCACGCGAAGTACTGGCTCAGAGCCGCACCGTCGCGGATATGGCACTGTCTCATGCCCTCCAACTCCGTCTCGTTCTTCACAGCCTTGGCATCCCCGACCGGACTGCGGATCTCCTCGGTGTTCTTCTCGCCCAAGGCCAGCTTAAGAGCCCACGATGCCCTTGTTGAGATCAGAAATTTGATGGCCGGCGCCGTGCCTTCACCATACGGCTGCATCGATGCGACGAGGCTCTTGATATCCTCGAAGAAAGCCTCGTACGGCCTCACCATGACGCTGTTCTTGGACAGGTAGCTCTTTGCCTCGTCGCTGAGCTTGGAGCTAACGACATACAGCGTCGCATTATCCGGCGTCACGATCGCATATGAGAAGAAGACGGGGTTGTACGGGATATCGTTTCCTCGGAGGTTGAAGAGCCATGCAATCTCGTCCAGCATCGACACAACGAAGCCCTTGGCCTTTTTCTTGTCGATCTCCTTGCGCAGCTCCTCCAGCTTCGCCTTGGTGTCCTTGCCCGCATACTTCTCCTCGAGCAGGACCACGGGCTCGCTCGGTTTGGGGGGCCGGTCCTCCCCCCAGACAAGGTCGACAAGGTTGTCGGTGACGGCTTCGAGACCAGCTCCGCCGCTCTGTTTGATCTTCTCGTCGAGCTTCTCCGCCGTCGAGCTCCCGATAAGGGACGGGTCGACACCCACCGTCTTGCCATCGGAGGATTGTTCTGCCGTCCACTCTTGCCAGGTCGGCACGTCTTGTAGTCCGGTCTTCAGGAGGAGCCAGTTGCTGTCGAGCTGTTTGGAGGCCTGGTTGAAGTAGCGTCCGTCGGTGGCTAGGGCTGCCTTGTCGAGCGTGATTACTGCTGTTCCCGCTGAGCCAGAGAATCCAGAAATGAAGTGACGTCGGGCGTCACAGGCGGCTATGTATTCAGACGAATGACTGTCCTCGGAGGGAACGACTGTGACCCAATGTGATCAGTAGTTGTTAACTATCCGCTCCGCTGGGACAACACGTACCATAGACGTCGATCTTCCGCTCCTTCATGAGGGTCCTCAGGACCGACAAGCGGCCACTGGTGTCGACAGTCTCCATCTCTTCGGTGTCTGGCTTCGAAGCAGAGGTATATGCTCGTGCTGATTCCCAGACGTGTCCAGTAACTCGTTTAGGCGCAAACGCTCCCCTCGTGCGTGTCCGAGCCTTTGTGGCAGGTTGCAAGAACTGTACTGCCAGAGTCCGTAGAGGAGAAGCGAAAGGGGTATATCTGCATATACAGTGCATGGAGGAGTAGGTACAGAACACTCGAACAAGCAGTCACCACCGAACACAGAGAGCACAGGGGACGACGAATTGTCAAAGGATTGCGGGCAATGGTCTCGGGGTAGCTTAACCCCACCTTCTCGGGCACACGAGCTCAAGGACGCCTTCCAAAATAGGTAGGTCCTTGCTTCTTAGAGCGTCAGTGTCATACTGGTAACCTTTTTGCCTTTCAGGGGGTGCACAAAACTGGGAGACTTCTCTTAATTTAGTATTCTTTCACTGCATAAGGAACCTTACCAAGGAAGAGCGTAGATGACGATAGCTATTCTATAGAAGGGTCGCCGGTGCAAACCGAGGCTTAGATGGATATCCGATATAACGATACATGCCATCATTGACGTACCAATTGAAGTATGCATAATTCACAAAGCAACCTGCTCCCAGTGGGTACTTGAGTTACGCAGATAGATCTAACAAATCCCAGATGGGTTTTCTTTGACTTGGCCTCTGATGTCTTCTTACTTAGCCCTCAGAGAAACTATGAGGTGACACAGTGCTGCGACGGTTCTAAGGTCCTTTGGCATCGGGTGGGCAAAGTCTCGTAGCACCTGTTAGTTCTCACCCAAAGCTCTCACTAGACTAAGGTACCTGACCACAGTGGAGTTCAACTTAACAACCAATTCAGTGCCTGACTCTGTCCACGCACAGAACGGGTATGAACGGTTGCCGTCACGATGGATACCATACCATATCCGACAAGCCTGGCTGAAGTAGAAGGCGTAAGTATCATGCTCTTCGAGATCGTTGGTGGTGATTTACGCTGACTTTTGTTGCAGCTCATCACGGCCTTGTATTCTCCAGGGCCGCCAGACAGGATCAGGCAAATCCAGGAAGTGCTCCAAAGGGTACAAAAATCGCCTGAAGGGTGGCAACTCGCCGAGAGTCTTCTGTCGAACCCGGATGAGAAAATCAAGTTCTTTGGCGCATTAACTTTCATCGTTAAGCTGAACACGGAGAGGTGAGGGCGTTCATCCTGCCGTCCATCCTGCCGCCCACTCAAAGGAAGGGCACACACTGACATTGATCCGTCACTTATAGCTCCAGTCTCTCTGATGAGGACGCGATACAACTGCTCCAGAACCTGGTTGGTTGGCTCTTGAAAGCTGTCGAGGAGAATGCTGGCCCATCGCAGCTCCTGTTGCGGAAGCTCTGCTCAGCCTTGTCGACGTTCTTCATCCACTTCTCTCATCTGTGGAAGCACTGTGTCCGACATCTTGTGCAGTGCTTCGATGCTGGTCGATGCATACCGGTCCAAGACTTCGATGAAGGAGTGCCTGTCTGGATGGCGGCCGACAGCCTGAGCTCGGACAAGCTACAGGCCATGATATGCTTTGCTTCTGACCTTGCCGACAATGTACAGAGGACAGATCCCAACTCAGCCAAGTTGTATGTCATCTTTGAGCAGTCCCCCCAGTATGGCCTACGATAACTGATCCCGTACAGTGCCGACCTCCATTCTCATGCCATGGAGAATGCAAAAGACGTCGCGGAACTGCTCTTCATTGGCATGGATAACACGAGGTACGGGGATAAGAATGTTGAGGTTGGACAGGAAGCCCTCCAGTGTTTTCAAGTATGTTCAGGTTGAGTCCTTTTGCTGAACCCCATAGGCTGTGCGGATAACAACTTTCGAGATCCTCGTGGCTGACGTGCTTCAAGTCCTGGCTCGTCTACGCGCGGACAGAATCAGAAGCGAATGCTATCCTATACGGCCCTCTGAGGCCGCTGTTTGACCAGCTCCTTCGCCTGACTTCGGCGGATGAACTGTGCGAACCAGCTCTGGAGCGCTTGACCGACATCCTCGACTCCCACCCGGCCTTCTTGACCGAGGATTTCTACCGGAAGCTGGCGTCCTTGTTCCAGGGCGAACACTTCCAAGCTCGCTATCGCGCCTTGGTCCAAGGAGACTTTGACCAGGACAATGAGATGTTCATATGGCTTATGATTTCTTACGGTAACGCACGTGTCTGGAAGCTCGTCAAGAGCACTGATCAGCAGTCACAGCTTTTCCTAACAGGTCTGGTCGGTCTTACCTGTTGCCCGGGTTATGTTGCCGCGGAGGATACCATCTTCGCCTACTCCCTGGAGTTCTGGTCGAGCTTCGTGGAGAACATGACTGACGAACTGGATGCTTCGGAAGGTGGACGACAGCCCTGGTTTGACATAGCCATGGGCCATGTCAGGCAGGTTCTCAGCAACTGCTGGCGCAAGATCCAGTGGCCCCCTATCACGGCGCTCATGCAGTGGGATACCAATGACCGGGCCAAGTTCGTCGAAGCGAGGAAGGATGTTGCGGACCTGCTCGAAGCCGTGTTCGCACTAGCCGGCCCGCCACTTGTCTCCATGTTTGTGGACTTGCTCCTCCAGCATCTGAACTCGGCGTCGTGGACAGAGTTGGAGGCTTCGGCGTTCTGTGTGGCCTCGTTAGCCGACTGCATAGCAGACGATGAGAGCTGCGACGACATGGTTGGCAAGGTCTTCTCGGCGCCTTTCTTCGACCTGCTACTTCAGGGGCAAGGCCAAGTCCCGCTGCGTCTGCGTCATACCGCCCTGCAGCTTATCGAGCGATACTCTGACTACTTTGAGCGCCGACCAGAATTCCTGGCCTCTGCTCTGAACGTATTGTTTGGCGGCCTGGGAGACACTGCGCTCGGCGGAGACTCAGCCAGGTACATTGCCAAGCTGTGCTCGTCCTGCCGGCACATTCTTACTGGGGAAGTGCCCGCGTTCCTTGCACAGTTCGGTGCTATTTATAGTGGCGATCCGATTGATCCGCTAGCAGAGGAGAAAGTTGTCCTCGCCATAGCATCCATCATCCAAGCTGTGAGCAACCACGCGGACAAGCTGTCAGCCTTTGCCCAGCTCTTCAACTTTGCCCGGCAGGATATCGAGAGGTCGATACAGCTGGCGGCCAACCCTCAGACGCTCAACCTGGATGATCCTCTCCACAGGCGAGGAATCGACCCTGCCGAACTTGCGGGCAAGCCATCACCGGCGGAGGTGTCGCTTCAGCTAGCTCTGAGGGCCCTGCGGTGTATCTCAGGCATGGCTAAGGGCATGCAATCCGTCCGCGACGGGCCCGTTGACCTCGATGCCCCGGTATCGCCATGGCAGAGAAGCGGCGAACTGGCGGCACTACAGAACGACATCCTCACATTGTTGAACGAGGTCCTCGTCACATTTCCAACGAGCGGAGAGGTAGTCGAGGTCATCTGCAACATCTTCCGCGCCGGCTTCAGCGAGTCCGAACCAGGCCCTTTCGTGTTCCCACCGTCCATCGTATCGTCCTTCTTCACTAGCTTGGCCATAGCCTCACCCCGGATCGGCACTGTCGTCAGTACGGCCTGCTCATTCCTCAGCTCCCTCTTCAAGGGACCACGCGAGCATCTTCTGCCCACGCTCTCCCAGCTCCTACCCTGGGTCATATCCCTCCTCAAGTCCATCCCCGACCCCAAAGCCGACACCGAACTCACCCAGCACTCCATCGACCTCATCCGCCGCCTAATGGCCAAAGCGCCCCAAGTCCTCTTCCAACTCCAACCCCCGTCCCTCACAGAATTCTTCTTCCTCTTCACCCTCGAGGTCCTCAACGGCAGCGAGCCGCTCCCCAAAGCCGCGGCCGCCGAGTTCTGGACCGAGTTCCTGGCCCTCCGGAGCGAAGACCCGGCCGTCCGGGCGGCCGTCTCGGGCGCGATGGAGCACCTCGGCCCGCTGGTCGCGCGCTCGCTGGCGCGGAACCTGGGAGGGGAGGCCATGCGCAGCGAGCTGGACAAGCTGAGCGAGCCGCTGAAGAAGCTGGTCGTGCAGCAGGTCCGGGCGCAGAGTTGGCTGGAGGCGGCGCTGATGGCGGAGGACTTCCCGAGCGACAAGGTCGGGCCGGAGGAGAAGAGGGCATTCTTGAAGAAGGTCATCAAGTGAGTTGTCCTCCTGTTTCATTGAGAGTTGGTATAATGTTTGCTGACTCGTGTCCAGTCTCAGGGGGGCCCGGCAGACGAACATGGTCGTACGGGAGTTCTGGCTGGCTTGTAGGGGCTCGAATTTCGCCTACGCTTCGTGAGGGTGGTCTGGTAATATGGGCGGGATCAGCATAGAGTTGATAGATCCTCCTTCTGCGATGATGTTTGCGAATATTTAAGAGTTCCCAATATTGTACAGTGGTCTAGAGTCTATGTCCTGCCACATCTATCCTACATGACTTCCGCATAGCTTACACACCTAACCACCAGACAGTCCCTTTACCACCTTGCAGAGTCCCTCCCACCGACCCCAATCTAATCTCCCTCAATTCGACAACCCAACCGCCCGCTTCACAATCTCCATCGTCTCAGCCGCATTGGCAATAGCTACCGCAGCCCCCCGCGCCTCAACCTCATCCAGATACCTCCCCCCATCCCTCTCCAGAAACGCCCTATACCGCTCCCCAATCGGCGGTATCTCCTCGACCAACACGTCCGCCACCTGGACCTTCAAGTCCTTCAGACTCCCCTTCCCCTCGGCCATCCCCGCCGCCAGCGCCTCGGGGCTCCTCCCCGCGGCGTCGAAGCTGGCCCACAGCTCCAGGAGGTTGGATACGCCCGGGCGCCCCGTGCGGTCGTACGACACGGCGTTGGCGGCGGAGTCGGTCTTGGCGGCCATGATCTTCTTGCGGATCTCGTCGGCCGAGTCGGTCAGGAGGATACGGCTCCGGGGGTCGGTGTCGGATTTGCTCATCTTGGAGGTCGGGGTTTGGAGGGACATTATGCGCTTGGCGGGGGCTGGATGGGGGTTGGTTAGATAATAGGAAGTGGGAGGAGATGAGAGGCGAGGGGGGGAGGAGAGAGGGGACGGAGGGGAGGGAAGAGAGACGTACAGAGGATCGTCTCGGGCGGAACCAGGAGTCTAGAGCCCGCGCCAAAGGTGTGGTTGAAGTTTGTTGCGCACTCGCGAGCGAACTCGAGATGTTGGCGCTGGTCTTCTCCTACCGGGACGTGGGTTGCCCTGGGAGAGAGGTCAGATACAGTGTGATATGTAATAGAGGGGAGAAGAGAGTTTACCGGTGGACTAGGATATCTGCCGCTTGCAGGACGGGATAGGAGAACAAGCCCAACTTGAGGGATGCCTTTGCTTTCTCGTCCAGGGCTGAGACGTCGTCTGCGAGGTGGAGTTTGCTCTACGTACATAGTCAGGCCGGATCTCATACCCCTGAAGGTAGTGTGGTTGCCCTTACCTTCCACTGTGTCATCCTAGACAGGTATCCCATCGAAGCAGTGCAGCTCAATATCCACATGAGCTCTGAATGACCCGGAACCTACACAACGGCACCCACATCAGCCTCCCCCCCTATAACTTTACAATATCACGGAAGATCTCACCGAGGACTGATAGAAAATACTCGACCTCTCCGGATCGAGCCCCACAGCCAGCAGGGCGGCCAGCATCTCCCGCTTCCACTGCCTCAGCATGGGCGCCTGCTGCGGCAGCGTGATAGCGTGCAGGTCGACGATGGAGTAGAGCAGCTTCGTCCCCGGCTCGGCCTCATTCTGCAGCCGCTTCCAGTTCTGCAGGGCGCCGAGATAGTTGCCGAGGTGAGGGATCCCCGTCGGCTGGATGCCGGAGAAGATCACGGTGCCATTTTCTGGTTTGATAGCCGAGACTTCGGATGCCGCTTGGGATGCTGCTCGCCGCTGTGTGCGCTGTATCTGGTCCAGCAGTGGCCTCAGCCGAGAGATCCTAGGTGCCATCGCCGCATCGACACAGTGAGCTGAGTCCTGATTGATTTATCGTGATTTCGACGGTTCGCGACGTCCCAACGAGTCGGACTGTCAGCGAGAAATTTTGGCGGTTGAGCGTCGTAAAGTTACAGCGGGGTCCACCCCCTGAAGGCCCGACGAGACAACTGAGAGCGTACGGACTGTGCGACAGGTAGGTCTAGGAGATGAAATAGTAATTGATATGTTCCGCTTGATGTGCCTCTGATACCGCTGTGTTCGCGGTAGAGATCGAGTGTGCACGCCGGTCGTATGGAGCCTCTCTTGACTACAAGCGTCTGATCATGCTCAAACTTAGTATAACCCAAGGTAGTTTATGGTACTGTACAATCTACACGTATACTACAAAGTATCACAGCTACCTGCCATGAGAGAGCCTGATCCGCTCCTTGTCCAAGAACTCTTGGATCTTCTCCACCGTATCGTTCTCAGGCCTGGGCTTCTCCCCCAGATGCTCCCATTTATCCTTGAGCAACCCTTCTACCTCCTTGACGCTCTCATCCATAGCCTTGCCCACACCTGTAGTCAAATTAGTTTCTCCCCCGCATACTCTGGACGAGAGAGATAGATCTTACCAAGCTTGCTAAACTCCCACACATTCGCCTTCATACCAATCCCGTAATACGCGTGCTTCTGCAGGAACGCGAGCCAGACCTGCACCGTATCCGGGTGTCCGTCGCGGATCTGGATCAGCCGCCTCAGGGTGATCCGCTCAAAGTTCTCCTGGCTCTTCTTATAGATGAAGCTCGACCGGGGAACCGTCCACCGCTCCGTCATCCGGGGCAGCGGCACGGGCCCGTACGCGGGGAGGCCCAGGTAGTAGGCCGCACGCAGCGCAAAGTCGCAGAAGAACTCGAGGTTGCGGAGGGTGTAGGAGCGCAGCTGCAGGTCGCACGAGGGCACGCCGTACTCGGCCTGGCGGCGGAGGGGCTTGAGGTAGAGCGCCGCTAGGGAGCGCGGCATGCGGGCGCCGCCGGTCTTGGGGAGGGACTCTTGGATGACGCGTTCTATTTCATCTTCGGGGTTGGCGGAGGGAGTGGTGATCGTTTCGGGGGTGATCGTTTGTGGGGTGGCGGCTTCGAGCGTAACTGGCTGTCTGGTAGGGATTCGTTAGCAAGGCCGGCTCGAATGGATGCTGGACCTGATGGGCCGCGGGACTGACTGTGACGATGCCTCAGAGCCTGGCTCATCATTTCTGCGGCCATGTTAGACACTCTCCGTTGACGCAGTTATCCAGTCAACCTACACCGAGGCATGTGTTCGGAGCTGTCCAGACGACGATATGGAGGCTCGGAGGACGGTCGCGAGTGGCTGCAGTAGTAAAGCGCAAGGGTCAGCATTGGAGAATATGCAAAAGGTAGGATATAGAACGCACTAATCTCTTCTGCAGCAATGGCCGCAAGGGCCGTATTAAGGGTGGCATGTCGTTCTGTGTCGTGTGTCGTCTAGATGCCCTGTTCAATGGCTCAGGAGCACATCGCGGTTCAAGAAGTTTTAGCTTGGCGCTGCTGAGAGCTGCGAACACAGCGCCCGTTATCGATAAGACCCAGGATATCTTCAATCGCACGGTGCTACTACGGTAAGCACGTGATGAGTAAATCTGAGTAAGGTGCGTCCCGAAGTCTTGCTACGACATGACAAACAATTTGAACAGAAGATTGTGCGGCCATTTAGTGGTAGTGATGGTGATTTTATTGAGCATTTGTTCATAGTGGCTCACATTCAATCTAATTTCCTCCCACATCCTCGGCAAGCATGCCTTCGATGCCGGTCGGGTCGTGCATTCCGCCGCCGAGGTCAGCTTCTTTCATTCTCCTCCGAATCTCCACGCCTGGGTTGAATTCGGGCTTGAAGCCGGGCAACCCATGCTCAGCTCACATACTGGCATTCACAAATCGTAGGCAATGTACCCATGCCTTGTTCCAACGTAAACATGGAGCAATACGGCTTGCCGTTGTCTGACATCCAGACGCACCCACCTTCCAGCCGTTCAGGCAAAGCCGGACTCTGGAGATTCGCTTTCACGGAAAGTGCGTCAAGTATCGAGCATGGTTTTCCGGTGCATAAGCCCGGCATGCTGTCACACAGCCTCGCTGTCCAAGCCACGCCGCCCACCTGGGTTGTAGGCCGGCTCAGAGCCTGCGGCCACCAGTCATGGTCCAAGGTCTGAGACGGACAATGCAGCAGCACATCATCTGTGTGAGGGTCCAACACGCTATCAGGCAGTCGTGTCTGCCGTCCGGTGTCGCACGTCAGTGGCCCAGCAGTCGTGAATAGCCGATCAATCCGTGAACAGTACCCAACCAGCAGCGTTATTTTGTGTGTACGGTTTGACACTCAAATTTTGCTCACCCCTGCTGCCTCCGACGCCGGGCGACAACCTTCTTGTAGTGGGACTTCTTGCCGCTCGATTTCCGCTCCTGGATCTCGTTGTACTTGGACTTGAACTTGGAGAGCGCCTGCCCGGACGACAGTACCTCCTCGACCAGAGTCCGCTTCCGCTCCTTCTTGGTGAGGCGAGCGCTGTAAAACTCGGTCGGACCCTCGACAAGTGTTCCGACTTGGCTAAACTCTGGGAACGGAGTCTTGCGGCTGTCCTTCTTGAAATGCTGCTTGCCGAGGGCAAGGACATCTCTCATTTTGAGGATCTGGAGGTCCTTCTTGGTTGCTGGGTCCGTCCGCGGGAGCCCGTACCATGAGGGCCCAGCGTTATCCTTCACTGTCTGAGATCGAGTCAGCAAGGGTAAATCCAGCTATTCGCAGATAAAATGGACAGATAAATATGGTGTTCCTTAAGAGTAACTATGATATAAGGAAATCATTTTGGTGCAGGCATTGGTTCCATAACGGAACCGTGGCCTGCGTCATTTGAGTTTGGGATAAAGTATCATCATCAGGATAGGGCAGGGCAAGGCAGGGCGGGAGTCGCAACATCGTGTATAGGACATACCTTCTTGTCCTTGATGACAGGTTTGGGTACGCGGACCGACAGCTCTTTGGCTTGCTTGCTCTGGTCCTGGGGAGGCGTAGAAGCTGTACCCGGAGCTGCTGGAAAAGCTGTCTCCGCTGTGACTGCGACCTGGCTCTGGTGTAGTAGCACCGCAGACTTTCCGTGTCCGTGAGCCGCCAGTCGAGACTCAGCTTCAGCAAGAAGCTGGTCGATCTGATCATCGGACAGATCAGTCATTGTCGTGGTTGCCATCTTCAACCAAAGTTGGCAGAAGGATGTGTAGAGAGAACGAACAGAAGGAAATACCCCAAAAGAATTTTGATGTAGAGAGTGGAGCCCGCTTTGTGGTGGGGCCAGCTACAGTCCCCTTAGCAGTGTATTGTTAGCTGGCCTGTGCGTCTCAAAGTAAGGCTGGAGACCACCTGCCTCAGGCCACCTTCATGCGTCATCCTTCGAGAGCTGGCATTTTGGTGAGCTGGCAGTTGGCTGCCGCTTGTGTCGGGCCACACTTGGCTGAAGTGAGAGGGAGCCTGCGCCACAGCTCGCTGGGCTGTTCTTCCATCGATGCCCAACCCTCTTTCCATTGACCGCCAAATCATCGTTTTTCTCTTTTCCCTCACAACACGTTCTCGTAGATCTGATCAATCGTCATTAGACTGAACAATCAACCAAGATCTTCGGTCATCCCAGTCTTGGATATAAAAAGGTATGCATTGTCCACTTCACCTGTGATTTACTCCATCGCAGGGTTGCGGCCTTTTCCAATCAACCATCATCCACCTGGGCCGAATTTCACCAATCATCTCATTCACTTCACTCGCTGTTTCTGACTGGCTCCAAACGAGCACCGAGTCGCCAAAACAGGAGCAATTTTAAACTCCACCATTGGCTTCGCTCTGCTGAAGGCTTCCCGGCCAATCATTCACAACACAGCCAATCTTTAAATACAGTCAGGGAAGGCTGACACTGACAGGTGAACGACTGACGGGAACCTTGGCATTGCAGTTACAGCGAAAGTAAACAAAACTCCGAGACAGACGGTTTGCAGCTCAGGACCAGCTATCGCATCCTCCATTACAGCCGAAGTAACGCAGAGCATCATACCCCGCAAATACAGCTGCAGCTCACCGCCCTACAAGTAACGCGCTATCCTGCACCGCTCACCCGATAAACCACGCGACGAGCCTTACTGCACTAATAGCTGGCTCGCGCGACAACTATCCCGCCACTCTCAACTAGTCGCATAAAACCAATCCCAACATGGATCCGCAGAACCAGCAGTCGGCACCGGGCAACCGGCAGCAACAAGGCGTTTACGACACTTCGCATGGAGGCCACTATGGCGCAAGCGCTGCGGTTTGTTTTCCTCTCCCATCGCGTGTGTCGCGTACCATCTAGCTAGCTAACCGGCGCAAACACGACACCAGCTGGCCCAATCGGGATTCGCACCCTCAGAGCTGTACACGGGAACGTGGGCCAACGTGCACCAAGGCCTGAATGGGCAGTACAAGGACATCCTCACGACATACTGGCAGCAGACCATCAACCACCTCGAGAGCGACAACCACGACTACAAGCTCCACCAATTACCCCTCGCCCGGATAAAGAAGGTCATGAAGGCCGACCCGGAAGTTAAGATGATCTCGGCCGAAGCCCCCATCCTGTTCGCCAAGGGCTGCGACATCTTCATCACAGAGCTGACGATGCGCGCCTGGATCCACGCCGAGGAGAACAAGCGCCGTACGCTGCAGCGCAGCGACATCGCCTCCGCCCTTGCCAAGAGCGACATGTTCGACTTTCTCATTGACATCGTCCCGCGCGAGGAGGCCGCCTCTCAGGCCAAGCGCAACGCCCAGGGCACGGGTTCGGCCCAGACCGCCGGCCCCGTCGCGTCCGCCCAATCCCAGCTCCCCGCCCAGCACATGGCCGCGCCCAACCACGCCGGCCACCCCATGGCTGCTGCGCAATACGGCATGGCCGAGCATGGCCAGGCCGAGCTCGACTACCGGCAGCAGCAGGCCATGTACCCCGGCCAGGTGCAGGCTGCGCCCGCTCAGGGTTATGGACAGCCGCAGGCGCAGATGTACGGCGAGATCGAGAACATGTACGGGTACACCACGATGCCGCCGCAACCAGTAAGTGAATCTCGATTGCTTCGGACCTATAAACACGCTGACCACTCGCAAATAGAACGCCTAGGAGGCGCCAAGCGGAGCATCGTCGGTGCCAAGTGCGGCAACGGCTGTAAACCAGGGTGCAGTCCTCGACCAAAGACTCGGTGGTTCCGGATCGCAATCTGACCAGGCAGCCGCAGCGGATTTTGAGTTGGTGGCCGCGGCTCTCAAGGAAGAGCTGACAGATTAGCTGGATGGGGATGAGAAGTGACTGAGTTCGGTTTCGTTTTGGTACTAGGTGCTAGGGTATTCGAGTTGAGGGTTTCGGCGCAAAGCAGGATAGGATATGGTATTTCCGCTCTCCCAGACCGGAGGGGACAAAATGGCCCACAGCCAGTACGACAGAACAAGAGCTTGCCACGGTCGCTTCGGTTGTTCGATGGTAGGACAGGGGGCACCAGGCATTCATGATGACTTTTCCAGATATCAATGTAACGATTTTTCACTGCGTGGACCGTGTCACTAGCGTGCAAAATTCCGGTCGCTGGCCAAGACCGTCCTGGAATCCAAAAGAAGAGCTTCAAGCAAGGGGTATCCGCGGGTTAGGCTCCGTCCGTAATGGTACAAAATGTGGAGATTGAGTTCATCTCAGGCCGAAGCGCGAGGAGAAGTTGGCCAGGGTCGGGGCTTGAGCTGTCTTGGTCGGTGTCTCGACTGTCTGGGTGAGTCTACGTCAAAGTAGGTTAGTGGTTTTGTCAAACCTCGGGATGCCACAGGGGTCTAGAACGCACTTCTCAAGTAATATAGGCCCGTTCATAGCGTCGACACGACCGTACTTCTTGTTCCTAGTCGAGATGTCGAAGAACTCGTCGTGGTTGTCCGACTCCATGAGCGTAACGGTCTGCTGGAGCTCGTCGAGGTTCTGCTGCAGCATGAAGGCGTTCTCCAGGCTGGCGACGAAGTCTGTCAGGAAGCGGACGTCCTTGGACAGCTGGGCGACGCCGTTGGGGTTTATCTTTGTGACTTCGGGGGAGAGGGGCAATGCCTGGACGTCAGAGTTAGTGGCTGGTGTGCGGAATGGTTGGCATGGGGGAGCGGCTTACCAATATCTTATTAGCGGCATGGCTCAGCGCGTCAAAGTAGATGAGCTGGTTGATCTCGCGGGGGAGGCCGAGAAGAGTCGAGGTCATGATGGTTGAGAGGTAGCGCGTCAAGGTCTGCATGTAGCTGCTTGCACCTGTTGGCGGCGAGGGGGCCATCCTGGAAGGGAAGTCAGTGGGCTGTGTAACACTTTCGGGATCGAGAGGTCCAGAGACTCACCAGTCATACTCGGCCGTGTCCACAAGGTCATCAATCTTCGAGTTGACGAGCTCGAAGATGCGCTTCTCCGCTGTCTTCTTGTTGCTACGGAATTGTTCCGTGGCACGAAGCGTCACTGGGCCGCCGGCGGATGTTGACGAACGTGCCCGGATCAGAAGTTGCTCCAGCTCCTGGCACGCAAGCTCGAAATGCTCGAGGTTGATGAGGATCTGTACAATCTGCCCCAGGTACTGAGAGCTAAGCCTCTCGACCAGTGTTTTGCAGACCTTTTCGGTCAACAACTCGTCCAATGACTGTTTTGCAGTGTCAGTAAGATCATCGTGTCCGACTACATGCAAAGATAGCTGACCTTTCTCAGTGTCTCGTCGATGATGTTCGGATGCTCGAAGTTGTCATCAGAGAAGAAGTAGAACTGGTTGAGGAAGTTGCGGATATCGATACAGCACAGCGGGTACATCTGGGAGAAAGGAAGCACGCAAGGGAATGTCAACTCCTCGGGCGGCTTGTCGGACGTGAACCAGCTGACGTTGAGCACCTTTTCGTACTCCTCGCGGTTGTTGATGGCCATCGGCATGTAATCGTCGGTCGAGACTATCTCCTGGAAGTCTTCGCTGAACCGTCTCTTGAGCAGCTCGGCGTACTTGTGGAACAAAGTCAGCTGGAAGCTGTTCAGCATGCTGACAGAGTAGCCCCAGCCCTCCATGGTCTGGATGAAGAGCGCAATACGAGCTTGATCTTGAGCAGAATCTCAGCGTTGCTGATCTCACTGAGGGCTGCGGAGATCAGGGTTATGGCTGTCTGGCACATGGAGTCCCATAGCTCGTCGACTTCGATAGCAGAACGCAGCTGGGGCACCCGTCGCATCGTCGCCTTCTCAATGATGGCAAAGCCGGCGATTCCCTCTAGTAGCCCGCCGAGCGAGTTCTCGTCTTCTTCGGCCGCGAGGTCAACTGCGCTCGGCATCAGGAGTTCTCTCTGCCGTCGCCTTGTCGCCGCGTAATCTGACCGGAACTTCTCCGTCTGGTTGAGGGCGTCGTGGATGTGGAGAGCTTCGTAGAGGGGTTTGAAGTCGACATGGACCTCTTCATTGTCCAGCACATCGTATTCGCTACTCTCGTCAAACACTAGCTCAATCGCCGAGTTCAACTTGAAGTGGCTCAGGTATTCGTTCTCTTCCACCCGCTTCCGTTGCCGCTCCCGTCTCTGTTCGGTGTGGTAGAATGCCACCTCGCCCAAGAACTGCGACGTCTCTCTGATCCTGTACAGCCAGGTATTCAGGTCTGTCATGACCGCCTCGGAGATGGCCTTTTGTGACGCCGGAATGGACTTCTGGATGAGATCGGCCAGTCGGTACTGGTTCGCGTACTTGTTCTGTATGATGGGAACCAAGTACTCGTTCTGCAGGTCCTCCAACGACTTGAGCGCCGCGTAGTAGCTCTTCTTCCGTATCAGCTCGTGCGCATTGTTGACCGCATGCAGTATCTTGAGAGACTCCTTGAGCGAGTCGGATACGTCGGTGATGTTCTGCCGCACCCCGCGCGTGTCGACCAGGGACTGCTTCTGCTTCGCCAGCTTCTCCGTGCTCGCCTGTATCGACTCGTTCAACTCGAGAATCTCCGCCGTCAGGGCGACCGTCCCCTCCCGTACTTTCTGTAGCTGGTTCACGGACCCAAGGAACTCCTCATGCTTCGTCAGGCCGATCTGCTCGATATCGGCCTCGCGGTCGTCGGCGTACTGGGCCAAGCTCTGCGCGAGCGCCGACGTCCTGCCGCTGTTCGTGGCATCTTTCAGGACGGGTATCAGTCGATCGACATATTCCAACTCGGAAGTCGCCAGGATGATCTGAGAATTGGTAAGTACGGGTCGTAAGCAAGCTTGGCAAGCAGCGTCACCAACCTGATTGACGGCATCGCCGTAATCATCCCAGGTTTGGGCTTTCCGAGGCATTGTGGCCGGAAGAAGCTCGTATGCTCCAGTTTGTGTATAGTCATCAACTTGTAGCCCATATCATCGTGGGGTTATTCTCAAAGGTATTTGAAGCAAAAAAGCAAATGCACATCGCTCAGAGCTCTTTCAGTCAACTCTTAACAGTGTCTCCCAAACAGTTGGTGATGGAAACTTGTGGGGGCCGATGCTGCCGCATGGTCCAAGCGCAACTAAGCTGCCGGTACGTACCTGAGGCCCGTGCTGGCCCTGGAGACGTCGACCATCCTGGTGATTCTTTGAGCGGCTCACACCTTGATTTCACCTCGAGACATGATCTCTCATCACCCGGAGCGGCCATTCGACTTGGCTCTTGATGTGCATCATGCTGTTCTCTTCACCACGAGTCATGACAACAGATGAAGCCAACAATCTGAAGAGAAAAGGAGAAACGACTGTCAAAAACGTACAACATCAGGCATTCCCCGGTGGTCACCCACCCGAGTACTACTCTGACGATTACTAGCTTGTCTCTGGGAGAGCGGACGGGATCCCGAATTTTCCAGTATCTATGGTCGTACGTGGCGGACTGTGGGAGCTTTACTGGTTATATGCTCGGGGATAGTAGATGCTGAGCCATTGCTCGCTGTGTTTCCCCTGAAGCTATGCCACGAGCTGGTGAGACGCGGTTTAGAAGCGCTTTATCCCGCTATATCAAGTTTTGATGAAAAGGGGCACACTGGCCTTCTACACATTCCAAGCCCAGCAGAGATTGACTTTGGATCTTGGGCTGGCTAGGCTTACAGGTGATGGACATCCGATCCCTTTGAGGGTATTCAACCATGTCTCGCGATAAGTCAATGACTAGCTGCTACGAAATCAAAGTGATCTGTTAGCATTAGACTAACATGGGATTAGATGGCTGAAAGGCTTAAAGCTCTCCAAATAGCTCGAGGTGGAAGTGGCCTCCTTGACGTCTCTTTCTCAAACTGGGTTGACTGGTAACCCACCTTCCGTCTCCTGCTTACCTTACCGGAGCAAGATGTGAGTGGCCTCGGTTGAAGCTCGCCTGCCAGTGGTCAGCTGGTTCGCTAAACTTGGGAGTCATCACTTCACTGGGCGAGCCGGGTCCGACCATGCTTGCCAGAGGAAGGCGCTGTCTGGAGGAAGGTACCTGCTCGCAAGGTTACCGGCTTTGCTACCTCAAGGCAACCATGGAGTTCAGAAATCTCGGTCCTGAACGTACCTTGGTCGTGAGGTCAAGGGAGCAAATCCTCAACCTACCAAGTGTGCTACTTCGACCACAACCCGATTTCCACTCCTTTATGACCTGGAGTGAGGCGGTTACCAGGCTTTCCATACATTCTACAGTTCAACTACTTGGTTTAACTCGGTCCTGGTGTTTGAGCATAGCGTAGGGGGGACTGGAACTTTCGTACCATCCCCTATCAAGGACGCTCCTTCCTTCACACCCACCTCGCACAGGCAGTCTCGCGTATTTCAACAACTCTCCTCGTGATATCAGCATCTCACCGGCAATCTCCTACTCCACCTTCCAGTTTGATACTGGGATGCACTTCACTTGGATGAGCGTTCCTTCCATTTGAGATCAACTTGGACTCCAACAAAAGCAAAAAAACCCCAACAGTCAGACTGCCCTTAGATTATTTCAATCCTCGTACGTTCGCCTTCAACTCTTTCCCAGACCAACATCTTCGAGTCAACCTAACTTGCCAGCTTGTTGCGTGGTTGCGAATCAGTCTCCCCCCCCCCCCCCCCCCCCCCC
>Ga0209127_100271_pt1 | contig 18165 bp, 21 predicted proteins | sample LakSupMetagenome_FD_187469 | JGI IMG/M metagenome (GOLD analysis project Ga0209127, IMG submission 187469) | Freshwater microbial communities from Lake Superior, Canada - Sta WM archaea (SPAdes) (version 2) | ecosystem: Environmental > Aquatic > Freshwater > Lake | place: Lake Superior, Canada...
TACCCAAACAACACGAAGTCCTGCTCCTCGGCGTGGGGTCGTGGTGTGGCACGCCGGACGACAACGGTTCTTCAACCCTGCCACCATGCGACTTCAACTGTTATGACCCGTTGGCGACACTTGAGAACCTCCCCGATCAGTCCGACCAACACCACTACAACCAAATCCAGATCAACGGCAGCATTCATGCTCCGCCAATAACTGCCACTCTCGGCGACGCATCGCGTGGCGAGTGTTGGGAGCTCCCGTACTCTGTATGCAGAGGAGAGATGCCAATTCAGGACAATCCTCTCCGTGGGTAGGCAGAGAACACTCGAAGACAAGTTTTGAGAAAGATACTCACCCATCCGGCGGCTGAACCATCACCCTCGCCTATTGCTTTGTTATATCGTTCGCTACAGAAAGCGTATAGATCCGGAATGAGCATTGCGTCCTTTGTCATCCTCAATGTTCCTTTGTTTCTCTGCGGCATCGGAGACGTCGCAACAACCTCGACACCAACACGAACCGACGGATGGAACACAAAGCATGCTGAAGGAGAGGCACCCTTAGAGAGCTTCAACACCTCTTTCTTAACTTGTGTCACTTCGCCTTTCATATGAAAAGCATATACCATGTATCTAAGAGCACGTGAACTTAGCTATCAGACAAAAAAAAAGCCTGATACAGGTAATCACCATGCCTAACGTTGTGATCGGCTCTGACATGGAGTGTCTGTTGTGCGCTGCAGGATTTACGAAAGGGCCATGCCAGGTAGGCCTGCAAACTGCTTGCAAGACTGCCTGCAAGTGTGGCTGCAAAAAGCGACTTGACAGACAGTTTTGGGCCAGCTATATATATCTGCCGCCCTAGCCAAATTGAACCGGCCGACCCGTCATGGTCTTTACCAAGAGTCCCTCTGGCCACGACGCCCTATCTCCAGACATATTACTGAGGCTTCCCTAAGGTAGGTATATGCGTTAGGCAGGAAGTCTGTCCCAGTTGCAGGGAGGTCCCGGGCGTCAACGTAAAGCATCAGACTGGTTTGCGTAGCAAGTCTTGTCCCGGTTAGACCACAGTGAACGTACATACCAATAGTGAAAAGGTCAAGCTATGCCTCTTGCGGCCCCCTTCCTGGACCATTGATTATATAGTCAGTATTTGATATGGCTGTTTCCTACGGGCCTTTCCCTTTGCTGTCGTGTCCATCCTTGTGGAGACGACAAACATTCTGTGCTTTTCCCGTTTCAAGACACAGGACCTACCGCCAACATTTTGATCAACCTTTGCATATGCTTTACCTCGTAAGCTTTCACAGCCCTATTCATCATTACCGGAACTTTTCAGACGCCTCATGTCGTCCCTTCGAGGACTAACTCGCCTGTCACTATCCTCGGTTCTTCCTCGTCACCATGGCAGAACAGGTAATCTGGATTCCGAGCAAAAGTGTTGGAGATGCTTATAGCGCGAACGAGGTCATTAGGTCTAGATCCTGGATCAAAGGAAGCCCTCTAGCTACGCAATTCCGCGTATTCGTGATCATAGGTATGTGTTGCTGGAGCGCCACGCATCCGCTATCCATGCCTCTTCGGCTTTCTTCGAGCCAAAGCAAACAGTACTTTCGCTCTTATGCAGGTTCCCCTTGGAACTCGGTCATACTTGTCGTTTCAAGCCCAGTGGCAATACATAGTGTCAAGCTCTTGCTATTTAGGCCCTGCCACCGCCGAGGTTGCAGCTTGACACGTCCTCTGTAATACCAACGTCTTTGCTGCCGCTGTCCGAAGACACTGGTGCACTGCCTCGTGCCCAGGTACTAACCTGCACTAACCTGCACAAAAGGGCTGCCTTTTGTGGTAGCTGAAATGGTTTCATTCAAACACCGGCGATTACCGAGGAACGACCTCCAACGTCTGTTTTCGAGGTGGCATTGTGTCGCGCTGCGCTGGCTTATGCCGAAGATGCATTGCCAGCAAGGACCTGCCCGCCCACTATCGCCGACTCATCCCGCGTCGCCTGCAAGGACCCTGATTCCGCCTAGCAGATCGCCTAAGCGCTTTTCCAAATCACGACATCGCTCGGCGATGCTTCAAAAAAACTCTCGCACAAGCCTGTAGCCCATGCAACGGCACGATTATTATACACTGCGACTTCCAAGAACCAGTCGTCCCAACGTTATCGCCTCCAACCTGATGCCGTTCGACGCTCTCACCCTGCAGACAGCGACAGCTGTGCAGCTCCAGTCCGACCTGTCTTCCGGAAGAATAACGAGCGTACAGCTGGTCTCGGCATGCCTTTCAAACATTGAGAAGTACGACGGCTATCTCCATGCCGTCATCTGCAGTGCGCCGCATGAGCGAGTGATTCGGGCCGCCGCGTTGCTGGACGACGAGCGCGCTGCAGGCAAGGTCCGCGGTCCGCTTCATGGGATTCCCGTGCTCGTGAAGGTGACTCTCTCTCACTTTCAACCCCTTGCAAGCCGGACATGAGGGAGCTCATGGTTGACGTGCGGAGCAGGACAACATCGCCACACAACCAGATCTCGGGATGGAGACCACGGCAGGCAGTGTTGCACTCGTAGGGTCGCGGCCAAGGAGGAACGCGGATGTTTTGCAGAGGGTACGCCTCCTCATCCCACCATAATGTCGCATCTTCATGAGAACCTGCTGACCCGAGTTCTTGCCATATCAGCTCATCGATGCTGGGGCCATAGTCATTGCCAAGGCCAATCTTTCCGTGCGTCTCTTCTCATCTTCTTCGACATCGTTATCAGACTGACCAAGACTAGGAGCTGTCATATTTCAAGTGCATGATTCCAGTCGTAACTCCCGCTAAGTCTCATACTAACGCTTAGAAGGACGGCGAAGGCGAGAGCAGGATGGTCCCCCGTCGGCGGCCAGACCCAATCTGCCTACGTACGTGGCGGCATTCAGGAGGAGGATACTGTTGCCGGACACAGCGTAAGGCCTTGAATTCGCAAACTACATCACACATCAAACGACCCACTGACCGTCTCTTAGAATCCTGGTGGTTCCTCGTCCGGTTCTGCCGTTGGCGTTTCCGCCGGCTACGCGCCGCTCGCCCTCGGCACAGAGACGCATGGATCCCTCATCCTGCCAGCGAACAGAGCAGCGCTGTACGCGCTCAAGCCCACAGTGGGCCTTATCTCTGTGACGGGAATAGTCCCCATCTCGCGCGTGTGCGACTCCGCCGGGCCGATGGCCAAGTCTGCCGCGGACTTGGCGATTCTGCTGGATGTGCTCGTGGACGCTGCAAAGCCGACGGTCCCGAAAGGTGGGTACACCGCCGCGGTCACGACGAGCTGGAAGGGATTGCGCATCGGAACGCTGGACCCTGATGCTTGGAAGTTCTCTGAGGAGCTACGGAAGCCCGTCGAAGAGGCTGATGCTGAGATGGTGAGCCGCCGGCCATTGCGTTAAAGTGCCGCGACTAACCACGGCTTATTCAAACGCGCTACAGATACGCGACATTCGTGATGCGTATGTAATACTCAGAAAGTGTGCAGACTCTTTCCATAATGGCGTTGAACTACTCTCGCCCAGCCGGTTTACCATTGGCGAGAAGGGCGTACTATCACAGATCTTCCGTTCGACAGCCCCTTTCCTTAGCCCAGACTTCCTTTTAACGCAATAATGGCTATATTTGCTGATACTCGACACAGAAGCGACGTTTCAAGCAGAGCTAGAAGGCTATCTAGCCGATCTAGAAGCCTCCAAAGTACGGACCTTAGCAGAGCTTATCCAGTTCAACAAAGACCACTCCGATGTTGAGCTCCCCGAAGGTAACTACCATCCCAGCATAGACTCCTCACTTGCGCTCAGCTAATCCAAATAATCATCAGAGTATCCTGATCAGGAATTCCTCACATCATCTCTCGACAAAGCTCTTCCAGGATCAGCGCTTGAAGACCTCATCGCGGAGCTTCGGCGACTCGGCCGCGACGAGGGTATCGACAAGGTCTTCCGAGATTATGACATCAATATTCTAGTCGGTCCCGTTGAGAGTCAGATAAGTCTTTTTGCGGCAGCAGCAGGTAGTTCTACCCCATTCGCTCACCGCCCTACAGTGCTTGAGGACAGATGCTCTACCTAATAGACGAGGGTGGCTAACATCCAGCCAGGATACCCTATCGCATCGCTTCCGCTCGGGTATCTGCATTATAACGGTCGTCCGCACGGGTTAGCAGCCATCGCGTCTGCGAACCATGAGGCCGACTTGATCCAACTTATGAGTGCATGGGAGGCTACAAGGCCGGCAAGACAACCTCCATCGCTTAGTCCAAAGTGATCCGGGTCTGGGGCAAGATATGGAACCCCTAACAAGGATGTGAAGCAAGGAGAGCCATAGATAACTCCAGCGTTTACCAACCGGCAAACCGCCGGGCCCGCTCCGCATCCTTCGGTATGTCCGTCGTGTTATACGTGCGCAGCTCGATCGGGCTCGGCATCTCGGCTATCCCCATCAGGTCGGGCAGCTTGTTGTCTTTATTTTTATTTTTATGGGAGTAGAAGAACCAAAAGGCAAGGACGGCGAGCGTCGAGGCGGCGGTCGTGCTCCAGTAGATCCAGTGGTACGGCGAGAGCATTCCGGCGATGGTGGAGGACTGAAAGTCGAAGAATGATGTGGAGAACAGCGTCTGTATCCGTGTGAGTTGATGAGTTCAGGCTAGTTTACAGTGGACACCAGGGTACATGATACCGGACATGAGTGATTAGGAGGAAGAGGGTATGTGAACAGATAAGACCCTGGCTTACCGCTGTGAACATGCCCGGCAGGAAGAACATCGTCACGGCTGCGATGGTCCGCATGTCTGTGCTGTCTCGGCGAGAGTGGAATGCCACGTCGAGGCTGAGGTAGTTGTCTCGTTGAGCGAGGAGCGTGTATACCTGCAATGGCGTGAGCGAGATCAACAAAGCAACACGACAGACGGGGCATCAAGAGGAAAGAAGTCACCGTATCAATCAAGCCCTGGATCGTCCCGCTCCGATACATGGTCCGCCGCTGACACCCTCTGAGAGACTTCACCAGGACCGTCATCGTTTGCTCGATCTCTTCGTTCACCCCACTCCTCTCCGCCTTCTCCCGCTCCAGCTCGTCCCCGTGCGCCTCCTCCTCCCCACCGCCGACAAGCACCCCGGGCATGCCCGCCAGCTTCCCCTCCATCTCCTCCAGCATCTCGATCAGCGTGAGGGCGATCTGGTCCTGGAAGCGGATCGAGTCGGCCATACGCTGCAGCTTGGTGACGATGGCCGGCAGGTCGAGACCGAGCAGGTTGTCCTTGGCGTGCGGGCCGTAGAAGGGCGAGTCGGACGCGTACTTCCAGTTAGCCATACCCAGCCGGCGCTGGATCTCCTCCAGGTCCGGGTGCACGAGCGCGAGCCAGTCGGTCTGGTTCTGCGCCAGCTCGCTCATGACCAGCGCCGGCACGAGCAGCGGGCTGCCGGCGAGGTGTACGGCCTCGCGCACGCTGGCGGTGAACTTGGGCACGAGCGACGTGGTCAGGCCGGCCACGAGCACGTCGACCTGCCGCGTCAGCGGCCGGTGGACGACGACGATGGCGCACTCTCGCTCCCAGTGGGAGTCGAAGTGGATGACGACGCCAGTGCCGCGGTCGGCCATGTCGCCTAGAGAGAAGGAGACGTTTCAGCAGGCTAGTCTAGCCAGAGGAGGAGAGGAGAGGGAGTGAGAGGGCCTGCCTTCATCGTTGAGCGGTTGGAAGTACGCCGCCGTCGAGTACGGCTGTCGTATCGAGCAGAGCACCATCGGAGGAAACCCCCAAGCCTTTGCGATGGTCTCGTACGTCGTTGGCTTTATCGGCAGGACTAGCTCGGAGTACTCCTCTCGCGGCGCGCACAATCTGCAGCCAGGTTAACGAAGCGTTCAAAGAAAAGGTCACACCTCTTACATCGAAAATATGCGTTGTCAACTCACAGCAGGCGGAATAGAACTCTGCCCTTCCTCTCATCAACGTTCGGCTGGGCGTCAAGGTGGTGACAAGGTCAGCAACGAATCTCACGTCGAGCTCTTCCAGATCTGTTCCGCCAACGCATACCTTCTCTAACCAGGCTGGGATGTTCGCCTCGTCCAGCGGCGCCTCTGTGATGGTCGGCGAGTTGGGCTCGGCGCCCTCCTTCACCCACGCCTCCAGCGACCGATGGCCACTTTTTGGCCGGAACGAGGCTGGATCGCGAAGGCAAGTCCTCTCCGCGTGCGAATTCATCCTCTTTCGTCGTCAGTCGCGCAAGCTTCGATTGCAATGGCACTCCTGGATGCAGGGGCTCCGGGCTTGCTATTCACTACATGGGACTTGAGAGCGCGAGGACTTGATTCTCCATGCCGGACTTTGTCCTGTGTAGTTGGGAAGCTGAGATTCGCAAAAGGGCAGAGGGACGCGGCGCCAAGTCGCAAGGATGTGTCGCTGTCGAGGAGGCGGCTTTCTGATTGCTCAGAGCTACCTGTGTGATCATTACATCGAGCCAATCAGACCTTGGGTTCCGGCAATACCGCTTGTAACACTGCATGAGGCTGGCAATGCTAGTGGGTGCGAAAAAGGTGTGCATCAATTGAGCGCTAGAGTACCTGTAATAAGACCTTATGCTTAAGCCCAGGCACCAACTTCAGTGGCTACTTAGCACGCCCTGCGGAAGTCACAGGGGGGGGGGTTCACTCATGGATAATATTTAATGGAATGAACTGGTCCGTAAAGCGAGGGGTTCGCAGTGTGCCATGCCACGCGGACTGAAAGTGATACCCAAGGGAGTTGGAGCGTAATAATCACTGACTAAAACAGATGTTACTGTAGGACAGGATCCGTGAATGGTTGTCTTGTGTGTATAGGTTACACGGAGATTTGTATTCGTATAACCGTGTGTTAGGCCTGTCAGCCGTTGACGGTATCTCGGAAAGCTTCACTACGATGTTGATTAGGTCCTGACGTGTTCGTTCAAGATCTGAATATTACTTGACGTCTACAAGTGAAAGTTTGGGTTGGGGTACAGAACATTGTTATTGTACCAATTTTGGGCCACTTCGGTGAGCAGTATGATACCAGAGTAGGACTTATTTGGGAGTGCAGTCCCGGCTCAGTGCTACATATTCATAGCTCGGCGACGACTCAGCGTAACTTAGAGTTGAGGCGGCGATAGCTCAGCTCCAGATCCGCAAATGGATCTGTGTGAGGTCAAGGTTGACCGCTGAGTATCGTGGCATCTTCTCCTAATCCTAATCCTTGCGCGTTCGCTACTTCCAACTTCCATATCTTCCTAAGTGGTCCCCTTGCTACGCTTGCTTCTTACTATCTTCGCCCGTGATCGCTTCTTCTTCCTTTCTAGCTCTCGTGAGTACTGGCTCATCAAAACTGAAACGGTCGATAGACAACGTTGTATGGCAGTAATCTTGGTTTTACGACATTATCTTAGAACATCTGGTTCATCTACCCGACGATATGGATGGTCTGGAGGGCTTTCTCGTCTCTCGTCTCATATCAGCAAGCTGTGGACCTCACGGGAATCGATGAAGAAGCCGAGTCTCTAAACGAACTTCAGGTCAGCTGCTCGACCGCTACCGCCCCTATATGCCCCGGAACAGCATGCACTCCAATCTGACGAAGATATTAACGAGTCTTACAACATTGGTAGTTCCGATGAAGATTTGGACGAGTCTAGTGAGGATGTGGACGAGCCTAATGCGTCAGAGTTTCCCAGTCTTGCGAGGCTCCATGGACTTGAATGACCATGCCTGGCATGGTCTCGTCCGTGATAGCGATCATGCGAGGTGAATCTTGGCTGGGTATCTAGGAGCATATAATGGGCCTCATGACTACAACGCACATGACTCCGACGTGCCGGTAGACACGCCAAGCAAGTTGGCTTTTGCGCGTGAGATTTATGTGGCCGTGTTGTATGTCACAGGCATCGTCGTCACGTCGTTCAAGAAGGGGACACATAGAGGCCAGAAAGCAGACGGACGGCAGCAGGACAATCCATACGCAGCCACCGTCGTGGAAAGCCCCTAATGACATTCTTGAAGCTCGAGCATCGGAGATCCTAGTAGTCACACCGGGACAGGCACTTCCTTCAGAGGGATTCGTAAGGGCCATACCCGAGCTTGTCAGCTGCATGGGGCAAGAAGTGAAATGCGGTGTATTAGGTTATGGAGTGTCTTGTGCATCTCGCCAGGTTTTAGTCTAGGAGGCCCAAAACTTGATGATAGGGGGTGGCTAGGGGGTGGCTTGGGGGCGCCACACCGATGACTCATCATGACCGCATTCGCCACCAACTCAGGGTATAAAGCGGGCTTGCGCCACACTTTGGTCGCCAACTTCTTGCACCTCTCAACAACAATATCACAAAACTTTTGACGGTCATAACCGTCCATTTACACAGTAGACCCCCACAGAGACCCTCCATCTCACCCACAAGAACCGCCACAATGTCCGCCTCCATGCAAGCATCCACTCAGGCAACTGAGGCTCAAGCGGCACAAATGCCGGAGATCGCTTCCGACGTGCCCCGCCCCGAAGGTGCCGGCGTCAACACCGGAGCCGGCGCCACCAGGGAGAAGACAGAGGAGGAGCGGGAGGCTGACCGGCGGTACGAGGAGGCGATGGAGGATGAGTACGCCAAGCGGGAGGGAGGCGCTTAGATCCGGACGTTGTGAGGACCTGTCTCCAACCTGGGTTGATGATGTATGATGAAGGCCATCTGATGTACGCATAGGACAATTATATCACCACTTAATTCTCAATTTTTCTCAATTCTCAGTGTCGTGATGCAACGTGACGAAATGTGCAGAGCCGCCGCACAAGTGCGTGTGCATGGTGGCCATGGCCGTCCATAGAGGCTTCCGCCTTGGTAGCTACCACCCCAAACCTGTGCCGACGGCCCGTCCGTCACCTAGGCGATATAATACTTGCAACGAAGCTGTGCTGCCATATCTGACCCATATAGCAGGATCAATATACACGGACATTCCTACCCGAAAGCTAGTCGGGCCTATGTCTTCGAGCACAGCAACAGAGCAGCCAGACATGCATCGACGCAATCTTGATTCTACTCGTCTTGCTGCACTGCCTGCAGCGTAGCGTCACAAGCCAGATTCTGTCTCGGATATCTAAGCATTGGCGCCCGGCGGGTGATCTTCCGCTGATCGACGTCCCATGGCCAGACTTACCTAACGCAGTCCAAGCAGCTCTCGCCGCGTTCAAGCTGTGACGAACGCATGAACGCAGGCACCTTTCCCTGTGCTGCACGCCCATCATCTATGACTTGTTCCAGCGTCGACACGACAGCATGAGTGCGTCGTAAAGCTGAGATCAGGACCATGCCAGCGTTCATGCGACAGCCCGGTTGAGTTCTCCTCGGAGTCGGATCAAATGCCGACGGGCACCCCACGACGCACCCCAGATCCGTCTCCGATCCAGGAAATCTTGCTCAAGGGTATTTGTACCTTCTCCATGGCAAATAGAGTGCTCCAATATGTGGAATGCGTCCGAATGGTGCAGGCTCCTATTTACCCGGCGGGAAACCCACCTCTCAGCACGCCGAACTTCCATACTTCCAGAAGGAGATGACGGCCCTTCGCTGGTTATCGGCCGCAAACAGTATGGGGACGATCGATTCATATAAGACTGTTCCCGGGTCGCCAGAGTCTTGGCACTCACGTCTTCCCCAACCCACCACCTAACGTGTCTGAACCGGATTACTCGACAGCACCTCAGCCCGACCGATTGACCCTCGCCCGACCACCACGATGCGCGCCCTCCCATATCTCCTCCTGTCCGCAGCAGCGGTAGAGGCTCACTGTAAGCCCCCCCATCATCCACCCCAACCCACTTCCCATACTCACCAAGAGCAGACACATTCCCCCAGCTCCTAGCCGGCGGCAAAGCCACGGGCGAGTGGGTAAACGTGATCAAGACAACCCACTGGCAAAACAACGGCTTCGTCGGCGACGTCAAGTCGGAAGGAATCCGATGCGACGCCCTCTCGATGGGCAGCGCGACGACCATCAACGTCACGGCGGGCTCGACGATCGGCTTCTCGGCGAGCCCCAACATCTACCATCCCGGTCCAGTGCAGATGTACATGGCCCGCGTGCCCGAGGGCAAGACGGCCAAGACGTGGGACGGCAGCGGGAGCGTCTGGTTCAAGGTGTACCAGGAGCAGCCTAACTTCGGGGCGCAGCTGACGTGGCCGAGCACCAACAAGGCGACGCAGAGCGTCACCGTGCCGAGGTGCCTGAAGAGCGGGGAGTATCTTTTTCGCATCGAGCATATCGCGCTGCATAGCGCCGGGAGCAGCGGGGGCGCGCAGTTTTATATATCGTGCGGGCAGATCTCGTTGAGTGGTGGCGGGAATACCGAGGGGGGGCCGACGGTGGCGTTTCCTGGCGCGTACTCGGCGAGTGATCCGGGGATTTTGATCAATATCAACTATCCTGTGCCGACGAGTTATGTCAATCCTGGCCCGAAGGTTTTTACCTGTTGAGCGGTGCTGCAGGGTACGAGGGGATGGAGGGGCGGGAGGAGCCAGCGCATTGGGGCGTCGGCATGTTGGTAGTCGTCAAGCTTGTTTTCCGGCTGCACGGTGGCTGATGCTCTATGTTCATCCAGTGGCTATGGAAGGTCGGTTTCAGACTGGTCATGATCTTGGGGAAAGTAAATGCGGGGAGTTTCTCGCGCGGATGCAGTTGCCTTCCTTGACACGGTTCACCCCGCGGGCAATGGAGTTCTCGACGGGGATCAGACTAAGGCAACTTCGCGCCGTGAGTGAGAAGGTATGCATAATTGCCAGCTTCAGGCAGAAATAGAGTCTCTTCCGGACACAAGACTACGGGTCGACGCCGTCCTGGATCAATCCACGCCTTGGCATAAGGCAACGAGGCCCAGGGGGCTTAGCCAACAGAACTGGACGAGAGACAAGGCTAGACACTGCCTTCTTCCCAACTTCCTTGAAGAGTGCGAACCCACGGAGACAGAACAGAATATATGCGCACTGTGGTATCGATAGGAATCATACAACTGTGCCCGTGCGCGTTTGAAGATGCTCCTCCGCACCATGTGTGCGTGGAAAGTGCACGACGTCCGATCCTGAGGGGAACAGGCCCGCCGACTCAGAAGACTTCCGGTCAAACAAATCCGTACTCCGCGGAAGACGACTCCCAGTCCCGCCTCCCGACATTTGGCTTTGGGTGTGGGCAACGTCCGCGGCGCAGAAGTGCGGGAGCCAAGTGTGTATTTCGGGATGCAGAAATCATGGAGTCGAAGCACAGCTCTCCGCCATGCCAAGTCGGCAGTCAGCATCAGCCAGAGTTAAGGGAACGTTGAATGCATGTTGGGAAGTTGTGGCTTGGCTCTTTCCATTCCGGCGTCTTGAGGTCCGGAAGTGTCTTGCTTTGCTTTGTGAGGAAGTGACCGTTGCTTGCTGATCCGGACTGTCAGCGGTTGAAGGACTTGCTGGGGGCGCCGCAATGTATCACAAAGGACAGGAGGTCACGCCATTGTCCCAACACTTTTGACGCGCGGCTGCGTAGCTCGCCGCCAAGGTCCCCATTTCCACTTGCCCGCGTCAGTGGTGCATGGCATCCGGCTACCACAGGCTCCCGAGACGGAATAGATGATCTCAGATCTCGGATCCGGGGAACTGGGGCTGCAGGTAAGAAGCTTGACGCCTCAGGGAGGAAATAGACGACGTTGATCCAAGCACATAGCCTGCCTCTAATGGAGTGGCGCGCACAAGTGAACATGGTGATGGTCATCCGAGCCTCCTGAACGCCGCCCGTCTCACCTATCTCAGCTTCTGCGGTCAAGGCTGTTATCAACCGACATGCAGATATGCCCTCACCCGCATTAACACAAAGCCAAAAGACCAGTCTCCCTTGCACGAGAGACACATGGAAAGCTAGGAGCAATGGTCCAGAGGAGGTTGAACTCCGGGACACTGTTGCTAGTCTCGTACAGTGCCAGCAGGAACAAGCCACTGGTTTCTCTCTCTTCGTTGAGCTCCGTTTCCTGAAACTCTCTCGGAAACTTCCGAGTATTCAGTTGGGTAGTGGGAGCTGAAGCGCGACGGCATTCCGGCCATTCTGCTGCCCCTGAAACGGATCTCTTGGATCTGGATGTTTGACTTCATCTCCATAACTCTACGCATGTCATACGCTTGCATGAACGAAGCAAAGTTTAAAATAGAGGAGACGCCGACGTGATGGCACTGGTACTTCGTCCAGAGTGTAGTCAAGTACCCGGCACCGCATCCACATGCGAGACAATCTTCCAACACCCCCCGGGGTATCCTGGGAAGGTCGTCCACTGGTCCGTTGTCACGAGTATCCATTCGACACGCGCGTCACTCTTGTTGTTGACAGGTAAAGACAACCACTGTGGCAGGCAGCCTCATGTGTCTCGAGCTGTCTATACTGTGTGCCATGTAGAAGAGAGACCGTGGTCCGGGGGATAACGTACTGTGTTCGTAAAACAGGGCCGAGCATCAGTGCTGCGCCTTTTGCTAGTGGTGTTGCGGCTCTGCGGAGAGGGCCCTCCTGTCCCCACAGTGCACGCGTATACGGGGCCAGCAGTCTCCCACAGATCGATGAATGCATATGCTGCCACTCGGAAGCTATCGCCCGCGTGCGCCACATTGCAGGACACTGAGGCACATTTTCTGTGAGAGCCAAGACTCCTCTCTGCGAGGAGAGGAAGCTCCGCCGAGCAAGCATGAAACGTTTGCAGGTCCCGCCTTGGAGAGCTCCGTGCCTTTGCAGATGGAAATGAAACGATCAAATGGAGATCAATTGCAATAGAAAACTGGAGATATCGTTTGTTTGTTTGCTGGTGGAGTTCGTGTTCAAAAAGGGGCGGGTGGAGGTTACACAGTAAGGTAGGGGTTCAGGTAGGGGTTCAGGAACCTGGTGCTGTGTAACAGGAGAGAACGGAAGGCTTCTAGAAGGGGCCGATCGAAGCTTGGCAAGCGGAAATAGCAACCCTTTGACAGCTGGAGATCCGGCAGCAACGACGGATCGGGGGAGGTGGATCCGAACCGGGCATCACTGGCAGTGCCCGACCGACAAAGGCCCGATCGAGCGCCCCGCTCCACGCGGAGCTTGCCCGTGGTTACATCATCTTTCTCTCGCTCTTTCGGTGGGCAGCACCCGAGCAAACTTTCTCCCTCTTACTCGCGCGGCCACCCAGTGCCCTGAGAGGCTGAGGCAAGGTTGGTGACCATCAAGCAATCGCTGGATTAGTTCATTGTCGCCGAAAGTAAGAACGACCATTCGAAAATTTCAGCGGTCTCCTCTCCTCAGCTGGCCTCGCATGTGCACTTTATTCAACTTGAAGGGCGCGAATGACGGCCAATGAGATGGCTGCTGCGCCAATCGTCGAAAGCACGAGTCCCTACCTTACCTCTCGCTGTACAGTGATAGAGCGATGTCCCCAACGGGGAGTATCACAGTACCGTCGCTTGACAGTCTGCAATGTACCGTGCCCAAGGTAACCAGCAGCCAACCTACACAATATCTCAGCATCGATGTAACACCGCCGTGCTCTAGTTCCCAGTTTGGTGTTCAAATACGCATCTACATTATCGCATACGACGCATACAACGTGCCTTGAAAATGAAATTCTCACAAGTATGATTGGCTCCATCGTTTTGTGCCGTCAACAAAAACAACGAATCGATTATGTTGAGCTGTCAGTGGTTGGTCGACACCATCTCATGTAACCCTCCAAAGCGCGAAGCACTTAATGCCCGCATCTTGCTCCGTGGACCAGGCACACGGGAAGAAACGGGCTGGCAGACGCCTCGTAAGTCTCTGTACTACCAGACAGGTATGAGGTTTGACACCCTCGTGCTCAATGTTGACAACAATTCTGAAGCCTCTCTCGATATCATTGATCCGGGGAAGCGAACGGTCCGGATCCTAGCGCAGCATAAAAGTCGGTGAGCGAGCCCGTCCGACGACGTTGATTTGCGCAGACAAGTGCGGCTGCGAGCTTGGGCTCCTGCAGACACGGGGGGGTCCATTGATGGTGTGCATCGTTTTGTGGCAGCGGGTGAAGAGGGTGGCCATGATGGAAGGTGGGGGTTCTGTTGTTTGCCAAAGTGACAGCACACACTGCGCGATAAGCCCTATCGCGCTGCTCGCTGCGGGATAGCTTCCAGAGCTACCCCTCCATCTGCGCGGGGCTATTATGACAATTAATGATCCAGGACCAACCAAGCCACATGGACTGGCGAGCTCTGTTTCTTGCAGGCAGTGAGATACAGCGAGTATATCATCGTGTGATTGATTGATGACGCGGGTGTTTAAGAAGATTCTCGTAATGGACCAACCTTTCCGGAGAGTAATCTTGGAGAGTTGGGTTGGTATCGCTGACTGACAGTGACTGCATGCCGCTCTGATACATACACTTGGACTCTTTGACCTTGAGGGAGCGACCGTTTCAGTCGTGGCTCTCCTCGGCGAGTTAAGCGATGCTAAGTCAGTGCTCTAGAACAATGCGGGATCACCTGCCACGCCCGGACCATCCGTGTGCTTGAACTGATGATATCCGATCTCGAACGCTCTGGACGCGCCTGTTAGCGGCTACTGCTGTTCATGATCATGTCAAGCTCCAGACTCTCGTTAGCCGTCCGCAATGAACCGGTACTTGCACCTACATTCACTGGCACGGTTTGTACGTCTACAATTCAACCAAAGAACGCGGGCATGTGAAACCCAGAGCAGCCACACTTGGGCCAACGCATCGATATCGATGTCTGTTCCCCCCTTGGTCGGGCTCTCATGACCCCCTCCCGCCAGCGTGTCAAGAATCGTCAACTGACGACCACATTGCTCAACCCTTCCAACAAAGCGACCTTAATAGGTATGCCTAACTGATGCGCTAAGGTGCGGCGGTATTCTGCACGTTACCGTACCACGGGTTTGGCGGTGAACCCCAGGTGAGTCTTACTTAGCACCCAATCTTCATGCGTTGAATGCGCTGCATCTGTCCGCCCCGCCATGGCTGGCTGACGTGCCGTCGCGTAATTAGCTCCATCGGGCTCAGAGCGGTCTGTTGGACTTGGATGTCTCTTCTATCGCGTGCCCACTGCCACGGATTTCTGGGATTTACCGCAATTTATTGAGGAAAGCGCGCAACACCAACCGCTATCCTATACCTTGTGTCACCGAAGTGCACCATTTCAACACCCGTAGTCCCTGTCCAGTCTCCCTATCGGAAGGCTATCCTCAACTGTCGGGTAGCGGTGAGCGGGACAACCGTGTGTGTCCTTTGGCCGGTGCCGGCTCCATGGACCGATGTTTCCACGTTGCCGACCCGGAAGCCACGTCTCCGGGGACATATCCCATCTGGTCTGCCGCCATAACCTCTCCAAAAATCACTATACTGTATGCCGCGGAACTACCGGTCGAGTTTCTCCGTCTTAGCAAGCCGTCCGCATGCCTAGCTTCGCAGTCACGGGAATATGTTACGTATGATGTTGTTTTAAGATACTCGGTTCTCAACGAGTTACCTGCAGCATCACCGGGACTTTGTACCGGAGTGTAAGTCCACGACCTGCATTGCCCGAAAGTGTCTGCATGTTCGACATCCGCTAGGGCAGCAGCCTGAAATGCAAAGCAATAGTTATGTTTTGCATGATGGCAGTCCGCCAGTTTTAGCAGGGCAAAAGGTACGGGGTCCCTTGTCCCGGTACCTGGATTCGTCAGGATCGACACAACACCAAGACAGGGAGAGGTCGACGGCATGGCCCTACGTCGAACGAACAGCAGCAGCATGGCCAACATTACCCATTGCAGTAGTAGCACAAAGGCTCCCTAACAGAACGTGGATTGCCGTCATGAGGTCGAATGTCCTACCACAGGGCCATTGTCAAAAGCAACCGGCACTGAGATCTCTTGCAAGCCTCCTGAGATAATGCGGTCATGCCCACAGCCGCCACAAGGTCGGCGCTTCGAGACGATCACCCCTGGCGTCTCAGAGACTCCAAACAAGCAACTGTGTAACCCACCAGCTGCATACAGCGTGAGCGTGCTTGAGATGTCTCAGCCACGGAATAGCTGTTAACGTAGCGGCAGATAACAAAGAAGTCGCCCCCTTGCCGCCGTCTTGTTGGTGGTGCTTGTTGGGTACGTGTCTCGATGCATCCCCTTTTTTTCAGTCTGTACCGGTCAAGTTGGCGCGCTCCTTTCGCGTTTGTAGTTTGCCTTTCTCATAGATTGATCCTCCCTTGCTTCTGCCAACACCCTCGTCTGAGGGATATTGTGCGACAGTTTTCAGGCTAGCCGTTCGCCTGTGTCTCTCGCGCAGCCGTCGATCCCGCCTCGGGCCGGCAGCCTGATCATCCTCCGGCTCCCCGGGACACGTGTGCGGGCGCAAGCCATCAAGCGACCGTCCAGACAAAACGGAGCAGCCGGCTGTCGTGACACTCTAGAGGTCCCCCCTCATGGCGATGGTGTAACTCTGGGGTTTCGGCCATAGAGATCGGTAGACACGCATAGCAGATTGAAGACGTCTCACAATAACCTGGGGTCAGGTGTCATGAGACGTCTGCCCAGTGCCCACCCACGTCAGGCCGTCCCTATTTCCAGCATTGCTGCCATATAATCGACCATCATCGATGATGATTCTCGATCCGACATGCCAGCAAACGAAACTTTGTGGCTTGTCTCTCTGGCATGAGCCCACAGCCCGGCCATAGGCAAAAGCAACTACAAAACCTCCATTCAAATCTCCTGACACAACCATCCCCCCAGAGAGATCGTCAAGCCAAGAACGCGGGGAACAGGGGTGTCCAACTCCCGGGCGATCAAAAAAGCAAAAGAAACGACCTCAAGACACGCCCTTCCCAAAAGGGCGAGACAAGCAGCATGCTACCCCGACGCGTCTCGGGGAGCAAGAAGGTTCCTAAACGGGAAGACCTCACTTGCTGGCTTTTGCAAGTCCGCTGGCCCGCGGCATTCCGCGCCTTGTCCAACAAGCCGCTGACGACGGCCGGCAGCGACGGCGAGACATTTGGCGTCCTTGTCGAGCTGGGGTGAATGAACAAGTAGAGGTCGATATATGTACTTACTGTATCTCGGTTGGGAGATATTGTCTCGGTAATGTAGGGTAAATCCACCATCCCTTTGGCCACCATTGTGTTCCTTGTTCCTGTCTTTGACGTGATATTCATGATACGCTCATTGTTAGCTGTGTGTACAGTCAGCAAGCAGTCTTTTTCACATGCTCTCCGTCTCTCGCTGAAATACATTGCCGGGCTGGGGTCCTGGTTCCGCTCGAACTACCGATTTCTCCCGAGCACCGCCCCTTCCACGGCTAGTCTTGCGTGATGGCCTCCGCAGTTCGGAATACGGGTTATCCCTCAACAAATCTTTCGGCATGAGTATGTTCATCATAGGAGTCAAGTGTCACAATGGTAAAGAGACGGGAGGAATTATTTTGAACTTCTTTTAATTCTCTGTTTTTGGCGGATTCTGACCGGTTTTGCTGTTTTTCTAGCTACCAGAATGATAATTGTGGTCAAAGGTTGTGTCATGCCATTGTCTTTTCCCTTTCGGCCCTTCGCCGAGGTGTCTCCCCTCTTCAAGACAAGGTTCCACAACAAAACCTCCCTCTCAGTCCGGGATGTGTGTGGCCCGTGGGGAAAAAAAAAGGACCACAGCGCACCACGCCCGCTGCCGAAAGTTTTCGCTGCCCGCGTGCCAATGCTGGTGCTGATTCCTAAAACACTTTTTCTGCCCTTGCCTCTTTTGAATGCAATGAAATGCTTTTTGAGGCTTTTTCCTCTCCCCTCTGCACACACACACCCCTCCCTGCCTCTTGTTTCTCCTCCTCCAGGATCCATCATCGGGAAACGACATGATCCCGTACAAGTACACACTAGCATTTGAAGTGATCTCTCTTCCCCTTGCTGCGAGACGCTAGGTAGCCCACACCGCCCGTGGAGAAGGGAGTCGAGGTGAAGATGTAATGGAAATGAAAAATGCACCAAATGCAAAGACGCGATGATAATAATCGTGGTATCATAGTGATGTAAACCCAACGCCGGTAAAAATGTGATGCGACCCCTTCTTTGTGTTGTTGGTATAGAGGGCAGTGATGCCGCCATTGTAAACATCGGTCAACCATGCCAGCCGTTTGAGTTCCAGACCACGAGGAAGACCATC
>Ga0209127_100272_pt1 | contig 18161 bp, 14 predicted proteins | sample LakSupMetagenome_FD_187469 | JGI IMG/M metagenome (GOLD analysis project Ga0209127, IMG submission 187469) | Freshwater microbial communities from Lake Superior, Canada - Sta WM archaea (SPAdes) (version 2) | ecosystem: Environmental > Aquatic > Freshwater > Lake | place: Lake Superior, Canada...
GCCACAACTGTCAGCGAACCACAGTCCATGCCATTGCCCCCGAGGCCTCCCGTCCTCTATACCATAAACGACTCGCCACATCCGCATTGTTCCTCTGTCATCACGCGTTAGCCTACCAAGATTCCCGAGGCAGAGAGGTAGGTAGGAGCAACTCACTTATATTCGGATTCCGAAAGACAAACCTCTGGTTCAGCTTGTCCTCCACCCAATCCATCTCGCTCCCGATGATGCTAAACAGCGCCTTGCTGTCGATCAGCACCTTGACGCCGTCCTGCTCCACCGTCTCGTCGAACATGCCGGGCTTGTCAACGTACTCCAGGTTGTACGCGAGTCCAGAACACCCCCTGTTCCGCACGCCCACCTTGATCAGCTTCGGCTCCGGCTGGTCGAGGAGGTTGCGCAGGTGCGACACGGCCGAGGGGGTGAGCTTCATGGCCGCTTTGCGGGGGGCGCGCAGCTTGGAGCGCTTCGGCGCCGGTGCCGGGGAGGCGGATTTGGAGGGTGATGATGTATGTGCTGCGGAGGCTGTCGTAGAGGAGGAGGATGGTGGAGGCTTGGCTGTATCCGGCTCGGCAAACTCGCGCTGCGAGGTTTGCGCCGCTTGTTCTGGGATTGAGGTTGTCGCCGCCTTTGTCGCCTCCTTGGGCGGTCGGGTCTCGTGGACTTTGGGTAGTGGTGGCGGTTGCACAGGTTGTGCTATTGATGTATCTGGTACTGAGGCATTGCGGGGTAGCGATTCGGGTTGTGGGTTGAGCGGGTATGACTGGAAGCTGAGAGTTCGCCCTGACGTCGAGGAGAATGGCCGGCGGAGGACGTTGTGGCGGCAGGCGAGACAGACGTTGAACGTCCGCCTCGATAGAAGGCTCGGCGCATTCATTGTGTGCAAATATAAAGAGGAGAACGACGCGGGTATCTAGACGTGGAAGGCAAAAGTCAACATCGGAGGTCCAAGGATCGATTTGGCGTGAACTTGAGGCTGTAGGTGATGTCAATTCTCTGCTTGATTTCAAAGAGCCGATGACATGCCACAACGCTCGGGCCATCCTCGGCTGGCTCCGGGTCTCGCCGAGCCAATCAAAATCGGGTTATTTCAGATGAGCAACCCTAACCCCTATAACTCCGGGCGGCCATACGAACAACGCCCGACAAAGACGCCGACAATCGAAAAGACAACAGGTGAAGTGATACCTCTCGCTTATCTGATATCGCCCTCAAAAGCATGCGACCATAACTCCTCAACTAGCCTTGGCACCCCCAACAATCCTCTGCACATCCCCCACCGCCTGCCTCGCCATCTTCTTCAGCAGCGTCCTCTCATCCGCCTCCCTGTACTTCTCCCAGCTGTCCAGCCCCTCCTTGGTCTGTATGCTCAGCGTCTCATACCCCTGCTTGATAACCTCCGCAACCTGCAGGCTGGTCAGGTTCCCCTTCTTCCCGACCTTCTTCTCCCCTCCGTTCGCGAGCAGCATCTCTTTGTAATGCGTGCTGACGTTGACGAGCGTGTCGATGCTGTTGCTCGGCCGGTTGGACAGCTTGTACGTGTCCCTGAACTTGACCAGTATCTCGCCCGTCTCGACGACCTTGTAGAACAGGTCGTCGTACGCCGCCGGTCCGGGAAGAAACGCTTCGCCCGCTGATAGGGCGAGCGCGAGGAGGTTGACGACGTGGTCTAGCAGGGTGTCGATATGAGCCAGGTCCTTGAGGTCGGCGGCGTAGGTGGTCATGAATTTTATCAGCCCGAGTAGACTCCTGAACAGCTCGTGCCAGTGGTACTGCAGTCTCGTCCTCGAGCGAGACATGTAGCTGATTATCCTGAGCAGGATGCCCACGCACAGGGCGTACAGCCGCACGTCTAGACGTCGGCGGAGGTTGTGGTTTATGCCGTCGATCATGACATCCATCACTGCCGTGGCCGCGACGCGGTCTCCGCGGACTAGCGGTAGGTATGGCTGCCGCTGGCGTGCGAGACGGACGGCGACTTTGGACTCGTCGCTGCACATGCGCTTGCAGAGGAGCGGGTCCTCGATGAGGAGGCGGAATACGGTCAGGTTGAGGTGTGTATAGAGTGTCGTCCGCTGGGAGAGGTGGGCGTGTTGGAGCAGGTAGGATGTCAGTGATATATACGCGGAGAAGGGCTGTTCTTCCCCTTTCTCTGCGGGGAGGGTCACGAAGTTGAAGCAGAACAGCTTGTTGGCGTGGGTAAAGTCGTAGGTGGCAAGGAGAAGAGCTGCTTCCTGGCCGGGGAGTTGGGCAAACAGTTGCTTGGCTGTCTCGGCGTCGTAGACCGGTTTGGGCGGCGGTTTGCCGCCTGGTGCTATGGCGCCTAGGCCGATCATATTGAGGGTGCTGGACAGTGTCCAGCCTTCTGGTACATCATCTTGTACATCAACGAACTGCTGTCGTAGCCTCTGGCATGTGTACCCCGTGCTCTGGATGATCTTTTGTATTGTTGCTTCGTTGACGAAGTCGGCTAGTCGTAGTTGGTAGGGGTTCCGGAACTCAAACTTGTTATAGTTGGCCAGCAGCCCGAGGAGCGTGAAGGGGCCGAATATCCTTGCCGGACCGTCGCAGTCTTGTATGAACTGGAGTCTGTCAGCTGGATTCTAACCAGAGGCCGGTCTGAGCGAGGCAAACCTTCATGACTGCGGGGAACAGATCCCTCTGGATGAAGTAAGTGAGAAGACTTGTCTGGTATGCCCCTGACGTGACAGCCAGTGCTACTCCAACAGCCTTCTCCCGCAACTCCACTGCTCTAAAAGTCAGCAGGTGTTCTTGCCCATGTGGCCTAGAGTATGCGACTCACGGCTTCTCCCATTCCGTATTATTGCTTCCAATGCACCGACAAAGTCGCTGAAGACGGTATCGATGCGGTCCAGACCAGCCAGCACATTGATGATGTCGGAGCTCGGGTTCATGTACTTCTTCACCAACACAGCGGAGAGGAACGTCTTGAGTGTCTGTCAGAAACTCCGTTAGCCCCAGCTTCCCTTCGTGTCCTTGCCCTGGATCCCTCACATCAAGCGCATGCAGATCTGTCACCCCTTGCATCGTCCTTAGATGTATGACCGCCCTCGTGAATAGCTCTCTCGTCTGCACCTCCATATGGAGGAGGTCGCCGGGTCCTAGGCCGTCGAGTATCGTCCGTAGCGCCGCTTGGTCGGGTTTGAGGAGGAAGAACTCCCTCCAGAAGCCCTCGGATTTCTCGATGTCTTCTTCATCCTATTATCGAGCTAGGTTAGCGCTCTATTTTCCATCTGTGTGACCAAGGGCGTGCGTTGTCGTCAAAGCACGGTCAAGTGGTTGGCTAGCGCTTCAAGTGCATCACGCACTTGCACATGCATCGCAAACAAAGACTCGGCGAGAGGACAGAACGACGTACGCCCAGGACAGCATTGTACAGCTGTACAATCTTCGGCTGGAACGCCTCTGGTCGGGGCTGCTGGGTGAGGGGAGACTGCTCCATATGACGATACTGCCTATTGTCTGCTATCTTTTTTTAATAGATGAACTGGTCCCCGGATTGCGGAAGGGATGCGTCTTTCGCGCTGCTTGATCGACTGGTATCTTAGCGCCTCGCGGTTCAGCGGTCCGTGCCAGTGTTGCGTTGTGGATTAGGTATCCTTGGACGTTGTATTTGGGGGCTCCGTGGGTGGGGTTGGCTGTGCCGTGATGAGTGGTCTCCTAAGACCCTGAACAATATGGGCATGTACACTAGCTATGCTGAACAGGTACGATGAGGTGCCGATGGTAGGTTATGGCGAGGGAATACACGTATACCTAGGTAGGCGCACAACAATGTTCCTTTATTTTCTCGAATGACCAGTTACCTCATACAACGCAAGAGTGAAGCAATGATAAAGTGGCCAGAATAAGTCTGAATAGGATCAGGGTGATGCACCGACCACAGCTTGATATTAAACTGCCCAGAATGGCAGCGTTACAGCTCATCCGAGAATGAACCGCAATAGCGGGCTCATGGAACCCTTCCCTCGAGATCGATGTATCGGCGAGCGCAGAGTACAAAGCCAGTGACAGGACACTGGGACTCAACGGTAAATACAGCGCCAAACCATTGCACCTCCTCCTCTTCTTTCTTCTCACCTTCCTCTAGCAGTCTTCATGTTGCAACTCCTCGACCGTATGCACCTTTGTTCTTTTTGTCTTGCCTCGCCCAGCTGTATAGACATATCCTCCTCGTTCTACCAGACCTCCGCTCCCTCCGTGCCAGTCCCTACCACGAGCACTGGTTTTCTCTACCGCCACGAAAACTAAAAATATGACCGAACGCCAGAGGGGGAAAAAAAACACCTCAACCATTGGCCGTTGATGAATGTCGTAAAGTCGTCTCGGTAAATGCTCAAATCGCCCGATGAGTGCAAAGCCGGATGAACAAGTGAGGAAACGAACCGAAGGACGAAAAGGGATCAGAAAGAGGGTATAAACCACGCGGTTGCTATACTGATGAGCCGCAAGAGACCTGAAACGTATAATACGAGTCGAGGATCAGACGCCCCAACTCCCGCGTCTCTCTTGCATGCCCCATGCCAGCGGACTGATGGCCTCCAAATCCGGATGCTGCCTCGCCCACTCATGGATGTACTTCTTCAGCGCCTTCCACCTCGGGCACCGGTCCTCCTCCTTCACACCATCGTGCTCCTCGCTGTCCAGCATGATGTGCCCCGTCGCCTTGACCTTCTTGATCGGCTCGGGCCTCTCGCTGACCTCGTCCCCGATCTGCACGCTGCCGTTCCCGGCCCCGACGCCCCAGAGGCTATCCATAATAGCGTCGTCGTCCTGCTCCAGGGCCTCGACGGGCATCTTGCTGATCTTGGAGAGCTCCTCGTCGTACGCGCGCGCCATGGCCGGGTAGCCCAGGCTCAGGTAGTTGTACACCTGCGTGACGAACTGGTCGTCAAACTCGGCCGCGATGCGCTCGTCCAGCTCCGCCGCGGCCTTCTCCTTAGCGAGGCGCTCGTCGAGGCCCTGCAGCATGTGGATGCCCTTCTTCTCGTGCCGCTTCTTCTTCTCCAGAGACATGGTGCTGTAGGCCGAGTGGTTGTGCAGGCGCGGGGCGCCGGAGTCGGCCGTGTCGGTAAGGGCTGCGTTGACCTCGGACATGCTGAAGGCCCTAGCAAACGGATCCCCGGGGGTCAGCAGTGGCTGCGGGGTCTGGATCATCTGCGGACGGTCGAAGCCGGCGAGTTGCGTTGTCCCCTCGGGGTTGTAGCAGTAGCCGCGCCAGAGGCCTTGCTCGCCCGTGTGGTCCCTGTTGGGCTCCTCGGCCGTCGTGCCTTTCTCAAGATCCCACAGATGATCTGGTTCGAGCTTGGTATGCTTCGGCGACGGGCAACGGCGAAAGGAAAGATCGGCGCCCAGCATTGGCGGCGAGTTGCGGCGGTTGACATGGTGCTGGTTACGGAGGCGCTCGAGAGAAGGGTCTCGCTGCTGGCTGTAGCTGTCGTACGGTGCGGGGGAGTGGTTAGCATGGCGGAAACCAGTCTCCGCCGGGATATCCGAAGCTGGAATGTAGGGCATGTTCCCGGCCTTCCCAGCCGGCGCCGAGGGTATGTATGGCATGAATGTCTCGCCGATTGGTCGGATCGGAGGGGATTCGGGTGGCACATAGGGCATGTAGTGCTCACCAATGGTCGGCAGGGGTGCCTCCGGGGGAATGTAGGGCATGTGGTGCTCGCCTATAATATCCAAGGAGCTCGAGCGGCGTCGAGACCACGAGGGAGAACCGGACATGGACTGTCTCTGGTTGCGCGTCAAGCCCATGGCATCGCTGGGCGGGCTGTCGATGCTCATGTTGTCCAGATCCAGCGTCGAGATGCGTTCCAGTCCCGCATGTGACCGGTTTCGCTTCACCCTGGATGCGTGCTCCTGCATCTCCTTGAAGGCCCAGCTGATGTCTTCCTCGGACGAGTTGCGCCGTGATGGGCGGTACGGGCCCTGGAACCGGACCGTGGTCCTGCCCCGAGACGGTATGCTGTCATCCTCCGAGCCCTCACGCATCACATAGTGTTCGGCTCCTCCAATCCTGATTCCGCTGTTTGGGAACGCACTCAATGCCAGCTCCTGTATCTTTTCTTCTTGGACCTTCCTCTGTGCCTCCCGAGCAGACCGCTCAAACACCCCGCCAGCTACCTCGTCGTCTTGGGACTCGCGACGAGCCAGCGCCGCCCTGCGCTCCTCGTCGAGGCGGCTACGGCCATGTCGTCTCCTGGTCTTGGGAGCATATATATGGTTCGTGTAGGGTGTAATGTCGGTCTTATCGGTCGGCCGTGTTGCTGGGCCCTCGTCGCCGGCCCTCCGCGAGCGACGGACTGACGACTCGACCAGTTGAGGAGCGAATCTCCGCTTCTGGCGACGGCCCCTCGGCTCGACGAAGTCAATCTTTGCTGGCGGAGACTCGGATCGGGAGGAGGGACTGGGTGTAGGTTCGGGAACGGGACCCGGCTTCCGGTACTGTTCAAAAGTCGTCTCGATGGGCACCGGGGCAAACCGACGCCGGGGCTGCTCTGGGGCAGCCGTCGTTGGGTTAGCCATTGGGCTATCTGTTGGGATCCTTGTCGTCAACGTCGACACATCTGTTTGCCGATGGTGGACAAAGGAGTAGGGTCCGAGGTCTTATGGTATGGAGGTTGTGGTTTATGCGGTGTGCAAACGGCAGACGGAACGAGGGAATAGCCGTGACACTAGACTGCCGCCAGGTGCTGATGTGAGAGATCTTGTGGTCGTTCTCTTTTCGGGCCCGGGTGCTATGAGGATGGAATTCTGACAAAGAACGCGGAATCGGCGGGATACAACTGTTGGGTCGCAAGAAATTAAAAGCGAATACTTCTAAGAAGCATCAAAGAGAGAGTAAACGAGAATAACAGGCTCGGGGTTCCGTGAGATCGTCTGTCGTGGAACAGCCGAGGGACACGAAGTTCGGTGCTTGTAGGAATAAACCCAGGACATGCAAGGAAAAGAAGGGTTCACAGAAGCTCTGTCTCACCAGAACTCGAGGTTTATTATTATAGAGGAAGGGGGAGATATCGCAGCAAGGCGCCAGAGAAGGAGTGGGCTGTGGGGAGTTTGAAGTGAAGGCGCGAATACACTACGAAGGCGGTCACAAGGTCCAGAGCAACCCACCAACTAATTCCAGCGGGCAACAAGGGGTCCTTGGCCCGAGGTGGGATGGCGGTAGCGTGGCTTTGTCTCTTCTTGTGCTTGACAGTATGTCAGCTCGCACACACGGTGACCTATAAGGGGGTTTAGGCGGGACCAGATCCGTGTGCATGCTGGTCTGCACTGTAAAATACGAACATCTACGAAAGCATAGGCGACGTTGCAGCTGATCGCTGTGGAGGAGCCCCTGTCAAGGCCGCACGGCATGTCAATGGAAGCCAGAGCGGTATCGCAAAGCCTGACATCATCATCGCCCATTCTTGAGACTCGAATAAGGAGCATAATGTCAACAATACTAAAAGACTATCACCAATGCCTGTTATTGAGCATGCAGGAGACGTAGAAGACTTATGATGAGCCTAGTGTTCCTGAAAGAAGAGCTTTCTATTGACTGCTTGAGCGAAGATATTGGGATGGGAGAGCTTCGATTCACACCGTCATTTCACCTCATCTCATTCGTCCCGCTAGGTCCGCCCGGGGAAGCCAGGAAGTGACACTAGAGCCTCCTTCAGACGCTCAGAACGGTGCGCCGTGAGGCCAGCCACATCGTTGTCCGACAGGGCCCTCCAGCCCTGAGCATCAGATTCCCATCTTGCTCTAGCCAAGCAATCAGCATTCCTCGATTTACGAGATGGAAATAGCAGTTATCAGGTACCAATTCAGGCAGTCCTCCATGACTTTGCCAGCTATAGGTTTGGAGATCGATGCTATCTCTAACGTTGGGAGTCTTGAGCCCTCTTTGTGGGATGACAACCCGCTGGTTTGACAAGCTACAGCGCAGTTGCAATTCGTTTACAGGCACCAAGCCACCAGAATCGGGTGTCGTAGAACAGGAGATCTCGGTGCTGGGGGCGCTGTGTGCTTGCGCCGCCGTGGTTACGAAAACCATGTAATTAGCGGCCGTGTCAGCCCACCAGCCACTATCACAGTAAGAGAAGCATTCCCGTGTCGCCCGTTCCGAGACTAGTTGAGAACAACGTGCCAGATAGAAGGGTGCTGAGGCGTCTATTTCTTCTATTTGTAAATAGCATTTCGCCGCTGCCCGTGTTTTGCCCAAAGCACGCCATGGCAGCTATCTGCTGCGTGGGAGATCCTGAAAAGACGCCCGAGGACGAGGCCCTGTCGGGCTTCAGCCGACACCGGGCCAGCGTCACACATCGGGTTGTTTGCTTCTCACCCACGCGGGGGTCGGCTGCATTCCGACCAGTCAATGACTGCAACCCCCCACGTCCCCCAGTGTCGGACAACGGTGCTGTCTGAATCCTCTCTACTTTGTCCCTCGACGGCCTCATTTTTTACTATCTCACGGTGTCGCCTCCAGAGGGAGGACGCCTAGGCAGAGTTACATGCAACGAGCCAACTTCGCCCCCTCGCAGCAGCGTCTCCTCTCGTGATGCGCGCGAGATTTTCAGACTTGCATCCGCCTCCTGCACGGTTCCCCCCTCGATCCAGCAAAAGCATCCGGAGTTGTCCAGACCGCCTTTCGGTGCCCGTCCGGATGCAACTGCACCCTCATGCCCCGTGCCACCCATTCCATCCAACGGCTTCTCCCCGGGCCAGGATTCAGCTCACCTCTCGGGCGCCTCCCTTTCCTTACTACTGCACCAGAGAGAAATAAGGCTCGTGTAATTGGGCAATGGCTTCACCACTCCGGGGGTCAGGCTTGCTCTCCGTCCTGCGCGCGTCGGTAAGAATGGAAAGGGGAAAGAGGTCAGATGAGCACTTGCTCCAACAGGAATACAGTCGTCTCTTGCCCCAACAATTCCAAGTTCTCTCAACATGGAACGAGACAGCAGCTGCACGGTTAAGACAAGAAGATCAGTTTCCCCGGATTCCCACCCGCGGTTCACTTGTGTAATAGCCCTTTTGCGGGGGCTCCAGTGGCGTCGGCTTGGTTCAATTGACGTGCTCTTGGATTGACGAGATGGAGATTGTGTTGATCAACAGGCTGGAATGGAGGCATGACGCCGAAAAATGGCTCTTCAGGGTCCTCGAGACCAGCGCTGAGAATCCACTAGTATAGTATCCATCTCTCGCGCCTATCCCGAACCGGCACCCCAATGATCGTGCCACGGTGACAAGAGCTGTGAATCCAGCAAGACGAAAGCGGACATGAATCGGCCGCAGACGGGCGAGATACTTGCGGACCATTCGCATGCATCTTCTTGTCGCCCCTTTTGGGCTTGCCGAGATCTTCATCAGCCCTTCTTTCTGCAGAGACAGGTTTTACAAGAATGATTGGGCAATCGGACGGCAGACAGAAATGCTAGACATAGAAGCTGTATAAGATACAATAGCGCGCAATTCCACATCAAAGTCGGAACCACATTCGATGACCTATCGGGTATGGTGTAGCGGTAACATCGGTGACTCTCACTCACCAGCCCGGGGTTCGACTCCCCGTATCCGAGTTCTCTTTTTACGCTTTTTTTTTTTCATTGCTTTTGAAAAGCAACAACCACCTCTCCATTCTGTAATTTTTGTGCTTCTTCTCCGTGTCTGGGAGGTATGGTCAAATTTTTGCCTGTCGTTACCGCTGCGGCTCTGGAAAGGATGGTGCCGATCCGGCCATGGACATTGTACAGTGTGATACCATCCAACGGCAATGATAATGAATATCGCAAACGGTGGCCCGGCTCAGCTTATCGACAGCCAGCTCGAGGTCTAATCTGACAATGTCTCCCAAATTCCCAGTATGGCAATACGATGCCACGCGGATAACACAATCTCACCCCGAAACAAGCCCCAACCGGCAATGAGATCCCAGAGGAGTTGTACGGCGGAGATAGGGCAGAGACTCTTGTCCCGCTGTCATAGAGCTTTTATACCTAGTTGTCACCAGAAACCAGATGCTGCGTGATCCCAGAACGATCCGAGAGCTGCCGTTTCGGCACCATTCCAAGCAAGGACCGGGCTTGAGCAACGGCGCCCTGGTCTACCATAGACCTACGGGTCCCACGACCGACCGACTTAGGCGGTACCCATCCCACTGGATGGACGACAATGACACTGGTATTACAGGAGCGGCGCACCTGCGTTATCCTGCCCCGACCACGAAACGCCGTCCCCCGCGCCTGTGAGCCAATCCATCTCCCTAACACATGAATGAGAGTTCTCTGTGCGACATTCTCAGCACTTAGCGTCTGGCCGAACATGACATTACGTCGTCGCACGGCAGGGAATGAGAAATGCATGTGCAACAGAAAAGAAGCAAGAGAGGGCAAGCACCAATGCTGTACTTCGGCAGCTTGCAGGCTTGATGCCTCGACGATCTTCCTTGTCGGCATCGACTGGAAGACCAGAGCTTCCAGAAGACACGCGCAGGTACCGGAGCACGACGCTTGTCCCACCGTGTGGCGTGGACAATCACAAGCGGTGATTTGACCCTCGCCTGCGACCGTTATCGCTCAACGATCCCTCGCCCGGCGATGCCAAGCGATAGGTCTCGCTTCCGGTTCGTTGCGACGTGCGCAATCTTGGGAAATGTCGGGTACGTGGACGGTTCCCGGTCCGGACCCTGATTCTCGGCGCTTATCATGTCGGTGGGCAAAACCGCCTTGGTGACTCCTGGATATAGCGATTGCCGTCGAAGAGAGAGAGCGGCCGTTCGTCCGGCAAACAACAGGCTGTGGTCGCGGCTACCACACGTTCGGTAGTGACTTGCGCGGGATAGAGATATGATCGTCTTAGTAGGGCAGATATACTGGCGGCAGGGCGAGCATCGGTGAAGCTGCCGGTTCCAGCCTGAATGTGCTTCACCATATTACTGAGAAGTTGGCAGCTCGTCCTTTGACCTGATAGCCTTTGGTTAGGAAGATGTCTATTCATAGATGTGATGGACGTCGTCGCGTGGCAGCGTCACGGTCATCTACCTTAGTGAAGGTTAGTCTTCCCTCGGAGTAGTAGACTAGCAGCATTGTAGGGTCACATCTTGCGAGGATCCGGTTTGCTGCATCGCCAGGTCAGCAGTAGGGTAGGCTTGTTTCTGTTATCGAGCTTAAGATGAGGTGGCTCCCAGATCCGAAGATAGGCACTAGCCAGGGCTGGTTTCGGCAGGGGCAGCGATGGTGCAGTGGGGGTCTTTTGTTGGTGTCTTGGTGCTTTCTTGGACAACGTCACGGTACTCTGTCGTCGTCCAACAGAGACCGATGAACAAGCCTGGATTGATCTCCGGCTGTCGAAGATTGAAGAGAACAATCGCCGATAGGAACGGACTCCTTCGGCGTTGAAGAGAACTCAGGACATTCCGAGTTCCGATTTGGCGAACGCTGTCGCCAAAACTCGATGTTGTTTGGTAGGCATTTGCGCATCAAGAACGCACAGAGCATCGTGAGACCCTGCGCGAACAGATCGTTCCGGGTTCAAGAGATGGCCCACCCAGCCGGCTCGGTGCGTAAGCCAACTACGTGCCAAGTTTATTGTATTGTATGTACGTGCTTCGAGTCACGTCGCCATAGGGTTGCTCTCGATATCCACATCGGCGACGTTTCAAATGGACTCTTGCGATGTCTTGGATTTTGCAGCCGCTGACCGCATGATACAGAATGACATGACAGTCGTGAAGCGTGTATCATGTCAGGACCCGGTGTGACTGGCGGCAGTTGAGGTTACAGCGCAGCGTTGAAATGACAGCCACGATTCTCTACCGATATCAAACCGTCTGATATGCTATCTCGACATGCAAGATAGAGGTTGCAGACAGGAAATGACCCCGGCTCAGCCGCAAGGATTGGTCGCGTGGGATATTAGCATGGTAGCACAACCACTTTCGAGGCTCCTGCTGCGACTTGTGTTACCGTGATGATAAGACAGCAGCTATACGTCTAGACGTATGGTTGGTCGTTCACTTATTGGTGGATGTCGCGCAGGTGCGCGCAGAGCTGTTCGACAGATTTTCCCAGCTCCGGGGACGCTTTCGGTCTGCCATGTCTCTCGACTGTTGAGAACCTGAAATCGGACGGAAAGGGTCAATTGATCATTGACGAATGCAGCCGTCAACCTTCTGTTTTCGGTCAGGGGACGGGACGGGGGGGCAGTTGCAAATTCTACACTAAAAATCTGAAAGTTTGGCCCGGGAGAGGGAAGAGAAAGGCCTCGAACCTTTCTTCCCTTCCTGGGTTCCGACCAGCGATCAGGTGAATGGTTTCTCAGCCTCAAACAAACACAGCGGCCTTGTGACCACACAACAGGCAGCTCACCTAATCCAGGCAGCATCAGCATGCAAATCAGCATCGCGTCGAGAAGGAGGGTATATGCGCGTTTCTGTTCACAGGTACCTGTGTCAGCTCGACCACGGCCCGCCCGAAGGCTGTCTCGGTCGCATCGAGACACGCATGCATCCAGTCTCCCAGCTTGGCGTGTGGTTCCTGGGACCCCCCAGGTCCTGCCTCTAGCGCCGTTCCGGTTGCTGTTTGGTTCGGTCGCGGTCCACTTAACAGACAAGGAGACTGCCAACCTGCGAAACCAGGATTCAAGTTTTGGCAGATCCTCAGGAACGTCCCGGGATGATACAGATTAAAACGAGATAGCCTTGACCTGTGGAAAGCTATTTCCCACCCATTGGGAGCCCGTCTATTCATCTATCTGGAGGATCGAAGTAGCCGCTTTAATAACCCTTTTGTCGCCCGTTCTCCCAGGCCCATGCGCCTGATCGACCCTTCCGCCTCTTCACGACAAAATGCCGTCTTCAACCTCAAATCCCCACTAGGCTCATTCCGTCGCTCATACCAGCAGACAGTCTCTCGCTCTTTTCTTTATCTCTGCAAGCCGGATCACGATTTATACTCGGCCAAATAACACTACCGGTTGTGGTATATCCTCAATTCCGCCCTAATAATCAGCAATTGTATATGCCCATGAGTCTCGAACTCGCCGCGAGGATTCACCCAAGGGAGATTGGAGGTTGTGGACTCGGCGAACCGGACTAGCATAGTAGCTAAGGTACAGAATCATGGTGGACGCCGGCACTTACAGCGCTGTGACCCAAGGGGATGACGACACGAGAACCGATGGTGCATCGACAGCGTCACCAGCATCCGTGTCGGCAACAACGACATCACCGTCGGCTTTCCTGTCCTTATCCGAATATGCCCTCACGCCGTTGTCCATGGTCGGGAGTGACTTGTCCTATCCCGACGGCAGCGACGATGGCTTCTTCAAACCCGATGACGAGCACTCCAGCAGCAGGTTCCATGGTGTCAGCCCCAGCAGGAGCACGGCCGCAGACATGGGAAGAAGAAACACTGCCGTAACATCGCCGGGAGTGCAGTCAAGGTCGAAGCCGACGCCCCGGACTGCGAGGCCCACAACTAACAGCATCGTCGGCACCCTGGTCCACTCGCTGGAGCAATTCCATGCGGCGGGAAAGGGATACGAACCAGTCCCTACCGAAAATATGCACCACGACAATCCTGAGCAAAATCGGCAGCAACAACTGTTGTCGTCTTCTCCAGGCTCTCCGGAGTCTTCTCGAAGTTCGTCGGCATCTCCTTGCTCGGCCGAAGCCAGGGAGAGAGACGTGTCTTGTTGGAGAACAGATCATCGCGAAACCCGCCAACAGAGTGGAAGCCCACAGCTTGCGCCACATACCAACAGTCTCGGGCTGCACCACCACAACGACCGTCGTCAAGCCACCCCCGGGTCTCCCCTGTCGACTAGCTCTAATAATTCTCCAACTGACGCGAATGTTGATATCTCAATCAAGGCTTTACAACAGGCTGCCCGGACAGCATCCTCATCCTCAACTCCCGCACCACTGCTAGTCCGACCCAAACCACGACCTCTACCGTCCCAGTCACAGCCCGTCTCCCGGTCTCCGAGCGTCCGTACTGTGTCCAGCTCTGGCGTCGCCGCTTGCCATCTATCGCCCAATCCCAACGGTCGCTCCGGCTCCTGTTCCGGCAGCGTTGCCGCTCTCGAAGCCACTGCCGAGCGTTTCACCTCGTCCAGTTCCATCGACGACGCGATTCGAAGAGCACACGAGGAGCTCAAGCGTAGCGACAGTCGGCGGTCTTCCGTACTTCGAGCCTGTAGCGGAACGGCCGAACGCGACAACGAGACTTCGGCTTTACAGAACTTGCAGTCTCAGTTGGCGGCCCTCAGTCGACAGAACTCCATCGTCGGTATCAACAGTGCTGCACGACTCGGCGGATACTCGCCAGCCGCCTATGTCATGAGCCCCACGAACTCGATAAAGAATGGGTCGGGAAGGTTTAGGTCGGTGAGCAAGGCCAGCTCTCTGGGTGTGCCCAGCACTTCCGGGAACGTGGACACGTTCGATCTCTCCGAGGCCAGCAATGCGGAGCGGTTCCCGTCTTTCCTGTCGCGCCACGGTCCAGGCAAGGGTTCCGTGCGGAGCGTTGTCTCGAGTAAACAATCTCTGGTGGACATAGCCGAGGCAGAGCCACCCATGACATTGACTCTGGACGCTCTAGATGAAGCCGACCGGGCAGAAGAAGCGGGGGAGGAGTCGGAAGATGAGGACACGATCCGTGCCATCGCACACCAGCATGTCGAGGAGGATCTTGATCAGGATCCTGATGGCGATGAGACCGAGACACCCCAAGCCGAAGTTCTGAAGCCGATGCTCGACCACGACTTTCTGAACTTCTCTGCTCCTGGTGCTCTGCAGATCCATGAACCAGGCTCGTTTGACGACTACGGGTTCCATGAGCCACAGGAACACGCCAGGCCACCCAGCGCTGGCTCCGGCACAACATACGAACGGAACGCATTCGGCGATTTCGACGGCGTACACTGCGACCCTGACACGGCCGACTTCCCTGGACCCCCCGAACCCGACTTCCCACCACCACCACCGCCATCACAGAAGCGAATGTCGCGACCACTATCTACCCTGCCACCAAGACCACAGTCCTACTTTGACATGCAGACCGGCCAGCAGATGCTTTACTATCCGGCTCGTGTCCCTGCTATGCTCAACCTACCTCCGAAACTGGCAAAATCAAAGAAGCCGGACCGCCAGAAGGTGCGTTCGCAGGTACTCAGCGTCATGCCTCTCGAGGCCAGGGACTCTCGCGTGTGGCTCCCTGATCCGGTAGCTGAGAGGAGTGAGCCGTTCATGTCAGGTGCCGTCGATGAGAACGTCGCGCCCGCCGAGCCCTCACCGGCTAGGGCCTCTTTCATCGCCGACGCGGACCCCGGTGCGAGTCAAACTGGCTCGTTCCATGGACAGTCCGCACAGGAAGCGAACGCAGCGTTGTCGCCCAGGAAGCAAGAACGAGAGATCAAGCGGCCGCAGCGATTAACGGACGCGCGAAAGTCGCAAATGCCTGGTGCTGTTGGAGACCTGCCTCCGCAGCTCAGGGCCAGCGTGTTCTTCGACCTACCAGAGGAGCCACCGAAGATTGTGGTAAAGGACCACTCGGCTATGGCAACCCTGGACAGCATCCTCGATGCCTCAGCCAGCGCACCCGTGAGCGCGTTTATCGATCATGCTTTTGCCGGAACGCTTGGGTCAGAAGTATACGGCGTCGAGAAGAAGAAGAAGCGGAAATCAAACGCGGATTTCGGCATCCCGGAGCAGCGTAGCCAAAGCTCGCTCGCCGTCCTCCAAACACAGGACAACAAGAAGCGGGGATCGTTCCTGTCGCTTCTCGCCCACACACGCAAGAGCAGCGAGAATCTGGGTGCCGACCGGAGGAGTACGTCTTACGGAGTCGGTGACGGTGCTCCATCACCCAGTGTCGAAGGCAGCAGCAGGGATGGCAACTCGCCAAACCCCCATCAAGGGCCCTTCTCGCCGAGCCTGTTGGACCCTGACTCTGACGAAGAGCCTGACAAGGAAGCAGAGAAGAAGGAAGAGGATGAGGACGACGAATCATCAGATGAAGACCTGGACAACGTCTACCAGGGCCGGCCCACCACTCTTCTGGCCGAGCTTCAGATCCGCAAGCAGCGGAACAAGATGCGCACTCGGCCTGTACACAAGGTCTACCCCAACGGACTCCACAGTACCCTACTGGAACTCGATACAGTCGCCGAGGTGGAGCGGTCAATGAGAAAGGGCAAGAAGGTAAACCTGGCATGGGAGGACCCGAGCACCAACCCTGACCTAATGGAGGAGGAAGACGACGAGGAGGTCCCGCTAGCGATGCTGGCTGCCGCGAGAGCCGCAGCAGCAGCCAAGGGCGTGAACAAATCGACTCTGGATGTCGGTGTGATAATGGACGAGGTGAATCGGCCGCTGGGATTAATGGAACGCCGAGAATTGGAGGAGAACGAGCCACTCAGCCGCCGTCGCGACCGCATACAAGGTCGCGCACCGAGGGAGACGTTGAATCTCGAGACGATGCAGAAGCGGATGACCCAGCTATCACTAGTGCACGGCGGAGCAGGCCTGAAGTCCCAGTCCCGTCTCGCTCTTCCGCTGCACAACTCGTCATATGGCACAGCAGGAAGCGCAGCTGCCAGCATACGGAGCGCGGAGCCACAACCCGAGCCAGAAGTTGAAGGCGAGACCCTCGCCCAGCGGAGAAAACGTCTGCAGGGCGATACGCTTCCCACAGCCCGTCCCGTCAGCGGCACCTTCTCCGTCGAGCTGCTCGAGCAGTTCGGCGGCGACGAGGACAAAGCTACCAAAGATAAGGGCAAAGAAGCCGCAGCCGCACCAGTTGGCGAGCAAGAAGGAGAGACACTCGGCCAACGCCGGCGCCGCCTGCAAGCGGAGCGGGAAGCACGCGAGCGAGAAATCGCCAGCAAGACCGCGGGTGACCACCGCATCTCTCGGCGCATGTCCATGGCCGACATCCTGACGGCGCACCCTCTCGAACCGCCCCAAGGCGTCGTGAACCCCCGCGAACTAGAACGTCAGCGTCTGGAGGCCGTCGCGGCGCAGAAGCAGCGTGACCACGACTTGCGGCTAGCTGCCATGCGGTCCCAAATGCCGCAGACCCTTCCCACCGCCAGTGTTGGCGCCTTCCAAGGGGGCTACATGGGCGGGCAGTTCAACGACGGCTTGGCCGGCGGGCTCGGGAGTGGCCGCAGCCTGGCGTACGGGAGGGGCCCCGGCGTCCCGCCTCTGCAGCGGATGAGCACGCTTCCAGCCGCTTATGGCGGGAATGTACAGCAGCCCGTGTACGGGGCTGCCATGACCATGACTGGCGTCGACGGGCCCTACGGAATGGGCTACCCCCAGGGGTTCGGCTTTGGCGGGATGCCGCCTACGCAGGGGCAGCTTGATATGGTTGAGCGGTGGAGGCAGAGTATCAGGCCTTGAGTGTGTTCTAGCATATGATCTAGGCTTAATGTGGCGCTGGTACATACCTACTCGGCGCCTGTTGCTGTTTTGGGTACTTTCTTTTCTCATTCTTGCACCTGCCACGCCTGACTTGTGGATTCGATGGGTGGTTATATTAACCCGATGTCCTGGCAAGGCGCGGAGTCTACAAAGGTAGACGGGTTACAGGATACACGGACTTGGTGCGGCCGTTTGGATTCGGCACGCATAGACACACGGTGGATTGGATCTGCGGTTTTCCGGCATAGCCAGCATTGCATAGCGCAGATGAGGACTCCGCCGGCTTGGATACCACGGCTCAACAATAATATGCGTTCTCGCTTCTTTGAGTAGCCCTTTCAATCATCGTCCACGTCGAGTAACAATGTATACTGCGGCACAACACACTCGTCACGCCAACCAAAACACACACACACACACACACGGAACCAACACAGAAGTGAGATTATCGCCCCCTCGGCGTTCATTCCTTCCTCCTGCTCCTATTTGGCCCTGATGTGTTTCCCCTCCGCATCGACAGACTCTTTCGGGCAGCGAGAAAAAAGGACATAGTCGATTTGCAAGCTGCCGGCTTTTTGACAGTTGGCCTGGCCTTCCATGCGTAGGTAGCAAACGTCGTCCGCGACTGCTCTGTAGCTCTAGCGTATCACCCGTACAGGCACCTCCGTCGAGTCCAGGCGTTGGGGAGATGGGCCTCCTGCAACGCGCCTATACCTTGCCTTCACTTCTA
>Ga0209127_100273_pt1 | contig 18082 bp, 23 predicted proteins | sample LakSupMetagenome_FD_187469 | JGI IMG/M metagenome (GOLD analysis project Ga0209127, IMG submission 187469) | Freshwater microbial communities from Lake Superior, Canada - Sta WM archaea (SPAdes) (version 2) | ecosystem: Environmental > Aquatic > Freshwater > Lake | place: Lake Superior, Canada...
TGACGTGGAGAGATTATGTGGCAGACGGAAACAGCAGCAAATTCACGAACTCAAGGGGCCCAAAAAGGGTGTCGTCGCCGAGAGTCGAACCGTGAAAACGCGTTGACCTTCCAAGAAATCATACGGGCCCAAGCTGGTCTTCATAAGGCAAACTAAAACAACATTTCGACCTTGACAGGAAACAAGGCTGGGCTCGGCTGGTGATAAGTCGCTGTTCAAGGAACAGCGACATCAAGATACTTCTCGAACAGGAAGAGCCTGGTCTTTGTATCTACTCGGTTTCGCAGGTATTCCTAGAATCCACGGCTCGTCCGCCGTGGTTCGCAAAAGATTTAGCCCCAATCGGTTGCCTTGCCTTGCGTTGCGGCTCTGCCGCGGTTCGCCAGTAAATTGGCGAACCATCTCGCCCGAGACCCCTCGTTCCCCCCCCTCGATATACCCTGCATTTCCCGCCTAGCTCTTCGTACTGATTGTCAGCTCTTCGGTGAGCATGAGCAGGCTCGGTTTGCTGGCCAGGACAGCCTGGTTTATATGGTTTGTCGCAATCCGAGCGGCTCTGCTGGTCTGCATTCACAGTGAAATGTTGCACATTTATTGCGAGCCTTCCCATATTTGCAGAGGGGCCAGCCCGTCCTACTCTCTTCCTCCCTCTGTCATCAGGCATCGTCATTTTGCTTGACCACAAACATTGGCAAACTTCACCATTCTCTGTCAGGCTTTGACTTTTTGATTGATTGACTGTCTTGTTTGCCCAGCACTGCTTCGGTTCCTTTTTGTTTGCTGAATATTTGCCTCAGCGCTTATGCGTCTAGCCGTCCGCTATTGGAGTGCTGTCGCGCTGAGGGCCTGTTGACAGGCTAGATCAGCTGAACGACAATCTCCCATAAGCAGCTGGAGATCATGGAGAGCTGAGACGCCTCCTTCGGTTTCCCTCCAAGTGGAATTGTGCTTCAAGGATTCAGTTCGGCTCAACCGAGAAGGTAACGTAATTTGCATACAGAACAACACCGTTGCACCGCCTCAATGTGGCGACCGCGCCCTGGGCTCTCGAGGCCTTCAAAGTTCAGACCAATGGCAGTGCGAACACGACAAGTGTAGGGGCTGCACCAACGCCACAAACTCCAGTCATGTTCTGATGAAGATTCTGACGATATTTGGTGGCGAGGTCTACGTGTTCCTTGCTTTCATGAGCTAAGCAACGACACGAACGCAGTATGATGCCTGGAGATTACCAGACTGTTGAGTTTGGCTATCCAATATGCGCCGTGATCAAGGGCATCACACCCGTGGCGAGATGCCTTGTCCGTCCCCCCATCCGGAAATTTACGAGTCACGACGAGCTCAGACTGTCACCCAGAAGCGATGAGTCGTTGTCACACGGCTTCGCGATGATTCATGCGATATCTGCTTCAGACGAATCACGCCCATGAGACAGGTCTCTGCCAGACCGCCATCTCGAACGAGACATTTCCGTCGCAGCTGACTGGCCTTCAGCTTCTGCTGTCAAAGGGGGCAAGGGTGCCGCCGGCAAGTCTCTCGGTCCGTTGTCTCTACTGGGTGTCTTGCGCCTGCGTATATAGGAACGATTGGGTGGCAGACGTGGTCGCTGTGGCCTGGGAGCCACGCGACGAGTCGCATTGCTACGGCCGTCAGGGCGCAAGACCATGTTGCCAGGTTTATGCTTGCCAGCTGGCTCGTCTCAAGCCTTTGGGCGCATTATGGACGGTCGGTTGGTGTGATTGCAAGGAATAATCAATATCTCGCTGAACCGTCGGATCCATAATCCTTGGCCCTGGGTCCCTTGTCGTCAGGCGAAGACCAGCGGAAGGTGGGTAACCAGTCGAACCATAAGGCGCCTTTCGAAGCCCTAGCATTTCGTGGTGTATTCGACAAAGCACACCGATAGCTGCAGATCTCGCAGCGCATCACAGAGAGGGATGAAAGAGAATGGCCACCAAAGCGACGGGGCCATCGGCGCTCTGCATGCTAGCACCTGAATGCTAGAGGTTGACCAGGGGGGAGACGGCATACGCCATGCGAGGCTTGACGCTTTCAAGGTAAGCTGTCAGCTCCTCACAGCCCTACCGGAAGCGCTGCGTGTGAGAGTTGAAACCCGATCTGTCGGGATATTGCAGTGTGACTGGATACGGCTTCGGACGTCCATTTCCCGCCTACGGATGATGCTCTGTCGACAAACCGAAAATGGACACCTTGGGGAATGGCAACGATGCGGACTTCCGGTCTTGGTGTTACTCTGATGATGAAGTCTCAGTATCATCCCGACACGACGTCCTTGCGGCCCAGTAGATGGGGCTTTACTTCTCAGGCCTGTTGGAGCCAACGCAACTTGCGATATCTTTCTGATACCAAACAGCATATCTTCCTATTTGCGTTTTCCTCTCTTCAGATAATTGATGAAATTGCGATAACCGGATCTCTTGTCGGGTTGACAAGCGAGAACCACGAATTATAAGTCTGTCCTGCAAGCCAGCCTCACTTTTCTCATAGCTCCCCTGTTACAGGACACTAGCACGCGAACCGACATGAAGCCTGCATTTGCCCATCTGATCTCCTGTTCATTGTGTCCAATGGGGACCGAACCGCACCGTGACGCTGCGTCTTCCCCAGCTCCAACCATAGGGCACTGAGTCTGCTCACTGCTCATGGTGGTTCTCCCCGGGATGCACGCTGCAACCGGTGATCCCCTAGCCAGTATCTCTGCTCGCAAGACATGCAATTTTCTGCCCGACGACAACATACAGGGTTGGACGTTGCTTCAGCTTCCAGCGTCGCCCTGCAGTATCGTGCGTTGCCTGTAGTGGTGGGATTTAGACAGCAGATATGGATCTGTACGCTATGTTGACGAACTGCATGTCTCGTTCTGTGCTTGTCGTCTCCTTCAACTTTATCATTTTTGTGCCAAGACGTCGCCTGTGCTCTCAACGCCTGCCAGGATACGAACCCCGTACCGAGGTCGATCGTGTGATAGTGGTGCGCCAGGAGCGTATTTCCCCTTTCCAGGTAATTTAGCTTGTCATGCCGATAGTCTTGGGCATGCACTTGTCCTTCCGCGCAGCCGTACCACGGTGTCACTAGAGGATAGGTATGAAAACCTCGGTCTGCCCTTTGCCAGAGCGGGAGCTTGCCCTCAGCCTGGTCCTGACATGAGGTGAGAATGTCAGTTGATGTTCCAGAGCCTCGTCCACGCACGACATCAGCACACGAGGCTCGGCGTCCGCCTTCTGATCGCCCGGGTAGTCCCATCCGCCCGTGCGGTCGATTTTCCCTCGGTGAACAGCAGGCTTCTCACACCCTAACCTAGGTCTAGATCATCCGGTAATAGCCGCCAGGCTGCCTTCAGGTTGTACACAGTAGCACTTCTTGGTGGCCGGTAAGGTTCCGCATAATGCGGAAGTTGCGTTATATCCGAGTCAGGATCCTCTTACATATGCATGAGCATGGCGGAAGGGTTTAGGCAGCAGACTCAAGATTTACCCCCGTGATGGTAACGGTAACTGTATACCGTACTACCGCATGTGGGTGCTACGCACTGGCACGACTCAGACAAGATTGGGAAACCAGTCGTGCATGAGATGGGGTAACAGCGCAGTGACCGGATTCCTTCTTCGAGAAATGGACAGTTTTCCGGTAAGAGAACCTTCCCTCACATTTCTGCATCATCGGATACGGCCCAGCGGACAATGCCGCCAGACCGGGGCGAGTCCCCCACCTCGCGAGAGGCTGTTTCTGATGTTAACTTCCTGTTATGGAAGAAAGGCGGACTGGAGACGCCTTTCAATCTAGGAGATCATGATACACAGGCGACAGCGCTTGTGCCTCGGTTACGAGAACGCATGAGCACAGGGTGATATGAATGCAAAGTGGCCTGTCGGATTGCATAATAATGCGATGTCTTCAAAGCGCTTATGACACGTGTGGCGCGTAGTGCTCGCCACAGTTACACGTGTATGAAACTCCAGAGCCCAGAAACAACAAGGCCGGCAGAGCCTGAGCGACTGCTGGGCTGCTATGGAACGTGGCCAAGCTTTACGGGCGCATGGGTATCACACCGAGGCGGCAGGTGTAAGGAGAGGGGAACATCTGCTTTTGTAGGCAGCTGTTTTCCCGGCTCACTTTTGCGCCGAATGCCCAATGTGCAGACCCGGTGAGCTTTACTCACGTCCATATCGGAGGAATGCTCCGGCGGGAGGCTGCCCGCATGAGCATGCAAGAGTCCTGCGGTCCTGCCTACCCTGCCTGTGCGACCCATTCGAGGGCCTGTTTGAAGCTGAAGCTACCTCGAGACATGCATGGAATGAACCCGAGTCTGACCGAGAGCTACGCCATCAATAGATAGCTCATTCTATGCCGGCATCAGTCCCAATCATCGTCGTCGTCGTCGTCATCACCATCACCCTTCAGACGGTCCGATGTACTCCGAATCCCTCTGCTCATGTGCCTCTCCTCCTCGGCGTCCTCCGCCGCTCTCCGCCGCTTCAGCACTCTCATATCATTGTCCTTGACAGCACCGACCTCGACCAGGATCTTGTCCAGATCAAGCATGCTCATTCTCACGCCTCCGAGCGTCATCAGCGTCACGATCTGCTTCACGATCTGCCCCTTGTCGTAGACCAGTATCGTAGGGCAGTTGACGTCCGGGTAGCCTTCAATCGCCTGAGCGCCCGCGATCTCGCAAAACTTCACCTCGCCGTATTCCTCGGCAGCTTGCCGCCACAGCGTCGACAGCACCCTCGACTCGACGTTGCCTCCGGTCGCGGTGAGGTTCACGAGCACCGGCCCGTTCTGCGACGCGTCGGTGACTTCGCGGGAGTAGTCCGGTTTCGAGACCGGGTACACCCTGCCGTGGACCGACTTCTTCTGCAGGGCGCTAATCTCCTGCATCCGGCGCTGTCGGTATTGCTCGAGGAAGGCTTCGTCTTCCACATCTTCCAGCTCGTCCAAGTCGTCGAGGTCCTTGCCTTCCAGCCTGTTCTCGTGTGCTAACCGGCGGCCCTCGAGGATGGCTTCTTCGATCATCGGCGTGGGACTTGGAGGTTTCTCTGGGATGACGCCGTGTTTTCTGAGGATGTCGTTCCTATAGAGACATTAGCTAGGACATCTTCCACAGTGTATCAGAGCAAGAACATGCCATTCTGTATCCGCGTTGGGGTCGTCAATGGGCACAGCTATGCGCTGCTCTGCTGGAGCCGCCATTGTGAAGTACGAGGTAAGAGGGGAGCGAATAGAGACAGAAAAGGGTAGTTTTCAAGTTGTTCTTTGCGTATAATCAACGTAGGAGGGTAGCTCGAGTGAATCTGCTGATAATGTTGAAGACACCCCCACTAACAATGTGAAGCTGGAGCTGTAGGCTTGACGCCCACAAATGGAAGCTCCAGCTACCCCACAATGCGCAATGCGCACAGGGCCGGCAAAACTCCGGTAAAGGTGTGTCGCAGACCCGGTCCGTGCAGCAGCAGAAGGGTCTTGATTCACGCACGCTCATTCGCCACAGGGCCGGAAATCTCCTCAAAAACTGGGCCAGCCCTAACTCCTCAGCACTCTTTTTACCAGGCGAAAAAGTTTGGATCCCCTCTCTCCTTCCTGAAGCCACACGGCAAGCAATCAAATCTGCCCATTCAACAGCCTTCAGATTTCCATCAGTCAACGTATTGCTTCGCACCCCGAATCTCAGTCTCACAGACAACAATCAGTCAAGATGGTAAGAAATACTCGCTTTTGACGCCTCGCTATGAGTGTTTAGGGGGTCTGGGATCGGGTCACACGACGACGGGCGGCATTCAAAAAGGTCGACGACGATAAGTTATTCAATGGGAACGACGGCGCCAACAACGGGCGAGGACTCGAGGATAAAGAGACGACGATGGATTTGAAAGCCCCAGACAAGACCTCGATGACAGACCCGATGGCGGACTGCCTTGGACACCCTTATTTTGATGAACACCATGCTGACCTCTTTCTCTCTCCCCCAGGTTCTCGCTGTCGATCTCCTCAACCCCAGCCCGGCCTCCGAGGCTCGCAAGCACAAGCTCAAGGTACGCACCACCTTGACCCCCCGAATAATATAAACACTGCTGTGTACATCGTCAAGAAACTGACATGGACATGGTTTTAAATAGGCTCTTGTGCCTGCTCCCCGCTCCTTCTTCATGGACGTCAAGTGCCCCGGCTGCTTCACCATCACCACCGTCTTCTCCCACGCCCAGACCGTCGTCATCTGCCAAGGATGCACCACCGTCCTCTGCCAGCCCACCGGCGGCAAGGCACGGCTCACCGAGGGCTGCTCTTTCCGGAGAAAGTAGACGTGCTCCTCGAGGGGGATGGTTAGCGCTGCTTTCGGTTTCTTCGGCATCATGAAGCTAGTGGTAATTGGGATGAAACGACGACTTACATCTCGGGATATCTGCAAAGGGAAAAATTGTTTTCTCCTTTTTCGGAAGTCGGGAGGGGGTTTATCAGGGATAACGAATTCTCTCGACCAAGGATCAGTTTATGCGGATAGAAGATGGAGCCACCAAGAATCAACCAGCACCTCTGCATGACCATCAAAAAAGGGGCGTTTATGGGGATCCGGATATCTTGCATTATCACAACCTGTTTCTCTTGCGGGTTTGGCCAGCTTGTGCGTGACGTCCTCGTTGTGGTGTACAGACAGGTCTTACTGCATGGACGGTGGTTAGTGATAACTGGCAATGCGAAGTGCGTTTGTATCACGAGCTTTACATTAGGCATCACTTGATGATTTCGCCATATCCCACGACGTCCTAGTCCCCTGTGGCAGCCCTTCTATTCATGAATTCCATCTGTTCGTCAGCCGTCTCTCAGTCACCACTTACACTTGTCATTGTCATCGATGTTCAGAAACATTCGGCCAAGTGCCTGCCTGCCTAATACTCTCTTCGATACGTCGCCTTAAGTCTGCTCTTTGCCGCCTCTACGAATAGAGCACTATGCCTCGGTTGCCACGCGTAGAGCCTGGTCGCATGGTCAGGCAACTCCTTCACCATTCATCCTCAGGTGAGAGGACGGGTATTCGTCGGAGTACGATATGGCATCTTTGTACTGCAGCGTCCCCTTACTCAGAAGGCTTTCGCTGTGACCTTTGTAGCAAATTCCACCGACGCCGTTTGGTACACTCATTGCTGTCTCCCATGGCTCATCCAACATGCAACATTACGCTTCCATTGGCCCGGCCTGGCCTAGACATAGTATAAAGTAACTTCTAGTCTTGGGGCGCGGATATCCACGAGACAGACGTAACAGGCAAGCGCGCGAGGGGTGGTAAAAGAGGCTTGTATCTGTCACGTCTTCCACAGACATCTCATTCCAAGAATGTCTTCATTGCCTTCTTCTTACCTTAGCAAGACCCTTATACCACAGTAAGCATCTTCTTGGCAAAATATGACGTCTTTCTGTTGCATTTCATCTCCAGCTTCGACCACTTGACGACCTGATGTCCAGAGTGGATCTGTAAAAAACCACTTAACGCGTCGGGACACGCTAACAGACGCGTCGTGCCGACCCCCACACTTTGCCTGCTTCCGGTCGGCCCTTCAGCAGGAATTCCAGCCCCAACCTTAGAATTTCCTCACAGCCTGACGAAGGGCAACCCGACGCTCGCGCCCCTAATTGTCGTCATATCCCTCGAGGACTCTGACTCGTTTCCCCCTCAATTGCCAGCTGTTGCATGCCGTATCCTAATTGTTCATTGATCAAGGTCGTGCCGTTCCAGCAGCCCTGCAGTCTGTTTGCTGTGCATCTCAGCCGTCAATCCATCAGCAAAGCACTGCCTCCTTCGTGGTGTCTCATCTTCAGAGACCCTGTGTTACCACTCGCGGGGCATCCATTGCAAAGGTCGCATCCCAATGTCGGCCCCCAGAACAAAGCGGCAGTTTGCCGGCGCCGCCAGCGACCCGAATCAGCGACGAATCACCTCGTACTATAGGCAGAGCAGCCCACCCTTCCATGACGCCTCCGGCCTTGTGTCTCCCCCTCTCCCGGCAGAAGTCCAATCGAACCTCATCACCGTCGGCATGCGCGTCCGCAAGTCCGTGCAAGACGGTCACAAGACGGGCGACAAGGCCGGCGCCTTCTCTCTCTGGGGCGACAACACTCCGCCATCCTCTCAATCACCACCGCCCTCGGCGGCAACCCTCCAACAGCACACCACAAGAGCCGCTGCACCGCCAGCCTCCTCACCCCGGGAACTCCTCCCCTTCTGCGGCATCAACAAAGTCGGTGGCCTAGCCGTACAACCGGAAACACCGCCCATCCCGTCATCCTTCTTCGCGCCCGCCATCTCCATCTCCCCCGTCCCAGAACTAGACGACCTCCCAGGCCTAACAAGCAGCCAAGAGACGGTCGACTCAACCGGCCCTGACGTCCCTCGTCTACACCCCTACTACCCCTCCTCCTCCTCCCCGCTCAGCAACACGACGACCCCGAACCTCAACTCCAAGAAACGCCTGTACGTCGACGACAGCACCCCAACCACCCCTTTCCCGGATGCCAGCGAACCCCAAATCATCTGGCTCGAGCGGCAGGACTGGGTCGACGGGCAGGTCAGCCCCCGCTCCCTCGCGCCCGTCGGGTCCGGGAAGAACGCCCGCGTGATGGCCGTGCCCAGGGGCGTGAGGAAACCACCGCCCGCGTCGCCGGCTGCCAACGCGAATGACGACGGGATCGCCGCGCGGCTGCGGGATCTGGGGCAGGAGAATCGGGTCGCGCTTGTGGCAGGGGGTGGCGATGACGGCGGTGGGGGTGATTTCGGGGAGGCCGAGTTTTTGGATTATATGGAGCTCGAGGAGGAGTGAGAGGCTGGCGAAGGGGTTGTGGCTGTGGTTATGGTGTTTGGGAGTTTGGGGGGATTGGGGAGTATCGCAGCGCTGCTTTTCGTCGTCGTCTAGCCCACAACTGGAGGACTCGTCGTGCTGCAGGTTATGGAGGGTGGCGACGTTTATGGATTATGGCGCTGCTCCGCGTCTGACAGGAACGCAAGGCGATATTGTTCCTGTTGGGCGCACTTGTATCCGGAGCATCTTCCGCCCTTGTTTTATTTGGACTGTTTTTGGGTTGGCCATGCCGGTATGGCTGGTATTCTTACTCGTTGGTGGTGCGACGAGTGTCCGCCTTACCATGACACATTGGCCTAAGGGGATAATTATGGCCTGTCAAGGGGTTTGCAAGTTTGCAAGGAAGGTATGTCAAAAGCACACGTTAAGAAGGCACAGGGCCCAGCAGATGTGCGCTGGGTAGTACAGCCTGATTCAGGGATCTGCTTCGCGCAAGACGAGCGTCGCGAACGGGGTAGCAACCAGGGTATCAATTTGTACTAAAGCGAGCACACCTACTACTCCTACGGCTTCTCCTACAGTATTCCCGTCTGCCCCATCGTCCAGGGTACCACCTCCTGGTGATCAGTGTGTGAGACAACAAGAAGTGATCATCACTCACCGGATCCTTACAATCGATCCTCAGCCCCATCGTTCTCGAACGGCACGTCCCCGAACGGGTCCCTAAACGCAAGCAGATCCCTCTGTCCGTAGAACTCACCCGCAACCGTGAGGATCATGTTGACCGTGGCCCGCATGTTGATTAGATCCGCGGTCTCATCATCGCCAGCCGGTTCTTTAGCCGTCGGCGGCGATGGAGGAGGAGGCCCGCCCCATGTCTCGGCCTTATCGAGATCGGAGAGAAGCCGTTCCTTCATCGCCGCCAGGGCATCGTCGGTTGAGGAGGGCTCGTTGGATCCGTCGCCTTCTTCTTCGATGTCCATCGGCATCTCGCCTTCGTCAGTGCCATCGATTTGTGTCCCGGCGGCTTGCGGGTCTAGCGCCTGACCGTCTTCTTCGGGCAGCTCGCCATCCTCCAGGTCAAGCCCATTATCCACCGTGCCATTAACTCGAACCTCTGCCGCAACCCCCTCACCGTCCTTCTCCGAGCTCAGCAGAATCTCATCCTCATTTACCACCCCTGCATCTTCTCTCCCTCCCTCCACCCCACCAACCAGGTGGTCTCCCCCCTTCCCGCCGACCCGACCCTCAATCTCCCTCAAAACCCCACTCAACCCCAAGCCGACGACCTGCTCCCTCCCCAGCAACTCGCACAGCGCCACAACATGTTCCTGCGCGATGCTGACCACCACCGCCCTCTTCCCCAACTCCCTCACCGCCCCGACCTCGTCCGAGTCCATCTCCCCGGCGTCGGGAAGCCTCGCCAGCAGCGCCCAGATCCACCTACTCGTCCGCTGCCGCAGCGCGCAACCCCTGCGGAAGAATTTGCCCCCCAACACGACGCGGAGGAGCCGGAGGACGCTGAGCTTGTCCATGGCCGCCACCTGGGCGGGGAGGGGGTCGGTGTACCGGATGCGGTGCGTCCAGGTGCGGAAGGCGGCGGTGGGCGCCGCGAAGGAGGGGACCGAGGTCTCGTGCTCGTCGGGGAGGGCGTCGAGGGCGGATTGTGGGGGCGGGCGGTGTAGCTGGCTGCGCAGAGCGAGGAAGCGGGTTGTCAGGGAGGCGAAGTACGCTTCTGAGAGGGCGGCGCGGTTTGCGGTCGTGGGGTCTGGCTGCTGGTCCGAGTCGCGGTACTCGCCCTCTTCTTCTTCTTCGTCATCGGAGGGAGGGTAGTAGTCGGGCGCTGCGGTGTAGGCGCCGTCGTGGTAGTAGCCGCGCGAGTCGCCCATACCGTTGGTGTAGATGGTTCGGTCGGCGTCATCGTCGTCGGCAGCAGGGAGGATGTAGCCCGGGGGTAGTTGCGGTCCGGCCTTGGGGGCTACGACGATGTGGGGGATCTTGCTTGTCTCTTTTCTGTGGAACTTACCATTAGCTACTCAGCTGTGTGGGTGGAAAAGCAAAGAGGACGTTTTAGCAGAGGTTTTAGTGCCGCGGGATAGAGTTGTGGAAAGGAGAGGGTGGACTTACTGCACGGATCGGAGGTATTCTAGAGCTTCGGTCTGGTCTTCGAATTCCAGTTCATCGTCAGAAGGGGCTCCCAGGCCATCGGTAACTGGGAAGGCCCATTTCTGGCCGTAGGTTGGATCGACGGCTGGTTGTCGCTTGCTCCTGCTGGACGGCTGCTTCTTTTGCCGTTTGTTTGGTTCTGGTGCAGGGACTTCCTCTGTGTCGGAGTAGACTAGAGTGTCTATGTCTCGTTTTAGGGCCATTCTGCGCGGTATCCCCTCCGCTGATGACATAGATGGAGTTTGTTTGGGCAGCAGAAGCCTGGACGCGATATCACAAATCGCATCGCGGCGAGTGATCCCTGGGATGTCAGTTTAAGCTCACCGGCCCCGCTACCCGCTGCGCAGCGCTCATGCTTATCTTATCGGTAAGCTGCCGGTCCGGGGAGCTCCAAGCTCCAGGCTCCACCACTGCCTGGACGCTGGACGGCCACAGACTTGTACTGAAGTTACCTTTGTCTCAAGTGATCATCCTTGCGGAGACATAACACACCAGCAACATGAGCGAAGCAAGCAGTAAACAGCGCGAAATACCGAAGCAAATAGCTAGGATGGAACCCAGATATGAGATATACGTTCGGCTTCCGTTCAACCGGGGTGACTTCGTCGATCCTCCACCAGTGAGTATTTCATGTCTATAGCCTCGCGGTGTCACCGCATTCAGGGGGCTGATGTTTGGATGCAGGTGGACTGGGATGACTCCAAGTCTGATGCTCTATGGAACATCATATCCGAAGTCGAGCGAACGGAAAGGAAGATTGACTGTAAGTCATACTCAGAGCATGACGGTGATTCCTAAACTGACAGTTCTTTCCAGGGAACGAGCTGTGAGATACTCATCTCAGTGTGGTTTGTAAGTCCTATGCTTACCATCTCACAGAGCCACATCCTTCGGCGTGGGCGTGGACTTTCTTCTCATGATGGCCCAGACCCTCGCTGAGCGCCACACGAACCAACTCATGGGCCTGTTCCGCAAGGCCGCAGCTGTGACCGGGACCAGCGGCGCCGCCTCCCCCATCAACGCTGGCTTCCCATCCGGGGTCTCTGCGCAGGACATTGCAGCCTCAAACAGCGGGTCGATGAGGCGCACCCCCTCCGGTAGCGGCAACCGGCCGTCATCGCCGACCTCCATTCGCCGGGACTCGCCTCTGCCACGGCCCGATACCATCACGTCCGGAGCCGGCACCCCTCTCAAGACCTCGCTGACCGCCGTCCGACCCCCCCTATTTTCCCGCTCCGCAACTCCCACAGTCCTGAACCAGAACCCTGCCTCGGCCACGTCCCAGAACTTGTCCTCGCTGCCCTCCAAACGGCCCAAATCCCCCATCCTCCCCCGCCACCGGCTCTCAACCCTACAGCTCTCCACAACAACCCGCTCTCCCCGCCCCCAATCCCCGGAGCACCCACTCAGCAGCCCCGCCAAATCTTCCACATCATCATCGTCATCCAGCTCTTCCAGCCCCGTAGAATCCAGGATAATCAAGCGCCCCTCCCGCCACCCCAAACCCGCCCCCTCAACCTCCCTCTTCCCAAATCCCGACGACGAAGAAGAGGAAGAGGAGGAAGAAGCCGAGCCCGCCTTCCTCCCCTACCGATCCCCCCAACCCGCCGCCGCCGCCGCCGCCTCGGCAGGGAGCAGCGACCTGGGCGCCACATTGCGCGGTGCACTGCCCTCCTCGTCGTCCCGTCGACCTCCTGCAGCCTCAAAAGGCCCCACCACCACCGGTCTCCCTTCCTCTTCCTCGCGCGATGGGTCCGAGCTGAAGGAGAGTCAGACGAGCGACTCGTCCAACAGCTCCGCGGCCGCCGCCGCGGCGCGGAGCGGACACCCGGTCCCCGGAGGAAGGGGGAGGGGTGAAGGGATCGGACCGCCGCTGCTGCTGTCGCCGAGGAGGACGGCGGAGCTGGCGGGGAAGGGGAAGGGGAAGCTTGGGAGGGACGGGAGCGACGGGACGCCTAGCATGGGGAGCAGCTTTAGTGATCTTGATGGTGAGTAGCGCATTCCCCCAAGACCGAGAAGGAAGGAAGGAAGGGGATTTGAGGACCGGACAACTAACGGGGGATGATACAGATGCGTCGGTCACGCAGTCGGCGCTCGAGGAGGCGCTGGCGAGCAACATGCAGGACGGCGGCGCGACTGTGGGTAGTAGGATGAGCACGTTTGGGAATGCATTTAAGAGTCGGTATTTGCCCAAGGGTAACCGGTAGATGGCGTGGGGAGGGAGCCGGCAGATGAAGGATGGCTGTTCCTGCTTTGATGGCTCATTGCTGTATCTTGAGTCACGACGGGCTCTCTGTCGCCAAGGACCGACAATGTGTATTGTGCATAGCAATTGCTGACAACGCTTGCCGATGTATTGCGCGGAACACTGTTCCTATGAGGTATGGAAATGGAACGAACACGCTATATAGTCTTGCTGCTGATAGTGTATCCGTATTGTATCATGTCAAAATACCTTGTTTTACCACCTCCGCCCTACTCCTTCCCATCTATCTTATTCCCAAGCTTCTATCCCATTGATTTCCCTCACCCCTCGACTCCAATCCATCCATCTCCCACTTTCATCCCCAGGGCCGCCTTACCACACAGCAACGCCCTATCCACCTCCCCTCCTCCCCTCCCCCTGCAGCCCATGTGCCGTAGCGTGGTGCTCGAACCCGCAGTCCCCCCGCACGCACCCCTTCACCGTCCGCCAGAAGGCGCACTCGAGCTTCTCCCGCGGCCGGCCGGGGACCATGTCGTGGACGAACCGGCAGCTAGCCTGGCGGCAGCTGCCGAAGGTCAGCCAGAAGGGGCAGCAGATTGTGCTGTGCTGCTGCGGCACTACCGCCGAGAGATTGGCCGACATCCGGTCTGGGCCGCCCGGGAGACCGCCGTTGCCGCCAGCACGGGTATGCCCGGTGCCCATCCACGGCTCTGCCGGGCTGGTGGGTGCGTGACGGGATTGCCGGAGCTCGGGCTGCTGGGGTGTCCGCCGGCGGTCGTCGTCGTGGTCGCGACGGCCCCTCGCCCTGGCTCTGCGCTCTCTGCGCCGCTTGCTGTCGCTGCTCTTGCTGGCGGCGGCGCCATTTGCGAAGATGCCGGCTGTGTGTGCGGAGGATGCGGATATAGAAGAAGTTCCTGCGCCGGTGCTCTGATGATGGATATCCATGGACAACAAATATTCTGAGGACGGTCTGCCCAGCCATTCGGCGGCAGCGTCCGATTCGTGCCGGTCTAGGTCGATGCTACTTGTGGGATAGCTGTGTTGGGGTTGAGGAGAGGGCTGTTCGTCCGCAGTGGAGGCGCTCGGAACAGTGGATGGAGGGGTAGGTCGACTGTGACATGTTAGAGATGGCTTTGAGACTGAGTTTGTGCGAGTGGAGTCGTTACCGTTCGAAGTTATCATCCGTGAACCGGTCGTCTATATCTATGAGCGAGGGTGACGACGGACGGAGCGGCGTCTGGTCGGCCTGGAGCGGGGTATGTGTCTCATGGCTCGTATACTTGGCGTACGACTTGTCGATGTATCTGGATGAGTCTTCCTGGAATCTCCGAGATATTACTCCCTCGTGCATAAGGAAGACGAGGTCCTGAAATGGGCGTTAGAGAAGTGAGGTCATGCCAAGCGAGGCGGTCATTATTCACTTACACTGTCCAGCCGAAGCAGGGCTTCCCTGATCCTCTGTTGGTCCTCCATGGTTATTGCTCCCTTAAGGAGTTGCCTGCCACCCGGGAAAGACGCAGAGAGGAACCTGAGGTTGGACAGAGGAGGTACAGATATATTCGAGGGTCAACTGGCACTGTTCTATCACTTCTCAAAAAGAGGTTGGAAGCAAGGCATCTGTTTCGGTCCATTGCATCATTAGTGTTGTATTGTCGACTAGAGTTGCCATCAAAATGACGAACCATGCATCCCCTCGGACACCCCAATGCTAGTCCCAGCAAACGCCTCAGACGTGTGAAAGAGATCTATCCCGTTTGGTCTCCATTTGTCCTTACGGGACCTCAGCCACCCCTCTCTAAGCAAGGTATATGTCATCTTATCCAGTACCCCTGTTCCTGAAAATTGACATCTTACGCAGAGAGGACGCTAGACAGCATGATATGGTCCAGTCTCGTTGGTCGGTTGAGCATCTATGGGTCTCGGTTAGTGAAACTAGGTACATGAAAGAACAACATCCAAACGCAGTAGAGGTTCTGATTGGTGCCGTAAACGCATGACAGGTGCAGTGTCCCATCAAGCCGCACCACCTGGAAGAGGATCAGTCAAACGAGGAACAGTCCAGCTTATATCTCACTTCCTGAACCTCCCTAGCCCTCATCTCCTCCTGCACCTCCTTCCCATCCTTCTCCCTATCCTTCCACCCCACAAACTTCCAGATAGGCGCAGCAGAAGCAGCACCGGCAGTAGCAACGGCATCCTTCTTTCCCTCATCGCCATTCTCTTCGCAACCCTCCAGCCCATACTGAGCGCCGCCCATCTCCAGCGTCAGCTCCTCCGCCCGCGCCCGGCGGGCCCGCAGCTGGCGGTAGTAAAAGACGCCGAAGACGATGAGGGCGAGGACCACCACCGCGCCGACGATGACCGCGATGTCGCCGGGCGTGATGTCGTGGGACCCTGAAGAGCCACCGAGCGTGGTGGACGGGTTGAGGCTGGAGGTGCCGGCCGAGTCGGCGCCGTTGAATGACATGATAGGTGATATGGTGTGAGATGTCAGGTATCTGGCGGCTGTGGTCCTTGTGAGGTTATCTTGGCGCAAACGAGGTGACGACCGGTACGCAGGGTGGGTGAATGCTGCTGCGTGATACCAGTGCGCAAATTTGACGGCGGAGTGGTGGTGGCACCGACATGCGGCAAGATTACCTGGGGTTGAGAATGACAGGTAAGTTTATAATATACTGCGAGAGAAAGCAGAAAATGTGATAAACGAAGGCTTTCTACGGAGGAGTGTATCGGAACGGTGAGGCTTCCGTCAAGCAAGATATGTGTGTGACGCTGCAAGTGAAGGGCCGTCACGCGAGGAGAAGTGAATGTAATGAGTTTTGTCAGAGTCGAGGTAGGAGATGCTATCGTCTTACCTCACTTGAAGTTTGGTATATACCACCCTCTTGTTGCTGAGGAGTAGGATCTGATTGTCGCCTTGGCTGCAAGAATTGCGAGATGAATCTCGCCGACGATCTCTTGCTTCCGGGAAACGACGCCTTGGAGATTTCAGAAGCAGAAGATCAGGGCTATCAGGGGAGTCCGAGCTTTACCGCAAATGCTCTGGACCGGTAACTCACCAGTCCTCAAATAACGCGACCCTCTGTCACTCTCAGGCTATCAGGAATACAGCCAACGGTAAGAGACCGTGGCTACCTGTGAAGCTCAGTTATGGCAACACTTTTTGCGCGCAGGGGACGATGTGATGCAGCTCAGCTTGGCCACTCTAGTCTACGCAGAGACGAAAGAGATAGACGAACGAACACAAGCAGGCGCCAGACGCATTTCCAGCAGAAATGCACCAGTTATGTACATTACCGATGACAGACCCAAGATGCGGAGGTGCCAATTTGGTAACACGGCAACGTATCTTGGGTGGCATCGATCGATGTAGCGTGCCTGGTTATTGCCAAAGGTTTCGATGTAGCTCCGGCACAGGTCCAGTCCCAGCTACGCGTCAAGATACAGCCCAATCTTAGACGCCTGGAAGGTGGTGTCACACAGGAACATGTCCACCTCGACCTGGAGTGTACCAAAAGAGAGCGGACGGTAATACTTGCCTTCCGTGTGATGACCGTGACGCACGCCCTGTACGGCAGGCAGAACTAGGTTGAATTCAAGCTTGAGTCCAGGGGTCGGAGGACAGTCAACGTGGGAGACGGCCATTTCTGAGATGATCGATTGGGAAGAGAGAAAAGAGCGTAGACCTGTCAAACCGCGGCAACAAGAAGCCATCGAACCGTTTGCCTGGTCTCGATGGGGTAGCAGGCGGGACCCAGCAGCGGGAGGCGTCTTGCGGTGCGACGTGCACGACACGGATAGGCGCCACTGGGGAACGCACCCACCGCCTAACTTGGATTGACCTGGGTCGAGATACATCCGAGACATTCCTCATGACCAATCTCGCGGACGACTTTGGCGGAATCGGTAATTGCTGACGAAGGACGAAAGGCTTTACCTACCTACTTGGAACTGTTTCGACGCTCGGGAAGAACATTATCAACCTCCACTGAGAGAATGCCAGACTGAAATAATGCAATCAAGACGGGTAGAACGGAGATAGCGGTAGTGCAAAGCATGCTTCCGAACAAACAAACAAATACAAGCGTCTTCTGTGCATGTCTGGCTGTCTCGAGAATGCCACTCGGCGGCGGGTGTTCGGCATCACAAGGCTTCTTCCTTCGTCGCAACTCAATAAGCGAGGCGCAAGCTTGTCATGGCACAGGTTGTCTCGTTAGTTGAGAGCCAGTCAACTGCAACGATTCCAGAACCGTCAACGTCAAATCACATACCCGACCCTCAAGGCCGCAAGCCGAGTTATGCCTCCAGCCGGCGTCATCACAAAGAGCAAACGAGACGGTGATGCTGGGTGACTGTTGGTAGGAGTACCCCAGGAAAGGCTCTGTGGGAGAGTCCATCGCCGTGATGTTCTCGGGCCGTTGGTGATGATGTCAACTCGTCACCGAGTAGGCGGTGGAAGCGCGTGCCGTTCTAGGCCAGACTCTCCGATATCCATTGGATCGTTCTGTGTGACTTCAGCCTCGGGACAGCCTGCACAAGCAGGTTGAGTCCGAAGATGGGGTGCCTGTCAGGGTAGACCGCCACGCTGCCACAGCCAAGAGAGCGAGCGCGGTGGTAAAAGTTGAAGTTCCGGACGTAGTCGAGCAGTGTCTTGAAGGGACGCGACAGCAGTCCGCCATGAAGAAGAAGCCTGAGGCGATGCAGCTCTGGCTTTGGCAGAAATTGAAGGAGAGTGTATAGTTCTCACGCTGTCAATGCGCGGATTCTCAGGCCGACATGGACAAGAAAAGTTAGGGTGATGTCTATTTCGCGGATCTCATCCCTCGAATGCAATGCTCAGATGAAGTAGGGCAACACCCTGAAGAACTTGATGTTGGGCATTCGGTAGGGTCGACTTGAC